>Ga0114977_10002612_pt1 | contig 11565 bp, 10 predicted proteins | sample S_130805_MF_Meta_FD_87026 | JGI IMG/M metagenome (GOLD analysis project Ga0114977, IMG submission 87026) | Freshwater microbial communities from Lake Simoncouche, Canada to study carbon cycling - S_130805_MF_MetaG | ecosystem: Environmental > Aquatic > Freshwater > Lake | place: Lake...
ATGGCCGCGCCGTCAATTTCCCGCGAGGTGGTAACGGTGAACTGATCGAGTTTCACGACTTCGCTGGCGGTGGTGAGAGGTCGGTCTGTGTTGGTGGCGAGTGATATTTCGAATAGGGTGGTCTGGCCGGCGGTGACGCGCACGGTGTCGAGTCGCGGGGCCGTGCCGGTGTAAAACACGCGGAGGCGGGCGTCGCCGGCAGGCACGCCGTCCAAGCGAAAGGTGCCGCTGTTGTCGGTAAACGTTTCGAGTGATGTGCCCGCGACAGTGATGCGGGCACCCTCGATATATTGGCCGTTGGCGGGATTGAGGACGCGACCGGTGATGGTCCCGGTGGGCGGCTGAGCGCGGCTGACCGCACCGCTGGCGAAAAAACCGAGGGCGAGGGCGAGAAAACAAAGAGAGCGGCTCACGCGATGGAGAAAGGGGATTGGGGGCATGGCTGGATTTTGGCGGCTAAGGTTAAGGGCAAGTCTCTGCTCGGAAACACTGGTTACGCGGGTAAAGCTGCGGGGCGGAAGTAGGCAACTCAGGTATATCGCCAATCGCATTGCCGGATGGAGCAGACACGCTTGCCGAGTTATTGACTCCGGCGAAATGTGTCCGGTGGCAACCTGTATCTCAGGATTTCGGACGGTAGGCCTTCATCGCGGACTCGTTGGTTTCGAGACGCGGGCCGCCGATGAGGTCGAGGCAATAGGGGATCGCGGGGAAAACGGCTTCGAGGTTTTCGCGGATGGCTTTGGGGCGCCCGGGGAGATTGACGATGAGGGTGCGGCCGCGGATGCCGGCCGTTTGGCGAGAGAGGATTGCGGTCGGGACGTAGCGGAGGGACGTGGCGCGCATGAGTTCACCGAAGCCGGGTAGTTCTTTTTCGATTACGTCGAGCGTCGCCTCGGTCGTGACATCGCGGGGGGCGGGGCCGGTGCCGCCGGTGGTGACGACAAGGCAGCAGCCGGATTCGTCGGCCATCCGGCGGAGTTCGGCTGCGATGACGACGCGCTCGTCGGGGATGATTTTGTAGTCGGTCTCGAAGGGGGCGATGACCCACTCGCGCAGGAGGGCGAGGCAGGCCTGGCCGGGTTCGTCGGAGTAGATGCCAGCGCTGGCGCGGTCGGAAATGTTGAGGACGCCGATTTTGGGGACGGTCATGGGAATTTTTTAACCACGGATGGAAACGGATGAACACGGATAAAATCGGGGGCAGAGAATCATTTTTCACCGCGGAGAGAGACCGAGGCACAGAGAGAGGAGAACGGCACGAAGGGCGAGTGGGGTGTCAAGGGGTGGGGGCGGCGGTGCGAAATGGGGCGATGATTTCGGCGGGAGTCACGCCTTGTGCGCGGAGAGTGCGGAGGGAGAGAGCGTCGTGGCGTTTGGCGAGGCGCTCGCCGCGGTCGTCGAGCATGAGCGGGGCGTGGTAGTAGGCGGGGGCGATGTGGCCGAGGGCGCGGATGAGGAGGAGTTGCCGAAAGGTGGAGCGGATGAGATCGGCGCCGCGGACGACTTCGGTGATGCCGAGCTCGGCATCGTCGACGGCGCAGGAGAGTTGGTAACTGGGGGCGTCGTCTTTGCGCCAGACCAGGAAGTCGCCGAAGTCGCGGCCGGCGACGGCGCGTTGGGGGCCGAAGCGGGCGTCGTGGAAGGAAATGGCTTCGCCGTCGGGGACGCGGAAGCGCCAGTTCACGGTGATGACGGCGCCGAGCGGCGGCAGAGGTACGTCGAGCGGAGGACGGAATTGCGGCGGGTAAACGGGTTCGTCGTCGGGGGCGGGCGTGGCGGCGGATTCGTGAGGAGCGGAGACGGCTTCGAGGACATCGCGGCGCGTGCGCGTGCAGGGGAAGATGAGGCCGGCGGCGTGGAGGGCGGCGAGGGCGGCGCGGTAACGGGGCATCCGGGCGCTTTGCGGGACGACGGGTTCGCGCCACGTGAAGCCGAGCCAGCGGAGGTCTGCGAGCATGGCGGCGACGAAATCGAGGCGGAAGCGGAGGGCGTCGAGGTCATCGTTGCGGAGGAGGAGTGCGCCACTGGCGGCGCGGGCGCGTTCGGCGGCGAGCCAAAATGTGCGCGCGTGGCCGAGGTGGAGATGGCCCGTGGGCGACGGGGCGAGGCGGCCGAGGTAAGAAGGAAGAGGTTTAACCACGGATGAAAACGGATAAACACGGATGGCTGAGGTGAAAGGCGATTCTGAGCTTTTGTCCGGAGGGAATGGTCGTCATCGGTGGGGCTCTCACTCATGACTAAACTGCTTTGCGTTTACTGTTCCTCCAGCGACCGGCTCGATGCGAAGTATTATGCGGCGGCGACGGAGCTGGGGCATGAGTTGGTGGCGCGCGGGTGGGGGCTCGTTTACGGCGGCGGGAAGACTGGGTTGATGGGAGCGGTGGCGCGGGCGGTGAAGGAGAAAGGCGGCAAGGTCGTCGGGGTGATTCCGGAATTTATGAAGGTGCGCGAGCTGGCGTTCGCGGAGGCGGATGAACTCATCACTGTCGTGACGATGCGGGAGCGAAAGCTGCTGATGGAGGCGCGGGCGGATGCGTTTGTGACGCTGCCGGGCGGCTGGGGCACGCTGGAGGAAATCATGGAAATTCTCACGTTGCGGCAGCTCGCTATCGTAAAAAAGCCCTGTGTGTTTTTGAATCAAGATGGGTTCTACGACGATCTTGTGAAGCTGTTTGAGCGGATGCTCGCGGAGAAGTTTTTCAAGCCGTCGAACATGGAGCTGTATCGCACGGCGGCGACGGTGCCGGAGGTGTTCGCGCAGATCGAGGCGTCTGCGGGCGTGCAGGCGGACTCGAAGTGGTTTGAGACGCGGTGAGGGTGGAAAAAGGAAGACAGAGGAGTGCCCACGGAAGACGCGGAATACACGGAAAACGGACAGAGAAAGAAACGCGAAATTTATGCACCGAAACGCGGTTTTGATTTTGCTCAGGAAACATGCGGAGCGGGTAGCGGATGCGCATGAAGCGGAGATGGTCGCGGCCGCGATCACGTTTGTGGAGGCGGAGGTGGATTGTTTGGAGCGGACGTGTGGGCCGGGGCATCTGACGGGATCGGCGTGGATCGTGAGTCCGGACCGGACGCGGACGTTGCTGACGCACCATCGGAAATTGGGGAAGTGGCTGCAGCTCGGTGGGCACGCGGATGGCGATCCGGATTTGTTGGCGGTGGCGCTGCGGGAGGCGCGCGAAGAGAGCGGGCTTGCTAACGTGCGTACGGTGAGGGCGGAAATTTTTGACGTGGACCGCCATGGGATCCCGGCGCGGAAGACGGAGCCCGGGCACGATCACTACGATCTGCGCTTTATGATCGAGGCGGACCCGCATGAGCCGTTGGTGATCTCAAGCGAGTCGAAGGATCTCGCGTGGGTGGAGGTCTCGCGAGTGACGTCGCTCAATGCGGAGGAGTCGATGGCGCGGATGGTGAGGAAGACAGCCGCGCTGCGCGCGGAATGACTAATGACTGATGACTAATGACTGATGACGAGGGGCTCAGGACGAGGGGCTAATGACCAAGGGTGCGCGTTCGTTGATGTCGCGGGGAATTTCCTGGGGTCGCTTGACGTGCAGGCCTGTGCTACAATGGCGGTAGAGAAAGGCGGCGTGAGTGGAGGGCAGGGGAGAATCGGCGCTGGGAAAGTACCGGTCCGTTTGGGCAGGCCACACGCTACTTCCAGAGGGGGACGAGTTCTTCTTTTCTCACCCAGCCAGTCTGGCCGTTTTCAAAGGAGAGTTGCTGCCAGCCGAGGAAGGATTTGGTGACGAGGGCGACGCTGCCGGCGGGGAGGGCGGTGGTTTTTTGCGTGGTGTCGGCTTCCGTGGGAATCGAGCGGAGCGTGCCAGCGCGCCACGCGACGACGGCGGAGGCGTCGGCGGTCGTGGCGTAGGTTTGCCAGCCGACGATCGCGGAGACGGCGAGGACGAGGGACAAGGGGAGCAGCGTGAATGCGGTGACAGCGACGGCGCGCGAGCGCTGGCCGTAGGTGCGCGCGAGGAGGCCGGCGAGGGCGAGCGCGGTGAGGCACGTGGCGGCGAGCAGGAGGCGTTGCCACGTGGCGGGGGAGGCGAGCTGGGCGAGCGATTGTTGGGCGGTCGGGCGGAGGAAGGGAGCGAGCGGGGGCGGGGCGTAGCCGGCTTTTTCGGATACGTGGGCGAGGTGCCAGCGAACGGCGGGGTGGCTGGGGTTTTGGACGAAAGCGGCGGCGGCGTGCGCGGCGGCTTCGCCGACTTTGTCTTGCTGGGCAAGAGCGAGCGAGAGGTTGTGGTGGGCCGTCCAGTCGGTGGGGTTTTTGGCGAGGGCTTCGCGCCACGATTTTTCGGCGGCGGGGAATTTCCCGGCAGTGTAGTCGGCGGCCGGTTCCCCGGCGGGGAGGGGGGCCGGCAGGAAGAGTGCGACGAGGAGGAGCGCGGCGAACGGGAGCAGGTTGCGGGGGAGGAAGAGCCGGAGAGGGTTGAAGCCGGGGACGCGTTTCGCGGTGAGGGCGGCTTCAGCGCGGGCGATCCAATCGGATGGGAGCGTGGAGGCGGGGCCGTAGAGGGCGCGGTCGCTTTCGAGCCAGAGGGTGGCCCAGGCCGAAGTGTCGGGAGCTGGCGAGGAACGCGACGAGGGCGTCGCGTCCCCAGCGGTGAGAAGGGCGGAGGCGGGCGGGGCGGCGTGGGTGAGTTGCCACAGGATGGCCGCGTCGTGTTGCCAGCGCAGCAGCAGCGATTGCGGCTGCGGTTGAGCGTTGAGCGTTGCGAGTGGCGAGGTCGAATCGCCGGAGGTGCGCAGTTGGGCGAGCGTGGTGGCTAAACGGCTGCGGGCTTCGCGGCGCGGCCGGAGCGGGTCGGTGTGTCGGGCGCGGCGGATAGCGAGCCACGTCCAGAAAAACAGCAGACCGGCGGCAGCAGAAAGGAGACCGAGGAGCAGCGTCTGACTCGAGAGAGGGGCGCTCGCGGTGTCGGTGGCGGGGAGGGGATCGCGCGGGATGCCCGCGGGAGCGGCGGGGGTCGTCATGGGCGGTTTTGGCGCCGCGGGAGCGGAGGCGGCGGTGGAGGCGGCGCGGGTTGGGGCGATCGGGTCTGGGGTCTGGGCTCCGGAGGCGGGAGTGACGCTAAATTGCGGTGCGCCGGGCGGGGTGATGGTGACGGTAGTGCGCGGAGCGGAGATGCTTTTGTAGGTGCCGGTTTGGGGATCGAAGTAGGCAAAATTTACTGGGCCGAGTGAGTAGGTGCCGGGTTTGGTGGGGACGAGGACAACGTCTTCGGCGAGGGTGACGTCGAAGAGCTTACCGTCGGAAGGCGTGCGTTTGGCTTTGGGTTGGACGACTTGGAAATCGTTGGAGACGTCGCGTTGGGGGAGACCGGATACGTCGGGCCAGTTGCCGGTGCCGCTGAGTTCGAGGGTCCACGTGACGGGTTCGCCGACGGCGGCCTTTTCGGGGACGACTTTGGAAACGAGTTTGAATTGGCCGACGGCGCCGCCGAAGCCGCTGGGCGCGGGAGCGGGGAGGGCGCGAATGGTGAGCGCGGGGCGGGCGGACTCGACGGAAAGGCGCTCGAGGCGCGGCTGCTGGAAGAGACCGAAGCCGATGCTGCCGGTTTGGAGGCGGACGATTTGGGTGACGGGGTTCAGCGCGAGGGGGCCGGGGCTCTTGGCGTAGGCGCGGGTGCGGTAGACGATGTTGAGTTTGGCTTCGCCGTTGATGACGCGTTCACCGGGTTCAGGTTTAGACCAGTCTTCGGCGACGAGGGGGCTGGCGCTCCAATCGGGGTTGGTTTCGAGCTGACTGAAATTACGGCGGTTGACGTCGAGTGCGTAGAGGAGCGGGAAAACCTCGCCGGCCCAGAGGGTGGTGTTGCCGGGGACGAGCTGCGAAGAGGCGGCGGAGTCGAGGGAAGGATTGCGGGCGGCCCCGGCGGTCTTGAAAGCGGGGACGCGGAGATCGCCTTTGTCGGTTTTGACGTCGAAGGCGGGAATGGTGACGGGCGTGTTTGAGCGCGTGCGGAGGCGGTAGGTGAGCTGCACGTAATCGGTGCGGCGGAAATTATTGAACTCCGTGCGCGTACCTTGGCCGGTGCGGTCGGCCTGGACGCCCTCGATGGCGGGGAGGCGGGGTTCGCCATTGGGCGAGCAGTTTTCGAAGATAAGAATCAGTTCGGCGGGGTCGGCGTCGGAGGGTTCCCAGCGGACGGCTTGGGCCAGCGCGCCGACAGGGAGGCAACGGAGAACGAGAAAGAGAATGAGAACGAGTGGGAGGCGCATGGGCGTTACCAATCCTTACCCTTGGTTTTCGTGGCGGGCTTTTTTTCGCCCTCCATGATTTGAAAGAGATGGGCGGGAGAGTCTTGATTGCGGAGCTGTTCGAGTTTTTGGAGCGGGAGCGCGAGGGAAGGGTCGGCGGGCTGTTGCTCGGATTCTTTTTTCTCGGGGGTGCCGCCGACTTTTTGGGTGCCGGGGTCTTCGGGCGGAGGCGGGGGCGGCGGTTCGTTTTTCTTCATGTCCCCGAACGCGGACTCGCCCTGCTTATCTTTGTCGTCTTTGTCCTGCTGTTGTTGGTCCTGCTTTTTTTGTTCGTCAGATTTTTCCTGCTGAGGGTCTTTGGAGTCTTTGGATTGGTCCTGTTTGTCGGACTTTTTCTGATCCTGATTTTTCTGATCTTGGTCTTTTTGATCCTGTTTGTCCTTCTGGTCCTGTTTATCTTTGTCGTCCTGCTTTTGTTGATCCTGTTTTTGCTCCTCGGATTTTTTCAGGAGGCCGGCGAGTTCCTCGCGGAGCTTAGGCCAGTCGGCGGTTTTCGCGTCGAGTTTCGCGCCGGCGTCGACGGCGGCGAGGGCGTCGCGGACGGGGCCCTCGGGGATGGGTTGTTGTTCGGATTGGAGGCGGCCGCCCCACGTGACGGTTTCGCGGCCGAGTTCGGCCCAGTCGCGGGCGGTGCGGGATTCGGCGGCGGCGACGCGACCGATGATTTTGGCGAGGGCCTCGGAGGCGGGGGGGGGCGTGTCGGCGGGAGAGGCGGGAGCTGACGCGGCGGGCTTGGCGGGGGTAATGCCCAAGGCCCAAGGTCCAATGACCAATGAGCAGAGAGCGAGGGATGCGACGGCGGTGGTGAGCGGGCGCGGGACGGTGGGCACGGGAGGAGGTGGGCGGGGGTGAGGGGTGAGCTTGAGGTCGCGGGGGCGGGGGCGGACGGGGAATTCGGAGTAGAAACTTACGAGGAGACACCAGAGTCCGAGTGCGAGGGGCCACTGGAAACGTTCGGCGAGGCGGATGGTGTTCTTCTCGAGGAACTGTCCCTTGCGGCCCGCTTCGACGGTCTCTTTGACGAGGCCGGCAAGGTCGAGCCAGCCGCTGGCGTCGCGGTAAACTCCGCCGGTGGCGGTGGCGAGTTCTTGGAGTGTGCCGGTTTCGAGTTTCGAGAGGACGACGGCGCCGCGTTCGTCTTTGACGAAGCCGCCGGTGCCGTCGGGCAGCATCGCGCCACCGAGCGTGCCGACGCCGAGGCCGAGGACGCGGATGTTTTTCTTTTTCAGTTCTTCGATGCGTTTTTTCCAATCGTCGTCGGTGGCCTCGCCGTCGCTGAGAATCATGAGGAAGCGGTCGGCAGCGTTGGTGTGGCTGAAGGCCTGGAGGGAGGCGTCGAGGAGGGCGCCGTAGTTGGAGCCGCCCTGCGGGAGATAATCGGGACCCAAGGCGGGGAGGAATTCGCGGAGAATTTCGTAGTCGGCGCTGAGTGGGCTTTGGAGAAAGGCGGTGCCGGCAAAGACGACGAGGCCGACGCGCTCGCCCTCGAGTTTTTCGAGGAGGGATTGGATGAGGAGCTTGGCGCGTTCGAGGCGCGAGGGTTTGACGTCGGGCGCCAGCATCGAACGCGAGAGATCGATCGCGAGGAGGATTTCGCGGGACTGGTCGAAGACGGGTTCTTCGAGCCGACCGTATTGGGGACGGGCGAGGGCGAAAACCGCGAGCGACGTGCCCGCAAAGAGCCAGAAACGGACGCGTGAGGCACTCGCGGTCGTTGAAGGGGAAAGTTTAAGATTAAGAGAATTGGCGCCGGCTTCGGCGCGGAGGATTTTCGGGCGGGTGAGCTTGGCGGTGCGACGGCGGTGGGTGAGTTCCCACACGAGGAGCGCGACGGGGGCGAGGAGGAGCCAGAGAAGTTCGGGCGTGGCGAAGGTCATGGGACGAAGGGAAGGACCAAGGACCAATGACCAAGGACCAAGGGAGGAACAGATGACGGCGGACACGGGTGCCGGTAGGGCGTGCGCCGCTGCTCTCGAAGTGGGCTAACGAGGGCGAGTGGGGTGTTCATGCGAAGGCCTCCTTGCGCAAAATGGGGCGGGCGGCGAGAGCGGCGAGGGCGAGGGCGGCGAGGCCGGGGGCGGCGAGCCACCAGAAGAGTTCGGTGGTGATGAGGTAGCTCTTGGACTGGAATTCGATTTTCTGCGCGCGGTCGATGGCCTTGAAGGCGGCTTCAGTGGTGTCGATGTCGGAGGCGCGGAAGAATTTTCCGCCAGTCTGTTCGGAGATGACGCGGAGGGCGGCTTCGTCGAGGTCGGACAGCACCATGCGACGGCCGATGCGGCGGTTGTTGGCGTCGAAGACGGGCATGGGCACGTAGCCGTCTTTGCCGGCACCGATGGTGTAGACGGGGATGCCGCGGGCCTTGGCGAGGGCGGTGGCTTGCTCGGGGGTCATGGCGCCGCTGTTGTTCACGCCGTCGGTCATGAGGACGACGAAGGCGCCCTGACGTTGGCCGCCGGCTTGGCGTTTCGCTTGCTCGAGGCGGGTGAGGGCGACGCCGAGGCCGTCGCCGATGGCGGTCCCGTTTTCCAGCATGCCGAGTTTGAGGCGTTCGAGCTGACGGGACAACCAGTCGTGGTCGAAGGTGAGCGGGGCCATGGTGTAGGCGCGGCCGGAGAAGAGGACGATGCCGATGCGGTCGGCGGGGCGTTGTTCGATAAACGCTTGGATGATGGGCTTGATGGCCTGGAGGCGGTTGACGGGTTCGCCGTTTTTTTCGAAATCCTCCGCGAGCATGGAGCCGGAGAGGTCGACGGAGATCATGATATCGTAGCCCTGGGAGCGGACCTCGCGTTTGTCTTCGACACGTTGGGGGCGGGCGAGGGCGACGACGACGAGGACGAGGCCGGTGAGCGCCAAGCCGACGGGCCAGCGCGAGGGAGCGGCGAGGGAGGGGCGATGCCAGGCGGCGGCAAAGGGCACGAGCAAGACGGGGACGCTGCGGCGACCGCGCAGCCAGCTGATCAAGGGCAACGCGAGGAGAGCGAGGAGCCAGAGCGGATCGTGGAAGGTTAGGTGGCCCATGAGGGGGAGAAAGGACGGACCACTTGCTGGCGCTCGCGGCTACGGGAGACGGAGACGGCGGCGGAGCCCTCGCTGGCGCTCGCGGCTACGGGAAGGATGAGGCGATGCGGGCTCATCGGCGGGTGCCCGCTTTCATACGGGCGTGGAAGAAACGCACGAGGGCATCGAGACGATTGTGTTCGGTGCCGACGACGAGGCGGCTCAGGGCGTCGGGGAAGAGCGTCGTCCAGGCGTCCTCGCGTTGGCGGCACCACGTGGCATGCGCGGCGCGTTCGGCGGAATTACCGTCGAGGGTGACGAGACGGCCGGCCGTGGGATCGTAGGCGGCGAAGGATTCGCCGTCCGGGAGCGAGCGCTCCCACGGATCGTCGACGCGGAAGCCCATGGTTTGGTAGCGGCGTTGGAGAACGGTCCAGCCCTCGGGCACAGCGCGCGGGGGGAAATCGCTGAGCCAGAGCAGGACGCTGTGTTTCGGCGCGGCGCGAGCGAGGAAACGCCACGGCATCTCGGGGGCGCGATCGGTGGGCGCAGGCGCGGGGCGGGCGAGGAGCGAGGCGGCGGCGTGCATGATCTGGCCGCGACCGCGGACGGGCTCGCGAACGATTTTTCCCTCGGGGCCAGCGTAGACGAAGCCAACGCGGTCGCGGTTGACGGCGCCGAGCAGCATGACGAGACCGGCGAGTTCGAGGAGAGCTTCGCGTTTGGATTGGGCGCCAGAGCCGAAGGAAAGTGAGGGGGAATCTTCGAAGACGACGAGCACGGTGACCTCGCGCTCTTCGACGAATTTCTTGCGGTAGGCTTCGCCGAGGCGTGCGGTGACGTTCCAATCGATATCGCGGACGTCGTCGCCGAACTCGTATTTGACGACTTGGTCGAACTCCATGCCGCGGCCGCGAAAGGCCGAGCGGTATTCGCCGCTGAGGACGTTTTCCACGGCGTGGCGGACGCGCCATTCGAGTTGGCGCAGGAGGGCGAGCGGCGACGAGGTGGGCGCGGCGGCGGAGGCAGCGGGAGTTGGTGAGAGGAGGGCCAAAAGGGTGGGCGGACGGGGGAGGGCGAAACGAGAAGGGGGAAAAGATTACGAGAAAGAGGAAAGAGAACGATCAGGCGGTGGTGGGGCTGGACGGGAAAGGGGAGAACGATTAAGAGAAAGAGGAACGAGAACGATTAGGCGGTCGTGGGGACGGGGGTGCGCTCGAGGACTTGGGCGACGATTTTGTCAGCGGTGATTTCCTCGGCTTCGGCTTCGTAGGTGAGGCCGATGCGGTGTCGGAGGACGTCGGGGGCGAGATCCTGCACGAGGGATGGGGAGAGGTAGTCGAGTCCGCGGAGCCAGGCGAGTGCGCGACCGGCTTGGTAGAGGGCGAGGGAGGCGCGGGGCGAGGCGCCGAAGTTGAGGTAGCGTTTACCGGAGCCGCCCTTTTCGGCCAGAGCGCGGGTGCCGCGGACGAGCGCGAGAATGTAGCCCTGGACTGCGGGCGAAAGGTGAATGCGGTCGACCTCGGCGCGGAGGGCGAGCAGTTCTTCGCCGCTGGACGCAGCGACGAGCGAGGGTTGTTTTGTGACCTGACCCCAACGTTGCATCATTTGGGATTCTTCGTCGGCGGAGGGGTAATCGACGATGAGTTTGAAGAGGAAACGGTCAGTCTGGGCCTCGGGGAGCGGGTACGTGCCCTCTTGCTCGACGGGGTTTTGGGTGGCCATCACGAAAAACGGCTTGGGCAGTTGGATGGTTTGCCCGCCGATGGTCACTTGCCGCTCCTGCATGGCTTCGAGGAGGGCGGATTGGACCTTGGCGGGGGCGCGGTTGATTTCGTCAGCGAGGACGAGGTTGGCGAAGATGGGGCCGCGGTGGGGGGTGAACTCGCCGGTCTTCGGCTGAAAGATCATGGTGCCCGTGACATCGCTCGGGAGGAGGTCGGGGGTGAACTGGACGCGTTCGAAGTGGACGCCGAGGGCGGTGCCGAGGGAGCGGATGAGGAGCGTCTTCGCGAGGCCGGGCATGCCTTCGAGAAGGACGTGGCCGTTGGCGAGGAGGGCGACGAGCAAGCGCTCGACGGCGGCGTCCTGACCGATGACGGCTTTGCCAATTTCAGCGCGGAGTTTCTGGGACCAAGCGGGACCGTTGAGCATGAGGGAGGGGAAAGTGAAAGTGAAAGTGAAAGTGCGAGTGCGAGGAGAGGAGAAAGCGTAGAGGGAGTCGGCGGCGTTTGACTCGGGAAGCGAAGAATAGTTTCCCTAAGAGCAAACGAGACGCCG
>Ga0114977_10002614_pt1 | contig 11557 bp, 6 predicted proteins | sample S_130805_MF_Meta_FD_87026 | JGI IMG/M metagenome (GOLD analysis project Ga0114977, IMG submission 87026) | Freshwater microbial communities from Lake Simoncouche, Canada to study carbon cycling - S_130805_MF_MetaG | ecosystem: Environmental > Aquatic > Freshwater > Lake | place: Lake...
CGATGTTGAAATCGTGCTCGGAAATAAAGCCGCCTTGCAACATATTGACCATCGCGGCTTTTAGCGTGGCGATGCCGGTGCGTCCAGCGACCGGTATCAAGCGTGTTTGCAACGGTGGACGATAGGCGGTGGCGGTGAGATTTTTCGCTTCTTGTTTGGCGATGTGCAGCAATTCAAAACGATTTAGCACGATGCGATCAGTGGCTTTTAAGTAGCCCATGTCGCGCGCCAATTCAGCACTTTTTGCCACTTCGCCCATTGCGATGTGTTGAAAATAGCGTTTGATATGCGGGAAAATATCGCCACCACGTGCTTCGGTTGCGGCGCGTTCGGCCATTTCTTTGCAGCCGCCACCGGCGGGTAATAAGCCGACGCCGACTTCAACTAAGCCGATATACGTTTCCAAGGTGGCGACCAAGCGCGTGCAATGAATGGCGAATTCGCAACCGCCGCCGAGCGCCAAGCCATCTACCGCCGCGATGGTCGGAATTTGCGCGTATTTTAAGCGTTGCGAAATGGTTTGAAATTTGGCGACTACCGCTTCGACGCGCGGCACATTGCCAGTTGCCGCATTCACAATCGCGCCTAAACCGCCGCCGCCAGCGACGGTGTATTTGACCCGCGTGACCGCACCTTTGAGTTTGCCTAACATGCCGCTAGCTTCCGCTGCCGCGCCGTCTTGCATCCCTTGCATGGCTTGTAATAAATTGGCGCCGACGGAAAAAGGTGGTTCAGTTTGCCAAATAATCAAGGCGCTGAAATTGGCTTCGGCTTCGTCGATGGCGCACAAAATGCCATCCAACACTTCGTTGCCCAGCGTGTGCATTTTGCTGTTAAAACTCAAAATGGCGATATCGTCGCCGCTGTGCCACAGGCGCACGTGTTCATTTTCAAACACGGTTTCGCCGTAGGTGCGGGTTTCGCCGATCAGCGCATCTGGAAATAATTGGCGGCGATAAACGGGCAGGGTGGAACGCGGTTGGTAACTAGCTGACGCCGGCGCGTAAGAACCTTGCGCGGTATGCACGCCGCTGCGATCGGCTTCGAGCGCCCAAGCGGGTAGCGGCGATTGTGCCAGCGCTTTGTCGTTGGCGATGTCGGCGGTAATCCAGCCGGCAACGGTTTGCCAGCCCGCAGCTTGCCAAATTTCAAACGGGCCATTATCCCAACCAAAGCCCCAACGCACGGCAAAATCTAAGTCGCGGGCGTTATGCGCAATATTTTCTAAATGCAGCGCGCAATAATGAAAAACGTCGCGAAAAACCGCCCACAAAAATTGCCCTTGCGGATGCGTACTTTGATGCAAACCTGCCAGTTTTTTCGCCCAATCGCGTTCGCGCAAAATCGCTTTCACGCCGTCGTCGATTGCCGAATCGGACAAACGATAGGCTTGAGTATTTAAATCCAGCACATGAATTTCTTTGCCAATTTTTTGATAAATGCCGCGCTTGGTTTTTTGGCCGAGCGCGCCTTGTTCGACTAAGTAATTAAACCAGCTTGGCAACTCAAAATGAGCGTGCCACGGATCGTCGTTTAGATTGTCGCGCATGGTGTTGACGACGTGAGCAAAAACGTCCAAACCGACCACATCCAAGGTGCGGAAAGTGGCGCTTTTGGGACGGCCTAAATAGCGACCGGTGAGCGCATCGACGGTATCGAAACCGAGTTTAAAAGCTTGCGCGTGATGTTTGGTGGCTAACATCGAAAATACGCCGATACGATTGGCGACAAAATTGGGCGTGTCTTTGGCGCGCACCACGCCTTTACCTAAAGTTGAAACCAGAAATTCTTCCAATTGGTCAAGCAGTTCGACATCGGTGCCGGTGCAGGCGATGAGCTCGACCAAGTGCATATAACGCGGCGGATTGAAGAAATGCACGCCGCAAAAACGATGGCGCAAATTTTCAGGAAAAGCCTGCGCCAAGGTGTTGATAGAAAGCCCAGATGTGTTGCTGGCAAAGATGGTTTGCGCGCCCAGATACGGCGCCACTTCGCGATACAAATCCGATTTCCAGTCGATGCGTTCGGCGATGGCTTCAATCACCAAATCGCAATCGGCGAGTTGGGCTAAATTTTGCTGATAATTAGCGGCTTGAATAAAACTAAGTTTATTCGGCGAGGCGATGGGCGAGGGATCAAGTTTCTTCAGGCCGGCTATGGCTTTATTCACGTTGCCATTGGGATCGCCGTCTTTGGCGGGCAGTTCAAATAGCAACGTTTCGACATTGGCGTTGACCAAATGCGCGGCAATTTGCGCGCCCATCACGCCGGCACCGAGCACGGCCACTTTACGGATGAAGAATTTGCTCATGACAACTCCTTATATTTGGTTGTTCGAGACTGCTGATAAAGATCAAAAGCTGTCCACGAAAGACACGAAAATCACGAAAGAAAAGCATGAAAAACCGAAGCCAGATTAGATAAATAAAGAACCGTAATATCCGCTTTAATAATCAAAACAGCTTTTGAATTTGATTTATTTCGTGTCCTTTCGTGTCTTTCGTGGACGGACTTTGCTTTTCAATCATCAATAAAATTTATTTTTTCAACATCGCCAATGCTACCGCTTCTGCCACTTCAATGCCGTCGATCGCTGCCGATAATATGCCGCCGGCATAACCCGCGCCTTCGCCCGCCGGAAAAAGTCCTTTGGTGTTTAAGCTTTGGAAGGTGTCGTCGCGTTTAATGCGAACCGGCGACGAGGTGCGCGTTTCTACGCCGGTCAAAATCGCATCGTGCATGGCGAAGCCTTTAATTTTCTTTTCAAACGCGGGCAACGCTTCGCGCACCGCCTCAATCACGTAATCTGGCAGCGCCGTGGAAAGATCGCCCAGCGTGACACCTGGCGTGTAAGACGGCAGCACTTCGCCTAATTTCTCTGAGGGTTTTTGCGCGATAAAATCGCCGACTAATTGTCCCGGTGCGTTGTAATTACCGCCGCCTAATTCAAAAGCGCGACCTTCCCATTTCCGTTGAAATTCAATGCCAGCCAGCGGATCACCCGGATAATCTGCCGGCGAAATACCCACCACAATGCCGCTGTTAGCGTTGCGTTCATTGCGCGAATATTGGCTCATGCCGTTGGTTACCACGCGCCCGATTTCGGAGGTGGCCGCCACCACCGTGCCGCCGGGACACATGCAAAAACTGTACACCGAGCGACCATTGCTGGCGTGATGCACCAGTTTGTAATCAGCAGCGCCAAGCAGCGGATTGCCGGCGTTGGGGCCAAATTGTGCGCGGTCGATTAGCGATTGCGGATGCTCAATGCGGAAGCCGATTGAGAACGCTTTGGCTTCCATAAACACGCCGCGTTGGTGCAACATTTCGAAAGTGTCGCGCGCGCTATGGCCAATCGCTAACACCACGTGGCGACTGGCGATATGTTCGCCGCTGGCCAGTTGCACGCCGACTACTTGGCCGTCTGCAATTTCAATATCGCTGACGCGGCTTTGAAAGCGCACTTCGCCGCCGAGCGAGATAATCGTGTTGCGCATTTCTTCCACCATGCCGACCAGCCGGAAGGTGCCGATGTGCGGTTTGCTAACGTACATAATTTCTGGCGGCGCACCCGCTTTGATAAATTCGCTGAAGACTTTGCGGCTGTAATGTTTCGGATCTTTGATTTGGCTGTATAGTTTTCCGTCAGAAAAAGTGCCGGCGCCACCTTCGCCAAATTGCACATTGGATTCGGGATTGAGTTCGTGTTTGCGCCACAAGCCCCAAGTGTCTTTGGTGCGTTCGCGCACCGCTTTGCCGCGTTCCAAAATAATCGGTTTGAAACCCATTTGCGCCAAAATTAAGCCGGCAAAGATGCCGCAAGGGCCGGTGCCGATGATCACCGGCCGTTCGGTTATTTCGCTGCTGGCTTGGGCGACAAAGTGATAAGACGTGTCCGGTGCTGGTTTGACGTGGATGTCATTTTTGAAACGTGCCAGCACTTTTTCTTCGTGTGCCACGGTGACATCTAGCGTGTAAATCAGCGAAATCGCCGACGGTTTGCGCGCGTCAAAACCGCGTCGAAAAATGTTGAAATGCTGCAACTCATCAACGCGAATGCCAAGCCTTTGAATAATAGCGTCATGGATCGCGTGTTGCGGATGGTCGAGCGGAAGTTTAATTTCGGTTAGTCGTATCATGGTGCGGCATTTTAACCGCAAATTATTCGGCAAATTTTATTATCAAGTGAAGTTGGCTGAGGTATGCTCATCGCCGGTCGAAGGGGAGTGATGATGGCGAAGGTAAAAACAATTTATAGCTGCACCGAATGTGGTGGGCAAACGCTGAAATGGCAAGGTCAATGTCCGCATTGCGAGGCGTGGAATACGCTGGTGGAAAGCGTGGCGGAAACGATGCCAACGGCGGGTAAAAATCGCTTTAGTGCGCTGTCGGCGAGTGGCACGGTGCAACGTTTATCTGACGTGGAAGCAGCGGAAGTGCCGCGCACGCCAACCGGTATTGCCGAATTTGATCGGGTGCTGGGCGGCGGTTTGGTGCAAGGCGCGGTGGTGCTCATCGGCGGCGATCCGGGCATCGGCAAATCCACTTTGTTATTGCAGACTTTGGCGCAATTGTCGCTGAAGAAAAATGTTTTATATGTCAGCGGTGAAGAGTCGCCGCAGCAAATTGCCTTGCGCGCCAAACGCTTGGTGCTGGATGCCAGCGCGGTGAATCTGTTACCCGAAATTCAGCTGGAAAAAATTCAAGCCACCATCGCGCAGCAAAAGCCCGATGTGGTGGTAATCGATTCTATTCAAACGATTTATTCTGAACAATTGACGTCGGCGCCGGGCTCGGTGGCGCAGGTGCGCGAATGTGCGGCGCAACTCACGCGCATCGCTAAAAGTAGCAATGTGACGATGATTTTAGTCGGCCACGTCACCAAAGAAGGTGCGCTGGCCGGGCCGCGCGTGCTGGAACATATTGTTGATACCGTGCTGTATTTTGAGGGCGATACGCATTCTAGTTTTCGCCTGATTCGCGCCTTTAAAAATCGCTTTGGCGCGGTGAATGAGCTCGGCGTTTTCGCAATGACCGAAAAAGGGCTGCGCGAAATCAGCAATCCATCGGCATTATTTTTGTCGCAACACGGCGCGCAAGTGCCCGGATCTTGTGTGATGGTGACGCAAGAAGGCACGCGGCCGTTGTTGGTGGAAATTCAGGCGTTGTTGGATGAATCGCACGCGCCATCGCCGCGCCGCTTGTCGTTGGGCTTGGATCAAAATCGCTTGGCAATGTTGTTGGCGGTATTGCATCGCCACGCCGGCGTCGCCTGTTTCGATCAAGATGTGTTTATTAACGCGGTGGGTGGCGTCAAAATTACCGAGCCGGGCGCGGATTTGGCGGTTTTACTGGCGATTGTGTCGTCCTTGCGCAATCGGCCGTTGCCAGAAAAAATGGTGGTGTTTGGCGAAGTTGGGCTGGCGGGCGAAGTGCGACCGGTGCAGCGCGGGCAAGAACGTTTAAAAGAAGCCGCCAAACTGGGTTTTACTCACGCCATTATTCCCAAAGCCAACGCGCCGAAACATAAAATTCCGGGGATGGAAGTGATCACCGTGGAGCGGGTGGATGAGGCGGTTGATCGTGCGCGTTAGGTTTGATTTTTTAGATCAGGATAAGTTGCTATGTTGAGTTACCGTCACGCTTTTCACGCCGGCAATCACGCCGATGTGCTGAAGCATTTTGTTGAGCTGGAATTATTGCAATATCTGGCGCAAAAAGATAAACCGTTTTGGTATATCGACACCCACGCCGGTGCCGGTGGCTATGAATTGGATAGCGGCTATGCGGCGCAAAATGCGGAATTTGAAAGTGGCATAGCGCGCTTGTGGAATGCACCTAATTTGCCAGCAGAATTAGAAAAATTTGTGGCCTTGATCCGCCAATTTAATCCCGATGGTGATTTGAAATTTTATCCGGGTTCGCCGTGGGTGGCGTTGCAAAGCGTGCGCGCCCAAGATCGGCTGCGTTTGTTTGAATTACATCCGACGGATTTTGAGTTGTTGCAGGAAAATTTTGCCGCCGACAGCGGGAAAGTATTAGTCCAAAAAGGCGATGGATTTGCCGCGCTAAAATCCTTATTGCCACCGCCACCACGGCGCGCTTTGGTGCTGATTGATCCGCCTTACGAAGAAAAACAAGATTATCGGCGCGTGCCAGACGCTTTGCAGGAAGGGCTGAAACGCTTTGCCACCGGCACCTTTGCGATTTGGTATCCGCAATTGCAGCGGCCAGAAGTGTCGCAAATGATCGCTGCTCTCAAACAATTACCGGTGAAAAGTTGGCTGCACGTTTCTTTGTCGGTGAGTCAGCCTGCTGATGATGGATTCGGTATGTTTGGTAGCGGCATGTTTGTGATTAATCCGCCGTGGACGCTGCATAGCGTGTTAGAAAAAGTGATGCCGGTGCTGGTGGAACGGTTGGCGCAGGATGATGCCGCTAGCTTTGTTTTAGAACAACAGGCGGTTTGAGTTAAAAAACGAAATCCTGAGTTAAAAAAGTCCACGAAAGACACAATCTTTTGACGTGTCTTTCGGTGGTAAATTTTATTTTAATTTAAATATTCACTCAGCTGCGCTAAAGTTTTGACACGTCCAGCGGCTTGCCATAAATCCAAATTTGCCGTCGGATCGATGTAGCCATATTCAGCAATAATACCTGTCATGCCGGCTGCGTTGGCGGCTTCCATGTCGCGTTTGTCATCACCCAAATACAGGCAATTTTCCGCTGCAATTTGAAGAATCTTGGCGGCGTGCCACATTGGTTGCGGATGCGGTTTTGAATTTTCGCAGGTGTCGCCACTGACCAAACACGCTGCGCGCTCGGCATAACCCAGCGCTTGCATCAGCGGCAAGGTAAAACGATGCGGTTTGTTAGTCACAATTCCCCACGGCAATCCTTGTTCTTCTAGTGCTGAAATAAATTCCGCCATTCCGGGAAACAGCGAGGTTTGGTCGCAAATGTGAGCGGTGTAATGGTCGAGAAAAAGGTCGCGAAAAGCGGGAAAGTTGGCATCGGTTGGCGCGGCATTCATGCCTGCTTTGAGCAACCCGACGGAACCGTGCGACGCTTGCGGGCGCAGAATTTCTAGCGGCAAGGGTGCTAAGTGGTGAACCTGCCGCACGTGATTAACGGCGGCGGCAAGATCCGGCGCGGTGTCGGCAAAGGTGCCATCTAAATCAAATAATACGGCTTTAATCACGACGGCAAGCAATCAGGTAATTAACGCTGGCATCATTGCCCAGTGAGTAGGTTTTATTCAGCGGGTGGTAACTCATGCCGACAACTTCTGAAACGGTCAGTTGTGCGTTGCGGCAATATTGTGACAGTTCTGAGGGTTTGATGAATTTGGCGAAGTCGTGGGTGCCGCGCGGTAATAAATTCATCAGATATTCGGCGCCGATAATGGCGTACAAATAAGATTTTGGGTTGCGATTCAAGGTTGAGAAAAATACGTGACCGCCCGGTTTTACCAAGGTGGCACAGGCGCGCACGATGCTGGCTGGATCGGGCACGTGCTCCAGCATTTCCATGCAAGTTACCACGTCGAACGAGGCTGGTTGCGCGGCAGCCAGTTCTTCCACTGCGATTTTTTGATAATTAACCTGTTTGCCGCTTTCCAAAAGATGCAATTGGGCAACTTTTAAAGCTTTGTCACCGAGGTCGATGCCGGTGACTTGCGCGTCGAGCCCAGCCATGCTTTCCGACAAAATGCCGCCGCCACAGCCGACATCCAACACGGTTTTGCCAGCAATATCGGCCAGTCGATTGATGTATTCCAGACGTAAGGGATTGATTTCGTGCAGTGGTTTAAATTCACTATTGACGTCCCACCAGCGATGGGCGAGTTGGCTAAATTTATCTAATTCCAGTTGGTCTGCGTTGCTCATGGTCTGCTCGAATAGGGACGGAATGGCGCAATGTAGCAAAACTCGCGGGGTGCGGCTAGCGTTGATTGTGCTTTGAGTTTAAATCAGCGCATTCGCGGTTTCGTCTAGAGCGGCTGCCGTGGTAAACTCGCCCGTCATTTTTTCAGCCTGAATATAGGGTTCTCCATACATGAATCAATTTGCCAAAGAAACATTGCCAGTTAGTCTAGAAGCGGAAATGCGTAAGTCCTATTTGGAATACGCGATGAGCGTCATTGTAGGTCGTGCGCTGCCGGATGTGCGCGATGGTTTGAAGCCTGTTCACCGTCGCGTGTTGTTTGCGATGCATGAGCTTTCAAATGACTGGAATCGTGCTTACAAGAAATCGGCGCGTATCGTCGGTGACGTCATTGGTAAATATCACCCGCACGGTGATACCGCGGTTTACGACACGATCGTTCGTATGGCGCAGAATTTTTCTTTGCGTTATCCGCTGGTTGATGGTCAAGGTAACTTCGGTTCGGTGGACGGCGATAATGCGGCGGCGATGCGTTATACTGAAATCCGGATGTCGCGGATTGCCCACGAATTGCTGGCTGATTTGGATAAAGAAACCGTTGATTTTGGGCCGAACTACGACGGTTCCGAGCACGAGCCGCTGGTGTTTCCAGCACGTTTTCCTAATTTGCTGGTGAATGGTTCGTCGGGTATCGCCGTCGGTATGGCGACCAATATTCCGCCACACAATTTGTCGGAAGTGATCGACGCCTGTTTCGCGCTGCTGAAAAATCCTGAAATTGATATTGAAGAATTGATCGATATTGTGCCGGCGCCAGATTTTCCGACGGCTGGTTTTATTTATGGTTTGGCTGGCGTAAAAGAAGGGTATCGCACCGGTCGTGGTCGCGTGGTGATGCGCGGTCGCACCCACTTTGAAGATATTGGTAAAGGCGATCGTCAGGCCATCATCATCGACGAGCTGCCGTACCAAGTGAATAAAGCTAATTTGCTGATTAAGGTTGGCGAGTTGGTGCGCGAAAAACGCATTGAAGGCATTACCGAAATTCGCGATGAATCGGATAAATCTGGGATGCGCGCGGTGATTGAATTGCGTCGCGGCGAAATGCCAGAAGTGGTGCTTAACCATCTGTATAAACACACGCAATTGCAAGATAGTTTCGGTATGAATATGGTGGCCTTGCTTGATGGTCAGCCCAAACTGCTTAACCTGAAACAATTCCTAGATGCTTTCTTGCGCCATCGTCGCGAAGTGGTGACACGTCGCACGATTTTTGAATTGCGCAAAGCGCGCGAACGCGGTCACGTGCTGGAAGGTTTGGCGGTGGCATTATCCAATGTGGATGAAATTATCGCGTTGATTAAAGCGGCGGCAACCCCAGCCATCGCCAAGATTGATTTGATGGCAAAAGCCTGGCGTTCGACGCTGGTGGAAGAAATGTTGAGCCGCGTCAGCGATGCGTCGCGTCCCGAAACCTTGTCGCCAGAATTTGGGATGTTGGGCAACGGCGAACAGCGCGCTTACAAATTGTCGGACGTTCAAGCGCAGGCGATTTTGGAATTGCGTTTGCAGCGTTTGACCGGTTTGGAGCAAGATAAAATCGTCGGCGAATATCGCGATGTGATGGATAAGATTGCTGATTTATTGGATATTTTGGCGAAACCAGAACGGGTGACGCAAATTATCACCGACGAATTGGTGGCGATCAAAAATCAATACGGCGACAAACGTCGCAGCGAAATCATCACTTATACGCACGACATGAGCATGGAAGATTTTGTGACACCGGAAGATGTGGTGGTGACCTTGTCGCATGGCGGTTATATGAAGGCGCAAAAGCTCGACGAATATCGCGCACAAAAACGCGGTGGTCGTGGCAAACAAGCGGCTTCAACCAAAGAAGATGACTTTGTTGATAACTTATTTATCGCCAATACCCATGATTACATTCTGTGTTTCTCTAGTCGCGGTCGCGTCTATTGGTTGAAAGTGTATGACTTGCCACAAGGCAATCGCACCATGCGCGGCAAGCCGATTGTGAATTTGTTGCCGTTGGAAGAGGGCGAAAAAATCAATGCGATTTTGCCGGTGCGTGAATTCCCTGAAGATAAATTTGTGTTCTTCGCTACCTCCGAAGGCACGGTGAAGAAAACAGCCTTGTCTGATTTCGCTAATCCGCGTAAGGCCGGCATCATCGCCATCAATTTGGACGAAGGCGACTTCTTGATCGGCGTGGCAATTACCGATGGTAAACACGACGTAATGTTGTTCTCTGACGAAGGTCGCGCGGTGCGTTTTGATGAAGGTGATGTGCGTGATACCGGTCGCTCTTCGCGTGGTGTGCGCGGCATGAATCTGAAAAAAGGCGGCAAAGTAATTGCGTTGCTGGTGGCAGAAGATGAGCAGCAAACTGTGTTGACCGCAACCGAAAATGGTTACGGTAAACGCACGCCGATTGCTGAATACACCCGTCACGGTCGTGGCACGCAAGGGATGACTGCGATTCAAACGACGGCCCGCAACGGTAAAGTGGTGGCGGCAACGTTGGTGAGTCCAGAAGAAGAAATTATGCTGATCGGCACCAATGGCGTAATGATTCGTACCCGCGTGAGAGAGATTCGCGAAATGAGTCGCGCGACGCAAGGTGTGACGCTGATCAATTTGGATGACGGCGATAAGTTGGCCGGATTAAGCCGCATTGCTGAATCGGAAGAGGATGAGAATTTAGAATCTGCAGAATCGACCGAGGTGAATGAGGTTGATCTTGATGCGGATTTGGATGCGCCTAACGAAGCAAATTAAGTGACGAGCTAATTAATTAGATATTTTGGAGCCTAAAAAATGACGATTTACAATTTCAGCGCCGGTCCCGCCGTTTTACCAAAAGCGGTTTTGCAACAAGCTCAAGCCGAATTGTTGAATTGGCATGGTAGCGGTATGTCGGTGATGGAAATGTCGCACCGTGGCAAAGAATATATGGCGATTCACGCGCAAGCTGAAGCCGATTTGCGCGAGTTGATGGGTATTCCAGCGAATTACAAAGTGTTGTTTTTGCAAGGTGGCGCACATTTGCAATTTGCGATGATTCCCTTGAATTTGTTGCGCGGCAAAACCTCAGTTGATTATGTGAATACCGGCGAATGGTCGAAAAAAGCTATCGGCGAAGCGAAGAAATTTAGCGCTGTGAATGTGGTGGTGAATAATTCTGATAAGAATAATAGCTATGTGCCAGCGTTTGACACGTGGAAATGCGATCCGAACGCGGCGTATTTGCATTACACACCGAACGAAACCATTGGTGGCGTGGAGTTTAATTGGATTCCAGAAACTGGCGATGTTCCTTTGGTGGCAGATATGTCGTCCAATATTTTGTCGCGTCAAATCGACGTGTCGAAATTTGGTTTGATTTACGCCGGTGCGCAAAAAAATATCGGTCCAGCCGGTTTGACGCTGGTGATTGTGCGTGACGATTTGCTTGGGCAAGTCGTTGCTGGCACGCCGACGATGTTGGATTACAAAACCCACGCTGACAACGATTCAATGTACAACACGCCACCGACGTATGGCATTTATATGGCGGGATTGGTATTTTCTTGGCTGAAACAAAACGGTGGTATCGCCGCGATGGAACAAGCCAATATTGCCAAAGCCAATTTGTTGTACGGCGCGA
>Ga0114977_10002615_pt1 | contig 11554 bp, 8 predicted proteins | sample S_130805_MF_Meta_FD_87026 | JGI IMG/M metagenome (GOLD analysis project Ga0114977, IMG submission 87026) | Freshwater microbial communities from Lake Simoncouche, Canada to study carbon cycling - S_130805_MF_MetaG | ecosystem: Environmental > Aquatic > Freshwater > Lake | place: Lake...
CAGTTTCCTGAGTGACAGGAGTGGGCACAAAAATATTTCTGTATAGGTCTGAAGGATCGGGTTCAGGAGCAATTAATGCCTTTTGATAATCTGCTACAACCTGTGCTTTTGCGTTTTGTTCAATACCAAATAAAGATTCTTCTGATAAACCGATTTTTATCAGTTCCGCTCTCACTTAGGGCATAGGATCTCTTGCTTCATGGGCAAGTAAATATTCTGCAGGACGGTACCATTCTTTTCTTACTCCTGAGGTATGATGATTCAACAAAGGCACCTTTGCATGAAGTAAAAATGGTCTTCGTTCTTTTCTTATCGTTTCAAAAATCGCCTGAATTGTAGTATATGATTCAATAAAATCTGAACCGTTAACCTGTCTAGTTTCCAAACCCTTAAATCCTCTAGCATATTCTGTTGCAGACATTGCCCTGGTTTCCTTAGCCGTGGCTGAAATATCCCATTCATTATCCTGAATTAAATAGAGAATCGGCAATTGATGCAAGCATGCATTTTGAAAAGCTTCAGAAACCTCGCCTTCGGTAATAGCACCGTCTCCAAGGGAGCATACAACCACAGGTGGAAATTCTCCTTCAGAATAAATGTCCATCCCGGTAGATTCCCTGTATTTAAGTCCATGTGCGATACCAGTGGTTGGAATTGCCTGCATCCCAGTAGAAGAAGACTGATGGGGAATCTTTGGCATATCATCACGCCTTAAACTTGGATGACCGTAATAGGTTCTTCCTGAGGAAAATGGATCTTCCTTACGTGCAAGTAGCTGAAGCATTAAATCATAGGGTGTAAGCCCTATTCCAAGCAAAATGCTGTCATCCCTATAATACGGCGCAACAAAATCCTGAGGAAGTAATTGAAATGCCAGCGCGAGTTGAATAGCCTCATGACCCCTTGAGGTAGCATGGACATATTTACTGCAAACATCCTTATTAGCTTCATAAAGCTCTGTCATTGCCAAGGCAGTACACATCCGGTCATATGCACGTATCAGTACTTCCAGGCTGATTTTAACTTTTGCTTGAATCATAGTAGAAATTCAAAAATAAACATAAAAGCCCTGTAAGGGTATGTTTACCATTTCAATGCTAATTTATATCCCTGAAAATCATTGGTTTCCCGATTTTTTTATCTTAACATTATCCTACAATGCCGGATGTAAATTTCTGTTATCCTTCCTTTAATTGTATTAATTTTACTACTCAAAATCCAATACTTCTGGTTCCTAACCTGTGAAAACCCAAATATTAATAAAGCATTTCATTACTGCATTTTTATTCGTGCAAATAACCTCCCTGAGTTCCCTTTTTGCTCACAATGTTTATGATTACACTGTTCAGTTAACAGCGGTTGCGTCCCTCAGTCCATTGGAGATTACACTTTCTTGGCCTTCAGATGCAAATGCAACTAGTTACATCGTTTACCGAAAATCACAGACAGCCTCCAGTTGGGGAACGGCAATAAGTACGCTTTCTGCCTCTGCAACAGGATATACAGATAATACTGTTACCCTTGGAACAGCTTATGAATATAGAATTTTAAAGGTTACTCCCGGTTATAATGGTTACGGATATGTATTTGCAGCCTGTTTAGCGCCATTTACCCGTATTGAATCCTTTGGAACTGTTATTCTGGTTGTAGAAGACTCAGTAGCAATAAATCTATCTACTGAACTGAACCAAATGAAGGAAGATTTATGGGGCGACGGATATTCGGTTATATCCCTTCAGGTTTCCAGAAATGACTCAGTAAATGGTGTTAAATCTCTGATTCAAAGTATTACCGATACCAATGCAACAGTCAGTACAATTTATCTTTTAGGAAGAGTGCCGGTTCCATATTCAGGTGATTTTAATCCTGATGCCCATCCCGATCATCAGGGCGCATGGCCAGCAGATGTTTTTTATGCAGATATTGATGGGAACTGGTATGATTTGTATGTGAATAATGCAAGTGCATCAAGGGTTGAAAATCAGAATATTCCATATGACGGCAAGTTTGATCAGAGTTCTTTGCCTTCCAATGTAGACCTAAGAATTGGAAGGGTGGATTTGTATGATATGGGATCTTTCGGTACTGAAATGGATTTGCTAAAACAATATCTCAATCGCGATCATGCTTACAGGCAAGGTGTTTTTAAAGCAGGAAGAAAAGCGCTTGTGGATGATAATTTCGGAGTATTTTCCGGAGAAGTCTTTGCTGCAAATGGATGGAGAAATTTTGCACCTGCTGTTAGTCCGGATTCAAATACTGCGGATGACTATCGTACACTTTTAAATGCTGACTCTTATTTATGGTCATATGGCTGTGGAGGTGGTTGGTATCAGGGTGCCGGTGGAGTTGCAAATTCTTCTGATTTTGTTTCAGATTCACTACAAGGAGTATTTACTATGCTTTTTGGCAGCTACTTCGGAGATTGGGATAATCAGGATAACTTTTTAAGAGCACCACTTGCTGCTAAAGGAACGATATTAACCAATGCGTGGGCAGGAAGACCACATTGGCATTTTCATCATATGGGATTGGGTGAACCTATAGGCTATTCAGCTAAGCTAAGTCAGAATAATTCAAATTTATATTTTGCCAATTACTCAGCAAGATATGTTCATATAGCCTTAATGGGAGATCCTACCTTGAGGCAGGATATAACCAATCCTCCTAAAAATTTAACAGTCAATTCAGTATCGGTTTTGGGCTCCCTACTCGAATGGAATAGTTCTTCCGATTCAGTTTCTGGGTATGTTGTATATAGGACAAATGATTTATACGCTGCCTGGGAAAGAATTACACCACAACCCATAACTGATACTTTGTTTATTGACAGTTGCCCATATAGTTCTGATTCCTGGTATATGGTTAGAGCAGTTCAACCTATATCATGGTTTAGTGGTTCTTATGAAAATCTGAGTCAGGGAGTTATTGAATCATATACAAATACAACAACCTTGACTTCAAGTTATACCCCACCATCTGCAATTTGTGATGGTTCAACAATTCAGGTGCCCTATAATTTTGGCGGGTCTTGGTGTAACGCATCCGTAATAATGCTTGAATGCTCTGATGCCTTTGGAAGCTTCAGTAATCCTGTTCAATTAGGAACTCAAACCACCCAATCTTCCTCAACACTTACAGGCCAGTTTCCTGGAAACCTGCCACCAGGTTCTGGTTATCTTTTAAGATTGAACAACTCGTCTCCACAATTGTTTTCAGATACTTTTGGTCCTTTTACACTTAATCCATTACCAGTACCAGATTTTTCTTTTTCAGTAAATGGGTGGTCTTCCACTTTTACGGATAACTCGCAATACGCCACTACTTGGCATTGGGATTTTGGAACCGGAGACACTTCCAATCTTCAAAATCCGATTTATACTTTCCCGGGAAGCGGACCATGGCAGGTAGTACTAACTGTTAGTAATGGCTGCGGTCAAACACAATACACTCAAACAGTTTCGGGATCGGTGAGCTTTTCAGAAATTGGTTTGAACCATACTGAAATTTATCCTAATCCTTTCTCAAATGAAATTACAATACGTTTCTCGGAAACTGGAAATTCCTTTTGGGTTAGGTTGAAAGGACTTAGAGGCGAGTTGTTGTTTGAAGAACAAACTGAAAATGAAACTTTGGTAATTCCTGCTCAACTTATAAAAGCTGGAATCTATTTCCTAGAATTGGAATCTGAAGGTACCTCGCAGGTTTTTAAACTAATAAAAACACAATAAATCAATTTGCCATTTCGGAATAAAATTTAGCTCTCACCAGCTGAATTTCTTCTCTGGAAAAATCTGAACCAAGTTCACTCTGAGCAAGAGATAAATTGTCGGTTTCTGCAGTAAGAAAATACTCATAAATTTCTTCCTGTTTTTCTTCATCCATATAATCTTCTATGAAGTAGTCAATATTCAGCTTAGTACCTGAATAGATTATATGTTCTACATCAGAAATAACTTCATCAAAAGTCATGCCCCGCATGGTTGCAATTTCATCCAGAGGCGTTTTACGGTCAATATGTTGAATAATAAACAGCTTATTAGAAGAATTTCTGGCAGTAGTTTTTACAATAACATCAGTAGATCTTTCAATTTCATTTTCTTCAACATACTTTTTAATTAATGCAATAAAAGGTGCTGCATACTTTTGGGCTTTGCCCATACCAACACCTGAAATATTTTGAAATTCATCCATTGAAACCGGAAATTTCTGCGCCATTTCTTCGAGTGAATTTTCCTGAAAAATCACATAGGGCGGAAGATTTTTCTGTTGCGCAATTTGCTTCCGGAGTTTCAGCAATAGTTCGTAGAGTAATTCATCATAAACCGTGAAATCTTCCAGACTGGAGGGATCTTTTTCTCCTTTTTCTTGCTCTACATACTTAATTAATTCAAGTTTTTCTTCGGTTTCATAAAATACTTTTCCTTTATCTGTAATTTTTATTACACCATAATCATCTATATCTTTTCTTAAGAAATCTAAAACAATCATTTGATTGAACAATGATTTCCATTCCTTTTCTGTATACCCATCTCCTGCATTGTGGCTTGATATTTTATCATGACCATACAACAGAATTTGATTGTTTTTGGAACCTTTAAGCACATTAATTAAGTGCTGTACCTGAAATTTCTCTCCTGTTTCGATGACCACACCCAGAGATTTTCTGGCATCACTAGTCGCATCATATGTTTCTTTTGGATGGCGACTATTATCGCACATACCATTGCATAAATGATCATTGAAATGCTCTCCAAAATAATGCAGGATATGTTTCCTTCTGCACATTCCTGATTCACAAAAAGAAGCCATTTCATACAGCAACATTCTGCCGGATTCGCGTTCGCTCACCGGCTTATCCTTCATAAATTTTTCAAGCTTTATAATGTCCGCAAAATCATAAAAAAGAATACAATTGCCTTCTTTTCCGTCTCTGCCTCCACGACCAGTTTCCTGATAATATCCCTCAATTGACTTTGGAACATCATAATGTATTACAAAGCGAACATCCGGTTTATCAATTCCCATACCAAAAGCAATTGTGGCTACAACTACCTGAACATCTTCCTTCAGGAACATATCCTGATGGCGGGATCGAACTGCAGAATCTAATCCTGCATGATATGGAACTGCCTTTATACCATTTACATTTAACTGGTCAGCTATTTCTTCTACTTTCTTTCTACTTAAACAATATACAATACCAGATTTTCTGCCCTGACCTTTAACAAACTTTATAGTTTCGGTAATTGCATGGGAAGGATCCTTTTTGGGACGAATCTCATAATAAAGGTTTGGCCTGTTAAAAGAGGATAAAACTACTTTAGCTCCTGCAATTTGTAGGTTTTGAATAATATCAAGTTGAACTTTTGGTGTAGCGGTTGCCGTTAATGCAATTATTGGTACTTTTTTGTCAATGTTGTTTATGATTTGTCTTATTTTTCTATACTCAGGTCTAAAATCATGACCCCATTCAGAAATACAGTGGGCTTCATCAACAGCAACAAAACTGATATTTGACGCATTTAAAAACTCAATAAATTCCTCTCTTACCAGTGATTCTGGTGCTACATATAACAATTTAAGAATGCCAGCTCTAGTTTTTGTTTTTACTGCCTCATAGTCTGCCCTTGACATACTTGAGTTTAAAAACCCGGATTCAATATCCAAAGCCTGTAAAGTATCCACCTGATTTTTCATCAAGGCTATAAGCGGAGAAATTACCAAAGCTGTCCCAGGCATAATTGTTGCCGGAAGCTGGTAACACAGAGATTTTCCTGCCCCAGTCGGCATTATAACAAAAGTATCCTCTCCAGCCATAAGATTCTGGATGACTTCTTCCTGTCTTCCCCTAAAGGAATCATATCCAAAATACTTTTTCAGCCCTTCTTTAATATCCATGCTCCGCTGTACGATCTGTTCGCTTACTTTAAATTAAAATTTTTTTTTTTGTAAACCCGTTAAAAAACAGGAAAAAATTTGCTTGTAAAAATAAACTTCTAACTATCAATAGGTTAGAAATAAAAAATTAATGATTAGCTGTTTTTAGCCTGACTAATAGTTTAACGGGATAAACTACTTTTGTAATTGAAGCACGAATTTAACATTCTTAGTGAGAGCTTGAATTTAATTATGAACGAAAATCAATATTTAGTAATCATGGCTGGTGGGATTGGAAGCCGATTCTGGCCTATGAGCCGTACATCCTACCCAAAACAATTTTTGGATGTGCTGGGTTTGGGCAGAACACTCATTCAACAAACCTATGACCGGTTCAAAGAAATTGTTTCTCCCGAAAACGTGTTTGTGGTTGCAAACGAAAAATATAAATCCCTGATATGGGACCAATTGCCTGAAATTCCCCTTGTGAATATCCTTTCGGAACCTTCGGGAAGAAATACAGCGCCTTGTATGGCCTATGCAGGATTTCATATAAACCAGTTAAATCCTGCAGCTCAGATAATTGTAGCTCCTTCTGACCATCTGATAACCGATCCTCAAGAATTTACAAGATGTATAAATATTGCTCTGAAAGCTTGTAAAAAACAGGATATTTTTATGACGCTTGGTATAAAACCTAGCCGACCTGATACCGGATACGGGTATATCCAGTTAACTCGAAAGAATTCTGAGCAACAAGAAGATTTTTATAAAGTCAAAACTTTTACTGAGAAACCCAGTTATGAGATTGCAGTTTCCTTCCTGGAAAGTGGCGACTTTGTCTGGAATAGCGGAATTTTTATTTCTTCCCTGAAAACCTTACTTGAAGGTATTAGAACCCACCTTCCAGATATGTATGAGTTATTTGCCGAGAACAAAAATTTCTTTGCTACTCCGAAAGAACAGGAGAAAATAAAAGATATTTATTCGAGATGTAAAAATATTTCTATAGACTATGGTGTGATGGAAAGGGCTTCCAACGTATTTGTTATTTCTTCTGATTTTGGCTGGAGTGACCTTGGTACCTGGAGTTCCTTGTATACCCACATGGAAAAAAAGGAAAATGAAAATGCCATTATTGGAAAAGTATACACCTATGATTCTAATAGAAATCTAATCAGATTTAATGACAATAAACTTATTGTTGTTGAAGGCCTGGATGATTTTATAGTAGTTGACACTCCGGACGTGTTGTTAATCTGTCGTAAATCTTCTGAACAAAAAATAAAAGAAATTGTGGCGGATATTAAAAAATTCGAAGGCGAAGATTACATTTGATACCAAAAAGTATATCCTGGGAAGGAAAAATTCTAGACGCTGGTGAAGGTACTGGTGGAGCTTATTTGGAAATACCATTTGATGTTGTAGCCGTCTTTGGTAAAAAAAGAGTAAAAATTGTTGCTGATTTTGAAGGCATTCCCTACCGTGGTACCCTTGGTGTATATGGTGGTATTTATATGTTGCTTGTTTTAAAAAGTATTCGAAATGCTTTAGGAAAACAAATCGGCGATACCATAAAAGTTACTGTTTCTGAGGATACATCGCCTAGAGAAATTAACCCTCCCGAAGATTTTTTTACTAGGCTCAAAGAACATCCCGATGCTCTTGAATTTTATAAGAAATCATCCTTTACCTGTAAAAAGGAATATGTAAACTGGATTAATTCTGCTAAAAAACCAGAAACTAGGAAAAGCAGAATTGAAAAAGCAATAGGAATGCTTCAGGAAAATAAATCCTTTAGCTAATGCCTTTAGCTGCTCTAAGATATCTGCTTACAGTAAGTTCAAGGCCAAAATTTAAGGCATCACATACCAGGGCATGGCCAATAGATACTTCTAGTAGATTAGGAAGATTATCAACAAAATACTTTAGGTTTTCAAGGTTTAGGTCGTGACCTGCATTTACTCCTAACCCAAGTTTATATGCAATTTCCGAACAAATAATATATGGTTCTATAGCTTCTTCCCGATTTCTTGCGTAATTATCAGCATAAGCTTCGGTATATAATTCAATTCTGTTTGTATATGATTCCGAAGCACCTTCAACCATGCGAACTGAAGGTTCTACAAAAAGTGAAGTGCGGACACCCATATCTTTAAACTTATTTACTACTTCACGCAAAAAATATTTGTGCTCATGTGTATCCCAACCAAAAGAGGAGGTTAGTGCTCCCGGAGGGTCTGGAACAAGAGTAACTTGAGCCGGTTTTATTTTTTCAATTAATGCAATAAAATCATCGGAAGGGTATCCTTCAACATTTAATTCTACAGATATTGCATCTTTTAGTAATTCAACATCACGCTTTTTAATGTGACGATCATCCGGACGCGGATGTACTGTTATTCCATCTGCACCAAACGAAATAATATCCAAGGCAGCCTTCACTACATCGGGTTTATTGCCTCCACGGGAATTCCGTACCAAGGCTATCTTATTAATATTTACACTAAGCTTTGCCATAATGCTCAAGATACAATTTTATTGTGTTCCACAATCTGTTTACTGGGAGACCTACTACATTGAAATAATCTCCTTCTATCCTTGAAATTCCAATCAAGCCAATCCATTCCTGAATTCCGTAAGCACCAGCCTTATCCAAAGGACGATACTGTGCAATATACCACCTGATCTCCTCTTCACTTAACGCAGAAAAAGTAACTTTTGTTTGGTCTGAAAAAGTATGCGAAAATCCGGGAGCAAGTACCGTAACTCCAGTAATAACCAGATGCGTTTTTCCGGATAGGCTATTTATCATTTCAAAAGCCTCAGCATCATTTGTCGGTTTGGCCAATATTTTGTCTTCAATTAGTACAAGAGTATCCGCCCCTATTACCAATGAATTGAGGTTTTTCTGAAATACTTCCTGGGTTTTTATACCTGAAAGATAAGCTGCTGCATCCTCAGGATGAATACCCTCCGGAATTATCTCCTGGGCGTTGCTTGGAACTACATCAAATGTAAAACCAGCTGCAATTAGCAACTCTTTTCTTCTGGGAGAACCGGAAGCAAGAATAACTGGGACCGGAATTCTGATAGGAATCACAGCACAATTTATAACATTGGGAATAAATCAGGTAAGATTATTTACCCTAAAAAGGGGATAGTTTTTCTTAATTTTACCGAATAGCAAAGGAACATGCACATACTCTGCCATTTTTTCTGCAACGGTAAGGGATTCCCAAGGGTATATTTTCTATTGCTGTTGGTTACTTTAAGGTCAACCTCTCTTATTGCTCAAACAACCCCGGGCATTTATCAATGGAGGGCATATACCAGTTTTAAGAATGCCATTCAAACCTGTGGAAAGGGAGATGACTTCTATACTATAACCAAGGGCGGTTTATTAGCTTTTAACAAATCTTCTCGTGAGACTAAATTCTTTTCCACTGTTGAAGGCCTTTCAAGCGTAAATCCTAGTACGATTCATTACAACCCTACAGGCAATATTATTGTAATTGGATATAATGAAGGTTTTTTAGATTATTTTGATTCTCCCTCAAGTATATCTACCATAACGGATATTGCAAGAACAACTACGTTTAGTGACAAAAAAATAAATAAAATAGTAAGTTATGGTAGTTATATTTATATAGCTACCAATTTTGGAATTGTAGTTTATGATTTAATTAAAAAAGAAACAAAATTTACTTATTCAAATATTGGTTCAAATGACAACGGAGTGCCGGTAACATCTTTGGAGATACATAACGATTCCATTTATGCCTGTACCCCTGATGGTCTTTTTACAGCCTCCCTAAACTTTCCCAATCTTGCAGATTCTCAGGCATGGACTGTCCTTTCCGGGAATTCAGGATTGCCTTCCGGAACTACAAAATTTGTTACTCATGCCGGAAATTATCTGTATACAACCATAAAAGATTCATTATTCCGATTTAATGGAAACAACTGGACTAAATTCAATTATCAGGATACAATTCCGGTAGCGAACTATAATATGGTTTCAAGTACAGGGGGCAGGCTCGAAGTTTCGTTCTATGGAATGAGTGTTGTATTGTCATCCAATGGTTCCTTGAGCAGGTATTACAGCACCAATCCGAATAGTATTTTTAGCGTTGATGCTGCTGGCTATGTTCTTAGTAATGATGCTTTTGAAGGACTAATTGAATTTACTTCTTCAGGTCAGTCCTATTTAACACCCCTTAGTCCTACTAATAATTTTTGCACCAAAGTTGCTACGGCAAATAATGAGTTGTACATCGCACCCAAAGGCGTTGGAGTTGGATACTCCGTGGATTATGATTACTCGGGAGTATATTATCATAATGACAATGATGGCTGGAAAATTCTGAATAATGTAAACAACACCTTGCCCTCTAACGGTCAAAATAGTTATACCTTTGCCCATTTTAATGCAACGACAGGAAGTTGTTTTTTAAGTTCATTTGGAAATGGATTAACTGAAATGCAAAATGGGTCTGTTACAAATTTTTGGAACGGAACAAATAGTGGTCTTACAGGTGTGTATAAAGACTCATCAGGTATAGAAACTGATATTCGAATCACTGGAATTGATTTCGATAAAGATGGACAGGTCTGGACAACAGCAATTTTTGCCTCTAAACCATTGGCCGTAAAAACCTCTGGTGGTTGGTACAGTTTTACTTTTCCATCTGTAGGAAACAGCTTTACAGGAATTACGATTGATGATTTAGGATATAAATGGATTACCCTTCGTAATAACGGTATCATGGTTTTTAATGATGCCGGCACTCCTGCCTCCACTTCAGATGACCAATATGTGTTATTAAATAGTTCTGCAGGAACTGGCTCACTGGCAAATAACGACGTTAAAAAAATAATTAAGGATAAGAATGGATATATCTGGTGTGCTACAGCCGCGGGTGTTACTGTTTTTTATGATCCTTCCAGAGTTTTTGGTTCTGGTGCTGTTGATGGGCAGTGTCCTGTAATTCAGGGAAGATGTCTACTGAAAGATGAAAATGTAACATCTATAGCAACCGATGGCGCCAACAGAAAATGGTTGGGCACTGCAAATGGTGTTTATCTTGTAAATGAAGACGCCACAGAGCAAATTCATTACTTTAGCAAAGATAATAGCCCCTTGCTCTCAAATAACATTCTGGATATTGCGGTAGATAACAAAACTGGTGAAGTTTTCTTTGCAACTGATCAGGGTGTTATTTCCTATAGAAGTGATGCAACAGAACCGCTGAAGACCTGCAAAAATCCTGAAGTTTTTCCGAATCCAGTAGAAGGAAATTATGATGGCCCAATCGGTATAAATGGCTTGCCTGAAAATACAATAGTTAAAATCACAACCGTTACTGGTGCATTGGTACGGGAACTGAATTCCATAGGAGGTCAGGCTGTTTGGGATGGAAGAGATGTAAGAGGCAACAAGGTTAGTACCGGAGTTTATCTGGTTTTCTCATCCGATGACAAAGGAGAAAAATCATGTTTTACAAAAATTGCCATTGTTAATCCTTAGGCTGAATTCATGACAGAAATATATTATTTATCTGAAAAAAATATTAATGACGATATTTTTTTGAAAGATTTTTCTGAATTAATTTCAAAAAATTCGAAATCGATTGTACTGCATTCTCCCGCTGGAACAGAATCTCATACTCGG
>Ga0114977_10002621_pt1 | contig 11542 bp, 16 predicted proteins | sample S_130805_MF_Meta_FD_87026 | JGI IMG/M metagenome (GOLD analysis project Ga0114977, IMG submission 87026) | Freshwater microbial communities from Lake Simoncouche, Canada to study carbon cycling - S_130805_MF_MetaG | ecosystem: Environmental > Aquatic > Freshwater > Lake | place: Lake...
AGAAACTTACAAAACCATGGAACAAATATCTGACGATACTGACATGGGAGATTGGGCAGAATATGAAGAACTTGTTGAATACATAAAAACTAATTGTAATGACTTTATGTATAGAAATTGTGGTTTTGGTATTTGGTGGGATGAACAATAAAAAAGAGAGACCGAAGCCTCTCTTTTGGGACCGACAGGAATTGTCAGACTTCCACCACCAAGTTTTTCTAAACTTGGAAACTATACCTCAATACTAAGGTCTTCTCTTTTAATCACAGAGTTAACAAGTTCCTCAACATCTTCTTTACTCATGTATCCAACCACATCGTCAGTTGCTTGAGGGTAAAAAAACTTTGTAACAAATTCATTTGATTGTTTATCAAAGATAGCAACTTCAAATGTATCCACAAAATCACCGTAAAGTCCTGTTTGACCCCCTACAATTGAAAAATCAACTTGGTTGTTACCAAAACGACTAACTCTTCCTCCACCACCTTTAAATTGAGAAAGTGGGTGTGGTTTTGACCATTTTATAATATCCTTAATAGTTATCATTTCTGTTTTTTTAATTGTTCCAATTTGATATTCAATAAATCCAAATTATCTCGGTCCTTTTTTGTCTTATTAGGTTTGTCTTTATAATCTTTAATCAAACCAACAACAAACTCAATCTCAGAATCCAATTCAGATTTAACAGAATCTACCAGATTCTTATCCTTATCTTTTTCCATACTTTCCCCAACCTTGTAAGCTGCGTATATTACACCAATCCCAAGAGCAACCTTAAGTAACTTTTCTAACGTTCTACTCATTTTGTTTCTAATGCCTCCATTTTAGATTTGGCAACTAAATGCTCTGCCAATGTATAAGCGTCCACGTTTGTCGTGATAATTGAATTAACTAAATGTTTGTAAGGGATATGAACAAAGAACTCCACACCGTTGAAGAATGTTAAGTCATTTTTCAATTCAATACAACCTTGTACCATTTTCAAGAATAACTTGAATTGGGTTGCATTTACGAATGTCTCGTTTAACAATACTCCGAAAGTTTCGTGTTGAATCTTGATGTTGTGTGATGCCATGTTCATATCCATTGTTGTTTAGAATACAAAGATAACTAAAATATTTGATTTACAAAACTTATTTAAGAATATTTCTCTAGTCTTGGGTTATTTAACACATACCTAAATTCAGGTAAAAAGTCAGATATCTCTTTGTAAAAATCTTTACAGTCTTGAAATCTTAACTCTTCATCATATCCATAGTTAATTTTTCTAAACCATATATGCCACCAATTTATTTTATCTTTTGATGGGTCATTTTTTAGTGGGTACACAAACATTGGAGTTTCTCCAACAGGGTTACCTCCCAACTCAAATTCAGAAACAAATATTTTATCAGTTAAAGTTTCGGGATTAACCCCAATTTTTCGTAATGACTGTCCAAATAACCCTTGGTCACTTACTAACCAAAACCATTCAGGAACCTCATCTTTAGTATTAACTGAGTCAACGTGGCTTTTTAAATAATCAGATTGAACTTCTTTATTGTTTATATATAAAAATGAAGTATTGGTACCATCATGCTATAAGAATAATCTTCAGATGGTTTCCAATGTTTAACCTCATCATATTGTTCTTTTGTTGGAAAATAGTATCCTCTTGGAATTTCCCAGTAGGGAATAGTAATATCAGAATTAAAAACCCAATCAGGTAATTTTTGCCTAACCATGAAATCTAAATCCATAAAACAAAATGGTGTTTCTTCAATACCAATACAATATGATTTACCTGAAGTCCAAAATTGACCAGCATCAACTTTATCATATTTTTCCAATTTTAATACGTCAATCTCATCCCAAAGTTTCAACATATTATTTTTTCGGTAATAATCAAACCCAACTTTATCAGTATATAATTTAGTTGGACCATTAAATTTCTTCCAATAACCAACGGACATTATAGTATATAACAAATCTTGGTCAGGTGTGGTATATTCATTTGATTCATAATCACGATGAATCTTAAAACCATGTCCTCTTAACCTTTTTCTCTCAGTAAACGGTTTGGTCCAATTAACAAAAACACCCTTCATTTTCATCTATATTATAAATTTTATTAAACATCTCTAAATGTTTTTCGTTGGTGATACTTTTATTTGTAATATAGTGTGAATGATTTATCTCTCTATAATACTTTTCATTTCTATCTCTCATGTCTTGTTTATCTGTACCATAGTGATAAAAGAATTCTCCAGCGTTTAAATATTCTACCTTAGTTCCTTTGACATAATCAGGTAGTTTTTTGTTTTCATAATTATTTATTAAAACTTTAACTTTTTGTTTATTCTGTCTAATCAATTGATTTAACATGTATTGTTCTGCAAATAAAATATAAATGTCATTTAAATGTATTTCGCACCCCTTAAAGTTATAACTAACTCTTTTCATGTATTCCAAAACCCAATCGCAATATAAATTCTTAAATTCATTATTTTTCAAAAATAATATTGAGACATTAAGTGCTCGATTATCCCATTCGTAATCGCTAAACATACCTGTATTAGATAAAGCATCTTCGGGTGAGATATAGTAATATTTACCCTCGGTTTGTTCTAACCATAAACCAGATACATCAGCGTCAAAAAATCCCAACTCTGTTAGATTAGTATAGAATCTAAAGTCAAGGTCTATGGTTAATGTTGGACCTTCAACAAATCTTTGAGCTCTTATTTTACCTGCGGCCCAAAATACGTCAGTATTAATTTCACTTGGTTCTTCTAATAATGTGTCATTAACCTCATCAAACAATTCTAATATACCGAATTGGTTATAATATTCTTTAGTGATTCTATCAACAAAGAATATGGTTTTCCATTCAGGATAAAAATGTTTAATAAACAATAAACAAGACGCGGTACATAGGACTTCAGCCTTTGTCTGAATGAACTTACCATTTTTCTTAACTTCGTTAGCTACCCAAATTACCGTCATTTAATAAAAATAAGAAATATTCATAAAAAAATAAAGGGGGAATTATCCCCCTTTACATTAGTCCAAGAACATATGTCCTGCAGACTTATCAGTACCATCAGACATAATACGATATGTCTTTATTTCACCTAAATCAGGGAAACTAATCTGTTCTATCGTAATACCCCATTTAGAAACTTGTTCATTAACTTCTGGCATAACTATTAATCCTAAGTCAACCAATTCTTCCCACATAGTATTTTCAACCATATCTCTAATAACTCCTTGAGTCGTATCTACGAGTACGTCATTAGCATGCATTACACCTAATAAAAACTTCTCAACATCATGAATATGATACCTAACAATACTAGTCAATACAATCGACTTATCATCAAAAGATGTAACCGTTTGTGGTTTCAAGTTTACCGTTTGAGTAATAACAGGTGTAGTAATAATTTGGTCAAAGAATGGAATCTTGAAATTTAATCCAGGTTTCACAATTCTTTTGAACTTACCAGTTGTTAAATGAACCCCTTCTTCCCATTGGTCCACAATTTTGAACGGAAGAATGTCATGAATAAAAGTCACAAAAAGGTCAATAAATTTGTCAAACATATATTTTGGGTTTGTTGAACAACAAAGATACAACTTTTTTCTAATACTACCAAAAATAAAAAACCCCATCAGTAAACTGACGGGGTTAGTTGGCATTCAGGTTGAGAATACACCTTCATTTGAGAGCCTTTACAGGAGATTATTTTTTCCTCCGATTTCCACTTCCTTTTGAGAAGTACCTCTCAGTCACGGTCAATTAGATTAACCAATCCTTAAGTCGTAGTTTACTCTATTCTTACTTATCACTCTTCGAGGTTGCCACCCCAATTAATCCTTGCGGGACTAGAGAACTTTCAAAACAATCGTATTGGGCTTGGGACCCTTTACGGCCATGAACAACTCATGACTAAGTAGTGACCTGTCTACTACGACTGACGAACACTTTTCCTTTGTTTCTTTAAGTTTTCACCATATTGAAAATTAAGGTTGCGATTTGTGGATGTTAGATGTAGCGGTCCGTCAAACCAGCCATCCCATCTTTTGAACGAGACGATACTGAACTACACCTTGAAGTCTCCCGACCTCCATATTTCAAGTTTACTTCATAACTCCTACCTTGGTAGGTGAAGAGTAAGGAGAACAACAGCACCACCTGTACGAACTCTTACCTTTCGGTTTTAAGTATACTTTCATATTGAATTCCGCAATTGTACAGTTGGATGACTGTATGTCTTGCAACAATTCTACGAGTTATTCTTATTGGAGTTCCCTCCTCAACCAAACGACCCACATCGCTTGGTCATCAAACCAGTTTCCCTACAGTGTCACCCTCGGTACTAAAGGTCTAATGATATCTCGCTTGTCTACTCGAGCTCCCCGTTGGAAGCCGCAACTCACTTCAATCAAGATGAGTCACTTTATACTGCTTTCACAGTTTATTTTATGGACTATAGACCGCCCAATATCTTTATCAGTTTGTTACTCAAAATCAACCCAAGGGTCTCATCATCAAACATCCTGAACGGATAATATCTTTAATTCAAAGAACTTCTAATTTAATTCAAGACAAGGGAACCTCGATTTTACGACCTATGGTCAACCTTCTCTTGAATTGTTTTACAAAGGTAAGAATGTTTTTGGAAACAACCAAACTTTTATAAAACTTTTTTTTTAACAGGATAACTTAAATGAATTCATTCTTCCTCAATAGCGTCATCCGACTATTTTGTTGACCCCCTACTCTTAGTTGGACGGGCTAATTCATCTGTTTGTCAAACAACCAATCAGTATTACCCGATTGGTCTACAAAGATAAAACAAACTTTTCAATTTGTCAAATCTTTTCTTTAAAAAAGACGCTTCACTGGAAACCTTATAACTTTTCTTCAAAGCTTATGGGTTAAGTACTCCTCTTATGTCGTCTTATCGTACTCCGATTCGTTGCGGGTGAAGGACTCGAACCTCCGTCTTTGGCTTATGAGACCAAGCTGGAACCACCTCCAGTCTAACCCACGATTTATTGTTTTTAGTTGCGAGGGAGGGATTCGAACCCCCGACCTCAAGGTTATGAGCCTTGCGAGCTACCACTGCTACTACCTCACGATATATCTTATGTTAAAGAACTTTAAAAATAAAGTCCTACAAAGTTAAAACTATTTTCTCAAATAAACAAACAATGTAGGACTAATTTTTTGAGATTCTCATCTCGTTTGTTTTACAAAGATAAAACAAAATTCTCATTTCGTCAAACTTTTATAAAACTTTTTTTGGGGTGTTCGTCCGTATAGGACAGGAGATTATAAATATATGCTATATTGTTGAAAAGTCAAACTTATTTGATAAAATTTCAAGTAATTTCATCAGAAATACATCAATTCTCATGTTTTTTATCTCTTCGGCAGTAAAATAACCACATTCTGTGTGTTCTTCACCATCAATAGCTTCATCTAAATCAGGGATGAAAGGTTTGTCTGTTTCTATCATATAGGTATACATCAACCCTTTCGCCTTCTTACCATCTCTAGTATATCTTGGAATCAACCCAACAAACTTTAACTCTTCATTATTTAAACTTAATGCAGTTTCTTCAAAGAACTCTCTTCGAGCTCCTGTTTGTGGCTCTTCATTTTCTTCTATCTTACCTGCAGGTATTGACCAATATCCTGGTAACAATCCTGGATTGTTCCTTTTACAGATAAGGAACTTATCATTCTTTTTTACGATAACACCAACGTATCTTTTTGTTTCCATAGTATTTATAATTATGAGAGTAAAAATAAATCAAAATGTTTTCAAAGTCAAAACCCTGATAGATAGAAAATCTCAATCTATTGGTATGATGGGAAAAAAGTTTGATAAATCTTTTAACGGTCTTTTATTTTTAATGGGTGGAGACAAACAATGTTTTTGGATGAAAAACTGTATCATCCCATTAGATATAATTATAATTAGAAATAATGTGATTGTCAACATACACCACAACTGTCCTCCATGTCATGGAAGTGAATGTGGAAGTTACTGTGGTAACGGAAATATTGTACTGGAAGTTAGAGGTAATACCTGTGAAAGATTAGGTATTGAACCTGGCGATACTGTTGAATACTTATTTTGATTCATCAATCTTTTCTTTTAATTTTTTCTCAAACTCATGTGCAATCATCTTGGTAAACTTAACAGATGGTGAATCATCTTTTTCAGAATCATATCTATACTGTCCTTGAGGTGGTCTTTTACCTCTACCTAAATAATTTAAACCTGATATGTTTGTGATACATTTGTGTCCTCCTGAATTAGATTGAATCAATTCCCAAGCATTTACACCTATCTTATCAAGTAACGCCATTTCTGACTCAGTTAAATCTTTAAATGGTTTTTCCATTAACTCTTCAACTTTATTAAGGGCTTTCTCACCACCATCCATATACATGAACTTACCACCATATAAAGCATCAAAATCTTTAAATGTGAACCCAACACTCTCAGGTGTTGCTGAAGTTTCACTTACCCATTTGATTGTTGATAATGGAATACTTCTTTCTTTTAATCCACCTTCCCATTTTGCTAACACTTCTTGAGCAATCTCACCTAAGTTAACACCCTTTAATTCTCTTTCTTTCTTGAATGGATTACATGACGCTTGAACCAAACCCATTGGCCATGCCATGATGAGAAAGTCTGCCTCAGGATTATTTCTGAATGGGGTATACCTGTCATAAGACCCAGGCTTAAACATGCTACCTCCACCATATTGGAAGATAATACTGTCGCTGACTCTTGGAAAGTCCTTCATTTTTTCTTTATAATCTTCTGCATTTTTTTGTAGTTCTTCAGGTTTTGCAGCGTTTGTTCTTTTCATCCATTCTTTAATGTTTGTTAATATTGACATCAATGATGGTTCAGAATTCATAACCAATCCTTCTAAGAAGCCTGGTTTATTTTTAAACGCTAATAATAATTTATTAATAACCAATCCTAATAACATTTTGTTTTTTTGGAGTGGTTTTTCTTTATCTAGTCTGTAAATGTAATTCACAACTTCGTCAGGAGAGATATCGTGTTTAGCATAATCCGCAGAATCCACAGTATTAATCAGTAACACATCTGAAGATGGAAATAAATCTTTTGGGGAAACTACTTGAGATATAGTTTCAACATTTGAACGAGCACCTCTAAATTGTTTTGAAGTACCTTTTTCAACACCTACTTGTTTGTCGTGGTGGTCTGTATGAATAACAAACATTGGCTTACCGTGAGCAAAGTCTACAAGAACTGGCATTACATCTCCTTCTGCATCACCCTTCTTAACTGAGAATTCTTTGTCACCGTATTGAATTATGTGAGCACCTACTACATCAATACCATTGTCTTCAAGGTATTTTTTCATTGCGATTGCAGTCGTCACTCCATCCAAATCTTGGTGGAAATATATTTCAGCTTTTTTATATCTTTTTCTTAAAGCGGAAATATCTCTTATTCCTGTTTCTTTGATTAATCTTCTCATTTAAAAATTATTGACTTGGTGCTAAACTGTATATTACTACATCTCCCGCTTTAATCATATCTTTTTTAATTTCAGGACATAAGTCATTAGATTTTTCTAAATTATATCTTGAATTACCTCTGTTAGCAATACCGTCAACAGTATCTCCTTTTTTAACTTTATAAACAACATATGAATGGTCATTTAATCCCCCTTGTTTAATTGGTGATTCTATTTGTTTACGTTTAGCGTCACTAAAACAATATTTACCACCCATCTCAGGTTTTACTGTTTTCATTTGTTCAGAAATAGATTTCTGTTCCCACCAATTGTTTTGTTCTAACATAACTCGTTTAACAATATTTTTTAAATCGTTTTCAGTTAGTTTTATAATTTTCTTTGCCATTATTTTAATTTTAATAAATATTTTATAAAGCCATTAACGCAGCGTTTTTTAATTGTCCACCAAATATGTTTTGCATCATTCCTTGAATTGGGTCAGTACCGCTTGATGACTGTGTATTAGTTTGTGATTGAGAATTACTTTGTTGTTGGGTAGTACTTTGGTTACCAAAATCTTCAGTAGCGTTTTGTCTTGCTTGAGGTGTTTTGTTATACTCTTCCATTTTTTGTCTAACACCTTCCTCACCCATTTTAGCCGCCAACTCATCAGGCCCAACAAAATTAGCAACACCAATATAATCTAAGAAACCTAACCACCATTTAGTTTGTCTCATTAAAATTCTCATTCTTCTGTCCCCAAATAATCTTGGTGCACCACCTATAAAAATATTAGTTAAAGGTCCTTTTTTTGTTAGTCCTTTAAATAATTTTTCGTCTTTTAGTAGTGATTGTAATGCTTTGATATTCTCGGCAGGTTTTGCCGCATGTCCTATGTACTTAGCTAAGTTACCAGCACTTTTTTGGAATTTAGCACTTTTAGCTCCAGCGTTTTCTAATAATTTTAAATAATCTAATATTGTATTCTTAAAACCTTTAAGTGGACCTGCAGGAACTTGTTCTATTTTAGACGCAACTTTTGGTGCCCATGATTTAGCACTTTGTAAAAATTTACCTACAACACCTGGCTCTTTAGCTAATTTTGCTAAACTTGCACTAGCTTCAGTGGTTTTACCAAGTTTAGCTAACTTCATCGCAACATTTAATTCTTTTGTTGCAGTACTACCAATCTTTAATGCACCCATAACAGGTTTTGCAACCACATCACCAGCATAAGGTATTGCTGAAACTATACTTAATAACCCAAATAAATGGTCTCCTTGAGTAAAATATGAAATACCGTTAACTATATCAACTATTCCTGTAGGGTCGACAATACCTACGATATCACCGACAGTATTATACCATTCAGATTCTTTCACCAATTTAGGATTGGTTGAAAGTTCTTCCTTTGTTATTATAGCAAGTTGTCTTTCAGTTATTATGATTTCCGACATCTAAGTTTTTTATTTATAAATATCAATAAAACAAAAAAAAGGGTCGTTAAACCCTTTTATTTAAATTCTATTTCAATTTGTTTATTTCGGTCAACAAAATGTTGTACTCTGTCTATTGCAACTTTTGTGTAGTTTTCACTTAACTCAATTCCAATCCATCGTCTTCCACTAATCTCAGCAGCACATAAACTAGTGCCACTACCAGCAAATGGGTCAAGAACAATATCATTCTTATATGTTAAAATCTTAATTGCTTTCATTGGAATATCCATTGAGAATGTTGCTTTAGTTTGTTGTTTAGTATCTGCAAAATATTCCCACTGACCGTAAACTAATGACATGAACTCTTTCTTATCTTCATCTTGATATACTGCCTTTGTTTTCACCGTACCGTCTTCTTGTTCCATATCAACCATGTCTGCTTTCCATTGAGGTTCTCCCTTAATTTTTTTAATACGGTCTTTCTTATAGGCTAAGATTACACACTCTTTAGGATTGTAAATGTATGGACTACTTGGTGACATCCATGAACCCCAAGCGGTGGTCTTACTTCTATGTGGTGAGTTTTCATCAAGGTCAACAAGACCATAAAATTTAAAGCCAATCTCTTTCATAACTGACCAAAACTCAGACATAAATAAAACTCTCCCACCTCTGTCTTGAACATTAACTTCATAAGGAATGTTTACGGCAATTCTACCATCATCTTTTAATACTTTAAAAGATTCTGTCAGCCATTTTTTAGTAAACTCCCAATATTCTTCCATACTCATTGTATCAATATGAGTATCATAATCAATCCCAACATTATATGGTGGGCTAGTGACAATTAAGTCAACTGATGATTCAGGTAGTTTAGACATCTCGTCTATACAATCCCCGTTAATTATTTTTCCTGTCTCTAACATTATATTTTTCCCTCTTTTTTTAATTCTTCTCTAATTTTTGTTGCGGATATATCACCAACTTCTGTTGGTGGGATATGTTCAATGATATCATATCCAACACCTCTACCAAAATTAACAGATTCAATATTTGGTATTATCATTACTTTAACTCTACCTTCTTGAATCAAATCAAGTAACTGTCCATTAAGGTTATTCTCCACTTCTTTAGCGGTAAATGGGTTATTCTCATCAGGTTCAATGTCTCTGATACAAATTAAAACATTTTTACCTTCGCTTAACATTTCATTAAGAACCCACTTATGACCATCATGAAAAGGTTGCCATCTTCCAATGAACATTGAGTAAGTTTTACCTTTTGACTCCTTAAGTTTTGGGTCTCCTTCTACGTGTATTTTTTTCATATTCTTCTAATTCAAATATTTTTTCAGAACATTCGGCAACTGTGATGTTATCAGTGCACATGTCAATATAATTTTCTGTTGGTTGCTCATAATTCTCAACAAAGAATTGTTCTCTACCTCTTACTTCAGAAGTATAAACAAAAATTTCGGTAATGTCATCACCCATTTTTTGTTTGAACTTATCCCTTTGGTCTTTATACGGTGACACTAACGAAACTACAACATTTTGACCTTTACTATGTAGGTATTGTGCAAGTTGTTGAGCTAGCTCAATATTTTTTCTTCTACCTTGTTCTGAATAATCTTTATTCTCAAACAAATCTCTAATATCATCACCATCAACATGAAAACATGATTCTTTTTTATAATCAATAATCTCTGAAAGTAATTCTTTAGCCAATGTTGTTTTACCTGAACCAGGTTGACCTGTTAACCAATATATCATTTAATTTTCAATTTTTGAATATGCATCACAATCAATATTTTTACTACTCGAGCATCCATAAAGTAGTGACATTGCTATTATTGTTGCAATAATTAAAGTTAATGACCAAAAAGTAATTTTATAATTATCTCTTACTTGTTGCTCCGTTCTTCCTTGCCATTCATTACAATTCCATTTCATTTTTTCTCTAAAGTTTCAATGTGATGTTGTAGATACCACAAAGCTTTCTTAAGGTCTTGTAGTTCTTTATCTGATTCTTTTTTTCCTGCTCTTGAGATGTACTTAACCGTATTCCCTAAACTAAATCCTAAACCCCAAGCATCAATTACTTTAATTGCCTCGTAGATATTATCCTCACCTCCGTAATGTTGTGGGTGATTAACTTGTTCTATTTTTGGTGTAGGACACTGACAAGGTCCATTACCACCACATACACATTCTTCCATATTACTCTTCTCTATACTCTTTTAATAATTCATCGTTAGATAACGCACTATACTTCTCACTTAATTTACTGGTGTCAACATCATTATACATCATATGAAGTGTTTCATCAAGGTCTTTTGCAAGTTCTAATGACTCACAAATAACATTAAGAATACAATATGGGTTTGCATTGGATGCTGGTCTTCTGTCTTCAAGATATCCTTTCCAAGTATTACCAACTACCTTTGGAACTCTAATGGACGCTCCTCTATCTGATACACCCCAACTAAATTTATCAATTGATTGTGTTTCATGTTTACCCGTTAATCTTAAATGATTGTCTGAACCGTAGTTTTCAATATGAATCTTTGTTCTTGATTCAAACACTTTAAAGATTGAGTTGAA
>Ga0114977_10002623_pt1 | contig 11541 bp, 8 predicted proteins | sample S_130805_MF_Meta_FD_87026 | JGI IMG/M metagenome (GOLD analysis project Ga0114977, IMG submission 87026) | Freshwater microbial communities from Lake Simoncouche, Canada to study carbon cycling - S_130805_MF_MetaG | ecosystem: Environmental > Aquatic > Freshwater > Lake | place: Lake...
GATCATCACCTCGCTCGTGTCGTACTTCCTCAACGAGGTCATCTCGAAGGCGCGCTACGGCTCGCTCAAGGACTTCCACGAGGAAGCTCCGCTCACCTGGCTCGTCTGGATCACCTCGATCCTCTCGATCGTCGTGACCTTCGTCGCCAGCAAGGTTCTCCTTGGCGGCATCATGTACAACGGCAAGGAACTCACCAGCCTCTGGTGGGCCCTCAGCATGATCATCAGCTGCGGCACCATCGCCGGCGCGCTGATCCCCGAGTTCACCAAGGTCTTCACCTCGACGAACTCCGGTCACGTGAAGGAAGTCGTCAACGCCTCCAAGCAGGGCGGCGCTTCGCTCAACATCCTCTCGGGCTTTGTCGCGGGCAATTACTCGGCGTTCTGGAAGGGCCTCGTCATCGCCGGTCTCATGGCGATCGGCTGGCGCTTCTCGATGGATGAAGGCGTCAAGGCCATCATGCCGGTTGCGTACTCCTTCGCCGGTCCGATCTTCGCGTTCGGTCTCATCGCCTTCGGCTTCCTCGGCATGGGTCCCGTGACCATCGCCGTCGACAGCTTCGGCCCCGTGACCGACAACGCGCAGTCCGTGTACGAGCTCTCCCGCATCGAGGCCATCCCCGGCATCCGCGAGGAACTCAAGCGCGACTTCGGCTTCGAGCCGGACTTCGACAGCGCCAAGTACACGCTCGAGAAGGGCGACGGCGCAGGCAACACCTTCAAGGCGACCGCGAAGCCGGTGCTCATCGGTACCGCCGTCGTCGGCGCGACCACCATGGTGTTCGGCATCATCCTCGCGCTCATCAAGAGCCGCGCGGAAGGCGGCGCAGAGGCGACCGACAAGCAGCTCGCTGATGCCGCCCAGATCGTCGTTGGCAAGCTCTCGATCGTGACCCCCGAGATCCTCCTCGGCCTCCTCGTCGGTGGCGCGGTGATCTACTGGTTCACCGGCGCGGCCACCCAGGCCGTCGTCACCGGCGCCTACAGCGCGGTGGTCTTCATCAAGAAGAACATCAACCTCGACAAGGCCGAAGCCAGCATCGAGGACGCCAAGGAAGTCGTGAAGATCTGCACGATCTACGCGCAGAAGGGCATGACGAACATCTTCATGGTCGTCTTCTTCTTCTCGCTCGGCCTGCCGTTCTTCGATCCGTTCTTCTTCATCGGCTACCTCGTCGCGATGGCGTTCTTCGGCCTCTACCAGGCGTTCTTCATGGCGAACGCTGGCGGCGCGTGGGACAACGCGAAGAAGATCGTCGAAGTCGAGATGCGCGCGAAGGGCACCGACCTGCACGCAGCGACCGTCGTCGGCGACACCGTCGGCGATCCGTTCAAGGACACCAGCTCGGTTGCGCTCAACCCGGTCATCAAGTTCACGACGCTCTTCGGCCTCCTCGCCGTCGAGATCGCGATCGCGATGAAGGACAGCCCGGCCAAGATCTGGATCGGCGTTGGCTGCTCGGCCATCGCGCTCTTCTTCGTCTGGCGCAGCTTCTACGGCATGCGCATTCCGGCCGACGCGAAGGACTGAGTCCTTCGATCAAGCAAACAACCACGGGCCGCTCGGATCTCCGAGCGGCCCGTTTCTTTTTTCGCCAGCTTCTTACTTCAATGACTGCTGCGCCTAGCGCTCTTCGTTGAAGCCGAGCCCAACTCCCGCGAGGAGCTCGGTGAACTTGCGGCTCGGCGGGGCGGACGCGTCGACGCGGGTCCCGCTGGGATGAGCGAACCCGAGCTTCCACGCGTGCAGCCCGAGCGTTCGGTCGTCTGGCTTGTGCGGCGGGAGAACCTTCGCGCCGACGCCATAGACCTGATCGCCGGCAACGGGGAACCCAAGGTGCGCGAGGTGCACGCGGATCTGATGGAGTCGCCCGCTGTGCGGCTCGCAAGCGACGAGCGTGTGCGTGGTGCTGGTCGCGAGTACCTCGACGTCCGTCTTGGCGGGCTTACCGGCGCGAGCGACCACGCTCACCAACCGCGTACCCTCGGCCGAAGGGACGCGCTGTTCCTCGAGGTTGAGCTCGATCTGCTGCGTGCCCGCCCGCATGCGTCCCTTGACGATCGCCAGGTAGCGCTTCGTGACGGTCCTTGCCTCGAACTGCGCGCGGATGAAGTCGTAGGACTCCGGCGTAACCGCGCAGGCAACGCAGCCGCTGGTCTGACGATCGAGCCTGTGCAGCAATCCGTAATCGCGGCGCTCACCCAACCGAAGCAGCTTGCCCCCGAAGCGCGCAACCAACGCGTTCAGCAGGCTGTCCTCGCGATGCGAGGCGCCTGGCTCGGTGACCATGCCCGGCGCCTTGTTCGCGACGACCACGCTCTCGTCCTGGTAGATCAGTTCGAGTCGCAGGCGCGAATTGGGAGCGGGTTGGGCCACGCGAGCACTCTACCGATCGCGCGGCGATAGGTACGATCCATCGATGCGCACACTCGGCGTCAACTCGCGGCTCAAACCATTCGGTGCAACGATCTTCGCGGAGATGACGGCGCTGGCCGTCAAGCACAACGCCTTCAACCTAGGGCAGGGCGCGCCGGATTTCGACGGGCCTGAGTTTCTCAAGGAGGCCGCGATCAAGGCGATTCGCGACGGCCGCGGGCAGTACGCGCGCATGACGGGGCTTCCCGAGCTCACCAAGGCGATCGCCGAGAGATTCCACAAGACCAGCGGCGTCTCGTATGACCCCGAGCGCGACATCGTCGTGACGTGCGGCGCGACCGAGGCGATCGTCGACTGCATCATCTCGCTGATCGAGCCGGGCGACGAAGTCCTGATGTTCGAGCCGTTCTACGACTCGTACCCGGCCGCGGTCGCGATGGCTGGCGGCGTCTCCAAGGTCGTCACGCTCGAGGCGCCGGCGTTCCGAATCGATGAAGCTGCGATTCGCGCGGCGATCACGCCCAAGACCCGCGTGATGCTGGTCAACAGCCCGCACAATCCCAGCGGACGAATTCTCGACGACGCGGAGCGCGCGATCGTTGCCCGCATCGCCAACGAGTTCGACCTGATCGTGATCAGCGACGAGGTCTACGAGGAGCTGTGGTACGAGACGCGGCATCGCACGCTCGTCCTCGAGCCGGGCATGCGCGAGCGAACGATCGTGCTCGGAAGCCTTGGCAAGAGTTTCTCTTTCACTGGCTGGAAAGTCGGCTGGGCGATCGCTCCCGCGCCGCTCGCAGCGGCGGTGCGATCCGCGCATCAATTCGCGAGCTTCTGCGCGGCTACGCCGCTGCAGGTTGCCGCCGCGGCCGCGCTCACAGCGCCCGAGACCTACTTCGACGAGTTCCGCGCCGAGTACCGCGCGCGCCGCGATCGAATGGTCCTCGGCCTGCGCGAGTGCGGGTTCACTTGCGAACTTCCGCAGGGCAGCTACTTCGCGCTCGCCGATCACTCGTCGTTCGGCTTTGCCGACGACTTTGCGTTCTGTCGCCATCTGGTCGAGCACGGCGGCGTCGCCGCGATTCCGCCGGGCGCGTTCTATGCGAACAGGTCGAAGGCGAAGTCGCTCGTGCGATTCGCGTTCTGCAAGAAGGATGCGACGATCGACGGAGCGCTCGAGCGTCTTGCGAAGTACCGCGCGAAGTTCCAGTCCGGCGAACTTGCAGCGACGCGAGCTTGACCGAGGGCCGTAGCTTCAAAACGACAAAGGCCGTGACTTGCGTCACGGCCTTATGAACGTCGCGGGTCAGCGGGGCGCGCCTCAGGCTCGAACCTCAGATGCCCGATGAGGGCACTGAGCCTCGGCTCGGCGCACTGCGCCAACGATCACGCGTTGATCGAGAGAACTTCGATGCGGGTGTAGTGCTGCTTGTGGCCAATCGTCTTGCGATAGCCCTTGCGGCGCTTGTACTTGCCGACGAGAACCTTCGGGCCGTCGGACTCGCCGAGGACCTTCGCGGTGACCGTGGCGCCCGAGAGGTAGGGGAGGCCAATCTTGGCCGCCGAACCAGCAGCGACATCGCCAACAGCGAGCACGCGGTCAAAGGTGATGGTCGAGCCGTCTGCCGCCTCGCGGAGGTCAACGTCGATGACGTCGCCCTTCTGGAGCTTGATCTGGGTACCGCTGTCTTCGATGATCGCGTACATGTCGTGGGTTTCCTTCTGACCTCGGGTGCGCCGAGGCGAATGGAGGAGGATACCAAATCCGCCCGATTCCTCAAGTCCTTCTTTCGACATGGGTGCCCCGGCGCGTAAACTCCGCCTCGCACCGGAACGGTCGCTTGGAATCCACCCGGGTTCCAAGAGGAAAGTCCGAGCACGACAGGACAAGGTGGTGGGTAACGCCCACCGGCCCGCTGCTGGGTCAGGGACAGTGCCACAGAAAATAGACCGCCTTGCTGAGGCTTGCCTCGGCAGGGTAAGGGTGAAACGGTGCGGTAAGAGCGCACCGCTCGATCGGTGACGATCGAGGCACGGCAAACCCCACCTCGTGCAAACGCAAACAGTTCTCGCTTGGGGCCCTCGGGCTGCAAGCGCCTGCGGTCCGCAGGTTTGGGAACGGGTAGCGCGCTTGAGCCGTTGGGCAACCGACGGCCTAGAGAAATGGCCGTTGCCCCGATGCTCGTGCGTATGCACGGGTGTTGAGGAACAGAACTCGGCTTAGCGGTGCTCGCAGCAATGGGTGGCCTGCCTGAGATGGCGGGCCACCCTCCTTTTTGTGGTTTCTCGCGCGCCGAGCGCTACATATTGGTGGTGAATCAGGGGCGGACGCGATCGATTGCGTACGCGAGACGCTGATCTTTGGGTTTTTCGCTTGTCTTTCGGCTCCGAGTCGCCAAGATACGCCTCCTTCGGAGCGGAAACGCCCGACGGCAGGCGCCAAGCAAGGGCCTGAGGAGCGCGGCACACGCAAGGCAGCGGCCGCGGCTGCAGTCCTAGGAGAGTTGTTTTGGCGTTCGACGCCCGACCCTTGATTGGAGTCGGCTACGGGCGCCCTCCAGGAAGAAGTTGGGTGACCGGCACCTCCGGTCGAAAGCACGCAGGAAGCCATGCAGGAAGCCATGCAGGAAGCCATGCACAACGACAATCAAGAGTCCAACGGCAGCAACGCAGGCCCATTCGCATCGAATACGGGCGCGCAGCCGAGCGGTGGTATGCCCACCTTCAGTGCGTCCTCTAGCGCCTCCGCCTCATCCGGCGCGTCATCGGGCACAGCCTCAAAGGCATCGAGCCTCCAGAACTATCACATGCTCGCGTTCCGCAAGGCGCTGCATCCCGAGTTCTTCGGGATCGAGTCGCGCCAGCGCGTCCAGCATGGCGACTACGAGACCGAAGCTTGGATCTTCCGCGGCGGTCACAGCCTGCGGTTCCAGCTCAACGGATTCTGCATGTCGGAAGTCGTTGTCGAGCACATTGACCAGATCCCGGATCGCGGTCTCATCGCTGCGCTTCCTTGCGCGGGTGAGCGCGACTTCGAAGAGAAGGTCGCTGAGAATCTCATGTACATGACGACGATGCAGACCGAGACTCTCTCGGATCACCTGTATCTCGGCACCTACAAGGAGATGCTCCAGCACGCGCGCGAGAACGACTCGCTGATGGCTGCCTGGACCGACGCCGTCGGCAAGCCGAACCTCTCGCTGATCGACGTGCAGCACTTCCGCAATGAAGTCCACGTGCAGGGCTATCACCTGCGCTCGGATTGCGGCCTCGTGCTCCGCACGCAGTCGATGGTGCAGATCGTCGCTCCCAAGGGCGCGAAGGCCGGTGTCAAGGTCGACGTGAAGGCCAAGCCTTCGACGCGCGACGGTGGACGCAAGCGCTAAGCCACGCGGATCGAGTATCGCTGGAAATCAAAGCATGACGGACCTCCTCCGACGCGGAAGGCTTGAGGTTGAAACCGACCTCTTGCTCGGCGTGGAGGAGGTTCTGCTTTTGGAACACGCAGCGGTCGCAGTGCGCGAGAGCGGGGCGGTTCAGGCGCCCAGTGCGCCCACGGTCCCCGTCGACGCCAAGCCCGCGCCCCGCGGGTTCGACGCTGCGTTGTTCGCAACGGGCGGCGCGGGCTCGCGCACGGCGCCGGCGCTCGCTGCCGCGACATCGCCACCGACACCACGTCCCAACGCACCCAAGCCGACTGCCACAAAGACGCCCGCGCAGACTCCGACTTTCTCAACTGCGCCCACTCCTACGCCGATCGGTACACCTCTCGTGCCGATCGTGGACCGCATCGTTCCGCCTAGCGCGGGCTCAAAGGCCGAGCGGCTTGCCTTGCTCGACGCCGCGCACGCGCGCGAGTGCCCGCACTGCACGACTGCAATCGCGCATACGAAAATCGTCTTCGGCGAGGGCAATCCCGATGCGGAACTCGTTTTCATCGGCGAGGCTCCCAGCGACTCCGAGGACCAACTCGGCAGGCCGTTCGTCGGGCGCGCAGGCGACAAGCTCAACGAGATGATCTCTGCCATGGGCCTTACGCGCGACGACGTCTACGTCGCGAACGTGCTCAAGACCCGTACGCCTGACAGTCGCACGCCGCTGCCGCACGAGATCGATCGATGCGGCCCGTATCTGCTGGCGCAGTTGGCGATCATTGCGCCAAAGGCCATCGTGACACTCGGCGGACCGGCGACAAAGCTGCTGCTGGCGAGCGAGCTGGGCATTACCCGCCTTCGCGGCGTGACCGCGTTCGTTCGAATCGGCACGGCTGCCGGTCAGCCCGCGGATGTGCCCGTGATGCCGACGCTGCACCCCGCGTATCTCCTCCGCAACTACACGCCGGAGACGCGCATGCAGGTCTGGGAGGATCTCAAGAAGGTCCTGGCGATCTTGGGTCGCGCCGTTCCCCAGCGCAAGTAGTCACGCAGCGTCGACGCGGACGATGAGCGTCACGGGACCATCGTTGAGGATGTCGACTTTCATCTCGGTGCGAAACCGACCTGTTTCGACGTGCAGTCCCGCGGCACGAATGCTCTGCACGACTTCATCGACGAGCGGCTCGGCGACTTCAGGTCGGGCGGCGTTGATAAAGCTCGGCCGATTTCCGCCGGAGCAGTCACCTGCCAGCGTGAACTGACTGATCACGAGCACCGTGGCGCCGACGTCGGCGGCCGCAAGGTTCATCTTGCCGGCGGCGTCCTCGAAGATCCGCAGCTTTGCGAGCTTGTCGGCCATCTTCTTTGCTTGCGGCGAACCGTCGCCGACTTCAACGCCGAGCAACACCGCAAGTCCGCCGCGCTCACCGAGCGCGCCAACGCGCGCGCCGTCGACGCGCACTTCGCCACGGCTGCAACGTTGCACGACAGCGATCATCGTAGGAGGTCAAGCCAGCATGACCATCGACGCGCTCGAGACGAGCGCAGAACCCTGCTCGTCAACCGCCTGGCGGTAGTCGATGAGCTCGATGCTCGACGGCTTCGCCAGACGCGCCGCCGCAGTCATGCAGCCGATGGAGCACCAACGGGTGGCATTCCGCGCCTCGCGCATGCTGGAAACGAGCGAGTCGCCACCGGCGATGAAGGACTTCATCATCGCGCGATCGTGCGCTTCCACCTCGCGGCGGCGCTGGTCGTTGACAGGTTCCTTTTCGCCGAACGCAGGGCCGACATGCGACATGTCGGCGCTGGCGATGAACAGCGTGCGGCCACCTTCGGCGGCCAAAGCTGCGCCAAGCACATTCACGAACTCATCGACGCCCATGCGCGCGCCGTCATCCGAGATCAGGCCGACCACGGGATCAGGCACGAGGGCCGACACGATGGGCAGGTTGCCGAAGAGGTGCTGGATCCAAGGCAGATGCAGCTGAATCGAGTGCTCGGGAACATGATCGAGGATGTCGATGAACAGCTTGTCGCCGCTCGCGGCCTTGACGCGGTTGACGATGCCCGCGTCGACCGGCATGCGGCCAAGCGGCGAGTCGAATCCGATGTCCGACATGACCACGCCGTCGCCGAGCCCGAAGTGGTTGGTGCCGAGCACGACGACACGGTCCGGCTTCGGCCCCTTGGCGATCGCGCGGTAGCTCGAGGCGTACACGGGATGCCCACGGCTGTAGTCGAGGTGGCACGCGACGAGGCCAACGATCGGCTCCTCGATCTCCGCGTCCTCGGCGGCATCGAGCCACTTCTCGATCTGGGCGCGGATGGCCGCGGGATCTTCACCGAGGCTCTTGGACGCGGTCGAGGGGAAGGCACCGGCGGTCAGCAGCTCGGCCTTCTTGCGGTCTTCCATCGCCGAGCAGGTGGGGCCCCAGAGCAGGCCGAACTCGTCGAGCTTCTTGATCAACTCAACAAGCGGGGCGGCATCGGGCAGCTTGAGGCCTTCCACGAGCTCATCCACGGTGCGCTCACCGTTGAAGTACTGCATCACCTGGAACGCAGGCGCGGGCACCACCATCATCTGCGGCGACAGCATGCAGGGGTCCTGCAGTCCGAGAAACACCTGGTTGTCCTTCTGCAGCGGCACAGGGTGGACGCGACGAAGGGCGGGGCGCTGGAGATGCTCGGCAAGATCGGCGGTGCTCATGGTGTTTCGGTGACCTCGGAAGGGGAGGCAGTGTATCGAGGTCTCGACCTGCTCCGCATCGATTGAGAGAACTTCGCCGCGAGAATCGCGTTTGGCTCAACTCCTCTCAAAGCAAGGCGGTATGCCGTCCGATACAGTCCCCTCCCGGCCCGGGATCCGAACCAGACAGAAGACCGTGGATGGCCGAGGTTCAAACAAAGGATTACGACATGCGACGCGACAGCCTCAAATGGATTGCTGCTTGTGCCTCGACCGCCCTTGCGCTCGTCATCGCGACGGGCGTCAACGCGCAGACGGTGGTGCAGAAGAACAACCAGCCCACGACCATCTCGACGTCCAAGCCCGACAAGGTCGGTGCGGCGGGTGGCACTCAGGCCGATCTCCCGGTGCGTGAACTCATCGGCAGCACTCCGCCGGCTGGCGCGAAGGACAAGCCTGGTCAGGAAGCGCAGAACTTCGATCCCAACGAGCCGCCGGCGATCGCGTTCGAGCCGCCGATCGCCGACATGGGCGAGATGATCGCCGACACGCCGAAGACGATCACCATCAAGGTTCGCAACGTCACCGACAAGCCGATCCGCATCTCGAAGGCGATCCCCGGCTGCGGCTGCACGACTCCGACTTGGCCGAAGGATCCGATTGCCCCAGGTGGTAGCGGCGATTGCGAGATCACGTTGCGCCCCGGACCGAAGCAGGGCATCAAGCTCAGCAAGAAGGTCACGTTCCAGATCGAGAACCACGCGCCCGTGACGCTGAGCGTCGAGGGTGAGGTCATCGCATACGTCACCGTGAACCCCGACATGATCGACGCGCCCGCCGACGCTGCCTCGGCCGCCGCGGGCAAGCCGACGGAGATCACCCTCGAGTCGACCGAAGGCGTCGCCTTCAAGGTCACCGAAGTCGTTCCGCCGGTCGTCAAGAATCCGCCGATGGACGCGAAGACCAAGCACGTCCTCGTCGTCGACTGGGCGAGCTGGGAAGAGTCCGGCCGTCAGCCGAAGATCATGATCAAGACCGACAACCCGAAGGCTCTGAGCACGACCATCCTGGTCAAGCGCTCGATGACGGGTAATGCGCCGACTCCGCCGAGCGCTGCAACCCCGCCGGCTGGTCCCGGCACCACCGATCTCATCAACGCCGTTCGTGCTGGCGACGTGGCCAAGATCAGCGCCCTCATCGCGTCGGGCGCCGATGTCAACGAGCGCGATCGCGCCGGTCAGCGCACCGCGCTGCACTGGGCTGCCAAGAGCAACAACCGTCCCGCGATGGAAGTGCTCATCGCCGCCAAGGCCGACGCCAACATTAAGGATCGCCAGGGCCGTACCCCGCTCTGGGGCGGCGTTGAAACCGACCTCGAGACGGTCAAGTTCCTCGTCGAGAAGGGCGCCGACGTCAACGCCCGCGACCAGATCAACTCGAGCCCGCTCCTGTGGGCCGCAGGCTTCGGCAAGCCCGAGACCGTCGCGTTCCTCCTCACCAAGGGCGCGGACGTCAAGGCGACCGACGACAATGGCTGGACTCCGCTGATCTGGGCCGCTGGCCTCGGCCAGCCCGCGACCGTCGACATCCTCGTCAAGTCCAAGGCTGACCTGAACGCTGCTGACAAGCAGACCGGCGACACGCCGCTCCTTCGCGGCGCGCGCACCGGCAAGGTCGAGGGCCTCAAGATCCTCATCGCCTCCGGCGCCGACGTGAAGGCGAAGAACAAGGCTGGTCAGACCGCGCTTCACCTCGCGGCCGCGAGCGGCTCGGTTGAGAAGGTCAAGCTCCTCCTCGACGCGAAGGCTGATCCGAACGCGCTCGATGAGAAGGGCTGGGCCCCGATCGATCACGCGATGAATCGCACCACCGGCGACAAGGCCAAGCTCCTCGAGGTGCTCAAGCCCGTCAGCCCGGCGCCCAAGGTGACCGGCGGTACGCCGGTCGCTCCCGGCGCGCCCGCCGCGACCAAGTGAGCTGACCATCGGGTCCCGCTCCTGAATCCAATCATGCGTCGCGCCCTTCGGGGCGCGACGCTGTTTTTGCTGTCTACACTGCGCGCCCGCTTCGCCCCGAAGCGCAAGAGGACCACATGACGACCACCGCGACCCATCCGCTCGACGCCCTCGTGACGCACCTTCAGGAGACGGCGCTCCTGGCGACATCGAACAACCTGCTCGACTGGGACCAAGAGACGATGATGCCGGGTGGCGGCCTCGAATGGCGCGCGCGCCAGCAAGCGCTGATCGCGCGCATGGTCCACGAGCGCGCCTCGTCACTCGAGCGCGGCGATCTGATCGCAGCGGTCGAGTCCAACGCCAAGTTCATGGCCGACCCGCAGACTGCGGCGCTCGTGCGCGAGGCAAAGCGCGACTACACCAAGGCGACCAAGCTCCCATCCAGCCTCGTCGAGGAGATGGCGAAGACCTCGAGCATGGCCAAGCACGAATGGGCCGAAGCGCGCGCTGCAAGCGATTTCAAGCGATTCGCGCCGTGGCTTGAGAAGCTTGTCGGTCTCCTTCGCGCGCAGGCCGATTGCTACGGCGTTCCAGCCGGTGGCGAGCGTTGGGACGCGCTTGCCGATCTCTACGAACCGGGCTGCACCGCGAAGTACGTCGCAGGCGTGTTCGAACCGCTCCGCCCGCGTCTGCAGAAGCTGATCGCGGACATCAAGTCCGCGCCACGCAAGCCGGCCGATGGCTTCAACGACTACTTCGTCGGCATCGATCAGCAGGAGGCGCTGTCGAAGCTCGTCGCGCAGTCGATCGGGTTCGACTTCAACCGCGGCCGGCTCGATCGCTCGACGCATCCGTTCTGCGGCGGGACGCACTGCAACGACGTACGCATGACGACGCGCTACAACGAGCGCTGCGTCAACGACGCGCTCGGCTCGACCATGCACGAGTCGGGACACGGGATCTACGAGCAGGGGCTCGACTTCAGCCGCATCGGCACGCCGCTCGGCGAAAGCGTTTCGTTGGGCATCCACGAGAGCCAGAGCCGCATGTGGGAGAACCAGGTCGGCCGCAGCCGCGCCTTCTGGTCGTGGCTCGCGACCAAGCTCCCGTCCACGATCGGCGGCGACGCGTCGCGCTTCACGC
>Ga0114977_10002624_pt1 | contig 11541 bp, 4 predicted proteins | sample S_130805_MF_Meta_FD_87026 | JGI IMG/M metagenome (GOLD analysis project Ga0114977, IMG submission 87026) | Freshwater microbial communities from Lake Simoncouche, Canada to study carbon cycling - S_130805_MF_MetaG | ecosystem: Environmental > Aquatic > Freshwater > Lake | place: Lake...
CCCTTTTATCTGCCTGCCAAGAAAGGTGTTTATACTACTGGCTAGCCTACGGTAGCGGATACTAGCGCAGACCAAATCTTCCTCGCGTCGAACGCGGGTTCGGGCGATCTGGGCGCCTCCGAGGTGGCGGGTCAGCTTTACGTGCAGAACAACCGAGCCTTGGCGGGGTTTAACCCGAATGAAGAGCACGCCTTGATGCTCAACGGCCGGGCCTACGCGCTGCGGGACGACCTGAACGTCCTCGGCACTAATGGGGCCACTTACACCTCGGAGCCCTTTGTTTTGATCGCCTACACGTCACCAACGGATGGCCGGCCCGCGATGCGCACGCTCAAAGTGCGACGCGAGCTCGGCACGGCGGGCACGGCGGGGGCGTTTGTCTTCAATTACCCGGTCATCGCGGGTACGCCCGTGCCGGCGCCGATGCCGATTCCCCTGCTGCCTCTCGCCTTGGACCCGGTCACTAAGCTACCCAAGAATACCGAGGCCACGCTCACCGGCGATGGGGCGCAGATTAACGCCGCCGCGACCACCGCGATTAAGGACTTTTATTCCACGTTTCTGTTTCGTGATCGCAAGGGCTACCACTGGGTCTATCGCGGCCCGCACGATACGACCAAAACACCGACCTTTGGCATGAAGTTTTGGTATCCGATGCGCGCGGATTTTTATGTGCCGAGCCTCGCGTTTACTGCCCAGCCCGCGGTCGGTACGCCCTTACCCTACTTGCGGCCGCTGTCCGGCACGACTCCGCAAGGCGATCCCGTCACGGGAGACGCCTTGACGATTACTTACGCTCCGCGTTGGCCGGATAATGCGCCTGAGCTCCGCGTCGGCGAGACCTTGACCCTGACCAAATTCGGCCTGCCGGGGGTTTACGGCCAGACCAGCGCCCAAGTACTTTACCAGCAATCGCTGGCGGGCTGGTCCGCCACGGCGGCGGCCACGGGCTCCAAGCCCAGCGTCGTGCTCCATGACGCGTTCCGCGAAAAGGTCATCGCCTTCGGTCCCGCTGCCGTGCTCGACGCGCTGCCGAGCTCTTTGCTGACCACGTCATCCGGCGGCAAGACGTACTTCCAAAAGCTCGCCCCGCACCTGCAGCCTTACGTTTATTTTGATCCCATGCGCGGCACCAGCGGCTCGTTGGTGTTCGTCGGCAAGTTCTTCGATGAAGCCTTCGGCGAAGACTACGTGGGGCTCAATGTGCTCTCCGCGGCCGATCGCAAGCTGCTGGTGGACCTCGTTTCAATCAACGACACCAAGGCGACCGCTTGGGGCCAAGCGGTCGACGCGCTCGCCACCACCGTGGAAACCTTTATCGAAGACCCCGCCAAGAAGGGTTCTTATAAACCTGATACCACCTTGTCGGTGGCGGTGAATGCAGCGACCTTAGCGGCGGTGAACAGTTCGGACACCGCGGTGGTGAATTACGCGGTCACGAGTACGGGGCAGGGCAGTGGTTGGGTGACAATGATCTTTGGCAACGGGGCTGCCTTTACCCCTGTGGGCGAGGCCATTAGCCTGCAGACCTTCCGCGTCTCGAAGCAGCTCTATCCGGGTGAGGTGAAGGTGATCACCGCGCTCAATCCGCTCGATGAGCAGGTCACGCTGCGCCACACGGCGGATTTCGCGGCCAAACCCGAGGACTACGAATTTGAATGGCGCTACGCCCCTCCGCAGGACGGTTTTGCCCCACCGATCTACACCTACGCGATGACGTCCCGCCTCTTGAGCACCGGCTGGAAACAATTGCAAAATCCTCCGAGTTCCCGACCCACGGCGGCACAAATGGGCTCCGCTTCGACTGTCGATCTGGCTCGGCAAGTGACCATTAAGAACGCGAGTTATTCCAGCGCGGCGGCCGCACCGGGGATCGTGTTGCGTTCCAACACGGGCGTCGATTATACGTCCGGCGTTCCTTCCATGAACGTGTTCAGTGCCGATGTTTCGGAACTGACGGGCTTCGCTGTTTCGATCAATGATGTCACGGCGCTCTCGTACAAGGTGACTGGGACCACGGTCTCCGCGGTGCCTTCGTCGGGCCTCGTTGCGGTGGCCTCCGGCGGCCTCAAACTGCAATTTGTCATCGACGATAATTTCTTTCGTCAGGGTGTGAACAAGGTCGAGGTCGCGCTCTATACGACCGCCGATGTGGGGGCGCAGAGCACGGTGAACTTTGCCCTCCACGCCTCCGCAGAGACGGATAAAGTGGCCCTCGCGGGGTCACCTTGGCTCCTGCCGAACGGCGTCTTGTCGAATATTGTCACGGTCGGGGGGTCGCCGACCAGCCCGCTGGGCAGCCCGCTGCTCGTCATGACGGATAATTATTTCACGATGCGGTATCGGCCGAAGGCGAGCGTCGCGAGTGTCGCGGGTACGGCGTGGTCCCGGTGGACGGATGCCAAGCTGGTCGAGGGTTGGGTCAAGCGGGTCCTCAGAGGCATTAACCCCTTCAATCAGCGGATGAGTGATCTTGGGAACAGTGCGATCAGCACCGATGTGAGCTTGCTGACCCAAGCGGGCAAGCGTTGGGAGGGCAACGTCGCCCTCAGCCTCGCGAGTATCAACGATTTTGGCCTCATTGAAATTTACGAGACTCTGCTCAATCGGGCGAAGACCATCAGTGTGGATGCCGGTTATGACTACGGTGCCGCCAACGATGCGCTCCTCCTCGCGGCGGGCTATTTGAACGATCTCTACGTTATCTTGGGCAACGAAGCCTATGCGGATGCGGCCAACCCCACGATTTTGGTGGATGCGGGCGGCGCGGCGACGGAGGTCAGCACCTCGCGGTTCGCGTTTGAAGGCCAAGCCGCCACGGTGCTCGAAGAGGAATTGATTCTCCTGCGGGGCCGAGATGACAGCCAGGCACCGGGGGTGAATATTACTCCCGTGTATAATCGTCTGGTCTGGAATTACACTGGCGGGATCAATTCCGGGGAAGCGCTCTATGCCCTGAATTACAATATTACCGATAAAACAGCCAACGGCGTCGTGGATGCCGCGGATGCCCAACGCATGTACCCCCAAGGCCATGGCGATGCGTACGGCCATTACCTGACGGCGCTGACCGGTTACTATAAGCTGCTGCAAAATCCCAATTTCACCTGGTCGCCGCGCATCGAGGCGGTCACGGTGCTCGGGCAACCGGTCGCCGTCGATTATTACGACGAGCGGAAGTTCGCCGATGCTGGCAGCAGCCTGGCGCGTACCGCCGAGCAAGTCCTCAGTCTCACCTACCGGCAGGCCTATAAAGATGACCCGGCCGCAGGTTGGGCGCAGTTGCGCGATGGGAAAATAAATTCCCGCACCAACGTTACGCGCAATTGGGGCGTCGATGAATGGGCGGCCCGCTCACTCCAAGGCAGCTATTTTAACTGGGTGGTGGGCAATGCGCTGCTGCCAGACAAAGATACCAATCCGGAGCACTCAGGCATCTCCGTGATCGACCGCCGCACCGTGCCTTCCTTGCAGGAAATCGCTATCGTCGGCGGCAGTCTTCAAGCCGCGCTGGATGGCGCGAATGCCCATTTGAATCCGCTGGGGCTGAGTCCGGGGGCGATTGCCTTCGATATTTCCCCGAACGAACTCAAGGCGGGTAAATCGCATTACGAACAAATCTACGAACGCGCGCTGCGGGCCGCCAACAACGCCAAGGGAGCCTTCGATCAAGCCGGCAAGATGGCGCGCTTGTTGCGCACTCAGGATATGTCCGTCGATGGCTACTCCGCCGCCATCGCCGACCAAGAGTCCGCCTTTGTAAACAAGCTCGTCGACATTTACGGCAAACCCTACAGCGGCGAAATCGGCGCCGGCAAGGTCTATGCCCAAGGCTATAATGGGCCCGATACGTTGGAGTGGTTTATTGTCGATCGTCCGGCGGGGCTGCTGGTGGATCTGACTACGACCGTTAAGGCGACCATTACCGTGCCGAAAAACTTCCGGCAATTCACTGGCTTTGCGATCGACGACATCAAGGCCTCTTATGATGGCGGAGACACCCAGCAGCGGGAGGTCGTCGTTCAAAAAAATCGTTTCCTTCAATATGCTGATCTCTGGGCCAACGGGGCGGGCACGCTCGGTACGCGGCCGGTGACGGGCACCCTGCAGCAAGCGCTGCTCGACACTCACCAGGCGCAAGGGGAGCTACTCGGTTTGATCGCGCGGTATGAGTCGCGCAAAGAAATTTTCAAACGCCGCTATGACCTCTACGCGGAAATGGTGCGGGTGGGCGATCTGGCCGGTGCGACCGAAGCGTCCTATCTGGCGGATATTAAGGCCAAGCGATATCTGGTGGCGAATCTGAATACCTCGGCGTCGTCGCTCGCCTTAGCCGGATCGTTTATTGGCGAGATCATGTCGGCGACGTCCGAATATGTTCCGCGTTTCGTGGGCTTCTCCATGGATGTGCTCCGCCCGGCTTCAGCCGCGATCGAAACCGTCGGCGTGATCACCAAAATGGTTTTAGAAACGACGGCCAGCATGCTCACGATTGCATCGGAGCGGGTCGCCGTGGATCAGGAGCAGAAGCAAACCGACATGGAGCAGGCGCTCGCCGCCATCAACGCGACCTATGAAGATGCGCAGATCGTCTACGAGTATGAGCTGCTCTATCGCGAGTTGGTGCAGTCCCACTTCGAAATCGCCGCTGCGGCGACCAAGTTCCAGCGCGCGACGGAGCGGGTGAATAAGGAAATCGACAACGGCACCCGCCTGCTCGCCGAGCGCGAGGTCTTCCGGCAGCGCGCCGCGGCGATCGTGCAGGGTTATCGCACCCGCGATGTCGTCTTCCGCACCTTCCGCAACGAAGCGCTGGAGCAATATCGCTCCCTCTTCGACCTCGCGAGCCGCTACACTTACCTCGCCGCCAAGAGCTACGACTACGAGACGGGCCTCCTCGGCTCGACGGCCGGCCAAGCGGTGCTCGACGCCATCGTCGCCTCCCGCGCGCTCGGCGATCTCACCGGGGGCGTTCCCCAAGTCACCGCCAGCTCGAGGGGCGATGCCGGGCTCGCCGGATCGATGGCGCGGATCCAGACCGACTGGTCGGTCGCCAAGTCGCGCCTCGGGATTAACAATCCCGATCAAAACGGCACGCTGTTCTCCCTGCGCCGCGAATTGTTCCGCCTGCGCGACGACCCGACGATCACGAGCGACGACACGGCGTGGCGCCAGCAACTGGAGCAAAGCATCGTGCCTAACCTCCTAGCCGACCCCGATGTCGCCGCGCTGTGCCGCAACCTGCAAAAACCCGACGGCAGCGCCGTTCCGGGTATTATCATCCCTTTCCGGACGGCGGTGCAGCACGGGCAGAATTTCTTCGGCCTGCCGCTGGCGGACGGCGACCACGCGTTCTCGGCCTCGAATTTCTCGACCAAGATTTTTTCGGTGGGTGTCGTGTTGTCGGGTTACGTCGGCATGGACCCGAACTTGAACGGGAACGCCGTTTCCACGGTCGTGTTCGGTTCTACGCCCAACGCGCTCAGCGCCACGCCGTATGTGTATTTGATTCCGACCGGCACGGATTTTATGCGTTCGCCGCCCCTCGGTGACGTTGAGCAAATCCGCGGCTGGAAAGTGGCTGACCAAGCCCTGCCGCTCCCCTTCAATCTGGGTGCGACGGCCTTCTCTACGGGTAGCTATGTTTCGGCTAACGGCACGCTCAATGAGACGCCCTGGGTCCTGCGCAAACACCAGGCCTTCCGGCCCGTCAGCGACCCCACGTTCTTCTACAGCACGATCCCCGCGGAATTCACCAGCTCGCGCCTCGTCGGCCGCAGCGCGTGGAACAGCGGTTGGAAAATCGTGATTCCGGCCTACACGCTGTATTCGAACGAACAAGAGGGCCTCAACCGCCTCGCGGCGAGTCTCTCCGATATCAAACTGTTCCTGCGGACGTATTCGAACGCCGGTAATTGAGTCATGAATCACTCGGCAACCCTGGCGCCCGCCCGTGACCCGCTTTTTGGGAAAAAGCACCGCAGCCGGTTGCTGCGGGGCGTTTGGGCGCGCGGTATTGTGGCCTGCGGGCTCCTGGCCGGAGGTCTGGCCGCTCCCGCTTGGTCCCAGCAATCGGTGATCGCGACGAGCTCTGGCGGCAGCGGCGGCGCGGGAAGCTTTTCGACCGGGGTGGCGTGGCCCGTTTCGGGCCAACCGGCCATGGCGTTTGAACTCGGAGTGTTTACCGCCGGTTTTGATCCGGCGACTCAGCCTAAAGCGGCGTGGGGTGCGGCTTGGATCTCGGCCCGGGGTACCCCTTCGGCTGCCGATGTGGCGACGTGGTTCCTCGATGGCACGGCCACCTATTTTTCGATCACCGGTTCTTCCGCGCCTCTGGCGGCGGTGTCGAATGCCGGCGGCCAATATTATGTTTGGGGGTCAACGTCCCGGACCCTGGAGACGACTTCGGAGTGGGTTTTGCTGACCAACCCGGCTTGGAAAGTCGTTCCCGGCACGACGCCGCAGCTTCCAGTGTCCTTTGATACCAAGGACTCCGGCACGGTCGCGATCGTCGGTGCGCTGAGCAATGGCGGCCGGGACCTGCAATCGGCCAAGGCGGTGGCGGCGCTCGATCTGCTCGCCATGACCGGTGATGTGAGGGTGCCCGCGGGGCAGGCTGCCACGCTGAAGGTCTCCGCGGTCGGCGCGGGTCTCACCTACCAGTGGTATCAAGGTCTGTCAGGTGATGTCTCCTCACCGGTTGCCGGTGCCCGGACTGCGACGCTGGTGATCGGCGCCCTCTCCAGCCCCACGTCTTATTGGGTGAAAATCAGTGACGGTACGTTGACCGTCAACAGTCGTGCCTCTTCGGTGGCGTTGGCGACCGGGCCTGCGGCGGTGACCGCGACGCAGCGGACGGTCAGTCCCGGTTATGTGGCGGGCGACCGGGTGGCGATCACCGTGAGCTTTACCAGTTCGGCCCTGTTGAGCCGGCTCGATTTGGCCGTCTTATTGCCGACGGGTTGGGTGTCCTTGAGTGATACCAGCCTCGGTGCCACACGGCGACCGTCGGCCGGTGCGCAGGCGCTGCTCGATTGGTCGTGGAGCAACGTCCCGGCCGGGCTCTCGGCCCTGACCTATACCGTCACGGTTCCAGCCGGCACTACGGGGGTCCAGCCGCTGGCCGGCTTGGTGGCCTACGTGATCGGGGGCATCGAATACCAAGGGCTGGTTTCGCCGGATCCCTTGAATGTGTCCGCCGGCCCCGGCTATCACTCGGCTGATACCAACCAAGATCGCCAGTTGAGTTTACTGGAACTGACCCGGGTGATTGAACTTTACGCGACCCGGTATGGGACCGTGCGCAGCGGCGGCTACAGCGTGCAGGCCGCCAGCGAAGATGGCTTCGCCCCGGCGCCCGACCGACCTAAGAGCACCCTAGCGACGTTGGCGGCATGGCACTCGGCCGATATTAACCGCGACGGACAGCTGAGTCTTGACGAATTGCTCCGCGTCATTGAATTATACAACCAGCGTGTCACGGCCACCACGGTCCGCACCGGAGCCTATCTCCCGCGGGGTGATACCGAGGACGGTTTTATGCCGGCCAGTCTCTAAATCTGATTTTGCCCTCGATGCTCCCTCTATCGTTTTTCTCTCTTCTCCTCGGTGGGTTTCGTCGCCTGCGTGCCGGCGCGGCGCGCGGGCTTTACCTTGGGCTGCTCGGCCTCGCGATCCTGCCGGAAGCCCGCGCGCAGTGGTTGTCGGAAACCTACTCGGCGAAGGCCGGTTGGAATGCCATCTGGGTGTCCTTGGATTTGTCCCACACCACGATCGACGAGGCGCTGACGGGCAAGACCGACATTGAAGAAGTCTGGCGGTGGAATCCGCCCGCGGGTCCCCAGTTTGTGACCGACCCCAATACCCCGGTGCAGGGCGACCCCAACTGGAGCGTGTGGAAACGCGGTCTGGCCGCGCAGTCGACCTTGTTTCAGTTTACCGCCAACGCGTCCTACTTGGTCAAAGTCAAGGACGGCGCGGCGACGGTGGCCTTCACCTTGAAGGGCCGGCCCATGCAGCCGAACTACCCGTGGACCACGACGGGGGTAAACTTCGTCGGCTTTCAGACGCTGGCGACCCCGCCCACGTTCGGCCAGTTATTCGCCAACAGCGCTGCGTTCGCGAACAATCCCACCGTGTTGAAATATGTCGGCGGGCCGCTGATCGGTTCGACGGCCTCCGACCCGAATGTCATCAATATCGGGGGAACCGCCACCCCCAACAGTGCGAAGAATCCCCAAAGCGTTTCGTTGGCGACGGAGCCCGTGACGCGCGGCGTCGCGTATTGGGTGAAGGCGACGAACTACACGGATTTCTACGGACCGGTCGCGCTCTCCTCGACTGATCCGCGCGGCCTCAATTTCGGACGCAATACGCTCCTGCTTAAACTCACCCTGCGCAATACCACCACCGCGACACCGGTGACGGTGTCGCTGGCCGCGCTCGCCACGGAAGCGCCCCCGGCGATTCTCGCCGGCACGGCGCTCATGGGCTCCGGGACCACGGCCGGCAAGGTCGTCAGCATCAATCCCGACCTGGGCACCGGGATGACCTACGCCACGCCGCCGACGGTGACCCTCTCGGCCCCCGCGGCGGGCACGAGGGCCACGGCCACGGCGGTCCTTAATTCGCTCGGGAAAATTTCCTCGTTTGTCGTGACGGCGTCGGGTGCCGGTTATGCCGCGACGACCCCCACTGTCACCGTCACGCCGACCGTCACCGGTTCGGTGCCATTGCGGGTGCGCGGGGCCTTGGATCTGACCACGGGGCAGTTCACCACCACCAGCCTCCAACCCGGTTCGGCCGCTTATACCGTGACCTTGGCGGCCGGGGCGGCGGTGGAACTCACCTTGATTGTGGATCGTGTCGCCATGGGCGGCACGAGCGGCCAGTTTTTTGGCAGTCTTCTGCGCGTGACTGATTCGTTGAACCAGACGGCCTTCACGGTGCCCGTCACGGCCGTGGCGGGTGATTTTAACGGCCTGTGGTCGGGCATCGCGATGATTAACGATGTGAGTCAGATCGTGGGCGCCACGGCGATCAGCCCCGTGGCGGCGGCCGCGACTGCGACGGTGGTCGCCGGCAAAGTGACGGGGTTGCAGATGAGCAGCACCGGTTCGTATTATACCGTTCCGCCCACGATTACGTTTAGCGGCGGGGGAGGCTCTGGCGCGGCGGCCACCGTCACCATATTGAACGGGGTCTTGCAAGAGGTCACGATCACCAGCCCCGGCTCCGGCTACACCTCCGCTCCTGACGTGGCCTTCAGCGCGCCGCTCGGAACGCCGAGCGCCACGCCGGCCTCGTTTCCCGTGCCGCTGCTCCTCCACCGTACGGCGACGGGTGATACGCGGCTCCTGCAGCAGGCGTATCTGCGATCCGATGGCGTATCGACGACGGTGGCGACCGCGGAAAACCTGTTTCCAGCCGGGACGCAACCCGCCTCCCGGGTCAGTGTGGCCTCGCTGCCGGCTGAATTCGTCAAGCTGGGCACCGGCCAGCTCGCCGCGACCGGCACGGTTTCGTTTGAGGTCCTGCTCGATTACAATTCTGACTCCAATCCCTTTGTGCACCGCTACCATCCCGACCACGACAATCTGGATGCGCGGTTCGCGTCCGTGCTGCCGGCTGGCCGCGAGTCGCTCACCGTCAAGCGTCAGGTCGTCTTCACGTTCCTCGGCAGCCTCCCGGGCGTTACCGATCCGGCTTGGGGAGTGACGATGCTCGGCGGCACCTACGTCGAGACCGTGACGGGGCTTCGTTCCATTCCGCTCATCGTCAAAGGTATTTTTATCCTGAACCGAGTCACCGACGCCTCCACCCTGCTGACCCCCTGAAATTTTGCTTAACCTAATGATTTTTATGAAACACTCCTCCCGGCTTCTGGCCGTTTTCGCCGCTGTTCTCCTTGGTTTAGCTTCTCACGTGCAGGCTCAGGTGGTGGCGGGCGCGCCCACCACGATTGACTACCAGGGCAAGGCCCTGGATGCGACGGGCAGCCCGTTGGCCAATACCACCCCGACGAACTACGAGATGCGTTTCCGCATCTATGATGCCCAAGAGGGCGGCACAGTCATTTGGTCGGAGAAGCAAATCGTCACGGTGAGCAAGGGCCTGTTTTCGGTGCGGCTAGGGGAGGGGACCGTGCTCTCGCCGGCGGAAGGTTCGATCGCCCAGACGGCGCTGGCGGATGCCTTTGCGAGCAAGGAACGTTTCCTCGGCGTCACGATTGTGATTACCGGCCAGACGCCGGCGGAGATTCTGCCGCGCTTGGCCTTCCTCGCCACGCCCTTCGCCTATGTCGCCAGTCGGAGCGTCACGGCTGAGCGTCTGCTTCTCAATCCCAGCGCCAGCGCCCCGGCCTCCGCGCTCAGCCTGAGCCAAGTCAATTACGTCACCCAGGAAATTTCGACCAATGCGGTGACGCTCGCAGATAATGCCCGCACGTATCTGGTCAACCCGGCTTCGGCGAGCCACTTGGTGGTCAATCTCCCCGGGGCGATCACGACCCGGCGGGAGTATTCGGTGATGAAAAAGGATAATTTCTGGGCGACGGTGACGGTGCAGGCGCCGGCGGGCGGCACCCTGAATGGAGTGGGCGTGGTGAACAACGTCGTGCGCCTCAAGATTCGCGGCGAGGGTGTTGTGGTCCAGAACACCGGTGGCAACGAGTGGTGGATTATTAGCGATACGCGGGATAAGACTCCTGTTGGCACCATTATTTCTTTCGCCGGGGCGGGCAGCCCTCCCCCGGGCTGGCAGGTGTGCGAGGGCAACAGCGTGAGCCGGACCGATGGCAATTATGTAGAGCTGTTTGCCGCCATTGGCACGCAGTGGGGTGCCGCCAATGCGACGTCCTTTAATTTACCCGATTTGCGCGGCATGTTTCTGCGGGGCAAAGATGGTGGCCGCGGGGCCGACGATGACCGCAACTCTCGCAGCGCTCTTTATACCGGTGGTGCGACCGGCGATGCGGTGGGTACGTATGAAGGCCACAGCGTGCAAAGCCACGGTCACAGTTTCAGCGGTTCGGGCAGCACAGGTGGTGCCGGCAATCACAACCACGGGGTAAACGGCAACCGGCGTGATCAAAACTACTGGGGCCCAGATACTTGGGGTGTCATCGCGCGCACGCGGGACGGCACCGGTGACCCGACCCCCAATGGGTCCGACGGTGGCGGTCGCGGCGACGAGCCGAATGTCTACAATCCTCCCATAGGTATTCCTTATTCGGGGGACCACACGCATACGTTTTCCTACAGCGGCACGACCGGTAATGCCGGCGGTGTCGAGACGCGGCCCGAAAACATGGCCGTGAGTTATTTCATTAAGCTCTAAGGGGGCCTCGCTCCATCGTCCGACTACGCGCTGCGGTATGAAAACCACTCTCCGATTCCGCATTTTGACCGGCCTAGCGTGCTCGTGCCTGGTGGGCGCCGCCCTGGCGCAGACTCCGCCTTCGTTGGAAAACGACGTGCGCAATGTCTTCAGCCAGCAGCCGAAATCGGCGTGGCCGCCGCCGCCGCCGTTGCTGAAGGACGA
>Ga0114977_10002625_pt1 | contig 11540 bp, 10 predicted proteins | sample S_130805_MF_Meta_FD_87026 | JGI IMG/M metagenome (GOLD analysis project Ga0114977, IMG submission 87026) | Freshwater microbial communities from Lake Simoncouche, Canada to study carbon cycling - S_130805_MF_MetaG | ecosystem: Environmental > Aquatic > Freshwater > Lake | place: Lake...
CGAATCAGGCAATTTCCTGAAATACAACTGGCACATGAAGGGTTCCAAGCCATGGGTAATAAGTCCTTCCACCAAATTTGAAGGTTTATACGGAGCAATTTCTGGCGCTATCAACAATTCTCAAAAAAGTGAAATGTACATTGATGGTCAGGTACTTTCGAACGATACTATATCTTTCTACCGTAAAGTTTCGTCCGAAAGCGGCTACGACTTTCTGAAATTTTACCTCGATGGCAATGAACTGGGCAGTTGGAGCGGCACCAAGGACTGGGCAAAAGTAAGTTATCCCATACCTGCAGGGAACCATCGTTTCAGCTGGACATACGAAAAGGATGAGGCTACAATTTCGGGACAGGATGCTGCCTGGATTGATTACATCCAATTTCCTCCTTTCAGCCAGACTCTTACCGGAGCCTTGGCTGTAAATACAATAGCCTCTCCGGCTTTACTCTGCAAAGGAAGTTCATCACAACTTTTTGTTTTTGCCACAGGCGGAACCGGTGTATACAGCTACGTTTGGACTCCTGCTGCCACGCTCAGTAACCCGGCTTTATTTAACCCAGTTGCAACCCCAACTGAAACAACAACTTATAATGTGCTGGTTACCAGCTCGTTTTTCAATACAAATGCTGGCATTACATTAACTGTTGAACCGGTTCCGGCAGTACCGACAGTAAGTGTTTCGGGCGACCACCTCGTTTCTTCCGCCGCCGAAGGAAACCAATGGTATAACAGCCAGGGAATGATACAGGGAGCAACATACCAAACCTATTTTCCGGATCATACCGACACCTATTCCGTAACAGCTAATAGCGTTGCAGGATGCCAGTCGGCCATGTCGAACCAGGTACTATTTGGATTTACCGGTACTGAAACATGCCTTGAAAATAGCTTTTCGGTGTACCCAAATCCTTTCGCAGGCAAGCTCAATATTGAATATACCGTTCAGACACCAGGCCACATACGAATTGTGATTAATAATTCAATCGGCACTGAAGTTGGAATTATTGACGAAGGTGTAAGGACATCCGGAAATCATAGTAATATTTTTGACGGAAGCAATCTGCCATCGGGTGTATACTACTTCAAATTTCAGAATGGCGAAACGGTTAAGGTTGCCAAGGTTGTGAAAAAATAAGGTTCTATTTCGGGGGAATTGGAAAGTCGGTTGTGATTAGTGCAGAGTGCTTAGTGCAGAGTGCTCTGTGTTTAGGACTTAGTGCAGAGTGCTCAGAGGATAAGAGGGATTCATTAAACCTTTTTATAAGACAGGGCCTAAGACAATTTCTCTTTCCTATTGTGGATACTACATACCGGTAATAAGAAACCAATAGCATTGCCCTGATTTTCTGAAAAAGCAAAAGTGTGTAATCTGGAATTACCGATTATTTAACCACATCCTGTTCAGCCACCTGCAGGATTTCTTTTGTATCAACATCGTATACAAAAGCAACCACACGACAGTTTTTAGGGATCATTGTATTCAGGTTAAAGCCTGTAAAGTGCATCGGAAATGTTGTAACTACAGGATCACCTGAATTTTCGGTTTTCAGCAATACAGGCGTACCCCATGTTCCGTTAACAGCTCCACGCAATACATGCATATGCACAAAATCAAGAATTTGTGGCGTAGCGCCTACAGCAGGATCACTGTTTTTCTGCGCTTGCACAATGCTGTCCTCGGTGATCACAATTGAGATGTTCAGCGTACGGCCTGTTATAGCCTGAAGGAAAGTGGTTTTTGCATGTATGCATAATTTATCATCCGCTGCATCGTATTCGGTAATTAACTGCAGATCCATAAGCGGAATTTCGGCAATAGTGTTTTTTACCGCATTGGCCCAAGCAGATGGCGAGAGTACCTGCTGATTATCAGGATATCCTTTCCGGCTGATAAGCCCGTTGGGATTACCCACGGCTCCGACTTTAAAAAAATTATCCCAATCAGTACCGGCAGGAGTCCGGAAATCGTAGGCCCAAACCGGATCGCTGACACTGGTTTTGGCGAAAAATCCTGCATGAACAGCAATTACTACAAGCGAATCCTTGTACTGCTCTTTCAGATCCCTGGCAATAAGCCCTGCCCGCGGGCAATTTGGACAATTGTGGCCGGTATAGTCCTCGACCAGCGCTCTTTTATAATGTGCTGTGACAGCCGGAAAATCCGGAACTGGGCATGCTGCAGTATCCTTAGGCTCATTTGGGACTGAATAAGGCGAATCAATTTTATCGCAGGCAGCTAAAATAAAGGTGGCTGTAAATGCAATTATAATGGATTTCAGGAAATCAAATTTTATCATACTACTATGTGCTTTAGAAACTGGATGTAACAGTAAGCGTGAAACCGTTTGAGGCTGGAACATTTCGGCAGACTCCACCAACACAAACTATCCCTTCACGTTGTTTTCCGTACGAAAGTTGAATGCGGTTGGCATCGTTATTATAAGCCACTGCAACCAAGGGGTAGTGGAATTGCCTCTCTGTATCCTGGTTGCCGTAATTCCATTGGTCGGCTACACTTACAAACCATTTTGGAGCAACCGTATATTCGAGCAGGCTCATCATCCAGTCGCCTTCATCCTGTTTGGTGAGTAAGGCCTGGGTTTCGAGCCGTAAGGCTTTGCTGGGTGAAAGCTTATAGGTCATTTCGGCAACAAAAATATCAGCATGTACCATTGGTTCGCCCGGATGACCTTCGATTACCTCGATATTGTAGTCTTCGAACATATAGGTAAACAGGAGCTTAAAACTCTTTGTGAACTTATGCCCGATTTCGATATTAAAATCGCGCATATATTTGGTATCTCCAACCTTAAAGAAAGGAGATGTGTAACCCAGCGTACCTGAAGCGCCAAGTACGGCTGAATCGTTTACCAATTCTTTAACTATGGAGTTGATGGCCGAAAAGTTAACAGCAATATCAGTCCCGTATTTCCCTCCTAATAATGTGTTTTTCGCAAACTTATAATTTACCTGCGCTTCCAATCCCATTTCGTTGCTGGGCTGTGTAGCATAAGGATAGAAAGCAGCCAACGTATACGATTGCTGTTTTGTTATAGCAGGCAGGTAAGCGATATCCAGTACATTGCCGGTTTCGGTACGTTTCGATTTGCAGCCCATATTATCAAGCCGCTTTGCCTGTACAATAATGCCAAGCCCTTTCTGATTATAGGATGCCGTAAGCAAAAGCGACTCGCCTTTTTTATAAATGAAATTATTCATGGCATTGGGATCGTTCATCTTTTGTGCATACTCACCACCCAGACCGAAATTGCCATAACTCAGGTTGAACCTGCCGGCAGCCGAAGCTACATTTAAAGGAAGTATCAGTTTTTCCTGCTTATCATTATATATCACTTCATCAGCCTGGTATTTGCTGACAAAACTTCCACCCAGCTGAAACCGGAATTTACTTTCAGCCCAGGAGGTGATCAGGTCATTAAAGTTGATATCGGCATCACCACCACGCACTATTCCGGGCCCTTTATCCCAGAAATAGCGTTGCGTACCATAAATTCCTTTTAATTCGACACCTTTTAAAGGGCTGAATTTTACCCTGATTCCGTTCAGGGAATTATCATATCCCAGGTTATGTTCTTCGTAAGTGCGGAAAATTGTCCCACTGCCAAACTGATCGTAAATATGACCCGCCGTTACCTGGAACTGCCCTGTTTTATAATCTACAAACCAGTACGGAATACCGGTGCCCTTGTAGCGGGGATCATACCCGTTGACAGGATTTAGGTATGTTTCGTAACGCAGACCTGCATTAAAACTTCCGGCTGAATATGTAATGTTGGTCCAGCTGTTCATCTGCATTTTTTCAGGAACCGGAAGTGCTCCAATGGCCGAATCGACCCGGTAGTACTGGGCATCCATCTGGAAATTGCCATTTACCTGGCTCCCGACAGGATTATTTTGTGCTGACAACAGGGCCGGTATCAGAATAATGAAAGTAGCCAGCAGAGTCGTGAATGTAGAAAAATATGTTTTCAAGGTCTTGTATTTGGGTTATAACAGTAGGATGGCTGGTCGTTATACAGTAAAAGACAATAAAGGAGAAATTTTAATGTGCTACCGGCTCTCCGGCAATGAGCCTGCGAACAACATTTATCAGGTCGAGTTCGGCACCATCGCTGTAACTGGTATGCTGCCATACAATTTCACCTTTACCATTAACAACAAATGTATGCGGAACGGCATTCACATTCATGGCACGTTTAAAATCGGCATTCTGATCGAGTAATACATCGTATGTCCATCCTTTACCGTTTACAAGAGTTTTTACCTGAGCTGATGAACGTGAATCATCGATAGAAACTGCATAAACCTTAACTCCGGTTTCGGTCTGCCAGTCCTCGTATACGTCAGCAATGGCGGTAAGCTCTTTAACACAGGGTTTACACCATGTTGCCCAGAAACTGATAATAAAGGGCTTACCCTCATTGAAAAGCTTGTCCGTGCTAATTTTTGTTCCTTTCAGATCAGTAACGGTGACACCCGGCAATTTAAAAAGCACCTTGTCGGCTCCTGTTTCCTGAGCCAGCACAGTAATTCCGGTAAAAAGCAGTAAGGCAGCAATAAGAATGTTTTTCATTTTAAATTTAATTAAGGTTGGGCTAAAATTATTTCTGAGGGTAATAGATTTCAAGGATTTTAGTTTCCATACGAGGCACAATACGGATACGCTCCATGATTGCAGGAATAAGCAACACTTCGCCGGCTTTTAAGCTTTCGGTTCCCCCTTCGAATTCGATGCTGCATTTGCCTTCGGCACACTGCAGAATGACAAACGAATCAAGGCTGCTGTAATCTTTTATTACTGGTGAGTCGAAATGGATTATGGCGGTATTAAAATACTCGCTTTCAACCACAGGTACCGTACGATTAAATTCGTGCTGATATTCAGTCCTATAGGTAGTATGTTTGGCAAAGTCGAGCGCATTGAGTGCCTGTTCGGTATGAAGTTGCCTCGCATTCCCTTTATCATCTACCCGGTCGAAATCATAAATACGGTAGGTAATATCGCTGGTTTGCTGTATTTCAAAAATCAAGAGGCCCGGACCAATGGCATGCACCCTGCCTGCCGGAATATAAAATACGTCACCTTTTTCGACACTCTCATAATTCATGATCTCTCTGATCGTTCCATTATTAAGATGCGAGAGGTATAATTCTGAAGTCATTTCACGGCTGAATCCGCTGATGAGTTGCGATCCTTTATCAGCATGAGCCACATACCACATTTCGGTTTTACCCAAATCGCCATGTCTGCTTTCGGCCAGTTTATCATCGGGATGCACCTGTATGGAAAGCCAGTCGCTTGAATTCAGGATTTTGATGAGCAAAGGGAATCTGTTTCCGTATTTTTCGAAAACAGCTTCTCCAACCAGGTCGCCCATATATACATCAATCAGCTCATCCAGCTGATTCTGGGCAAGAAATCCGTTGTTTACAACACTGATGTCGTCGCCATATCCTGACAACACCCATGCCTCACCACAATTAGGCATGGGGGCATAGTCAAATCCAAAAACAGTATGGATTTTATCCCCTCCCCAAATTTTTTCTTTAAAAACAGGGTCAAATTTCAGCGGATATAAATCATTCATGCCTTAACTCCAATTCTTTATTTATCAGTGTTTTGAAACAAAATGCTTTTTCGTTTCAGGTTTCAAAAGTACAATATTATCCATTTCCGGCAACAGCCAGTTACTAATCGGCAACAGTAAATTATAAGTACCAGCGAAAAAAAGTACTTTTGCTGTATCAAATAATATGCATGATCGAGAATTCAGGAAAACACGTACGAAAACCCGACTGGCTCAAGATTAAATTACCAAAAGGGGATAATTACCTGAAGGTGAAAGGTATACTTGAAGCAAACGGACTGCATACTATATGCTCAAGCGGCAAATGCCCTAATATGGGCGAATGCTGGAATGCAGGCACTGCTACCTTCATGATCCTGGGCGACATATGCACCCGAAGCTGTAAGTTCTGTGCTACAAAAACCGGCAGGCCATTTCCCGTTGATATGGCGGAACCTGAAAAAATAGCTCAATCCGTTAAACAACTGAACCTTAAACATGTGGTAATCACTTCGGTGGATCGTGACGACCTTCCTGATGGCGGAGCCGCAATATGGGCAGCAACGGTACGAAAAGTCAAAGAACTGAACCCTGCCACAACCATTGAAACCCTGGTGCCCGACTTTGGAGGAAATGCAGCACATCTTCAACTTGTTATTGAATCGGCACCTGATATAATATCCCATAACCTCGAAACTGTCCGACGCCTTACCCCCATGGTGAGAAGTGCGGCTCAATACGACCGAAGTCTGGCGGTTCTCAGTCAGATAGCTGCTTCAGGCTTGCGCTCCAAATCGGGAATCATGGCAGGGTTGGGCGAAACTGAAGCTGAAGTGCTCGAAACTATGGATGACCTTCGCAAAGCAAATTGCAGCATTTTTACCATAGGGCAATATTTACAACCCAGTCCAGCCCACATAGCAGTTGCTGAATATGTAAACCCTGAACAATTTGAAAAATACCGCATCGCCGGAATTGAGAAAAAATTTACTCATGTTGAAAGCAACCCGCTGGTGCGCAGCAGCTACCATGCCGAAAAACATATTAATGCTCCTGAAAAACCTTTTTTTAGCGTTGCAGTAAAAAATCTCGGGCTGATGCCATACCTTCAGGCCTGGGACTACCAGGAAGCCTTACTCACCGAAATTGTCAAACAGAAACTTGACTTTCAAAAGCAATCAACCGGCCAAAAACTATCGACTTATAACTATTTAATCTTTGTTGAACATCCACATGTTTTTACCATTGGGAAAAGTGGTTCAGAAGACAATATGCTTGCTGACTATATTCAGCTGCAGGCTAAAAATGCAGACTTTATCCACACGAACCGCGGTGGCGACATAACCTATCACGGTCCGGGGCAAATTGTTTGCTACCCGGTACTGAATCTCGATTATTTTGCAAAAGGAATACGCGACTATATCAACAAACTGGAAGAAGCCATCATCCTTTGTTTAAAACAATACGGCATCGAAGGGCACAGGCTTGAAGGTGCCACAGGCGTTTGGCTCGATCCGGGACTTGCCGGAAAAAGCCGGAAAATCAGCGCCATAGGTGTGCGGGTAAGCCGCGGAGTAAGCATGCATGGATTCGCCTTTAACGTTAATACCGATTTATCGTATTTTGACCTTATAAATCCATGTGGCTTCACTGATAAAAAAGTAACTTCGTTGCAGGCGGAATTAGGAAAGCAAATGGATATGAACGAAGTAAAAGTGGTGCTGAAGGATACGATTTCAAAAGTGTTTAATATGGATTTAACAAATTGAGACTTAATGAGTGATACAATAAAATCAATCTGCGTCTTCTGTGGCTCAAGTGCCGGAAGCCGGGAAGAATACAGCTCCAAAGCCCGCGACCTGGGATTGCTGCTCACCGAAAAAGATATTACCCTGGTATATGGCGGCAGCAATGTCGGCATCATGCATGTAATTGCCGATACTATGATGCAGGCAGGGGGTAAAGTAATCGGTGTAATGCCACACACACTCATCGAGCGCGAAGTTGCACACCGGGCAATAACTGAATTTCATGTAGTGGAAACCATGGCTGAGCGTAAAGCCGTGATGGACGAACTTTCGGATGCGTTTATAGCCATGCCCGGCGGAATAGGAACCTTGGACGAACTTTTCGAGGTAATGAGCTGGAACCAGCTTGATCTTATCACAAAACCTGTAGCCCTCTATAATGTGCTCGGTTATTACGATCAATTGCTGGCATTTCTCGATCATTCAGTCGATCAGCGGTTTGTAAAACCCGAACACCGTATGAACCTCATCGCTGAAAGTGATGAAAGAGTACTTCTTGAGAAAATTATGAACTACAAACCTGTAAAAGTTGATGGAGGGAAATGGATTAAGGAACTTAAGGAAAATAAGTTTTGAAACTGGAAAGGGGAGACTGGAAACTGGAAAGGGGAATCTGGAAACTGGATGCTGAAAAATTAATTTAGGATACGAAAGCACTAAATAATTACTTAAGCTACTTACTATCATTTTTCCATATATTCATTACAATTATGGCAGATAATATTCTTAGAACGAAATCATTTAATTTTGCTGTTCAAATTGTTGAGCTTTATAAATATCTGACTATTAATAAGAAGGAATTTGTCCTTTCGAAACAACTATTACGAAGCGGCACATCCATTGGGGCGAATGTTGAAGAGGCAATCGGTGGACAAAGTGAGGCTGATTTTATGAGTAAGTTAAGTATAGCCTATAAAGAAGCCCGCGAAACTTCGTATTGGATAAAGCTTTTAGTTAGCAACTATTTTAAAAAAAATGAAATGAAACACAAATCAATATTGGTGACCTTTTCAATACTCTTGACTTGCTTGTCACTACTTTCATGTAAAAAGGACAAAGACGAAACCTCAGACGATGACAAATTCTGTGAATTTGTTAATAGTCAAAATTATGAAGCTACTGGACCATTAATTGACAATTTTCTAGCTACTCTTGACAATAATAACCAAGATGAAAATTTGGGAAAACTTAAAGACTGGATGGAAGCTAAAAGTTGTATAGACTCAACAATGATTCTTTGCAACTCTTGTATAGAAACGAACCCAGCTCAAAGTGAATTAAGAGTTATTTTTATCTCGAATGGACAAAAAACCAGTAAGATAATGGATATAATAATGTCCGATCCATTAAAATTCAGGACATATCATGAGGGAAAATAAAAACATTTGCTAACAAAATATATTGATTCTAATGAATCAGAAAAATACCTGAAGTTGGGTGATAAACTGCAAAGAATCATTAGCTACGGTATCAAAGCTAAAAAATAATACCCCAGATTCTGAAAGCTCTGAACTAAACTCCTAATTCCACATCCAACATTCCACATCCAACATTCCACATTCCACATTAATAAACCTTCTTAAGCAGAATAGTATTAATTTTGGAAGCAGAAATTAATTTGAATATGCTCATCATAGGAATTACCGGAACATTAGGTGCGGGAAAAGGAACCATTGTTGATTACCTGGTGCAGGAAAAGGGATTTGTACACTTTTCGGTTCGGGGATTTATCACCGAAGAGATTCTCCGCCAGGGATTACCAGTTAACCGCGACAGCATGGTAAGCGTGGCTAATAAATTACGGGCTGATCATTCGCCATCCTATATTATCGATCAATTATACGAACTGGCTTTACTTACCGGCAAAAACTGCATTATCGAGAGCATACGCACACCCGGCGAAGTAGAATCGCTTCGCGAAAAAGGTAATTTTTTACTTTTTGCCGTCGATGCTGATCCTTTGCTGCGTTATGACCGTATTGTGATCCGCAACTCCGAAACCGACAGAATCTCACTTTCCACCTTTATCGAAAACGAAAAGCGTGAAATGCAGTCGAACGACCCTGCAAAGCAGAATATTGGAAAATGCATTGAGCAGGCCGACCAGATTTTTTATAACAATTCAAGTGTGCCCGATCTATATAAAGAAATAGAGCTGGCGCTTATCAAACTCAATGTATAAAAGAATTTATTGCCTTTTAATATGAAGGCAAGGTTCAATTCAAAAAGAATCAAGATTTTATTTCCCTGTTTCTGCCGGATCAATATTATCAACCATCTGTTTGGCGTACTGAAGCACTTCTTCGTTTACATAGGCCAGTTCAATTCCGGCCTGTACAAACATTTCTTCCGATTCGGAACCCGAATGGTATTTGAATTCGCAAACAACCCTTTCGATGCCGCAGTTGATTATCAGCATGGCACAGGTACGGCAGGGAGTCATTCGGCAATACAAGGTGCTTCCCTGTAAAGGAATTCCCAAACGGGCAGCCTGGCAAATGGCATTCTGCTCCGCATGAACCGTGCGAACGCAATGGTTGGTTATCTTTCCATCTTCGTGGGTTACCTGTTTGAAAAGATGTCCAACTTCATCGCAATGCGGCAAGCCCACTGGTGAACCTACGTAACCTGTTACCAGAATTTGCTTGTTCCTGGCAATTACACATCCGCTGCGTCCCCGGTCGCAGGTTGCACGCTTGGCAATGGTGCGTGCCACTTCCATGAAATATTCATCCCAGGTAGGGCGCATATAAAGAGTTTCGGTATTTTCAGCCATATTTTGATTCTATATATTATTTTATCTTCTCCCTGAACCAGCCAAATTACAGGTTTTTTTACACTTAATTGCCTGCTTATCTGAGCCTTTTTATTAGGTACCTGTCTAAAAATGATAAAAACTACTTTCAGGCATCAAAAACCTGTATTTCTGTCACATTGAGCGAAGTCGAAATGCACTCGTTAAACGTTAAAACGAAAATATTGAGATGATTTAGTGGGCTTCGACTCCCCTTCGGCAAGCTGGCAGGCTTCTCAGCCTGACAGTAATTTGAGCAAATAACTTGATAAATCACTTCAATTTAAAAATTTAGACAGTTTCTAATATTGGTATTTTGTATCTATAATGTATTGCTTCGCCTAGCCGCTGATAGCTTTCAGTTGCTCATATAAATCCGCTTTATAATCAGACTAAATATAGATTATCAGAGGCGGGTATCTCAAAATCATGACTTTTACGGTCATAAAAGCTATAAGCTGATATAGGTTGCTTTATTTCTCTTTGTCGTAAAGATATTTTGCAATTCCTGGTACAAAAACCAATGAAAAGATGCCTATCCCTATTACTAATAGGATGTTAGCTCCAGGCCAGTGGACTATTTTAAACAGCATTCCTATTGATGATAAAGAAAATGATAATCCTCCTGAAATAAAAGCTAATTTTTTCATTTTCATCTTATTTATTTCCTAATCATTTGGCTTTTCGGTTGAGCCCCGTTTTTTAAAGTGGATGCTGGTCTCCACTTTATTCTTTTTTCAGTTACAAAAGTTGTTAAAAACTAGTAACGAAAAAACCCTGCGCTTATTTCTATTGCCTCCAATGTCATAGTCGCTTTTTATTATGATAGTAACTTATTTATTGAAATACATGGGTAACCCATTCCCTGATATTCACTAAACCCAACAAATCGGAAGCAAATATAACGATTACAATAATCACAACCCAGCGAACAAAATTCACTCCCCACGACACGGCAAACCTGGAAGCAATAAAAGCTCCCATTATGTTTCCTATGGCATGCACCAATCCATAATCCCAGCGCACCTGCCCATTCAGTATAAACACGAGAAGGGCCAGCGGGGTGTATAGCAATACTATCCATACTTTTATGGCGTTAGCCTTCACCAGGTCGTACCCGGCACCAAGAACCACTCCTGCAAGAATAAAATAACCTACTCCTACCTGCACAAAGCCGCCATAAACGCCAATAAAAAAGAAAATGACTAGCTGTATCCAATTGACCGGCTTTTCGAGGAGCGATTCGGTTCCTTTGAGCCATTGCGATGGTTTGGTAAGAATAAAATACATCATCACAATCATTACCACCCCGACGGCTTTCCTGAAAATGGCTTCATTTATATCCGA
>Ga0114977_10002626_pt1 | contig 11540 bp, 6 predicted proteins | sample S_130805_MF_Meta_FD_87026 | JGI IMG/M metagenome (GOLD analysis project Ga0114977, IMG submission 87026) | Freshwater microbial communities from Lake Simoncouche, Canada to study carbon cycling - S_130805_MF_MetaG | ecosystem: Environmental > Aquatic > Freshwater > Lake | place: Lake...
AAGTATCCTACCGTGTTGTATACCATTTTTCCAGGCGATGCATGAATATCTTTTTGATTATCGTATACTAATCTTAGTGCAGGTGTTTGACATCGACCTGCGGATAAACTATTTTTAACACTTGAAGCAATATGTGTCCAAAGCTGTGGTGAAATATGATACCCAACTAATAAATCCAATATTTGTCTAGCAAATTGCGCATAGACTAAATTCATGTTTAGTGTTCCTGGAGTACTTACAGCACGCTCAATAGCTGTTTTTGTGATTTCGTGGAAAATAATTCTGGGAGTTGTCTCGACTGGTAACTTAAACATATCGCAAACATGCCATCCTATCGCTTCACCTTCGCGGTCATCATCTGTAGCAATAATAACATTACCCATACAAAGCTCGATTTCACTTTTAATACGGTAAATCTGTTTTGATTTCTCTTCCATGGGTGTAAACTTTAGCTTAAAGTTGTCCATATTAATAGATTTTAGACCATCCAAGGTACGAAAATGTCCAAATGTTGCTATACATTTATAACCTGGTCCAAGATATGATTCTATTTTGTTACATTTTGCAGGGGACTCTACGATAACCAAAGTTGTTGTCGATGGCGATGATGAATTTGTTTTTACACGTTTAGACATTATGTGTTATTGGTTATGTTATGTGGGATATGTTATGCGGGATATGTTATATGGGTTATGTTATATGGTATAGAACTAACTGTTTATGTATTTATAATAATAATATTAATTATTTCAATTTTAAAATAGAATTAATATTAGAGATGATGATATCACGTTATATTATGCAGGTGTTGTAGAAGTAGTAACGGGTGGCGGATTTTTAGCTTTAAACTCGGACCATGAAATCTTTTTTACAGTGGGCGGCTTTGAGTGGTCTTTGTTTCCACTTCCACGCGAATGATCATTCGCCTTATTAATATTATCTGCTTTTTTAATAGCACTATCGATATAAATACTTTTTAGTAACTTTCCTACCTCGTATGAACCGTTATGCTGGTCTAGATTACCATCCTCGATCTGTTTAAGAATGTGAATTAACTGAAAAAGAATATTTAAATCTATTTCGTCTTTTTTTACTTTATTAAAAATATCAGTATAGTTATTAAATAAAAATGAACACCTTGATACACAAATATTATCAAATTGAACAGGATTACTTTTAGACAATCTTTGATACTCTTTCTTAATTTTAAGAAGTGTTACAATATCATCACTAAGAGGTTTGCTGTGTTTTAACTCGCGAATACTATTGGTATTGTCTGTTACGTCATTTGCGCGTATTAGTTTATCTAACTGTAAACGTTCTTGAGGATTCATATTTGTCTACTTAACGATATATTATGTAATATAGATATATTTTTAAATTATAACGAATGTAATTTATAATATTTAAAAAATTATATATAAAATATATATAAAATATATATAAAGTATATATAATACATAAATGAGCGTAAGCAGTCAACTACCTGCAACAACTAGCGCTGCTTCCGTAATGCAACAAGGAGGTATTAAACCACCTGATATAGTTATACCAGGTATGCCTGCAGTGACAGGTGGTGCACAAAATTATGAAAATAGAATGGCGGCGACACAGTCTTTAACGCTGGTTGGAAATGGGAGCTTAGCCGGCGGTGGATATAGAAAGAAAAGAAAAACTATTTACAAACGTCGTTACAATAATGTAACAAAAGTAATGAAAGGTTGTAATGGTAAAAAGACTAGAAGACATAACAAAAATAAACGACATAATAAGAGAGTATTTAGAGGAGGAAGTAATATTTCACCCAATTTGATTGGTGGTAAAGTTGAAGTTTCAGTTCCTCTAGGAGCGTCAGTTAGTCAGGTAGATACATTAAGAACATTGACAGGGGGGTTAATGGATGTACAAACAGCTGCTGGAAATATTCCACCGCCGGTACCTTCATCAATGGTTGAATCAAAATTTTCAGGAGGAGGTATAACTAGACATAGAAGTACCAAGTATAGAAGGTTAAGGTATAAGAAAAGTATTGGTCGCAGAGGTAGAAGTAGACGACACAGTGGTGGTAGACGCTAATATAGAAATTTACAATACCAAATCAACATATAAATATGAAAACAAACAATAAAAATAAACAATAAAAACAATTATTATAAACGCAAAAATAAAAAGTAAAATATAATAATGTAAAATAATATATTATTATTATATTTTAATATGAAGACCAGCGATTTATTAAATTCAATATTTATTATAGCAGTATTTATAGGTTTATACGTTGCAAATATTTTAGCAATAGGAAAAAAGAATATTGAAAAGAACTGGCCGATTTATAGATGCAGTCCTTTAGTAATGCCTTTTGCAAATATGTTCGGACATGATACTATGAAAAATTTCACATACTGTATTCAGACGATGCAAACCGACTTTATGGGACCATTCTTGGCTCCTTCGAATTATACAAATGTAGTAGCTGCCGAAAATATAAAGACATCGGTTAAAAATAATAAGAACTCAATGGGAATGTTTGCTTATTTGCGTGACACGGTAACGAATAACTTTTCTGGTCTTTATAATGTATTTGGTAGCCTTGGTTTAATACTGGAATACATGGTTAATAAAATAAAAGATATGATACAAAAGGTTACAGGTATATACATGGCTTCATTCTCTGTACTACAGGCGTCAGGTATTACTGCTCAGTCAACATGGGATGCATTACCTGGTAAGCTATTGCGAGCATTACCTACATAAAAAAGAAACAATATTTTTTATAGTAATTCATTATAGTATAAAATAAATTACTATACGATAAAAATGAATTATTATAGGTTATGTATATAGTAATACTAATTTATATATTTAGTATATATGGATTATAATAGTATACCAACACCTATAACACAAATAACTCCAATAACACCAATATTTAATAAAATAAATGAAATATATGTTAAAACAACATATTTAGAGAAATATGGCGGTTCTTTAATATTTACGATATTTGCAATACTAATTGTTCTATTTTACTTCATTTATTTGAATATTCAAAATAATAAAGAAATAGTTAAAAAAGACTGGGCTACCAATAAGTGCAGTCCTTTATACATGCCCTTTGCTGGTTCTATAATGGAACCGAAAGATATGAGTAATATGGAGTTTACAATACAAAATTTTTCCCAGTGTTCTGAAATGATATTAAAGGATATTATACAAGTTGCTCTTGCTCCATTGGAAGCTGCGTCTATCTTAATAAGCGCAAGCGTGTCTATTTTAACGGGTGTTACAACTAGTTTAATGGGAGCAATAGCCAATTTTAGAAGTAATGGTATTGAAAAGCAAACTAAAGGTGCTGTGGAAAAACAAACATCATTTTCATCTATACTGACAAAAGTTGTTGCTAAAGTTAAATCTGCATTAAAAAAAGGAGAGGGTATTTTAAGTACGTTATTTTTTGTATTTTTTTCAGCATATAAAGCTGCTTCATCTGTATTTTATGTTATTTTACTTGGAGAATCAGTAATATTAATATTGATGTATATTGCTGTATATATTGCATGGGGTATATATTTATTTCTTATGGTATTTTTCTTTACAATACCTGTAGCAGGAGCTTATTTATGGGTACCTATAGGACTTACTGTAATATATGTTGCATTTATGATTATGATTATAGTTTTAATAATTTTTACGGCTTCAATAATAGCAAAAACAAAATAATTAATATTTTAACTGTAGCTTTAACTATATTTTAACTATATTTTAACTATAGTATAAAAATATAACCTTTTAGTTAATGGATAGATTCATAAAAAAATAATTATTTATTTAGGAAATAAATACAATATTATAACAATAAAATACATTAAATAATTATTTTTATCTATGATTTATGTATAATAAATATGAAAAATATATTTAAATCAAGATTTTCATTAATTGCTATTTGTATAGTACTGGGCATTTTGATTGGTTCATTTGCATTATGCGGATGCAGAACTAATTATGGTTTACTAGAAGGGATGGACGTTGGTGCTGTAACCGATACACAACCAGGTGGTGCTGTAACCGATACACAACCAGTTGGTGTTGGTGATATCGCTAAAAATTTGTCAAAAATTGGTGCTAACATTGATACTAGCGGTGGTAACGCAATAACAAGTTCAATTGCAGATGCTTTGCAGACAATTAACCCTGTTGGAGGTATTATGCCCAAAATGAAAGAAACTGAAAAAGAAGAAGAAGAAAAAACTAAGGATACATTTGTTACTAAAAAGGAAGGTTTTCAAATGTCAAGACCTCTTGCATGGGGACCTATTAAGGGTAATGAAAACGACGATTACTACTTAAGCAAGTGGGTATCTGATGCAATGAGATATTCGAAAGGTATGGGGAATGAAAACCACCTCGATAGTTATCAATACAATACCGGTCCTCCTATTCCTCTTCCTGAAGGAGAAATGTTTTTCTTTAAAGACACAAAATTCGATGCATCATGCTGTCCTTCTACATACGCCAATAGCATGGGATGCGCTTGTATGTCAAAGAAACAGGTCCAACATTTAACTATGCGTGGCGGAAACAATACTATTCCCGATGATACAAAAACAGCATACTATAATGAATTTTAAGTAGTTGAAGTGTTTGATTTTATAATTTTATTATTTTATATTCATAAAAAAATATAAAATAATACATGAACTATAGTCTGCAAAATATTATAAATTTAGAAAGTACACTCTATAAGCTACAAATACATATTAAACGGTGCTCTATTTAGGCTATTTTCATCCTTTTTAATTAGATTATTTACAATATCGTCTGTAACTGTGAATGGAAACTTTACCACAAGTGTAGTATCTTTTTCAAATAATGTTGTGCCTGGTTTTACAAGACGATACAAGTTGAGTTTCTTATATACAATTTCGATGCATCGTTTCAAATTTCTCACACCGTCTTCCTTCTCTGTATAGTTTTCAATAATATAGTTTAATGTCGCATCGGGGATAATAATGTCACCCTCCTTGAAGTTAACTTCATAGCGAATTTTGGGAATCAAATATTGATTAGCAATAACAATCTTGTCCTTAATTTGATAACCGGTTGTCTTAATTTTATACATACGATCCAGCAAAATCGGGTTTACTTTGAGTGGGTCATTGTAACTAAAGATGAATAGACACTTGCTAAGGTCAAAATCAATCTCTGCAAAATACTTGTCATGAAACTGCGAGTTTTGGGTAGTGTCTGTAAGGTGTGTCAAAATTCCAATAATCTCCTCTCCTTTAGGCGTTTCACTAATTTTGTCCAACTCATCAAAATAAATCACCGGATTCATCGACTTTGAACGTATCAAAATATCAACAATTTTACCCCATGTACTACCCTCGTACGTATACGAATGTCCCTCCAAATAACTACTATCTGTTGCACCTCCTAGCGGGATAAAGGCGAATTCACGGTTCAAAATCTTACTAATTCCTTCTTTCACAAGTGAAGTTTTACCCGTACCCATGGGACCATTTATAGCAATTGCGGTGCCCATTGCAGCAGGATTTGAAATCCATTGTCCCAGCATTTGCATGATTTGCATTTTCGCGTCATTCAGACCATAAACCGCGCCATCTAGAGTAGACTTCGCATTTTCCATAAAGTCATGACACTTTTCAATTCCATCCGAAATCGTAAGAGGAAGATTACTATATTTACCAAACGGGATTTGCATAAAAGTGTCAACCCAGTTTTTAATTTTATAGTATTCGCCAGCACCTGGCTCCATGTGTCGCAAGTTCGTAATTTTTTTCAATGCGATTGCTTTGAATGCTTGGGGAATATCCGACTGCAAGAGTGAAAGACGATAAGGTTTATCGGTTATCGTCAACTTGTTCAAGTCCTCCAACTCTTTCAAAACCGCGGTTTGTTCTTCGGTAGACAAGTTATCTTTAAAATATTTTAAATCGTTCGTAGAATTCTTCTTGCGCAACATTTTTTTGAAATACTTCACATGCCTCTTCTGCTGATTTTTCATTTTCCTTTCTTCCTTTTCTTTGTACTCCTTCTCTTTTTTTACCATAATACAAAGCGTCTCTCTCGCAATACTATCATTTTTATTGACTTTTAGAATATCTTCCATTTGTGACTTAATTTTTTGAATTGTTTCAAGTGAATCTGTATCATTCGATGTTGTCGCGTCATTGGTCGTAGTAGAATTTACTTTTGCAGAAGATTTTTTATCGGAAACACTTCGCAAATTATTACTACTTCTCGAATTTTTAGAAGTTTTTTCTGACTTTGTCTTATTATCTTTATACTTATAATATTTAATATCACCAGTAACCGCTTCTTCATCTTCATCCGGATGATAGTCGGGGTCATCTTCTGAGTCGTCTTCATCATCATCAGAGTCATAATCATCAGAGTCATATTCATCTGAATCATATTCATCATCATCAGAATCCCACTCTTCTTCAGAATCATATTCCGAATCATCATCTTCATGCTCACCGTAATTCTTCTTATCATTCAACAAGTTAATAACAATATTGAATTTTCCACTCTTTAACTGCTCTTTCGCAAATTCTCCAAAACCGGCTGAATAAGGATCTTCGCTACCATCACTATAATCATCGTCCGAACAATTCGTGCTCGTACTTGAAGTATCATACTCATCCTTTGCTTTATCATCCGTCGGAGGAGGATTGCGCGACCCTTTCTTTTTATTTTTTTCAATAGGCTTATTCTCTTTTAATTTACTTTGTTCAGAAGCAGCAGAAGCCTTTGTCGAACTCCTCGTAACTTTTCTATTTTCATCGATAGTACCTCGCGATTCTTCCGACTTCTTATTTTTTTTATTATTTTCAAGAGTCGCAATTCGTTTGTTCATGTATTTGGAAGGAAACATTTCACCAAGCATTTTTCTGTATTCATCCATGTCGAAATTTTGTTGGTCCAATTTTCCACCATTATCCTCGATGTCATCATTTTCACTACCACTACTTTTATAATTATCACCTTCACTATCTGAATCTTTACCCTTTTTATACTTTCTTTCATCGCTTTTCTTCAAATCTTTTGACTTCCTTTCTACACTTTTACAAATATTTTTCATCTTTTTGATAATAGGCATGATATCGTTACTAGTGTTGATTTGAGTTGTATACATATATATTATTTCTTTTAGATCGCTTCAATTTAATATATATGTTAAATAATAATAAATAATAACATATAAAATAAGTTACTATACGAACTTGTGTGATATTTTTATTTAGAATGTTATATTTTTGCATACATAAACATAATATGGACGATTTTTTCAAAGAGTAAAAACTACAAAGAATGTATTGTCGATTTAAATATATTAATTATTATTTTCGTAATTAAGAAAATTGATAAACAATCTAAATATTATTCTATTAATATAAGAAGGAAATGTTTTCTCAAAAAGGTCAATCAAAATTAGCACTTCAAAATGTATCTCCAATTATTGGAATTCAGTTTAGTATAATGTCGCCCGAAGAAATAAGAAAATCTTCGGTTGCGCATATTACCGATAGAAATACATATGACAATAATAGGCCGGTGGTTGGTGGACCTTTTGACTCTCGTATGGGAGTACTTGAGCCCGGTCTCATTTGCCCAACCGATGGGTTGGATTACATGCAGACACCAGGATACTTCGGTCATATTGAATTAGCGCGTCCTGTATTTTATATTCAATATTTAACAACAGTTCGAAAAATTCTCAGTTGCGTTTGTATAAAATGTAGTAAACTTCTTATTAGCAAAGAAACAAATAGTAGATTTATGGACATGAAGCCCGATCAACGTTGGAACAATGTATTTCAATACTGTAGCAAAATTAAGCGATGTGGTGAAGATACTCACGACGGTTGTGGTTGTCTTCAACCAAAAAGAATCAAAAAACAGGATATGGCTACACTAGTTGCTGAATGGGAAAATACTGAAGCCGATGAAGGAGTTGAAGGAGAAGCAAAGAAGAACTTGACCATGCACTTGACACCCGAAGTAGTTATTAAGATTTTCCGTCGAATTTCTGACGAGGATGTATCATTTATGGGATTTAATCCGCTGTTTTCACGACCAGACTGGATGATTTGTCAAGTTTTAGCTGTACCTCCACCAGCAGTTCGCCCATCTATTAAAATGGACGGTCAACAAAGAAGCGAAGATGACATCAGTCATATTTTAGTAAATATTATAAAGATGAATAAGACACTTCAAGAAAAAATAAACGACAAGTCGCCCCAAAAGGTCATTGATGGATGGCATGATGTACTTCAATACTATATTGCAACCCAAATAAATAATAATATACCGGGCGTTGGTCAAGTTGCACAACGGTCGGGAAGACCCCTTAAGTCGATTATGGACCGTCTTAACGGAAAGGGTGGTCGCGTGAGAGGAAATTTGATGGGAAAACGTGTTGACTTTTCCGCTCGTTCAGTAATTACACCTGATCCAAATTTGTCGATTCGTGAATTGGGAATTCCTCTTAAAATTGCGAAAAATATTACTAAACCTATTACGGTAAATGATTTGAATAAGAGTTTCTTGACGAAGCTGGTACGCAATGGTCCCGATGAATATCCGGGTGCAAAGATTCTTGAAAAGAAAAATGGTGAGAATATTTCGCTGCGTTATGCTGACCGTGAGAATATACATATTGAAAATGGCGATATTGTTCATAGACATATTATGGATGGAGATGGTGTTTTGTTTAACCGTCAACCTACACTTCACAGAATGAGTATGATGTGTCATATTGCTAAAGTGATGTTTCAGGGTGATACATTTAGGATGAATGTTGGTGATACTAAACCATATAATGCGGACTTTGACGGAGATGAGATGAATTTGCACATGCCGCAAGATGAGGAGTCAGAGGCGGAGTTAAAAAATTTGGCGGCAGTTCCTTTCCAGATTATCAGTCCCGCAAACAATCAGTCGATTATTGGTATTTTCCAAGATTCTTTGCTAGGATCATACCAATTTACACGCGTGGGTGTGAAATTCGACAGTCGCGCGGCAATGAATCTTCTCATGGCTCTACAGACGGTGAATGAGTCGATGTTTAGCAATGTAGATGGAAATTTGTCAAACTTTCAGATACTTTCGCAAATTATGCCTCCGATTACGATAAAATACAAGAAAAAATCATTCGGCGAAAAAGAAGATTATAACACCTCGAATAACGTTCTTGAAATTCGCGATGGACAATACTTGCGCGGACAACTAGACAAAGCTGTACTCGGTTCTGGAACAAATGGTCTAATCCATCGTACGTGCAATGATTTCAACAACATGACCTCAGCTAAATTTATTGATGACCTTCAAAACATTATTACAGAATATATGAAGGTAAGCTCATATAGTGTCGGTATTAGCGACTTGATTGCAAATGTCGAGACAAATAACAAAATTGCCGGGGTTATTGTATCTAAGAAAACGGAAGTTAAGGGACTAATTGATCAATTACATATCGGCGTTTTTGATAACAAGACCGGCAAAACAAATGATATTGAGTTTGAAAATCAGGTGTCTAATATTCTCAACAAGGCTATTAGTGATGCGGGTAGCATAGGTCTGGAAAGTCTGAGTAAGGATAATCGGTTTGTAACTATGGTTAATGCTGGTTCAAAGGGTTCCGAAATCAATATTTCACAAATGACATCTTGTTTAGGACAACAGGCGATTGAAGGAAAACGCATTCCATATGGTTTCGAAAGCAGAACGCTGCCTCATTTTACAAAATATGATGACTCGCCAGATGCTCGCGGGTTTGTCGAGAGTTCGTTTATCAGTGGATTGCGCCCAGAGGAGTTGTTCTTTCACGCTATGGCTGGTCGTATTGGTTTGATTGATACCGCTGTAAAGTCGGTTACATGGGAAACGCCGATTGTAGTAGTAGAAAACAGTGAGGCCAAATATGTAAAAATTGGCGAATGGATTGATGGACATATGGAAAAGTCAGGGAGAATTCAACATATGGAGGAAAAAAATATGGAATATCTTGAAATAGACCATAATGTTACAATTTCAACTATGGACTATAAGGGTAATATGTCATGGGGTAATATTACAGCGGTAACTCGTCACGACCCTGGAACTGTATTATATAAGATTACTACACATGGTGGAAGAAGCGTGATTGTTACAGAAAATAAGTCATTATTGGTATGGAAACCCGAGCTGAATCAATTTCGCGAAGAATACACTGAAAAGATTAATGTGGGTGACTTTGTTCCTGTTGCTAAGAAATCTGCAGAAACTGGTATTAGTGTGAATGTAATTAGTATGGAAAAATACTTACCTAAAACAGAATATGTATACGGATGTGAAGTTCAAAAAGCTGTTGAACTTATGAAAAATTCAATGGACAATAGAAAGAAAATTCCTTCAAACTGGTGGAATGAAAATAATAATAAAACCTTTACTTTGCCTTTTGATAGTAAGACTAAGTTGCAGCGAGCTACTACGCGTTCCAATATAAACGATATTAAGGTAGATTGCGTATACCCATTTAGAGGAACAAGACAAAAATGTAATATACCCGATAATTTTGAATTGAATTATGTGAATGGATTATTTATTGGATTATTTATAGCTGAAGGAAGCATTCACGAACATTCTTTATACATTACTAATTTGGATGATAAAATTATTGAATTCGTAAAGTCGTGGTTTGATACATTTAATATAGAGCATTCGGAATCTACGAAAATAAATAATATTGGTGGAACTACGCGAACCGTGCGGGGTAGTTCTGCTGTTATGTCGTCATTTATTACAAAATTAATAGGTCATGGGTCAGAAAATAAACATATTCCAAATGAAGCATATATTTCAAATATTGATTTTATGAAAGGGATTTTGAGTGGCTACATTTCAGGGGATGGGTATATATCTAAAAACTCTATTGAGTCGTCGTCTGCATCCCAGCGTCTAACAGAAGATATTGCCTACTTGTGTTCTCGTATTGGTGTATATGCAAGAATATTTAAAACGCAAAATAAAAATAATAATATTGGAACAATTAATATTAAACCATCTTATAGACTTAGTATACGATCATCAAATGGAAAAGCATTTTCCGATCAAGTATCGCTTCTTCATCCTGAAAAAAATAATAAAATGAAGTCTATTGTTTGGAAAGATAAATTAGACAAAGTTGTTCGCCACAACGATGTTATATTGGATGAAATTGTTTCAATTGAAAAGGTCGATCCTGCCCTGCATCCAAAAATGTATGATTTAACCATTCCTAAAACGCTTAACTTTGGGTTAGCGAACGGATTGCAAGTGCGCGACACATCCACTACAGGATATATTCAGAGACGATTAATCAAGGGGTTGGAAGACTTGAAGGTTGGATATGATATGACGGTGAGAAACAACAAAGAACGTATTGTACAATTCGCATATGGCGATGATGGAGTGGATACCGTAAAAGTGGAGAACCAGTCTATTCCACTTGTGTCCATGACGTTGGATGAAATATATGCACACTATTACGTCTC
>Ga0114977_10002628_pt1 | contig 11537 bp, 10 predicted proteins | sample S_130805_MF_Meta_FD_87026 | JGI IMG/M metagenome (GOLD analysis project Ga0114977, IMG submission 87026) | Freshwater microbial communities from Lake Simoncouche, Canada to study carbon cycling - S_130805_MF_MetaG | ecosystem: Environmental > Aquatic > Freshwater > Lake | place: Lake...
AATAACCACATCTTGCATGGCAGGGGAGACCACAACCAAGCTATCTGCTGCATGCAAAGCTCTGCCTTCCACAGCATGAGCAATCTTTGAAATTAAAGCGCCACCGCGTAACCCTGATTGCTTAGCGCCAGCACCAGACAAATCCTGCACAATTAAACCAAATGGCACAACCAGCCGCTTAGATATTCTCTTTCCCACAATTCCTGCCGCTACCGTAGGCATACAAGCTATTACCACATCAAACTCTTTGCCCATTAATCCCTTAGATACTCTTCTTAAATTCCACCATAAAGATATTTCAAATCTTATCCGAAGCAGTGCATTCATCTTTGGGGGAACTAAATGTTTAGCACGAATAACCTCAATGCCATTATGTGATGTAACGCCCTCGCCAAGGTGTGAAAACTCCACAGGAACTTTCCACCAGGGATAGTGAGGCAAACTAGTTAAAACAGAGACTTGGTTACCGTTGACTCTTAAATTCTGTGTGAGATCAGTTGTGTAAACTGATATACCAGTTGGCTCTGGCCAATAATTAGTTGTTACAAGAAGTATCCGAGTCATCTATTTTTTTTATTTTGGAGGATCAATTGGACGAATCTCTCCACCAACTAACATTGAGTAATCTGGAATAGATTTTCGAACAACCTCACCAGCAGATACAACCGAGCACTCTCCGATTATCACGCCAGGAAGAACCTTTGCATCTAAGCAAACCCATGCACCATCTTTTATTTCAATTGGCTTGTGGGCATACACTAAAGAAGCAGATCGATAATCATGTCCACCACTACAAATAATTGATCTTTGTGAAATACAAACATCTGAGCCGACTGTGATTTTTTCATGGTTGATGAACCAAACTTCTTCGCCAATCCAGCTGTGATCTCCGATGATTAAATTCTTCGGATCATGAACAACAATTTTAGATCGAAGTCGAATACCGTTGCCCATTCTTGCACCAAAGAGTTTCAAAATGCTAACCCTAAGATGCATTGGTAGAAATCTCATCTCAAAAACTGGTTGACCGAGGTAATACCATAGTGAAACTCGAACTTTCCATTTTAATTGTAAACGATTCGGATTCGAATAATTCGAAAGATTTCGCTCCATAAGTAGAAGATAGCCTATTTATTAGGTGATTTATGATCTGGCTCGTAAATACTTACATAGGATACCCTTGAATTATGCGACGGGGTCGATCTACAAGCATAACACTTGCTATTACAATAGTCTTTTTACAGTTTCAATTCTATTTCTTCTGGAACTACCCGATAACGGTAGGATTAATAAGCCTTCCTTTTGTTTTAGCCCTCCTCTACGAACTAAAATTAAAAATCGATTTCTTTTTAGTGACCTTGATTCTAGTTATGCAATCTCTAACAATTGGGATTTTGAATAACAGAATTGACTATTCACAATTCTTAAGAACTTTCGTTTTATTCACAATTTCAATTGTGTGCATTGCAATTTGTATTGGTAGCAAACTAAAAACTCTCGGTAGCCAAAATGTAAAATACTTTGAATACACCTACATTTTACTAACTTTATTTTCTGTACTTCAGGTGGCATTTGGAGAGTTGTTCCCGATTTTGAATAAACCATTTGGGAGCTTTACAAATCACTACGCTATACAAGGGACATATTTTGGAGAAATTGCCCGAGCTTCAGGTTTTTATAATGAACCTTCATACAATGCGCTTATTTCGATTAGCCTAGTTCCTATTTTTTGCGCAACCTTGAAAGGAAAGTCACTAACAAGAATTCTATCATTAGGGATGATTTATGCACTTACTACGTATTCTCTTGCAGGAATAGTTTATTTCATGATTTTAGGGCTAGTTATTGCAACCAGAGTGAAGATTTCAAAGAGATTACTGATGCCAATATACTTAGGTTTCATCGCTTCAACGTTTTCGTACGTTGGTACTCGAATAGAGTCAATTAACACATCCGGAAGTAGCCTTAACTTCCGGATTATTGCACCCTTTAAAGCTTTGAAAGCAATTCTGCCGGAAAATCTTTTTGGTATACCTTTGGGGAGCGTGGAACAAGAAATGTTCCAGATTGGATTGCTGAACGGACAAAATATTGGCACAAGCATCGACAATGGGATTTACCTATTTGTCATGTATTTTGGCGCAACTGCAATATTACTAATTATTCTTACGGGAATCGTTTTTTACCGGTATACCATCACAGTGAAAAACTTCAGCGCCTTGGATTTTCTAGTTTTAGGAACGCCAATCTTCACTCTTGCACTGACTGGTGCAGTATTCACGCCAGAATTTGTAATCATTGAATCCCTTGCCATTTATGGAACGAGACTCTTTTTTGAGAATAAACGGATTTTAAGCCTATGAAAATTCTTGCAGTAAATACTCGTATGACTGGCGGAGCCTTCAACGTAGTCAAAACTTTAAAGAATGAAATGGAAGCCAACGGTCATGAATACCTGATTGCTTATGGATATGGTCAGCGAGGCAAAAAAGATCTATTGGAAGAAGAGTATGATGCCATTCAATTAAGTGGACAATTCACGGTTTTTTCGAATTACCTTAGTCACTCAATTTTCGGAAAAGACTATTTCTCCCCAAATTCAATTTTATCAAAACGTTTCTTAAACAGTATCAAGAATTCTGACGTAATTCACTTAAACGTTATACATAGTTATTTGGCTCCATTCAAATGGATGGTAGATTTATTGATTTCTGCTGGCAAACCAATTGTTTGGACTCATCATGATTCGTGGGCCCTAACGGGTCGTTGCGCCATTACACATAATTGTAAGATGTACTCGGAGGGATGCAGTAAGTGTTTGCATAAGAATTTCTACCCGCCTACTTTTATAGATTTAGCACAGAGCGGTTTTATTCAAAAACGAAAATTGATAGCCGAACTAAATAAAAAGGTCCGAATTACTCATGTTGCACCTTCTGAATGGTTAGCCAACTTAATTTCTGCAGAGATAGAGGTCGATTGCCTTACAATTTATAATTCTGTTAGCTCCCACTTTTTTAATTCAGATGAAACGGAGGTGGTGAATGATCGGATTATTTTCAGCGCAAGAGACTTGCAAGATGAAGTAAAAACAAATCAGAATGATCTTGCTAAAGTTGCAAAAAAACTGGGAAGCCAATTAACTATTGTGGGAGATTTTCCTTCTCGTGAGATAGTTCAAAGTGGAGCAATTCTTTTGCCTTATCAGGGCGACTTGGATGCATACATAAAGTTATTGAAAGAACACCAAGCCCTACTATTGTTGAGTCGTTTCGAATCATTTTCGCTAACAGCAATTGAAGCGCGTGTAGCAGGTTTACAAGTGTATGCGGCTCAGTCACTTGCATCCAATGAGCTCAAATCAAAGGTTGGGCTCACTATTTTCGAGGATGCTGAAAAAATAGATTTTACTAGTGCGCATACTCAAAAAGAAGACTATGACTTCGATTTCTTTCTTCCAAAAAGAATGGCCGATGAGTATCTAACGGTCTTCAAGGAAGTTGTGAAATGAACAATTTCCTATCAATCGTATCCGTAACAAAAAATAACTTGCATGGCCTGATAGGCACGTACAATAGTTTGGTATCGAATAGTGAATTGCATAAAGCTGTTGAGTGGATAGTGGTCGATGGTAATTCGGATGATGGAACAAGAGAATGGTTGAGAATTCAAAATCCACCGTTTATTTTCAAATGGTTGTCGGAACCAGATACTGGGATATATGACGCCATGAATAAAGGAATGAGTCGGTCATCTGGAGAGTGGATTTGGTTTTTAAACTCTGGCGACAAAAGCGTAAATGATATTTCAAAAATCGAGCAGCTCGTCATTCCGCTTAAAACATCTGTAATCTATTTTGATTGGTCGAAAATTTACAGAAAATATCGCTTGCGGAAGAAGGCAAGGGGTATTGAATACTTGAACCATGGGCTATTCACTTCGCATCAAGCTATGCTTTTCAGGAGATCACTGATCCTAAAATACAATTACAGGATCAAATTTAAGATTGCTGCCGACTATGATTTATTGTGCAGGATGCGCGTAGGAGGTGATTTAAGTCCATACTATGTAAGTTCAGATTTTGTTGAATTTGAAGCTGGTGGGTTCTCGACAAACAATTTTCGTGCATTTATAAAGGAAGTCAGTATAATTCAAAGCGAGGTGCTGAAATCAAATAGATTAAGGCGATTTGTGAGTATTTTAAAGCATTTTTTATCTTTTCAACTGGATAGATTGTTGAAAAGATAATTATTTTAGGAGATAAAGTGAGCACAGGTAACAATAAATCAAAGTTCGCTCTACTTATGTTCTTTAACATGTTTAACTTTAGGGAAAAAATCATTGTGGTGATTCTTAGCTTAACTCTTACATTGATTTCAATTTTGGATATCTTGGGAATTGCGATTCTAGCGATTGCGATTACCGATCCAACTCAATATTTGAATAGTAATATTTCCAGACATCTGTCATTTTTCAGTGAAAATCTCGATTTCGAGTCAGAATCCAGAACTATAATACTCTTGGCGCTTGCAATATTGATATTTAGTTCTAAAACAATTATTGGAATTCTTACGATTAGAAAACTTTTTATATTTTTGGGCCATAAGTGTTCAATAACTGCTAATGAGATCTTTCCAAAAATTTTTAAGCAAAATTTGATAAGTTTTCAATCCAGAGATGCTTCGATTTATTCGTATACCCTAACATCAGGTTTACAAGCACTAATTGTTGATAACATCGGGTATGTAGTCTTACTTGTGAGTGAATTGCTCTCACTCCTTTTAATTCTCTGTGTTCTAATTTATCTGATGCCTTTGATTACTTTAATGATTGCACTTTATTTCGTAATAGCAGTTTTCACAATTCAGAAGTTTACCTCCAGTAGAACTTCAAGTCAGGAGAAAATTCGAGTGGAGGGCCATATCAGTTCACTGGCTCAAGTAGGCACACTTTGGGATTTCTATGTTGAGATGAGAATGCCTTCATTTAAAGTTAAAAACCAAGATAAATTCTTGGCAGATAGAGCTAATGAATTTGGGGCGATAGGAAATTTGCAGATCCTGGGATTACTTCCTAAGCATTTACTTGAAATTGTTATGTTGGTAGGGGCGTCCATTACTTTTCTGGTAAGCCAACTAACTCTGGGAAAATCTGAGGCAATTCTCGTACTTGGAATTTTCATGATTTCTGCGTCTAGGATTCTGCCAGCGACGATTCGAATTCAGAGCGCTTTGAGTCAAATTGCTCGCACAAACGTGACGGCCAATAGAACTTGGAATATTTTGTCTAGTATCGATACTTCAGTTAAGGAAAATAGAGACGCTTGCTCAGAAACTGCAAACTTTAGAAATTTGGTGCTTACTGTAAGAGATTTGTCGTTCAGTTATAAAGGAACATCAAATGACTTATTCAATAACATCTCCTTTACTTTGAATGGTTGTGGTTTGCATTCAATCGTCGGACCATCGGGTTCGGGAAAAACTACATTGTTAAATCTTCTCACTGGGAGCATTCAGCCATCAAGCGGTGATATAAGTGTTTGTGGTCATCTTCCTGAAATTTACTGTGAAGTGCATGGCGAAATCATTGGGTATGCTCCACAACGCCCTAAACTGTTTGTGGATAGCATTCTTGAAAATGTAAGGTTATACGATAAGACTAAATTACCTGACGAGGTATTCCAAATTCTACAAGATTTAGATCTGTGTGAGTCCATGAATTTAAAGTCAACCTCTGATTTAGATAAAGTTCTGGACTCGAAGGAGAGCTTGAGCGGTGGTCAATCCCTTAGGCTTGGTTTAGCAAGGTTAATTATCAGAGACTATAGGATAATTATTGTTGATGAACCTACAAGTGCATTGGATCCCGAATCATCAGAGATTACTCTTAAGATACTCAAGAAATATTCAGAGCGAGCTATGGTTATCGTAGTTACTCATTCTGAGCGTTTAAAGTTGATCTCCGATTCAGTCATCCAATTGGGTCAAATTACTTCAAAATGACAATCGCTAATAACAATGGTACCCACCTTATTCCGTTTGTTTGTGCATTTATTTTGGGAGTGGAACGAGCATTCAGAGGAACAGAATTATTTGCGCAAGTACTCAAGGTTATACCCAATACCTCATTACATTTTGGAATTGATGCTAAAGATGAAAGAGATTTTTTAAGCAGTCGAGTGAGTCAGTTTAAGAGTTTCCTCAATCATGGTAGAAAGCTAACTCTAGGAGAAGTGGCATGTTTTATTGGACATCACGAGATTTATCGTGAATTTCTCAATACGCCCTCTCAATGGTGCCTGGTGCTAGAGGATGATGCTGTCATAAGAGATTTGCCTACAGATTTAATTCATGAACTAATCCAAGTTGATAGCCCTATAATAGTGAATTTGTTCTCGGAAAATTATTATACTCAAAAAAATCTAGCGAAAACCATTTATACCAACGACCGGAAAACTCTAACATTCACTAAGTTCTTGAAACCCGGGACGATGTGTATTGGATATTTAATTAATAGGAATGCTGCCGAAATCGCATTGTCGCGAATGACAGGAAGAAAGGTCACATCGACATCTGACTGGCCCATGAGGTGGAAGTACAAGGTGGAGTTCTATCAGACATGTACACCGATGATCGATTCAGATGAGTTAACAAGTTTGATAGAGGATTCCGGTGAGCGAGTAATTAAAGTGCCATCAGTTTTGCGTTTAGTAGTACGCATCTTTAGGTTATCTGGCATTCCATCACTCTTGGCTGGAATATCCAATGAGAATGCCATAGACCATTACAGAGATTTGGTGATATTTCCAATTAGGCTACGATTCAACTCTATCTGGAACCACTACGAAAAAGTTTTACCGGATTATAGAAAGGCAGTATTTCTTAAGTGAACAATCGTCGTAGATTGATCATAGTAGTTAATCGCAATCTGGTAAAAGGAGGCGTAGAATTGCTAAATGATACTTTGATTAATTTTGCAAAAGAAAATAATTTAGAACCAGTTAGCTGCCATTTAGAAGAAGTTAATGAGATTGCGCGCCCCTCGGATTATATTTATGTTCAAGTTGAAGGACGACTTAGTGGCGCTTTTAGGGATAGTATTGAGCCTGTATTAGAAAAAGGTTGCCTAGTATTTGAGAAGAATGTGTTCGCCCTTTACTCGAAATTCCGTCCAAACCATAAGAATTATTTCATGATTTTGATGAGTCATGATGGGTTGTATCGATTCAAAATTCGCGAATTCTTACACCTAAAAAAGTACCTCGGGTCTATTTTGGTTATCCCTAATCTTCAAGTTAAACAATTGGAGTATAAACGAGAATCTAGCCAAACACATAATAATCTCAATTTGTACAGAGTATTTCGAATTCTAAGAGTTGGGAGGCCAGACATTAAGAAGTTCAGTGACTTTGAAATTAAATTTGCACAAGAACTTGCAATTAAGTTGCCAAGAATGAAAGTAATCCTCACACTAGTTGGTGCCCCAGAAGTTGTATCACGAAGTATAGGAAGTGCACCAGAAAATCTGGAAATTCAATTACGCCCCTATGGAACGGATATTGCAGAGCAATACAAAAATGCAGATTTGTATTTGCAATATAGTAAAATCGGAGAAACTTTTGGTCATACTTTCTTCGAGGCTAGGAAATCTGGATTAGCATGTTTAGGAGTATTTGATCTCAACTGGGATTGTGCGCCAATTGAGTATTTGTCAGAAGAGATGTTCTTTGTTTCTAGAGCAAAAGCTTTAGAGAATCCACTTGACGCAATTGAAACTGCACTTAGCTTGCGAATAAATCATATCTCTGATTTGGAATTTCTGGAGGTAAATCAATCACTTTTCAACCGAAACAGAGAAGAACTGATTCATAGGAAACCATCACTTTTAGCGAGTTTTAAGTACCTGAAATCCTGTTCAGAGATACTAGGTATTGGCGGGTTTAGATATTTTCATGCGTTTTTCTTTGAGATTACAAAAGAAATTCTTTTTAAGCTTTCTGAATTGAAGAATTCAAAAATGGGATTTTATAAGTGAAAACTATCAGAGTTAGGTATGTAGATTTTTGGCCTGGATTCAATCCAAAAAATGATTTTTTTACAAAGCAAATTGAATCTTTAGGTTTCGCAGTTCGACTTATTGTTGATAGAAAACAATTTTCTGATATTGAGTTTGTAAGTGTGTTTCCAAATGGAATACAGCGTCTAAGAAAAAATCTGGCATTTCGTAATGAAACTTTGGATCGCGTACAAAATAGATTTGTAAACTCAGGAAATATATATGGCAAAAAAACTTCCAAGATTAGAGTTTGGTATTCGGGCGAGAATATTCGCCCTCCTATATATGACGACACAATAGATTTCTTTTTATCTTTTGATGCAGAAAGTTATTCTAATCGCAACTTTTATTTTCCCTACTGGTTTCGATCGGTTAATCTTGGCAATCAAGGAAAGACAGAGTCGGAGGTTAGAGTTGGTGCGGCTATTAATTATCAAAATCTAACTGTATCGAGGCATCATTTACATGAAAAATCTCTTTTTGCCTGTGTTTTCATGTCTAATATGCATCCTATTCGCTTGGCAGCTATTGAAACACTTCAAAAAATTGGGAAGGTTGATTGCTTTGGCAGTGGTGTTGGAAAACCAGTCAAGAATAAATTCGATGTTTCCAAGAATTACAAATTCATGATCTGCTTTGAGAATGATCTATATCCAGGATACGTTACAGAGAAACTCGTAGAAGCTTATGCAAGTTGTACAATTCCGCTTTACTGGGGCAACCTTGGACAATCAGCAGAGTATTTCAATTCAGAGTCGTATCTGAATTACTTTAATCTTCTTTCTTTAGAAAATTTCTTAGAAAAAGTGGCAAAGATTGAATACACGAAGACTTACAACAAGCCATTGCTTTTGAAAAAAATCGATTTAGATAATTTTAATCAAATAATTTATCATTCCATCGCATAATTACTTTTTGAGTTGAAAGCTAATTCTTGATTTGATACTCAATCTCAGAGTTAATCAAATCTTTATCCTCTTGATTGAGTAAATGTTTCAACTTAACTTCCCATAAGTAAGATGGATAAAGATTTAATTCGGGCAATTTCTTAATCGCATTAGTTTCAAACATTCTCGATTTGCGTCCTTCTCCAAAGATGTATTTCTTTTCGAGAAACAACCAATTAAATAGTGAGTATTTACCTTTACCTTTAGAAAGTGAATCATCAAAATCCGATGATGAATCATTTACTAGTCCCTTCAAAGTGATGCTAGGGACTGTCATGCCAAAGTGCTCTTCAAATCTGAATGTGAAGTCACCGTCTTCTTCGCCTATACCTAGCAGGCGTTCATCGAACCATCCCACCTCGGAGAGTTTGTTTCTTTGAATTGCAAAGTGACTCCAACTGTCGTTGAGTAAACAAGCGCCAATGTTATTTGCACTTTTCATTAATTCATCAAGAGTGAATTTAGCAGAATTTCGATTAACAATTAAGTCATCATTTAAAACTATTACTCTATCCTCTCGTGCAGACTGAATTGTTCTATTCCACATGAAAGCGAGTCCTTGAAAACTTCCGAAGCAAACTGGGTTTACATCCTCAATAAGTGATAATTCATTGAGAAATTTTGTTCTTGTGATTGGGTTATACGGTTTATCTAAATCGCCGTTTATTCCAACATAAATGGGATTCGTTATACCTGCATTTCGTAATTCTTGTATAAGTGGCAGGCAATAAGTAAAGAATCTTTTTGAAAATGTGACTATGGCGATAGCATAATGATTAGTTGTGTCAGAATTTATTTCACCTACAATACGGCTATTAGCGTCTTTTCGACCCTTGTATCGAGAAACACGAATAATTAATATTGCGACAGCGTACAAGAGTCTCGAAATCAATTTCCAGTTTCCCCTTTGCTATTCCTATTTACATTTGAATAGAGTTCTAATATTCCTTCGAAAGTGCCCACATCTAAGTAGTATCCCTCATTGAGCACTGAACCAACCGTCCTCTCTGCAGAGGACCAACCCATAATCTCTTCACTCGGAGTATCCTTTCCAAGTTTGATCCTGGAGCTGAAGTTTCTAAACTTTATATTTCCCCATACGTGAGGATATTCGCAAGACAGATCCTTATCACGAACATCCAGGATTAGACTTTTATCAATCAATACTTGTCCAAGTTTCCCTTTATGTCTTGGTTGAAAATCGAATAGTCCTAAAGTGATATCAAACTCAGAACTTGCTAGATTTAAATAGACATTCTTTTCTGTATTCATGACAAAGGTATCTGGCATTCCAAAAAGTACATCTCCAGTATGGTCCCCAATCAACACCCTAAGAGTTTCCGAAAGTGTCGTAGGGACCATAGGCAAGATTTGAGCATTTGGTAGTTGCGATTCAACTATTGATGACCATTCAGGCTTAGTGCTGACAATTACCTCATCACAAACTTGAGTTAGCATTCTGAAGTGCCATTGAATCAATGTTTCATCTTGTGAAATTGGAAATAGAAATTTTGGGAGTTGAAGGATTCTTTGTGCTTTACCTGACGCGGGCAGCACCCCAATCGTTTTCATCATGTTCCCTTCGGGTAATTATTAGTCTTTGATGTCAGCGTGATCACTTAATTTTACATCGAGATACAGTTTTAGTCTTTTGAGCACGCTAGATATATACATCTACTTTTTGGCAACGCCCTCAAGTCTAAATAGCTGAAAACCTGACTTGCCACCGAATGACACTTTTGAACTGACTATTTACCAAATTTCATAGGACAGATTCACTTTGTGGCCTCATTTACTCTTGACCTCGTTTTTCTTGCTACTCTTCTTGACTACTCCAATATTTTTAGATTTAAACTTTTCATATTTTAACTTTATTACCTTCCAAATTCAAATTACATCACATACTTATTGCTTTCCTAGCAGCAATGAATGTAGTGCTTGTGTCCTGCTTTGTAAATCCAGTTCTAGTGAATCCCAGAAATTCAAATATTATTTTATTGCATCATCATTATGATAATTGCTTTAAGCTATTCAGGAAAACTCAATGTAAAAAATTAGTTCAATAGAGAATTTTTTTTGGCGAATTACTTTTCAAAATTATAGTTTTGATCTTTTCTAATTTGCGTAATCAATTTCTTATATTTATTTGTGTCTTTACTATGAATAAGAAGAACATCCGTGTAGTAGAGCAAATCGGTCATATTCATTTTCCGCACATTGAGCTGCATCCAAAAAACATCGTACAAATGCTCAGCACCCAATTGACCGGCCCAGATCAGAAGACCATCGTTACGGGCAATTATTGCGAATTGATACCCTAGTGTGAAGGCTAATTCAACCGTCTCTTGAGAATTAATTAAACTTGGATAATCAACAATTGTATTCTCAAAGTAAATAGTTGGAAAAAATTGAGTGTTTCGCAAAAAATTTCGGAGAATTGTAGTGTCCTGTCCGTCACAATCGATTTTTAACAAGCCAGTGTTCTCTTTGACAACATCATGAAGAGAGATTTGTTGATTCACTGGAATTGACACT
>Ga0114977_10002630_pt1 | contig 11533 bp, 6 predicted proteins | sample S_130805_MF_Meta_FD_87026 | JGI IMG/M metagenome (GOLD analysis project Ga0114977, IMG submission 87026) | Freshwater microbial communities from Lake Simoncouche, Canada to study carbon cycling - S_130805_MF_MetaG | ecosystem: Environmental > Aquatic > Freshwater > Lake | place: Lake...
CGGATAGTTGCCCACGTCCGGCGGCTTCGGGAGCAGTTCGAACTGCACCAGCGACTTCGCCCCCTGCCGGTTGCTCGTGCCGTCGCAGTCGCTGCCGGTGTCGCCGCCGCCGATGACGATCACGTCCTTGCCCATCGCGGAGATCTGGCCCTGCACCTCGTCGCCGGCGTTCCGCTTGTTCTGCTGCGGGAGGAACTCCATCGCGTAGTGCACCCCCTCGAGCTCCCGGCCGGGGATCGGCAGGTCGCGCCCGAGTGTCGAACCGCCGGAGAGGAGCACAGCGTCGAAATCCCGCGTGAGTTGCTCGGCCGGGATGTCGGCGCCGATGTTCACGCCACAGCGGAACTCGATCCCCTCCTCCTCCATCTGGCGGACGCGTCGCCAGACACGCGCCTTCTCCAGCTTGAAGTCGGGGATGCCGTACATGAGGAGCCCGCCGGGGCGATCCGACCGCTCGAAGACGGTGACGAGATGCCCGGCGCGGTTGAGCTGCTGCGCGGCCGCCAGCCCCGCCGGCCCGCTCCCCACCACCGCCACCCGCTTGCCCGTCCGCTCGGCCGGCGGCTGCGGCACCACCCACCCTTCGTCGAAGGCCCGGTCGGCGATCGTCATCTCGATCTGCTTGATGGCGACCGGGTCGGCGTTGATGCCGAGCACGCAGGCGGCCTCGCACGGCGCCGGGCAGACGCGCCCGGTGAACTCCGGGAAGTTGTTGGTGGCGTGGAGGCGCTGCGAGGCCTCGTGCCACTGGCCGCGGTACACGAGGTCGTTGAAGTCGGGGATGATGTTCCCGAGCGGACAGCCGGTGTGGCAGAAGGGCACGCCGCAATCCATGCAGCGCGCGCCCTGCTTCGTCAGCTCCTCCTGGGGAAGGATCGTGAGAAACTCGTTGTAGTGCTTGAGGCGGTCGGCCACCGGCTCCTTGCCGGAGATCTTCCGCTCATACTTCATGAATCCGCGCGGTTCACCCATGGACCTTCACCTCCGCCCTGCGGGCCTCGTCGTGTTCCTTTTCCTGCAGTTTCTTCAATTCCTGCATCGCGCGCTTGTAGTCGATCGGCATCACCTTCACCAATCGCGACTGCTCCCTCGCCCAGCCGTCGAGGATGCTCCGGCCGCGGGTGCTGCCGGTGTGCTCGACATGCTTCTCGATCAGCGACTTGACATATTCGAGGTCGCCGGCGTCGAGCGGCTCGAGCTCCACCATCTCCTTGTTGACACGGGGGCGGAAGTTGTCTTTGGCATCCCACACGTAGGCGATCCCGCCGCTCATGCCGGCGGCGAAGTTCCGCCCCGTCTCGCCGAGGATCAGCGCCCGGCCACCGGTCATGTATTCGCAGCCATGGTCGCCGACGCCCTCGACGACCGCCTCGGCGCCGCTGTTGCGGACGCAGAACCGCTCGCCGGCGATGCCACGGATGAAGACCTCCCCGCTGGTGGCGCCGTAGAGGACGACGTTGCCGGCGATGACGTTGTCCTCGGCGGCGAATCCCGCCAGCCGTGACGGCCGGACGATCACCCGTCCGCCGGAGAGGCCCTTGCCGCAGTAGTCGTTGACATCCCCCTCGACGGCCACCGTCACCCCGGGCACACCGAAGGCCATCAGGCTCTGCCCGGCCGTCCCGGTGAAGTTGATGCGGATCGTGCCGTCGGGGAGCCCGGCGGCCCCGTGCCGGCGCGTCACCTCGCTCGAGAGGACCGTGCCGACGGTGCGGTTGATGTTGCGGATCGGCAGGTCGAGGACAACCGGCTTCTTCTCCTCGAGCGCCCCCTTGCAGCGCGGCAGGAGCGTCGTCATGTCGAGCGATTCGGTGATCCCGTGGTCCTGCGATTCGACCCGGTGGGTCTTCACGTGGGCCGGCACCTCCGGCTTGTGGAGGATCGTGGAGAAATCGAGCCCCTTGGCCTTCCAATGGGCGATCGCCGCCCGCGTGTCGAGCCGGTCAACCCGCCCCACCATCTCCTCGACGGTGCGGAAGCCGAGCTTTGCCATCAGCTCCCGGAGCTCCTCGGCGAGGAGGAAGAAGAAGTTGACGACATGCTCCGGCTGGCCATTGAACCGGGCCCGGAGCTCGGGATCCTGCGTGGCGATGCCGACCGGGCAGGTGTTGAGGTGGCACTTCCGCATCATGATGCAACCGATCACGACCAAGGCCCCGGTGGCGATGCCGAATTCCTCCGCGCCGAGCATCGTGGCGATGGCCACGTCCTTGGCGGTGCGGATCATGCCGTCGGTCTGGACGACGATCCGGCCACGGAGATCGTTCATCACGAGCACCTGGTGGGCCTCGGCGAGGCCGAGTTCCCAGGGGAGGCCGGCGTGCATGATCGAGGTCTGGGGGCTGGCGCCGGTGCCACCGTCGTGCCCCGAGATGAGGACGACGTCGGCCTTCCCCTTCGACACTCCGGCCGCGATCGTGCCGACCCCCACCTCGGCCACGAGCTTGACGCTGATCCGGGCGTGGTGGTTGGCGTTCTTGAGATCGTGGATGAGCTGGGCGAGATCCTCGATCGAATAGATGTCATGGTGCGGCGGCGGCGAGATCAACCCCACGCCCGGTGTCGAATGCCGGATCCGGGCGATCTCCCGGTCGACCTTGTGCCCCGGCAGCTGCCCCCCCTCGCCGGGCTTGGCCCCCTGGGCCATCTTGATCTGGAGCTCCTTGGCGTTGACAAGGTAGAGGCTCGTGACGCCGAAGCGGCCGCTGGCCACCTGCTTGATCTTCGAGTTCTTGCTGTCGCCCGAAGGGTCGGGCTGGTAGCGGATCGGATCCTCCCCCCCTTCGCCGGTGTTGCTCCAGCCGCCGAGCCGGTTCATGGCGACGGCGAGGGTCTCGTGGGCCTCCTTCGAGATCGATCCATACGACATGGCGCCGGTGGCGAATCGCTTCACGATCTCCGTCGCCGGCTCGACGTCCTCGAGCGCCACAGCGGTGCCATCGGTCCTGAAGTCGAGCAGGCCGCGGAGGGTGAGGAGCTTCGTCTGCTGCTCGTCGATGAGCTTCTGGTACTTGCGGAATTCGTCCCGGCTGTTGATCTGTGTCGCCCGCTGGAGTGTGGCGACGACATCGGGCGCCAGGACATGCGCCTCCCCCTTCCGCCGCCAGGCGTAGCGGCCGCCGACGTCGAGCTCGAGGCTCTGCGGCACATGGTTGCGGGGCCAGGCATGCTCGTGCCGCCGGAACGATTCCTCGGCGACCCCCTCGAGCGCGATGCCACCGATGCGACTCGGCGTGCGGGTGAAGAACTCGTCGACGAGCCCCTGGTCGAGCCCGACCGCCTCGAAGATCTGCGCGCCACGGTAGCTCTGCTGGGTGGAGATGCCCATCTTGCTCATCACCTTCAGCAGCCCCTTCGTCGCCGCCTTGACGTAGTTCTTGTGGAGCTTCTCCCGCGGGTAGTCCGGGCTGACGATCCGCTCGGCCCGCATCTGGTCGAGGGTCGCGAATGCCAGCCAGGGATTCACGGCGCCGGCGCCGTAGCCGGACAGCAGCGCCAGGTGCTGCACCTCGCGGGCCTCGCCGGTCTCGACGACGATTCCGCAGCGTGTCCGCGTCCCCTCGCGGACGAGATGGTGATGGACCCCGGCGGTGGCCAGGAGCGCCGGCACGACCGCCGTCTCGCGGATGGCCCCGCGATCGGAGAGGACGATGATCGTGACGCCGTCACGGATCGCCTTCGAGGCCTCGGCGCGCAGCTCGTCGAGCCGCGCCCGCATTCCCTGGGCCCCGGAGCCGGCCGGAAAAAGGAGCGAGAGCGTGCGGGAGACGAGCCCGGGGTGGTCGTCCGCTCCCGGACGCCCCAGCGCCTTGATCCGTGCGCACTCGGCATTGGTGATCACCGGCGTCTCGAGGCGGAGCAGCCGGCACTGGTCGGGGGCCGTGTCGAGGAGGTTCCCCTCGCAGCCAATCGTGGTGATCATCGAGGTGATGATCTCCTCACGGATGGCGTCGAGGGGGGGATTGGTGACCTGGGCGAAGAGCTGCTTGAAGTAGTTCGCCAGGAGTTGCGGCCGGTCGGAGAGGATGGCAAGAGGCGTGTCGTTGCCCATCGAGCCGATCGGTTCGGCACCGTCGGTGGCCATCGGCGCGAGGATGACTTTGAGATCCTCGAGCGTGTATCCGTGGAGACGCTGCAGTTCGAGGAGGCTCGATGGCTCGCCGGCCACGCCCGCGGCATGCCACGGATCGACCGACCGGGGGGCCGACCCCCCGCCGGCACCGCCGTCGGCCTGCTCGACTGCGCGCGATGCGGTCACCCCGGCGACGTCGGCCGGATCGGGGAGGGAGTCGAGCCGCACCTGCCTTGAGTCGATCCATTCCCGCCACGGCTTGGCGGTGGCGAGCTTCCGCTTGATCTCGTCGTCCTCGACGATCCGCCCTTCCTTCGTGTCGACGAGGAACATCCGGCCTGGACGGAGCCGACCCTTGCGCACGACCTCCGCCGGTGGGAGCTGGAGCACGCCCGCCTCGCTGGCCATGACCACCAGGCCGTCCTTCATCTGCCACCAGCGCCCCGGGCGGAGGCCGTTGCGGTCGAGGGTGGCACCGATCCGCGAGCCATCGGTGAAGGCCAGAGCCGCCGGCCCGTCCCAGGGCTCCATCAGACAGGCCTGGAACTCGTAGTAGGCCTTGAGATCGTCGGCCATCGTCTCGTGGCCGCTCCAGGGCTCGGGGACGAGCATGCTCACCGCCTCCTCGATCGGACGGCCGGCGAGGACGAGCAGTTCGAGGACGTTGTCGAGGGTCGCCGAGTCGCTGCCGCCGGCGCGGACGACCGGCAGGATCTTCTTCAGGTCGGGCCCGTAGACCGGATGGGCGAGCATGCTCTCGCGGGCGTGCATCCAGTTGATGTTGCCGCGGACGGTGTTGATCTCGCCGTTGTGGGCGAGAAACCGGAACGGGTGGGCGAGATCCCAGGTGGGGAACGTGTTCGTGCTGTAGCGCTGGTGCACCAGTGCCAGGGCCGAGACCATCCGGGCGTCGGAGAGATCGGGATAGAACTTGTCGACCTGGTCGGCGAGCAGCAACCCCTTGTAGACGATCGTCCGCGACGACAACGAACAGACGTAGACGAACGTCTGGCCGGTGAGTCCGAGCTCGCCCAGTTCGATCTCGAACCGCTTGCGGATCACGAACAGCTTCCACTCGAACTGGTCACGGGGGGTTTTCTTCCCCCGGCCGACGAACGCCTGACGGACCGCCGGCTCGACGTCGCGGGCGGTGGCACCGATGGAGCGGTTGTCGACCGGAACGGCGCGCCATCCGAGGAACTCCTGCCCCTCCTCCCGGCAGATCCGCTCGAAAAACGCCTCGGCGCTCTCCTGCTCCTCGGGGTCCGGCGGCAGGAAGACGTTCCCGACGGCCCAATCACCGGGCGCCGGCAGGCGGATGCCGGCCTGCGGCGAGACGGCGACGAAGAATTCCTGCGGCAACTGGATGAGGATGCCGGCACCGTCCCCGGTGAGCGGATCGCAGCCGCAGGCGCCGCGGTGGGTGAGGTTCTCGAGCACCTCGAGCCCCTGGCGGACGATTCCATGGCTCTTGCGACCATGCATGTTGACGACGAAGCCGACCCCGCAGGCGTCGTGTTCGTTGGCCGGGTCATAGAGCCCCTGCGCCGCCGGCAATCCCGGCAGGCGCCTGCCTTGAGCGCGGGAGGAGGAGGCGACGCGGGGATCGGTTGGGCGTGTCATGGCGTACTCGACAGGGTCACTTCCGTGACAGGGGCAGGATAGACGACTGCTGGGGAACCGGGAGGCCGGCTGGCGAAGGCGCCGGCGAGTGGGGAACGGTCAGGACGGGGCGGGCACCGGCGGCCGGGGACGGCGGCCACGCGTCAGCGGCGGCGCGGGCCCGGCGTCCGACTCCGCGGCGGCATGGCCGCGGAGGAATTCCAGGAAGCGATCGGCGGTGGGGGGGAGCGGCTTGCCGCGGACACGGATGATCCCGAGGGGCCGGACGAGGGGGGGGTCTGTGTCGACCGGGATCGCGTGGATCGTGCCGGCGGCCACCTCCCGGCCGACGGTCGGCCCCGGGAGGAGCGCCACGCCGGCATCGATCTCCACCGCGCGTTTGATCGTCTCGATGTTGTCAAACTCCATCACCACCTCCGGCTCGACGCCGTGCGCCGCGAGCACCCGGTCGATCTCGTGGCGGATGACCAGATCGGGGTCGAATCCGACAAGGGGCAGTTGGTCGAGCTGGTCGAGGCGGACCGATGCCAGGGTGGCAAGCGGATTGCCCGGGGCGCAGGCGAGCACGAACGGCTCCTCGCGCCACGGCTCGGCGTCGAGCGACTTCGTGCTCCGCGGGTAGCTGACCAGTCCCAGATCGGCCTGGCCGCTCTCCACCGATTCGAGCACCCGGTCGGGGTGGAGATATTCGAGCCTCACGTTCGCCCGTGGATGGAGGGAGGTGAATTCCTGCACCGCCCGGCTCATGTGATGGAGGCCGACGGAATAGATCGCGGCCACGCGCACCCGTCCGGCGACCTCCTCATGAAGCGTCCGGACCTCGTCCTCGAGGGCGTCATAGCGGGCGATCAGCTTGCGGCAGCCGTCGAAGAACACCTGCCCTTCGCGCGTCGGCACCAGCGGCCGCTTCGACCGTTCGATCAGTGTGACGCCGAGCCGGTGCTCGAGTTGACTGACCACCTGGCTGGCGCCGGACTGCGAAATTTGATTGTCCTCGGCGGCGCGGGAAAAGCTCCGCCGGACGACAATGTCGCAGAATACTTTGAGGGATTTGAGGTTCATGCCGACCCCAGCCGACGCGGCTCCAGGAGCCCCGGGCACCGCGCTTCCGCCCCGACAATGGGGCGCCACGGGCCGGGCACGCCGAATGACAAAAACAGATGATGGGGAGTGGCATCATCCACAAAACAGATAGAAGGTACCACGAGGCGCTCCCCCGTCAAGCCATCGACCGGCCCCTCTCGGCAGCCCGCCATATACCGACTCACAGGGAATTGCTTTTCCCGTAATCGCTGGAAAAACCGATGGATACAAGCCTCCCGGTGCTGCTAGAATGACCCGTTTTCCCAGGATGCCCCCGGGGTGCTCCGCCCCCCGCGGAGGGTCCCGACTTCCCCCGGAAAGCTGCCCTGTGGCTGCCACTCCCTCCGCCGTCAAGGCCCAGCAAAAGGCGATCCAGAAGGCCGACACGCTGATCGAGGCCCTCGGCTGGATCCGTAAGTTCCGCGACACCACCACCGTCATCAAGCTCGGTGGCAGTGTGGTGGAACATCCCGACTCCCTCCGCCATCTCCTCGTCGACATCGTCTTCATGTCCACGCTCGGGATGCGGGTGGTCGTCGTCCATGGCGGCGGCAAGGCGATCAGCCGCGCGATGGATGAGGCGGGACTCGAGCCCCGGTTCGTGCAGGGCCGACGCTACACCGACGACGCCACCCTCGCGATCGTCGAGAAGGTGCTGGCCACCGAGCTCAACCACGACCTCGTCGCCCGGCTCGAGGAGTTCGGCGGCCGGGCGATGTCGCTCAACTTCCTCTCCACGAATGTTCTCTACGGGGAACGGCTCGCGCTGGCCGGCCCGGACGGGGCGGCTGTCGATCTCGGGCATGTCGGCACGGTCACGCGCGTCGACCGGCTGACGATCGACAACCTCACCTATGCCGGTCAGGTGCCCGTCATTCCCTCGATGGCGATGGGGCCCGACGGCGAGAAACTCAACGTCAACGCCGACACTGCCGCCACCGCCGTCGCCGCGGCCATCGGGGCCGAGAAACTCGTCGTCCTCTCCGACATCCCCGGGGTGCTCCTCGACGTCAACGACCCGGAGAGCCTGCTCCACTCGCTCTCCGCCGCCGAGGCGCGCCGCCTGATCGCCGATGGCACGATCGCCGCCGGCATGATCCCCAAGATCGAGGGCTGCCTGGAGACGCTCGAGCAGGGTGTGAAGAAGATCCACATCATCGACGGTCGTCTGCGGCACTCGCTCCTGCTGGAGATCTACACCACCAGCGGCGTGGGCACCGAACTGGTCCGCGACGACGCCCTTGCCTCGTCGATCCGCCCGGCCGGCCGCTAGGCGGCCCCGGCCTTTCTCCCGTTCGCCTTTCTCCCGCGTCTCCTGCATTCCCGTTCCCTTCCCGTCCCCGACACGTGCCCGCAGGGCAGGAGCCCCGAATGTCCACGACCGCCGCCGCCGGACAAGCCACCCGGGCCGTGATCGACACCTTCGATCGCTACGTCGTCCCCAACTACCGTCGGTCGCCGGTCTGCCTCGTCCGTGGCTCGGGCTCGAGGGTCTGGGATGCCGAGGGGGCTGAATACCTCGACCTCTTCCCCGGCTGGGGCTGCAACCTCCTCGGCCACTGCCCGGCCCCGATCGTTCACGCGGTGCAGGACCAGGTGGCCCGGCTGATCCATGTGCCCAACACCTGGTACACCGAGGCCCAGGGGGAATGGGCGCGGCTGCTGTCGGAGCGGAGCTTCGGCGGGCAGGCTTTCTTCTGCAATTCCGGCACCGAGGCCAACGAGGCGGCGATCAAGCTCGTCCGTCTCGCCACCGACGGCGTGAAGTACAAGCTCATCACCTTCCGCGGCGGATTCCACGGCCGGACCTTCGGCAGCGTCACGGCGACCGCCCAGCCGAAGTACCACGAGGGGCTCGGGCCGATGCTGGCCGGCTTCCAGTACGCCCCCCACGGCGATCTCGGGGCCGTCGAGCAACTCGTCGACGATCACACCGGCGGCATCCTCGTCGAGCCGATCCTCGGCGAGGGGGGGATCGTCCCCGCGCCCCCCGGCTTCCTCGAGGGATTGCGGCGGATCTGCGACGAGCGCGGGCTGTTGCTCGTGTTCGACGAGGTGCAATCGGGATGCGGGCGGACGGGAGAGTGGTTCGGCTACCAGCACTTCGGCGTCCGCCCCGACGTGATCACGCTGGCCAAGAGCCTCTGCGCGGGCGTCGCCGGCGGCGCCATGCTCACCACGCCCCAGCTTGCCCGCCACCTCCGGCCGGGGATGCACGCCTCCACCTTCGGCGGCAATCCCCTTGCCGCCCGGGCCGGCATCGCCGCCATCGAAATGATCGAGAACGAGGGGCTCCTCGCCCATGTCGGCAGGGCGGCGGCGCAGTTCCGCCAGCGCCTCGAGGCGCTCAAATCCCACTGTGACGCGGTTCGCGACGTTCGGGTCATCGGGATGATGATCGGCGTCGAACTGGCCTTCGACGGCACCCCGGTGGTGCATTCGTGCCTCGAGAAGCAGCTCCTCGTCAACTGCACGCAGGGACGCGTCATCCGCCTCCTCCCCGCGATGAACATCACCCCACAGGAAATCGACGACGGCTGCGACCGTCTCGGCGACGCGATCGTCGAGGCCGCCTCCCGCGCCTGACCAGACAGCCATGCCCCGCCACATCATCGTTCCGGAAGACCTCACCGCCCACGAGATCGAGGCCGTGTTCGCGATCTCGCAGGATCTCGAGACCAAGTTCGACCGCGGTCTGCGCGAGCCCCTCTTCCCCGGTCGCGTCCTCGGGCTGGTGTTCGAGAAGCCGAGCCTGCGCACGCGCGTCAGCTTCGAGGCCGCCATGATCCACCTCGGCGGCGGCGCGGTGTTCCTCGGCGACGAGGCGGGCTTTTCCTCCTCGCGCGAGAGCGTCGCCGACTTCGGTCGCGTGCTCAGCGAGTATGTCGACGTCATCGTCTGCCGCTCGAAGGCGCACGAGACGATCGACACGCTCGCCGCCGTCGCCAGCGTCCCGGTGATCAATGGGCTCTCCGACTACTGCCACCCCTGCCAGGCCCTCGCCGACCTCTACACGCTCCGCTCCCATGTCGGCCGGCTCGCCGGGCTCACGCTCGCCTTCGTCGGGGATGGCAACAACGTGGCCCGTTCGCTCGCGTTGACCTGCGGACTGTTGGGGATGCGGTTCGTGCTGGCGGCCCCCGAGGGCTTCCAGTTCGACGACACCTTCCGCCGCCACATCAAGGCGATCCTCCCCCGCGCCGAGGTGGAGGAGACGACCGACCCCGTGGCCGCCGTGAAGGGGGCGGCCTGCGTCTACACCGATGTCTGGACGAGCATGGGGCAGGAGAAGGAGCGGGCCCACCGCGAGAAGGCGCTCAAGCCCTATCAGGTCAATTCCGCGCTGATGCGGCACTGCCCCAGCGCCCTGTTCATGCATTGCCTCCCCGCCCGCCGCGGCGAGGAGGTCACCGACGACGTCATCGACGGCCCCAACAGCGTGGTCGTCGAGGAGGCCGCCAACCGGATGCATGTCCAGAAGGGACTGCTGGCCTGGCTCCTCGGCCGCCAGGGCTGACCGGTCGGGCCGCCACCGACCCCGACGTCACTCCCCGGTCGGATCCCTGCCACCGGCGGCCTCGGCATCCTTCGGATCGAGTTTCTCATCGAGCACGATCGACGCCGAGTTGATGCAGTAGCGGATGCCCGTCGGCGGAGGCCCGTCGTTGAAGACGTGGCCGAGGTGGGCGCCGCACTTGCGGCAGGTGACCTCGACCCGCCGCATCCCGAACGTGAAGTCCGGGGTCTCCGCCACCTTGCCGTTGGCCTTCTTGTCAACCGGCGCCGAGAACGCCGGCCAGCCGCATTCGCTCAAGAACTTGTCGTTCGAGGTGAACAGCGGCTCGCCGCAGCAGACACACTTGTAGGTGCCCTTGGTCTGCGTCTTCCAGTACTTCCCGGTGAAGGCCCGCTCGGTGCCCTTCATCCGCGTGATCATGAACTGCTCGGCCGTGAGCCGGCTCTTCCATCCCTCGAGCGTCTTCGGGAGCGGCTCGCCGTCGGCGGCGATCGCGGCCGTGTCGTCGGCGGCTGGTTCGGGATCGCGGTCTGTCGGCATGGGCTTGGTCTCCGGGGTCGGGCGCCCCGGCGGCGGCCCTTTCGGGGGCTTCCGTGTCGGCGTCTGGGTTTTGCGGCCGGTGGTCTTCTGCGCCGGCGCGTCGTCATCGGCGCCCAGGGCGCTGGGAAGGATACCGGCCACCACCACCGCGGCAAGGATCGCGGCCGACAGGCCGCGCAGCAGCATTCTCATCGGGTGCTCCTCTGGAGTCAGGCAGTGTTCGGGCTTGCCGGGCGTGCTCGTTCCGGGGTGGGATCGCTCGGCCATCCCCGCCGCGCGGGCTTCACTTCCGCGGATCGGGGAGCTTGTCGGGGGTGTAGTCATGATCGCGTTTGCGGATCACTTCCGCCTTTTGGATGGTGTCGGACTTCACGCCCGGCACGGAACGGCCGTCGGGATTCTGCGTCCGCTGGATTTTCGGCAGGACTTCAAACCCTTCGATCACCCTTCCGAAGACGGTGTGCTTGCCGTCGAGGTGTTCGGTGGGGCGGAAGGTGAGGAAGAACTGCGACCCGCCGGTGTCCTTGCCGGCATGGGCCATCGAGAGCGTGCCGAGGAAGTGCTTCCGGGCGTGGGGGAGGCCGGTTTCGCAGGCGATGGCGTAGCCGGGGCCACCGGCGCCACGCCCGGTCGGATCCCCACCCTGGGCCATGAAACCGGGAATGACGCGATGGAACGGCGTCCCGTCGTAGAGGCCG
>Ga0114977_10002631_pt1 | contig 11533 bp, 10 predicted proteins | sample S_130805_MF_Meta_FD_87026 | JGI IMG/M metagenome (GOLD analysis project Ga0114977, IMG submission 87026) | Freshwater microbial communities from Lake Simoncouche, Canada to study carbon cycling - S_130805_MF_MetaG | ecosystem: Environmental > Aquatic > Freshwater > Lake | place: Lake...
GCATTTATCTGGGGATAACGCCTTATGGGATTTACCGAGGCTATGAAGGCATGATGGAAGGCGAAATCCAGGAAATGAGCAGCTCATCCGTAGGGAATATTCTTCAGCGTGGAGGAACCATACTTAAATCTGCAAGATCCGAGAAATTCAGAGCCCCGGAAGGCAGAATGCTGGCAGCCAAACAGTTAGAAAAAAATGGTATTGAAGGATTGGTAGCAATAGGCGGGGATGGGACATTCACCGGAGCTAAAATATTTTACGAAGAGTTTGGCATTCCCACCATAGGCATCCCCGGAACTATTGACTGTGATCTGTTCGGCACAGACTTTACCCTCGGGTTTGACACTGCAATAAATACAGCGATGCAGGCAATTGATAAAATCCGCGATACAGCAGATTCTCACCATCGCTTGTTCATTGTAGAAGTAATGGGAAGAGATGCTGGATTTATTGCACTTTGGACAGGCCTAGCTACCGGAGCCGAATCTATCCTTGTTCCTGAGACAAGTACCAATCTGGATTCAGTTATTCAAACCCTTGAATCCGGATATAAAAGGAACAAGGCTTCGAGTATCATCGTTGTGGCAGAAGGAGATGATGCAGGCGGCGCTTTCGAAGTAGCCAATCAGATCAAAGCAAGATTTTCGCATTTCGATATACGGGTGTCAATTTTAGGACATATGCAACGCGGAGGAAGTCCTACCTGTTATGACAGAGTGCTAGGTGCCCGACTAGGTGAAGCCGCTGTAAAAGCTCTGGTAGAGGGACGTAAAAATGAAATGGCGGGATTAATTAACAATCAGGTATGTTTTACAGCCTTCGGAAAAGCCATAAAACACAATCTGGATATTAACCTCAATCTTGTTAAACTGAATGAAGTTCTGAGTAGTTGATTTTAGTGAACAACTATTCTACTTGACATTGAGTTGACTCCGGAAATGATTCGTGCATCATACATACCGGGAGTTAACACAATATCTGACTGAATTTCATTTGAGCCTTTGGTAGCTTCACCTTTAAGTACAAGTACTTCTTTTCCTTGCATATCAAAAAGATGAATAAAATAGGGTTGATCTTCTGTAGATTCCCATGCAAAAGTCAATTTGTCTCCTGAATGCAATAATGAAGGATATACCACAAATCCTTCTGCATTTTTACCGATTTTAAGCGTGTTGCTGTAATAGGAGTTGCCATCAGAATCGTAGGCTTTAACTCTGATTTCAGTGTAATACACAGGATTAAAGGTTCCGGAGAAACTCAGATTTTCCATGCGGGCGGCATTGACTTCACTGATTTTCCCAAAACCTCTGTGATCTTCGTTTACTTCAATTTCATATTTTAAAATGGAGTGACCTTCAATTGGATTCCAGTTTAAAGAAAAACGTTTGTCATTCTTTGAAGCAAATGCAATTTCAAATGGTGTTACATCCAGAACAACACAAGTTGCAGGTGTAAAAGTTGTACAGGTAGAAGTCTGATAATACACACCGGAGAATATCCAGGAAAAGCAATCATCTCCACCGTATGCATCAAAAAATGCAGAATTCTGACCAGCAGTATAACTACAGCTATTTTCGCAATAATTATAAAACAACGGATTAATTGAAAAGTAAGTGTTGTTTAAATAAGCATCCCAGACATTATATGCAATGTTGTCCTGCATATCCCCAAAAGCAGAAAATGCAGTTCCGGCAACCGAGTTGTCACATACATTAAATCCGGTAAAAGTCTGTGAGGCGTAGGCGATTGAAACATCCTGAGTTATATTTCCATCATACAGGTATATTTCGCCGAGATAAGTAGCATTTGGATCTGTATAGAAAATAATCAGAGTTGCGCCATCCGTATCTTGACAACCAAAAGAACTTTGAGGAACACCTGAAATAGTATAAGACCCATTTCCTTCGATTATTGAAGTCACATCTGCGCGATAGTGGTAAGTGCCAGAGCATCCCCAGCATTTTCCACCAGAATAATCACCAATCATATCAGCCGTAAAAATTGCAGAATTGCCCATTGGGTTTTCAAGCTGAACCTGATTCCAAAGGTTATTTCCTTCAACGATGTAATATAGATAAGCCTGAAGTATAAATGCCGGATCACCACCACAAGGTAAACCCTGAATATCAACAGCTGCTGGTAATACCGGACCTGGATTGTTGGTATATCGTTGTGTCAGAGTTTGGGATGCCTGAGCGTAATTCAATCCGGGATAAGCATTGCTGTAATTTAATCCCAAAAAACCATTTCCATTAGAGGTTTTTGCTGATTGACCCGAAGTATGCGAGGTACAGCCGGGTGACTGAGCATTAACCTGATAGAAAAGAACCAGGAATATTGGCAGGATAAACTGTAACAGTTTTTTCATTAATTCGGATTTTAAGTAGTACAAATATCTGCATTTTTCAAAAAAAAACCGGCTATGTAGCCGGCTTTTTTATTTTGAGGAGATGATTTATTCTACAATAAGCTTAATACTTTCAGACTGGTTGCCAGAAATTAATCTAACGAAGTAAAAACCGGAGCTTAGTTGCTGAGGAATTCCAATTGTGTGGTTTCCTGCAGTATAGAGGTCAGAACCAGAATATAAAGTTCTGCCATCCAGACCAGTAACTGTCACAAAAGTAGTTCCTGCCTTATCCTGATTCCATTGGAGCACCGGATTTCCTTTAGATGGATTTGGAATCGCTTTTAATGTAAGAGGGACTTCATTTTTACCTGAAGTGCCGGTTAATACAGAAAGATAATTCTGTACATCGGTACAATTACCTAAGGACACCGAATTACAGTTATATGTTTTGTAATAAACGCCTCCAAATATCCATGACCAGCAATCACTAGGATGGTCAGCAGACAGGGCAAGTGCCTGAGTTCCTGAATCTAAAGGAAGTACCAGCATTTCGTAATCATAGAAATCCGGATAGAAATTACCTACTGAATCTCCAGCTGTAAATACGATATCTGGCAGTACGTTATCTTGAAAATCACCAAAAGCAGAGAATGCAAAAACAGAATCCACATTTTCGCATAGGTCAAGGCTGTCAATTACAATAGTATCAGCAAATCCTATATTCAAACGGTTACCATCAAATAAAACCAAGTGACCTTCGTAAGTTGTAAAAGGTTCAAGGTAAACAATCATTAAAGTTGCGCCATCTGTATCGCTGTCTGGTAAGGTATTGTTGGCATTGGTTGAATCATAAGATTGAGTAAGTCCTGTTAAGGTATAGATACCATCTCCAAGAATAATGTTTGTTACATCAGCACGGTAATGTGAATTTCCTGCGCGTCCCCAGCATTTTCCACCTGCTTCAAAGCCCAGGAAATCAGCTGTATAGGAAATAGAATTTCCATTTGGGTCGGTCAGGGAAAAAGTATCCTGAACAGTTGTCAATGGGTCACCTTCGACAATGTAATACAGGTAAGCACCGTAAATTGTGCCATCACAGGGTAAACCTGTAACCGTAAAATCAGTTGGAAGGGAGTCCCCCCGAACCTGATATCGTTGAACCAAAGGAATGCTTTGTGAAAAAACGGAGAGTCCCGGTAAGGTAAGTCTTTTAAAAGCCTGAAGGGGATTGGTGGCAGAAGTTCTGCAATGTTGCGCACTCGCAGAATTAGGAGAACCTACCTGTGCGGAAGCAAATCCTGCAAACAGGGTTAATAGAAGCAGAGTAAAGAGATTTTTCATAGATTAAAGTTCTAAAAGTAAAATATTTTGCTTTTAAAACAAAATATTTTCAAATTTCCTTTGTTAAATCAGAAAAATAATTAGTCGAAATAGCCTTCCTTTCAGGATAATCTGACCAAATCGGTGACTTCAGTTGCCGAAACCGTGAGTGGTACTTTTTCTACCGTCACATAGGAGTTGTCCAACCCAAAGCCTCTTTCTTCGGAAAGGCTGAGTTTGCGCAGAACAAAGTAGGATTTAAGCAAAAAGCGATCGAAGAAGCCGAATTTGGTTTCTTCAGACAAGTATTTCTCAAGTACAACGAATCGGAAATCACCAGCGATACTGTTGCTTTTAAGTGATTCGTACCGGCTGGTAATGTCTACTTCACCATTTTTAACTAGATCTTCAACTACTTTTCTGAAAAGAATATTGATTTGTTGCGGTACCCGGAAGCCCAGATGATAATCAATTCGGATTACATCATTATTGGCCATATGATGCACCCTGTAGGATTTTCCATACGGATCATCGGTTACTTCGACATGTATAAACCAATACACATCAGCTCTTTTGGGTTGTTTTTGTAAAATGGAGTAGATGATTTTTCTATCCAACAGATTTATTGTTGGAGAAGAAGTCAGGTAAACCAAATGAGTTGCGTATTTCGGAACAGAATTGTCTTTTGAAAGTTCCTGTAGCATAGGTAAATACGTTTTTAAAGGAACATATTCTGTAAATCGGTTTTTAATTTTCCGTGTCCTGAACCAGACAAACATCACAAAAGCGAGCATTCCACCTACGAACAAAGAAACCCAGCCCCCATGCAGGAATTTAGTTAGGTTAGCAAATAAAAAGGAAAGTTCTATTGAAAGATAAACAGATAGAAATAGTCCAATTAAAATTGCAGGCCAACGTTTAAATACCAAATATTTTCCAAGCAAAATGGTTGTCATGAGCATGGTAAGAGTTATCGCCAGTCCATAAGCTGCTTCCATAGCTGTGGATTCTCTGAAATACAACACTACAAAACAGCAACCGAACCAAAGCAACCAATTCAGCCCTGGGATATACATTTGGCCACGTTCTTCCGTTGGGTAATTTACTTGCATCTTAGGCCAGAGGTCAAGTTTCATGGCCTCATTAATCAAAGTAAATGAACCAGTAATCAAGGCCTGACTGGCAATAATTGCTGCGGTCGTTGCTATTATAACTCCTATTATTACAAACCAAGAAGGCATTATGGCAAAAAATGGATTTAGGTCACCTAGTTTCTGACCTTCAAGGCTCATCAGCCAGGCTCCCTGACCAAAGTAATTGATTAGTAAACAGGTCTTTACAAATATCCAGGAAATACGGATGTTTTTCCTGCCACAATGACCCATATCGGAATATAAAGCTTCAGCACCTGTGGTACATAGAAAAACAGCTCCCAAAATGAAGAAACCATTTGGATACAAAACCAACAAATCATAAGCGTATATCGGGTTAATGGCTTTTAATACTTCAGGATAGGTGCTCAGGGAAATGCCTCCTAAAACCGCCAACATGCCAAACCATACAATCATGATAGGACCAAAAGTTTTACCCACAGATTCAGTACCGATCTGCTGCATGGTAAATAATATGGTGAGAATCACCAGTACAATGGATACTGTTGGAATCTCTGGATTATACACCCGCAAACCCTCGACAGCCGAGGATACTGAAATTGGTGGTGTAATAATTCCGTCTGCAAGAAGTGCTGCCCCACCAATAATGGCTGGAATAATTGCCGGAATCCAAAGAATGTTTCCTTTTCTTCGTACTAAAGCAAAAAGTGAAAAAATGCCTCCTTCACCTTTATTATCAGCCCTGAGTGTAAGAATAATGTATTTTAAAGTTGTTTGTAAGGTTAATGTCCAAAACACACAACTTAGTCCGCCCAGAATAAGAGTAGAATCTATGGTATGGGTATGAACGATAGCTTTAAATACGTACAAAGGACTTGTACCTATGTCACCGTAGATAATGCCGAGAGAAATTAATACACCTGCAAGGGATACTTTATTCAGTGTATTGGCGCCAGATCCGTGAGGCGTGCTATGAACAGCATGATGTTTCAATAATCAGAAAATGATTGGGCAAATTTAGGTTTACATTCCGGCCATACAAATGAAATTTTAGAGTATTATATTGGGGGCTCATATGAATTCACAAACAGCTAAGGTAGTTGTCATCACAGGAGCCGGAAGCGGTATTGGAAAAGCATTGGCTGCGACCTATGCAGAACGAGGTGCTTTCCTCAGTCTGTGTGCAAGAAATACAGACAATTTAAAAGCTGTAGCTGATGAGCTAAGCAGCCAGTATGGTGCTAAAGTGTTTACTTTCAAGGCCGATGTGGCAGAAAAATCTGAGTGTAAAGCATTTATTGATGCTACCATTCAACAATTTGGCAGAATAGATGTCCTAATTAATAATGCCGGTATTTCTATGCGGGCTTTGCTTCTGGATGCCGAACCAGAGGTGATTGAACGGGTAATGCAGGTGAATTTTTTTGGAACACTGTATTGTACCAAATACGCTTTACCAAAAATTATTGAGCACAAAGGCAGTATTGTAGGTATTTCTTCCATTGCTGGATATCGTGGTTTGCCGGGAAGAACCGGCTATTCAGCTTCAAAATTTGCCATGAATGGCTTCCTTGAAGCCTTACGTACCGAATTGCTTGAAACTGGTGTGCATGTACTGATTGCATGTCCGGGATTTACCAGATCCAATATTCGTAAAACAGCTCTCTCTGCTGATGGTTCTGCTCAGGGCGAAAGCCCCAGAAATGAGGAGAAAATGATGTCCGCAGAGGAGGTTGCCTTGGCAATAGCCCTGGCCGTGGATCAGAAAAAAAAGACGCTCATTCTTACCGGACAAGGGAAATTAACGGTATTCCTCAATAAATGGCTGTCAGGTCCTATGGATAGAATGGTGTTTAATCATTTCCGAAAAGAAGAAGATTCGCCTTTGAAATAGATCGCGGAATTTTTCTTTTCCTGAGTGTGTTTATTATTTAGAATCATTTCAAATAAACAGTAATTTTGCACTCAAATGAAGGTTTTTACAGTTAATTTTCAGTTCGAAGAGGCTCAAAAAGAACCGGTTAGCCTGACTGGTGTAGAAGGAGAATCTGTACTGGAAATTGCTCTTGAACACGGAATAGACATTCAGCATAATTGCGGAGGCGTTTGTGGCTGTAGTACGTGTCACGTCTATATTCATTCCGGGATGGAGGTTTTACCAGAAATTTCTGAAAAAGAAGAAGACTTTATTGACCGTGCAGTAAACCCCAGAATTGAATCCCGCCTTGCCTGTCAGTGCCTGCCTTCCGGGGAAGTAACTGTGCTTATTCCAGACCAAAGCCATTTTTTAGGTCATTAATCCATTTTTGAATCCTTTTTTATGAATCAATTTGTCCTTCCCATTACCTGGACCGATACCGAAGATATTGCCATGGCCTTGTATGAAAGATTTGGCGACGATTTCGGTGAATCCAATATTTACCGTATTCGTTTTACCGATTTGCATCAATGGATTCTGGAAATCCCTCATTTTGAAGGGAAACCAGATGAATCAACCGAAGGTCACCTGGAACAAATTCAGAGTGCCTGGGTGTACGAATGGCGAGATAATCAAAAGTAAGTAGCGTTTTTAACACTCTAAGGCTAGCGTACAAAGGATTTTTCCTATGTTTACGACTTATTTGTAAGCACCCGAACCATGTCTAAAGATTCAGTTGCGCTGTTGATGAACCTGATGATTTTTTCTCCTCTCATCGGGGTTCCGCTTATACTGTTGATGAAGCAGTGGACTGCGAAGTATACTGCTTTAGCCATTTCGCTGATTCCCTTTGTTATTTCCCTGCTGATTTATTCTGCCTATACCTCCGTTTCCCCGGTGGAATTTGCTTCGGATAACGGGATGGTATTTAAAAGTATCTACCGTTGGTTTGGGGCAGAACTAGCCGATGGCTCCTGGTATAGCAAATACGACATTAAATATATCGTAGGTCTGGATGGCCTGTCCATTTATCTGGTGCTGCTTACAACCTTGATTTTTCCTTTATCAATTTGGTTTAGTTGGGGATCAATAACTGATAAGCAAAAAGCCTATTATGCTTTGTTGCTGATTTTACAGACTGGTGTGTTGGGCGTTTTTATGTCCCTGGACCTTATTCTGTTCTATGTGTTTTTCGAAATGGGCCTTATCCCAATGTACTTCCTCATTGGAATTTGGGGCAGAAAAGACAGAATCTATGCTACACTGAAATTTTTCCTTTATACCCTGGTTGGCTCATTGCTAATGCTTATTTGCATTATTTACCTGGGATTTTGGGCGGGTTCTGCAGGAACAGGAGGATTTACAACCGATTATTTCACCATCAACCATGTGTTGGATTCAACCCGGATTCCTGGAAATATTCAGACTTGGTTGTTCTTAGGTTTTGCCTTAAGCTTTGCCATAAAAGTGCCTTTGTTTCCTTTCCACACCTGGTTGCCAGATGCTCACGTGCAGGCGCCTACTGCTGGTTCGGTGATTCTGGCTGCCGTATTGCTGAAAATGGGTACCTATGGTCTCATTCGTTTCTGTCTCGGATTTTTTCCTGAAGCGTGTATCGAATTTTCTGGCATGATGTGCCTGCTCGGAACCATTGGCATTATCTATGGTGCAATGGCTTCCATGGTGCAAACCGACATTAAAAAATTGGTGGCATATTCCTCAGTTAGCCACATGGGCTTTATCATTCTGGGAATTTTCTCCATGAACAAGGAAGCCATGAACGGTGCCATCCTCCAAATGATTAACCACGGTATTTCTACCGGTGCGCTCTTCCTTTTGATTGGTATGATTTACGACCGTCGCCATACCCGTGAGATAAAAGACTATCAGGGGATTGCCAAAGTGGTTCCGATTTTCACCTTGATGTTTATGATCACCACCTTTTCTTCCATTGGCTTGCCTGGATTAAATGGTTTTGTTGGTGAATTCCTCATCTTGATTGGATCCTTCAAGTCTGAAAGCATTTCTAATGCCTTCAGCATTTTCGGTACAACAGGTGTTATCATCGCTGCGGTATATATGCTTTGGATGTTCCGCCGTGTAATGTTCGGTAAGCTGGATAAAGAGGAAAATCAATCTCTGAAAGACCTGAATGTCCGCGAAATACTCGTCCTAATGCCTTTGGTTATACTGATGTTCTGGATAGGCCTTCACGCCAACCCAATGCTGGACGAAATCGGTCGCAGCTCCGACCTGATCGTTGAAACAGTCCTCAAAAGGGTAGGACAGGTGCCAGTAGCTGTGAGGTAGGGGGGGAAACCAATTTTCAACCAATCTACTTCTCTTCCGCTTGTGGGGCTTTTGTATCTTTTTAATCCAAAGCCTATAATTGAACTGCCCCACATTTTTGGCTCCTCACTGCTGGCTTTTTTCATTATCTCCAAAAGAACAAAACTGTCTTTTCGTTTTTGTTCATTGGTAATTGTATTGATGAAATCCTCCACACTTACGGAAGTGGGTTTTGTTTTGATTTCAGCCAGTTTTGATTTTTTTTCAGGCATTAGGATCATTGTTTAAAAATCTAAGTTAAGGATTCCTTTAAATTACAGGAACTCTATGGCATAAGTGATACCTCAGTTTTTTTTCATCAAAAAGGCACTTCAAAATCATTTCCATCAAAGTCCGATGATTCCGTATAATTTGGTTTTTCTGGTTTGTTATTTTTTGGTTGTTGCGGTGGCTGGTATTCTGTATCATCAATAGAATCATAAGAGTTTAAATCGTCCAGTTCAAAATCTATATTTTCCTCTCCAGACTGACTACCGTAGTTATTATCATATTTGTTCAGATGCTTTAAAAACCCAAAACAAAAGGCAATATCATATATTTTATTCTCCTTTACCAAGAGTGCAAGACCTGTTTCTGAGCGTTGCAAAGAGTCTTTTTTAGTGTATGGAAATTTGCCATTATTAAACAATACTACCTGGGCACCAAACAAACAATGTTTGCATAAATCGTATTCCACCTGAGTAACAGGAACAGTATCCAGTCTTTGGTTGAACCAGGAAAGAAACTGTTCTTTATTTACATTTTGTGTTTCCAATTTATCATCCTGAATTTGGTAGGTTCCGGAATCTGATAAGAGAAATTCAATCAGTTCTTTGTCCTTTCGCACTACTGCATTTGCAAACTCAATTACTATATCTTTGGTTGAAACGAGTTGATTTAACATTGTAATTTTTTGTGCACTGGTATGAATTCATTTATTACGGATAATTTATTATTAAGTTAAACATAAAAAAACGAGACTACTCAAAGAATAGTCTCGTTTAAAGTAAAAAGTAAAATATCAGTTCAAAGCTGTAACACCGGGTAGCTCAACGCCTTCCAGATATTCCAGCAACGCACCGCCACCGGTGGAAATAAAGCTTACCTTATCTGAGAGTCCGGATTTTTTAATGGCAGCAGCGGAGTCTCCGCCACCAATCAGGGAGAATGCGCCTTTTTCAGTGGCTTCTACTACGGCTTTTGCAACATCAAAAGTGCCATGGGCAAAGGCATCAAATTCGAATACGCCCATAGGTCCATTCCATAAAATGGTTTTGGCATCCAGAAGTTCTTCACGGATATTCTTAACCGATTCCGGACCAATATCCAATCCCATCCAACCTTCCGGAAAGTCCTTGTTTGTAACCACTTTGTGTTCTGCGTCGGCAGCAAACTTATCTGCAATAACAGCATCAACAGGGAGAATCACTTTAACGCCTAGGTCTTTTGCTTTTTTAAGCAAGGATTGTGCAAAGTCAATCTGCTCTGTTTCGCACAAGGAAGTACCAATACAAAAGCCTTGTGACTTTAAAAAAGTATAGCTCATTCCGCCACCAATGACAAGGCTATCAATTTTTTCGAGCAGGTTTTCAATAATTTTAATTTTTTCTGAAACCTTGGCACCACCCATGATGGCTACATATTTCCGTTCTGGATGTTTCAGTACTTTATCTGCATTTTCAATTTCGGATTTCAATAAGAAACCGCAATATTTTTTATCCGGAAAATACTGAGTGATAACATAAGTAGAACAGTGAGGGCGATGTGCGCTACCAAAGGCATCATCTACATACACCTCGCCAAGTGAAGCAAGGGCTTTAGCAAATTCGGGTTCTCCTTTTTTCTCTGCCTTATGAAATCTGAGATTCTCCAGCAATAATATCTGTCCAGGTTGGAGGGCGTCTGCCATAGGTTTTGCATCAGGCCCGATACAATCAGAACAAAACTGAACAGGAACACCCAGACATTCAGAAAGGTGAGGAATAATATGTTTTAAACTCAGCTTTTCCTCCGGACCATCCTTTGGTCTGCCGAGGTGAGTCATCAGAATGAGTGCGCCACCTTCTTTCAGGATATACTTGAGGGTAGGCAAAGCCATTTGTATTCTGGTATCATCAGTTATTTCCAGGTTCTCATTTAAGGGAACGTTAAAATCAACCCTAACCAGAACTTTTTTTCCTTTTAGTTCAGCCGAATCAATGAATTTCATAGGCCGCAATTTTTTCTGTTAGATCAGCTACTCTGCACGAGTATCCCCATTCATTATCATACCATCCTACAACTTTTACCATAGTACCCATTGAAGATGTTTGCAGACTATCAAAAATGCAGGAATGTGGATTTCCAATAATATCTATAGAAACAATTGGATCGGTACAATATTCCAGAATATCTTTCATCGGACCGTCAGCAGCTGCTTTCATTGCTGCATTTATTTCATCTTTGGTAGCAGGTTTTTTAAGAATTACGGTGAAATCGGTCAGTGAACCATCAGGAAGGGGCACA
>Ga0114977_10002634_pt1 | contig 11526 bp, 6 predicted proteins | sample S_130805_MF_Meta_FD_87026 | JGI IMG/M metagenome (GOLD analysis project Ga0114977, IMG submission 87026) | Freshwater microbial communities from Lake Simoncouche, Canada to study carbon cycling - S_130805_MF_MetaG | ecosystem: Environmental > Aquatic > Freshwater > Lake | place: Lake...
AGGCCGTCTGGGCCCATCATGCGGATGTACATCCAAGGGATGACATTGATGCTGGCGCTGCCGTGGGGAGCGCTGACGACCGGGCCGGTGGTGCCGCGGCCGGGGATGAAGGGGGCGAGGTGGGCGGCGGTGCAGACTGGTCCGACGCCGGGGCCGCCGCCGCCGTGGGGGATGCAGAAGGTTTTGTGGAGGTTGAGGTGGCAGACGTCAGCGCCGATGAGGCCCGGGCTGGTGAGGCCGACCTGGGCGTTCATGTTGGCGCCGTCCATGTAGACCTGACCGCCGTGGTGGTGGATGGTGTTGCAGATGTCGCGGATGGATTCCTCGAAGACCCCGTGGGTGGAGGGGTAGGTGATCATGAGGGCGGCGAGGGCGTCGGCGTGCTGTTCGGCGCGGGCGTTGAGGTCGGCGGTGTCGATGTTGCCGTCGGCGTCGCATTTGACGGGGACGACCTTCATGCCAGCCATGACGGCGCTGGCTGGGTTGGTGCCGTGGGCGGAGACGGGGATGAGGCAGATGTTGCGGTGGTGGTCGCCGCGGCTCTGGTGCCATGCGCGGATGGCGAGGAGGCCTGCGAATTCGCCCTGACTGCCGCCGTTAGGGGCGACGGAGACGGCGTCGAAGCCGGTGATGGAGGCGAGCCATGATTCGAGCTGAGCGATCATGGCGTTGGTGCCTGCGAGCTGGTCTGGGGGGGCGAGCGGGTGCATGGCGGCGACCTCTGGCCATGAGACCGGGAGCATGACGGAGGTGGCGTTGAGTTTCATGGTGCACGAGCCGAGAGGGATCATGCTGTTGCAGAGGGTGAGGTCTTTGGAGGCGAGCCGGTGGATGTAGCGGAGGAGTTCGTGTTCCGAGTGGAAGCGGTGGAAGACCTCCTGTTTGAGGAAAGCGGAGGAGCGTGCGGGGACGGGCGAGGAAGAGACGGGCGCAGGGACGGGCGCGGAGAAGAGCGCGGCGAGGGCGGCGATGTCTGCGGGGGAGGTGAGTTCGTCGCAGGAGATGCCGAGGTGGGAGTCGTCGATGCGGCGGAGGTTGAAGCCGAGGGAGGCGGCCTTGGAGAAAAGGGAATCGGTGAGCGGGCCGGTGGAGACCGAGAGCGTGTCGAAGAACGAGGAATTGGTGGTGAAGCCTGCGGATTGGAGGGAGGCGGCGAGGGAGGCGGTGAGATGGTGGATTCTGCGGGCGATGGTGGTGAGGCCGGCGGGGCCGTGCCAGACCGCGTACATGCCAGCCATGACGGCGAGGAGGACCTGGGCGGTGCAGATGTTGCTAGTGGCCTTGTCGCGGCGGATGTGCTGTTCGCGCGTCTGGAGACTGAGGCGCATGGCGGGAGCGCCGTGGGCGTCAATGCTGACCCCGATGAGACGACCGGGGAGCTTGCGTTTGAGGTCGTCTCTGACGGCCATGAAGGCGGCGTGGGGGCCGCCAGCGCCCATGGGGACGCCGAAGCGCTGCGTGCTGCCGACGGCGATGTCAGCGCCGAGTTCGCCCGGGGGAGTGACGAGAGTTAGGGCGAGGATGTCGGCGATCATGACGACGCGAGCGCCGAGATCGTGGAAGCGGGCGATGTGGGGTTGCCAGTCGGTGATGGAGCCATCGCCGGCGGGGTACTGGAGGACGACGGCGAAGGTACCGTCGTCTGGGGAGAAGGAGAGATTTTCGGCGCTGGCGACGGAGACCTCGATGCCGGCGGCTTCGGCGCGGGTGCGGATGACGGCGAGCGTCTGGGGGAAGACCATGTGGTCGACGATGATGCGGCGCGGGTTGGGGGTGGTGGCAGCGCCGAGGCAGAGCGTGACGGCTTCGGCGGCGGCGGAGCCCTCGTCGAGGAGCGAGGCGTTGGCGACCGGGAGGGCGGTCAATTCCGTGACCATGGTCTGGAAGTTGAGGAGTGCTTCGAGACGGCCCTGACTGATTTCGGCCTGATAGGGCGTGTAGGCCGTGTACCATGCCGGATTTTCGAAGATGTTGCGGAGGATGACGGGTGGGGTGACGGTGCCGTAATAACCCTGGCCGATGAAGGATTTGAGGACCTTGTTGGCGGAGAGGACGGCGCGGAGATCGGCGAGGGCGTCTTCTTCGGGGAGGGCTGGGGGGACGTTGAGCGGGTGGAGGAGCCGGATGGAGGCTGGGACGGTGGCGTCGATGAGGGCGTCGAGGGACTCGTGGCCGCAGAGCTGGGCCATGGCGTCGCATTCTTCAGGGAGGAGGCCGAGGTGGCGGGAGGCGTAGGAGGAAGAGCTCATGGAGGCGGAACGGGATGCTCGCCTCCGATAAGGTGGAATCCGCGTCCTGAAAAGCGGATGTTCCCGGGAAAGTCAGCCGACCTTGCGGCGGTGGTAGAGGAGGGACTCGGCGATGAGGACGAGGATGGCGAGGATCGTTAGGATAAGGTAGGGCGGGAGGCCTGAGGCGATGGGTCCGACGGTGGAAGCGGCGGCGGAGTTATCGAGGAGGGTTTCTGCCGGGGAGAGGAGATTGACGGCGGCGAGCCATTCACCGGAGGCGTTCTGGAGCGTGTAGAAGCCTGGTTTGTCGAGAGGGGCGGAGCGTTTGCCGGAGGCGGTGGAGGAGGAACCGTCCGGGGCCTTGATGGTGGTGGGTTCGTCGGGGCGGACGCCGGGGAGAGGGATGGATTCGCCTGGGAGGTAGGTGGCGGCGAGGGAGTCGTCGCGGCCGGCGAGGTGGGTGGCGGCGCTGTGGACGAGAACTGGGAACCATGCGGAGTAGAAGAAGTCTGCTTCGACTGGGTTCATGTTGGCGACGAGGACGGAGCGGCCGTTGGCGGAGGCGAGGAAGAGGAGAGGGACGGCGTCTTCGGATTCGACGAGGACGAGAGCGTCTTTGGCTGGAGTGATTTTGCGGGCTCCTGCGAAGTTGATGCCAGCGGCGTCGAGGTGGCGGAGGATGGGGTGGTCCGGGATGGAGACGCGAGGGACGGCGGATTCGAGCGGTTCGCCGATGGCGGACCACCATGGGGAGGAGCCGGAGGGTTCGAAGACGAGGGCGAGGGGGGCGTCCGGGGCGTTGCCGCGGGAGATGACGAGCTGGGGGTTTTCCGGGCTGAGGAGGAGGAAGCCGTTGTTGCCGGAGGAGAAGGATTCGACGGCGGTGTCGAAGAAGAATTTGTCGGAGGCCTGGACGTTGACGCGGACGGGCTTGGGTTTCTGGGCGACGAGGGAGACGGAGTTGTCGCCGGCGAAGGCGTCATTGAGGTCGAGGGAGGCGATCCATTTGCCGGGGGCGGCGTCTTCGATGACGAAGGTTTCGCCGGGATTGGTGCCTGGTTTGATGTCGAGAGAGACGAGTTTGCCGATGGCAGGGGAGTCGGCGGGTTTTAGGGTGAGGTCGGCCTTGATGGTTTCTTTGGCGGAGGAAGCGGTGCGGATGTAGATGCCGAGGCGGTTGCCTGCGCCTGGGAGGAAGCGAGCGTCTGCGCCGACGATGCCGGCGTTTTCGAGCGGGTCGCCGACCTTGAGGATTTCGACATTGTCCGGGGCTGAGCCGTTAGGGAAGCAGCCGTCGGTGATGAGGATGAGGCGGTGGCCTTTCATCCATTCGGAGCTGTCGCCGCCGCGGAGAGCGGCGATGGCGTCGCGATTGAAGTCGAGGGAAGTGGGATTGACGGCGGTGACTGCGTCGAGGAGCTGGCGTGGGTTGTCGGTGAGGTGGGAGAGGAAGCTGACGTCGGAGGCGACGGAGGCGACGGAGGCGCGCTGGCTGGCGTCCATGCCTTTGATGAGATCTGAGGCGGCGGTTTTGGCGAGGGCGAGACGCTGGGCGCTGCCGGAGCCGGCGGACATGCTGGCGGAGTTGTCGATGAGGATGAGGAGGTCCTTGCGGTCGTCATTGACGAGTTCGGGTCTGGTGAGCGCGAGGCAGACCGAGCCGAAGACGAGGGACATGAGGAGGAGGGAGAGGAGATCGCGGAGCCGCTGGAAGAGGGAGGTGGCTTTTTTTTCCGTGAAGACCCTGTTCCAGAGGAAGTAGGCGGTGGCGGTGCGGCGGCGCGGCCGGACCTTGAGGAAGTAGATGGCGACGAGCGGGAGGAAGCTCAGGAACGACCAGAAGAAGAGCGGTGCGAGGAACTTCATGCGACGAGGCCTCCTCTTCTGAGGATGTCAGTGATGACGGTTTCGAAGGGGACTGCGGGGGTGGTGGAGGCGAGACCGATGCCGCGTTTGGCGCAGCATTTGCGGAGGGAATCGTTCCAGTCGGCGACGGCCTGTTCGTAGAGACGGGCTTCGCGGGGGGTGATGGTGAGGCGCTGGTGCTGACCGGTTTCGATGCAGGTGAGGTCGACGTCGCCTTTCCAGTCGCACTTGGTGTCGTTGTCGTCCTGGACCTGGAGACAGAAGACCTCGTGCTTGTTCCACTGGAGGAATTTGAGGCCGTCATCGAAGCCTGAGGGGAAGAGGAAGTCGGAGATGACGACGATGATGCCCTTGCGGCGGTGGCGGGCCTGGAATTCGCGGGCGCAGGCGGTGAAGTTCGTGTCGGCTCCGAAGGTTGGGGCGTCTTCGAGACCGCGGAGGAAGGGGAGGACCTTTCCGCGGCCGCGGGTGCGTTCGAGGACTGGCTGGAGTTTGTCGGCGAGCCCGTAGACGCAGAGCTGGTCGAGCATGTGGAGGGCGATGTAGCCGATGCCTGCGGCGAGTTGTTTGGCGAGGGTGAATTTTGACTGCATGCTCGGGCTTTCGTCGAGCAGGATGTAGACGGTGGCGTCCTCGTCGATTTCGAAGAGCTTGACGACGAGCTGTTCGAAACGGCCGTAGACGCGCCAGTCGATGGAGCGGAAGTCGTCGCCGGGGTGGTATTCGGCGTAGTCGGCGAAGGTGATGCCGGAGCCTTTTTTTGAGGATTTGCGGTCTGCCTGCATGGAGCCGCCGAGGACTTTCCGGGCGAGGAGGTAGAGCCCGTCGAGTTTGCGGATGAAGGTTGGGTCAGTGAGCATGGGAGGTCACGGGAGGCAGAGGAGGCGACCTTGCGGGCGGAGGGTGGGAGGCCCGGGAGGGAGGAGCGTCAGGCGACGGCGTAGCCTGCGAAGGAGAGTTTTTCGATGACGTCGTTGACGATGGCTTCGGTTCGCATGCCTTCGGCTTCGCCTTCGAAGGAGAGGATCATGCGGTGGCGGAGAGCGGAGATGGCGACAGCGTTGATGTCTTCTTTGGAGACGTGGAAGCGGCCTTTGAGGAGGGCGCGGGCGCGTGCGGCGGTGAGGATGGTCTGGGCACCGCGAGGGCTGGAGCCGTGGCGGATGTAGGTCTTTACGGAGTCCGGGGCGGAGGGCTCCGTGGGGTGGGTATTGCGGACGACGCGGACGAGGTAGTCCTGGACCTCGGCGGCGATGGGGACCTCACGGAGCGTGGCACCCATCTGGATGATGTCCTCGCCGGTGGCGACGGGGTTGATTTCCGGGGGTTTGTTGCCGGTGGTGCGGTTGAGGATTTCGACGAAGTCGTCGTGGGTGGGGACTTGGACGAAGAGCTTGAAGAAGAAGCGGTCGAGCTGGGCTTCCGGGAGCGGGTAGGTGCCTTCGTTTTCGATCGGGTTCTGGGTGGCGAGAACGAAGAACGGGAGCGGGAGCTTGTGGGTTTTGCTGGCCACGGTGACCGTTTTTTCCTGCATGGTTTCGAGCAGGGCGGCCTGGGTTTTGGGGGTGGCGCGGTTGATTTCGTCGGCGAGGAGGACGTTACAGAAGACGGGGCCCTGTTGGAATTCGAAGACCTTCTGGCCGCCTTTATCGACGAGGATCTGGGTGCCGACGACGTCGGCGGGGAGGAGGTCCGGGGTGAACTGGATCCGTTGGAACTTCAGGTGGAGGGCCTTGGCGATGGTGTTGACGAGGGCGGTTTTGCCGAGGCCGGGGACACCTTCGAGGAGGACGTGGCCGCCGCAGATGATGGAGATGAGGACATTTTCGACGATGTCCTGCTGACCGACGATGAATTTGCTGATTTCCGAGCGGATTTTCTCGAAAGTTTCCTGGAAGTGCTGAGCGGATTGTTCTGGGGACATGGTTGGGAAAAAAGGAGAGAAGGGTGCGTGATGAGTTAGGCTGGCCCGTCAGGACGACGCGGCGGCGAGAAGGGGAGCGGGAGAGCCGAGAGACCGCGGGATGTTATTTTTTCTCGGCGGCTGGTTCTGCGGCGTGGAGGGCGTTGAAGTAGTTTTTGACGCCGTCTTTGACATCTTCGGGGACGTCCTCGCGCTGGACGAAGGATTCGAATTGTTTTTTGAACGTGCGTTCCTTGGCTTCGCCGCGGCGGCTGCTGACGCCGGTGCCGTCGTCGGCGGCTTCGACCTTGGTGAGGCTTGGGCCGGAGCCCTTCTGGCCCTTGAGCTGGGAAGTGTTGCCGTTGTCGGTGAGTTCTTCGGAGCCTTCGCGGCGGGATTCGATGGAACCGACGCCTGCTTCCTTGCCGCCGGGGGCAGCGAAGGGGGACATGGCGAGGCCCTGCATGAAGCCCTGGCACTGGCCGGCTTTTTTGCACATGCCGAGGAGCTTCATTTTGGCGTCGCGCTTCATGCCCATTTTGCCGAGTTTCTGGCCGAGCTTGCCGAGACGTTCGCCGAGCTTGTTTTTGGAGGCTTTGAGTTTGTCGAGTTTGGAGGGATCGAGCTTACCGGCTTTTTCGGCGGCTTCGGCTTCTTCCATCTGCTGGTCGTACTCGTCGGCTTCCATTTCGAGCTGTTCGAGTTCTTCGCTGAGTTCCTGTTCCTGAGGTGCCTGGGAGACCTGGGCCTGCTGACCGTTCTGTTCGTTTTCGCGGCCGTTCTGGCTGTTTTTGGCCTGATTGTTTTTCTGGGCGCGGGCGGCGGAGGCCATGCGTTTGGCGGCGGCCTTCAGTTTGGCGGCTTCCTTGCGTTTCTCGGAGGTCTTTTTGCCTTCCTCTTCCTGAGGGAGCATTTTGGCGAGGTCTTTGGCGGCCTCCTTGAACTGTTCGTTCTTGAGCTTCTTGGCGAGTTCGCGGGCCTGAGGGTCTTCTTCTTTTTCGAGTTCCTCGCCGGCCTTCTTCATGAGCTGGGCCTCTTTTTTCTGTTCGAGGGCCTTGGCGGCTTTGTCCATTTTGCGCTCGAGTTCGGCGAGCTGCTTCATGGCTTCGGCGATGTCCTTGGTGGACTTGAGTTCCTCGACGTACTTTTTGAGGTCGTTGGCGTTGAGTTCCTTGAGTTCCTCTTCGTCGGCGGATTTTTCGAGTTCCTTGATGAGTTCTTCGAATTCCTTTTTGACCTCGTCCATGCGGTCGCCGGTCATTTCTTCGCGGGCGAGGCGGTCGAGGATGGATTGGTCAGTGGATTTGAAGGCGGTGAGGCCTGCGGCGAGAGCGAGGAGGCCGGCGCCGGTGGCGAGTTTGCGAGGCCACGCGAATTTGAGGGCGGCTGGGTTGAGAGCGGCGACGGTCTCGGCGGTGGTGTTGGCCTGGAGGTCGAAGAAGCCACCGGCTCTGTGTTCTGCCTGGAAGCGGCGGTGGGAGACGATGGAGTCGCGGAGGTGGAAGGCTTCGTCGGCGCAGGCGGCGGCTTCGTCAGTGGAAGGCCTGCGGATGATGGCGGCGACGATGGCAGCGGTGAGGGAGGCGGCTGCGGCGAGGGCGTAGCAGATTCTGGGGACGGCGTAGCCGTTGAGGATGTAGATGAGGGCGACGGCGAGGAGGAGGCCTGCGCCGGCGATGGCGGACCAGAGGAAGGCCTTGAGCGCGCGCTGGCGGTTCATGCGCATGCGGACGGAGTTCACGAACTTTTCGACGGGAGCCATAAGCGTGGAGTGGGAGCGGTTAACGACTGTTGGGACGCTACACTGCCCGGGAGGGATGCGGGAAAAAATTTTTGGAAATGTGCGGACCGCGGGTGCGGGTGTCAGGGGTGGTCCGGAGGGGCGGGGGAGTAGAGGGTTAGGGAGTCGATGCGGAGCGAGTGGGAGGGGTCAGGGTTCTCGAGGATGAGTTCGATGTGATGGATGGGGCCAGAGGAGGCGGGAGGTGGGAGGAAGGCGGTTTCGAAGACGGCGTCGCCTTCCGGATTGATGATGGGGATGGAGCGGAGAGGGCCGGAGTTGCCGTGGAGGATGCAGGTGATGCGTGAGGGTTTGTAGCGGCGTCTGGAGACCTCGATGCGGAGGCCGGAGATGGCGGCGACGTCGAGGGAAGGTGAGGGGAGGGTGAGGGAGACGGAGGGGGAGCCGGTGGAGTTGTCGGAGGGACGGAGACCGTCTTTGGAGATGGAGAGGCTGGTGGATTTGAGGGAGGCAGGGTCCCAGAGCCATGAGAAGGCTGGGAGTTGGGGGGAATCGAGGAAGAAGGTTTCGCGTTCGTCGGGGAAGGCGGAGAAGGAAGGGTTGGCGGTGGCGGCGGCGAGGTCTGCGGAGGCGAGGCAGAGGTTTGGGGCGGGGCCGAGGCCGGCTTTGAGGGTGGAGAGGGCGGCGGCGGCGGATTCTGGTGAGAGCGGTTGATCGAACCAGAGGGCGGCTTTGAAGAGCCAGCGTTCGAGCTGGCGGCGGCGGCGGCCGTCGAGGGTGAGGTCGAAGGGGACCTCTTCGGAGGCGGCCCATGCGGCGCATTTGGAGAGGCCTGGGAGGGAGGAGAACCAGAGTTTGCGGCGGGAGTCGCTGAAGTGTGCGGAGTCCTCCATGAGGAGGTCGAAGGTGACGAGGGTGCCGGAGGGTCTGGGGATGACGCGGAGGTGTCGGGGGGAGAGGGAGAGCGGGCGGCGGGCGGGGTCGGTGAGGATGGAGTCGGGGGACGTTAGGGTCGCGGGGCAGGAGCCGGTGGTGCCTGCGCCGGGGCGCTGGAGGTAGGAATCGAGGAGACGTGCGGGGACGCGGAGGAAATGGTAATCGATGTACATTTCCGTGCGGAGGGCGGCTTGGGGGCCGCCGGGGAAGCGGTTATGATTGGCGAAGGAGTGGAGTGAAGCGGAGCGGTCGAGTTGGGCGGCCCAGCGGCGGGCGGCGACGTCCGGGTTGCCGTGGTTGATGGCGGTGGAGATGGCGGCGGATTGTTCGCGGGCGAAGTTAGCGGAGAGGAGGAGGAGGGCGGCGTGGATGAAGGATTTTGATTTTGGGAAGAGGTCGGAGGAGCGGAGGAGGAGGATGGCGGCGGTGCCGGTGGCGAGCATGGCCTGGATGAGGAAGTAGCGGATGGGCCAGATTTTCGAGTAGGGGGCTTCCATGTTGGAGAGCCAGCCTCTGGAGACGACGGTGGTGGCGGCCATGCTGAAGGCGATGGCGATGAGGAGGAGGGGGGCGGTGATAGAGCGCCATGGGGTGCCGCGTCTTCGTTCGGTGAAGGCCCATGCGGCGGTGAGGATGAGGAGGGCGGCTGCGGCGGTGAGCATGGAGCGGTCGGAGCAGAGCCGGTAGACGCTCATGGTGAGCGGGTAGAAGAGCTGGCGGCAGAAGACGAGTTCGGTGAAGTGGTTGCGGAGTTGTTCCGGGGAGGCGGCGGCGATTTGTGAGGATTCGGAGGAGCCTTCATCGGGGGAGCCTGGGGAGGCGTGGAGGATGGACCATGCGGCGAGAGCGATGATGGCGAGGGCTCCGAGGGAGCGGAGAGGGAAGGGGCCTTTGGAGGAGCGCCATGCGAGGAGGGCGCGGGTGGTGAGGAGGGCGCAGCCAGCGGCGGCGACCATGCCTGCTAGTGGGGAGGTGAGGAGGTGGAAGACGAGGAGAGAGCCGGAGATGAGGAGATGTCTGCGGGAGAGGGAGGGTTGGAGCCAGAGGTCGTAGATGAGGAAGACTGTGGCGAGACCGCTGAAGAAGCCGACGTTATTGGCTTCGCCGAAGATTCTGTTTTCTCCGTCGAGGTCCGGGACGAGGAGCATGAGGAGCGTGACGGCGAGGGCGCGGGCGTTGCCGTGGTGATTGCGGAGGCAGAGGAAGATGCCGAAGAAGATGGCGGCGGTGTAGAGGGCGGCGGTGGCGTGCTGGATGGCTGGGCCGGAGGCGGCGAGCGGGTGACCGCCGAGGAGGGAGGTGAGGGAATTGGCGGTCTGGATGACGACCATGTTAGCGAGGACCCCGTAGTCGCCGCGGGCTCCGAAGACCATGTTGAAGAAGCCGAGGTCCCAGAGACGGGAGAGCCATTCGCCGCCTTCGGTGGCGTAGGTGCCGCGGTCGAAGGCTGGGAGGGCGCGGAGGAGGCAGATGCCGCAGAGGAGGAGGAAGACGGCGGCTGAGGAGAGGAGAGCGCGATGGGGAGGGGTTGGGGAGGTTACCATGTCAGGGTTCGATGGCGGCGATGAGGGGAGCGAGGGCGGCGTCCATTTGTTTGCGGCCGCCTGAGGAGACGGGGAGGTACTGGAGGTTGGATTTGTTCCATGAGGCGACGACGCCGAGGGAGGGGAAGGCGATCATGGCGCGGACCCCGCCGTTGCCGATGGCGGCGAAGGCGTCTGGTGGGAGGGAAGGCCAGAGGAGATTGCCGGAGGGGTCGGGTCGGTTGAGCCACCAGAGGGATGAGTAGCAGCCGAGGTGGTCTTCCTGGTTTTTGCCGCCGCCGTAGGAGCGGATGTCAGGGAGCATGTCGGCGTCGGTGCCTTTGGAGCGAGGGAGGGAAGGTGGGAGCGGGGAGTTGAGGGCGGCGTGGACGACGGATGGCGGGAGGAGTTGCTGACCGTTCCATGAGCCGCCGTTGAGGTAGAGGAGGCCGAAGCGGGCCATGTCGCGAGCGGAGATGGCGAGGCGGCCGGAGGGTTGGGGGGCTTTGCGGATGCGGATGAAAGGGGAGTCGGTGGCGTCGAGGCGGTCGAAGAGGAGCGGGCGGAGGACCTTGGTGTCGGCGTCTTCCGGGGAGACGGCGTAGAGTTTTTCGAAGAGGAGTTTCCAGAGTAGGGAGATCTGGAAGTCGCAGTAGTCGAAGGCTGTGCCGGGGGCTTCGGAGACCCCGTAGCAGGAGGTTTGGGTGATGAGGTGACGCCATGTGATGGCGGCGTCCTTGTGGTTGAGGGAGGGGTTGAGGGAGCCGAGGGCGGGGAGCCAGCGGAGGACGGGATCGTCGAGGCAGGGGATGCGGCCGGATTGGACGGCGAGGAGGACGAGGTGAGCGAGGACTGGTTTGCTGGCGGAGGCGACGTCGAGAGGGGTTTTGGGATTGCCCCACTGGTGGACGATGGCTCCGTGACGGAGGACGACGCCGTTGCCGCCGAGGGCGGAGGAGAAGGCGGCGAGTTGATCCGGGCGGGTGCGTGCGGCGATTGGGTCCTTGGTGGGGAGGGGGATGCCGGCGGCTGGGCGTTTCGGGGATTTGCTGGCGGCGGTCGGGGCGTTCTTGCGGCCGCAGGCGGGGGCGAGGGCACCGGCGATCGCGGCGAGACAGGAGCGACGGCTGATCATCGGGTCAGGTGAAACAACGGGATGGGAGATGCAACCCGGAATGGTTTGGGGAGCGGCGCGGGCGGGGATATTAAGATTTTAATCGATGTAGAGGAAGCGGTTGGTGGCGAGGAGGAGCTGGGCCCATGCGGTGAGGGCGTCGGAGTCGGCCTGGGTGGGGGGCGTGTTGGGTTTCGCGGCGGAGCGGAGAC
>Ga0114977_10002635_pt1 | contig 11523 bp, 10 predicted proteins | sample S_130805_MF_Meta_FD_87026 | JGI IMG/M metagenome (GOLD analysis project Ga0114977, IMG submission 87026) | Freshwater microbial communities from Lake Simoncouche, Canada to study carbon cycling - S_130805_MF_MetaG | ecosystem: Environmental > Aquatic > Freshwater > Lake | place: Lake...
ACAACGATCGTGGTGATGGGATTAAGTCGTGCAAGGGCAGCAACAACGATGCCGGTGTAGCCATAACCCGACATCTGTAAACCTTTGCCATCAAGAACTTGACGGAAGTTGCCAACATCAGCAGCACCTCCGAGTCCGGCGAGGGCGCCAGATAGTGCGAGAACAAGAATGATTGTGGTTGATGTTCGAATACCGGCATAGCGAGCTGCCTTTGGTGAGTCAGCAATGACTCCGACTTCGAAACCAAAGCGAGTTCGCTTATAGAGAACCCATACTGCAAGTGCCGCGATAATCGCTATGAAAAATGCCAGGGGAATTTTCACGCCAGCGAATTCAAAGAAGTTCCATTCAGCGCGATCAGCAATGGGCTTGCCGGCTGGGAAATTTTTTGAGACCGGGTCGCGCCAGTATGAGGTTGAGTTGTAAATCAAGTAACTCAAGAAAATTCCAGCGATGTAGTTGAGCATCAACGAGGTAATAATTTCGTTGGTGTTGAACTTGGCGCGCAACACTCCGACTATTGCGGCATAGAACCCGCCACACAACATGCCAGCAAGACACATCGCGAGAACGACAACACCGGTTGGTTGACCATCGAGTGCGATACCGACTCCTGCAGCACCAACCGCACCGATGTACAACTGACCTTCGCCACCGATATTGATGAGGCCCATGCGGAAGGCGACGGCAGCACATAGACCAGTAAATGCGAGTGGCGTCGCTGTCTTCAGCGATCCTGACAGCGCACGAGTACCTGCGAAGCCGCGCTCAAAAATGCGGAAATAAACATCCCAGGGGTTCTTGCCAGTTGCGAAGAGAACAATTGCGCCAAGGATTAATGCTGCGACTAACGAGATTAATGGAATAGCCCAATTCAGCCATTTCGGTTGTTCGAGTCGCCGCTCAAGTCTGACCGGAGATTTCATGCGGTGATTCCTCCCATAGTGAGTCCGATGCGGGCACGGTCTGCGCCTTCGGCTGGGACATTGTCAATAATTCGGCCCTCATACATCACCAGAATGCGATCGGCCAAAGACATGATCTCATCAAGGTCTTCGCTAATGAGCAAGACACCGACACCACTGTCGGCAGCTTCGATTAAACGCTCACGCACGGTTTCAATCGCGCCAACGTCAAGCCCTCGAGTTGGGGACGCAGCGATGAGTACTTTTGGTAATGCTGAAAACTCACGAGCTAACAAAACCTTTTGCACATTGCCACCAGACAGCAGACGAACAGGCGTCTGAGAGCCAGGAGTCTTAATGTCGTAACGCTCAATCAAATCAGTTGATTGAGCCCGAATTGACTTGCGCTTCAAAATTCGGAACCGTGACATTGAGCGGTAGTTCTTGAGTGCAAGGTTGTCTTCAACTGAATGACTTGATGCGAGACCAGTATGTAAACGGTCTTCGGGGACATGGGCAATTCCTTGAGCGATCGCTGAACGTGCTTTACCTGATTGAACTTTTTGTCCCTGCACTGTGATCGCGCCAGCGACTATCGGACGCATTCCTGAAATCACTTCAGCTAACTCGCGTTGACCATTTCCAGCAACACCAGCAATGCCAACTATTTCGCCAACTCCAACAGAGAGTGAAACTGATTGAAGTGCCAGACGACCGCGATCATCATGTGCACTGATATTGGTGACGTCCAAAACAATGTTGTTGACGTCTCCTGGGTTCTTACGTACGACGCGATTAAACTCGACCGAACGTCCAACCATGAGGCTGGCAAGATCTCGAGTTGACGATTCGCGAGTGTTCACGGTGCCGACGGTGCGACCACCACGCAAAACAGTGACACGGTCGCTCACTGCCATCACTTCATCAAGTTTGTGCGAAATAAAAATAACGGTTCGACCTTCGGCAACCATGGCGCGCAGCGTCTTGAAAAGCTCGGTGGTTTCAATGGGTGTTAACACGGCGGTTGGTTCATCAAGAATGAGAACTCGTGCACCGCGGTAGAGAACTTTCAAAATTTCAACACGTTGTTGCTCGCCAACACTCAGCTGCCAAATACGCGCGCTCGGATCGACGGCGAGGCCGTAGCGATCGCTGAGTTCTTTCACTCGTGCTGCAACAGCCTTTTGATCCATGAATAGCGATGAGTCAGATTCGCCAAGCACGACATTCTCGGCAACCGTGAAAGTAGAAACGAGTCGGAAGTGCTGGTGCACCATTCCGATGCCTGCATTCAGGGCGTCACGAGGAGAGTTGAACTCAAACTTGGTGCCGCCGACTTCAACGACTCCGTCATCTTGGCGATAGAGGCCAGTGAGAATATTTGACAAGGTTGATTTGCCCGCACCGTTTTCTCCGAGGAGGGCATGCACCTCGCCAAAGTTGATCTCAAGATTGACGTGATCGTTCGCGACCACCCCTGGGAACTTTTTGACGATCCCAGTCATCTTGATGGCTGTTTCAAGCCCCATGTCATTCCTTCCCCGTGGACTATTACGTCAGTGGACCAATACGCCGATGGACCACTACGCCATGGACCAATATGACATTAGATGAGAAAAGGGGCGGGCTATATAGCCCGCCCCCTTCCGGCAATACTTAATTGTGCTGAAAGTCAGCTGGCGGGGATTTCTCCGTCGATACCAGCGACGAGGTAGCTCATCGACATCAGTTCACCAAAGGTGTGGCTGACTCCGTCGGCAAGTACTTCGTTGCCCTGGTTGTCCATGATGGGACCAGTGAACTGGCTTCCTGTTGCAGCTGCCAATTCTTCGGTTCGGGCCTCAATGAGTGCACGAGTTTCTTCGCTGACGAGGTCACCGAAGGAAGCCAACTTCACGAAACCATCGCTGATGTTGCCGTAGTAGTTACCGGCAGTCCACTGGCGATCAAGGATCTGCTGAATACGAGGAATTTCGTAGACATCCCAGTGGTACGACGAAGCCGTCAACCAAACATCGCCATAGTTGGCGCTGTTGTCGCGGTTGTAGCCGGCCCACGGGATTCCAGCGGCCAATGCAGCGTCACCAGTTGAAGGCGAGTCGATGCCCTTCATACCGAGGACGTCATAGCCTTCGGCAATGAGTGCTTCGGCAGCCTTACGCTCGGCGGCTGGATCGAACCAAGTGTTCAACCAAACAACCTTGACGGTGGCGTCGGGGTTCACAGACTGAGCTCCGAGAGTCCAGGCATTGGCGCCACGGACAACTTCGGGAATCGGGAATGAAGCGAGGTAAGCAAGCTTGCCGGTCTTCGAAGCGGCACCAGCAGCCATACCTGTGAGGTAGTCAGTGTCTTCGGCTGCGCCGTAAAACTGTGACAAGTTAGGAGCGCTCAAGTATCCGGTGGCGAACTCGAAGCACACTTCGGGGTGAGCCGCAGCAACTTCGACGAAGGCATCCTGGAATCCGAACGATGTTCCGAAAATGACAGTGTTTCCGTCAGCGATGAGGTCTTCAACGGTCTGGGTGGTCTGAGGACCTTCGGGAACGTTCTCTTTGTAGGTGGTTTCAACAGCGTCACCGAAAGCTTCTTGCACAGCAAGACGAGCTTCGTCGTGAGTCTGGGTCCAGCCACCATCGTTGGTCGGTCCGACGTACACCCAAGCAGCCTTCAACGGGCCTTCTTCTGGTGCACAGTCAATGACCGGGCTGGCGTCAAGTCCGCCAGCTTCGGCGGGAAGATCGGCCCAAGCGGTGAAGTTCGCCAAAGTGGCGCCTTCTGCAGGAGCGTCAGTCTCCGTCGGAGCATCTGAACCTTCTGGTGCATCTGAACTTGCTGGTGCTTCTGAGCCGGCTGGTGCTTCGGTGCTGCTTGACGAATCATCGCCACCACATGCCACGAGACCGATACCGAGTGCTGCAGTGAGCAGAACCGGGACAAACTTGCCCTTGGTCATCCTTTTCATAATTTCCTCCCTCAGGGTCGGTCTAGGGGCGACCGACAGAGAAACCTTAGTCGTTATTGAGTCTGGGGTGAACCAGTGCGTACAAAAAGTCAACACGCCGTTCACAATTGGCGACCGATGGCACGCCAGTTCTCAAACTTGTTCTAGACCATGCCCAAAACCCCTTCATTTTCGGGAAGATAGATCAGATTGCGTCCAGCCCGTTGACGCAATTTCGACGACAGAGCGCTTGGACGTGAAGCCACGAAAACGGGATAACCGCGTGCAGTCATCTCGTCAAATAGATCCGCAAACCGGCCGTCTCCCGAACCCAAAATAAAGTGGCTATAGCGGCCACGTTCGAGGGCGATTAAGGCTTGCTCAATGAGTGCGAAATCGGCGCCATCGGGTCCGGGTCTGCGGACATATTGCACTGCAGGCCAACACGATTGCACGGCATAGACATGGAGTGCGTTGCATCCAGTGCCAACCACAACATGATCGCCTTTTTGGTAACCGGTGTGAGCGCGGTATTGGCCGAGACAATCGTTGATGACGAGAGTGTCAGTCGCTGTCGGGTCGCCCAACAGATTGTCGATATCGAGAATATGCAGTGGACGGTTGAGTGTTGATGACTTGTTCATGTGGGCTCCTATGTACTCATTGTTCGTTGTTACAAACATGAACGATGCAGCCACACCAAAATGTGCGCTCTGTATCGATATTTCTGAGAGCACACTTTTGGCCCTTGTGAGCGTTTATGTCGGGCGGAGTTTTCCGCCGATCACCGTTGAAGGGACAACCATGAATCAGCACCACGAGACCGAGCCCCAGATGCACATTTATTTCTCACCAAGTTTCATTGTGGAGGGAGGCTTTGACACCGTCAGCAAAGCCGGCGAGTTAGCTCATTCGCTCACTGTCAATCCGATTGCAGGAACCGAAATAATCAGCCCGACACCTGCGACACGTCGCGACATCGTGTCAGTTCACGATGAGATGTACGTTGACAGAGTTTTAAATGGTCATGGTGGCCAATTCTCGAGTGACGATGAATCGGCAGTATCAGTACTTGCGACAACAGGTGGCGTTTTGCGAGCAGTCGAAACTGTTCTTGAAAATGGTGGATGTGCAGGATCACTGTCGAGTGGTTTGCATCATGCGAAGTACGACCGCGGTTCTGGTTACTGCACTTTTAATGGTTTGGTGATTGGTGCACATCAAGCATTGAAACTTGGCGCGAAGCGGGTTTTGATTCTTGACCTGGACGCACATTGTGGTGGTGGAACGAAAGAGCTCATTGGATTGTTGCGTGACCAAAACATTGATGGCATTGAACAAGTCGACGTTTCAGTCTCGTCATTCGACCAGTATCACAATGCTCCATTTGCTCAACTGAAAATTGTTGGAGGAAGTGAGTACCTCGCCACGATTGAACAAAGTCTTTCTGACATCGCAGACCCGCAGTCGATTGACTTAGTGATCTACAACGCCGGCATGGATCCACATGAAAAAGCCGGTGGCGTTACCGGTATCAACAATGAAGTGATTCGTCAACGCGAAGCGATGGTTTTTGAATGGGCCAAGTCACGCAATTTGCCAATCGTTTGGGTCTTGGCGGGTGGATACAGCAGTGGCTCATTTACAAAACGAGATGTCGCAGCGTTGCATCGCATCACTGTCGAAGAGGCAGCTCGCGTTTACTTAAACGTGACGATGATCGCCGCGTCAGCAACGGACTGACGCTTGATCTTTGAAGTGATGGCGCTTGACCACGTTAAGAGACGAAACTGAATCTTGTATTTGTTGCGCATTGCAACATTGACTGGTTCACAATCGGCACCAGTGACAACTCGTGCAGTTGCTTCAACGATTGGAGTGCCAGCCACCACGCGACCTCGAACATCGCACTGTTGAAGTGTGGCGTTCGGATTATTGCGAAGGCGTTTGACTTTTCCTGAGTCACCACTCACGGTGAAACAAGCTTCGTTATTGCCGAACGGAGCAATCCACACCGCCGTCCTGACAGCTACTCCGGTTTTGCGGAAAGTGCTGAACAAGACGTAGCGGTTGTTTGCTATTTCAGTGTTCATCTCGATACAAACGGACGTTGGCTTTTTTGCCACGGATGCTGACGTTCTTCATGGTGTTCAAGATGTTGTCCATCTCGTTACCCGGAACTTCAACGATCGAGAACTGATCAGAAACTTTGATGTCACCGATATCGCGACCAGAGATGCCGCTTTCGTTCGCAATCGCTCCGACTAAGTCCTGAGGACGGATGCCAGCTTTGCGGCCGAGTCCGACATACAACTTGGCTGTCGGGCCTGATCCGCGTCCACGAGCAGGTCCACGTTCGAAACGTCCACCACGGTCGGGGCGTTCGTCGCGGCCGAAACGACTGCTGCGGTCATTGCTGCCACTGCGATCGAAACGTTCACGGCTATCGCCACGACTATCTCCACGGCTGTCACCGCGACGATCATCACGTCGACCGTCACGACCATCTCGTCCATCGCGACGGTCGCCGCGATCACGACGATCACGAGGATCACCGTTTGACAAGTCGGGGATGTCAACTTCATCAAGCGACGACTGTTCGGCATCATGTGTGAGCTTGATGGCTGCGAGTGCAATTTGTTCGATATTGAATTCTTGCAAGAGGTCGGTCAAGACCGATTCAAATCGTTCTTGGGTCTCGCCGGCCAGTGCTTCGCGCAAAGTCTCGGTGGTGAGTTCCATCTGACGAGCACGCAGTGCTTCGACCGAAGGCACTTTTTCAAACGCGATCTTGATCTTGGTGAGGCGTTCAATGTTTTGCAGCATGCGCTGTTCGCGAGGTTCGGCCAAAGTAATTGCGACGCCTTCGCGTCCGGCGCGACCTACTCGACCAATACGGTGCACGTACGACTCGGGAGCTGAAGGTACGTCGTAGTTAACAACGTGGGTGAGGTGATCAATGTCAAGACCACGAGCAGCGACGTCGGTTGCAATGAGCAACTCGGCAACGCCTGAGCGGAAACGACCCATAACGCGGTCGCGCTGTTCTTGATCCATTCCACCATGAAGTGCCTCGGCACGGTAACCGCGACCATTCAGCGTTTCGGTGAGTTGATCAACTTCGCCACGAGTACGACAGAAAACAATGGCTGCTTCTGGTGCCTCGATGTCAAGGATGCGGCCAAGAGCTGCAGCCTTATGGTGCCGAGGAATCATGTACGCCGACTGCTTCACCAAAGGCGAGGTACCAGCTTCGGTTGTTGAACGCTGAATCGTGATGCGAATTGGATCACGCTGATGACGACGCGCAATGGCATCAATGCGGGGCGGCATCGTTGCCGAGAACAAAACCGTCTGGCGGTCTTTCGGTGTTGACTCAAGAATTGCTTCAAGATCTTCGGCGAATCCCATGTCGAGCATTTCGTCGGCCTCGTCAAGAACCACCATTTGAATGTTCTCAAGCTTGAGTGTCTTCTTGCGAATGTGGTCAAGCGCACGTCCTGGTGTTGCCACCACGACGTGTGTGCCACGACTCAAAGCGTCGATCTGACGTCCGATGGGCTGACCACCGTAAATCGGAACGCAACGAGCACGCAGATCGTGTCCGTACTTATAGATGGCCTCAGAAACCTGCATGGCAAGTTCGCGGGTTGGCACGAGAACCAACGCCACTGGCGTTGGTCGATCGTTATTCATGTCGAGTAACTGCAAAATGGGCAACGCGAACGCTGCTGTTTTACCGGTACCGGTTGCGGCTTGACCCAAAAGGTCTTTGCCGTTAATCATGTGGGGAATGGCCTCGCGTTGAATAGGCGTCGGTTCCTCGTAGCCAAGGCCCGCCAGGGCCTTAAGTATCTCTGGACGTAGTCCTAAATCGGCAAAGCCGGTGTCCACGCTGGTTGATGTATCCATGAGCGTTTCTCCTGCTCTGTAAGGTTGTCCAGCCTACGGCTTATATACCCCAAACGTGTTGTATACCAAATGACGAGTCGAACAATGGTCACACGCTGGGGGAGTTGGGTCAGAGACCCAACTCCTCGGGGTTCGCGACATAGACCTTGCGGAGACGCTTTTGGGCCTGGGTGTACAGACGCGACACGTTGTAATGCTTGCTGCGCGTGAGGGCCGCAATTTCGTTGACATTGAACTCTTCAAATGCCCGCAAGGTGAAGACGTCGTATTGCTTTTTGGTGAGGTGCTTGATGAGTGCTTGATCAATGATCTCGCGACTCATTTTGGTGAAGAATATTGATTCGGGGTTCAACGCTTCTTCGTACGAGCTGGCATCGTTGGCACTGATCTGAATCATCATCTCGTCAAGTGCGACGTTGCCGACAAAACACTTGTCAATATCGTTCCAAGTGCGCTCGGCCGATTGGCGAGCTTGTTGACGGATGTAGTCGATAGCGCGGGTGCGGGTAACTGCACGAGCCAAGTGCATCGGTGTGTGGCTGGTGAAATACTGCGGACGACGTAAGAGCCATTCAGTGATGTAACGCACCACATCCATACGTGCTGACACGTGGATGTTGGGCATGTTCATCACCAGTCGCTGCACGGCGGTCTCAAAGGTGATGACGTAATTCTTTTGTTCGTTGGTTAATTCCATGGGGCTCCTCTGATTGGTTGTTGATTGACGGATAGTTCGAAGTGTCAGTTGCCGAACTTCTCGCGAAGTTCAGCAACGACTTTGCGGGCCTTGCCCAATTCCCTCTGGGTCATTTCTCGTTTGAGCCCAAGTTGAATCGCCGCTTCGACAACTTTGTGGCCTTCAACTTCAACGAGTAGGTAGACCTGCTGTTGACGTGGGGTCAGTGCTTTCATCAACGAACCCAACATCATGTTGCTGACAATTGCTTCTTCCATATCGCTGGGGTCTGCGAGAAACTGTTCATGAGTTGCTTGACCCTTTGAGCCGGCGAGAGCGCTGTCAAGGTGCAAGATTGCTTTGCGTTCACGCGCATCTTCATCTTTGACATATTTGCCCTGTGGAACCTGACGATTCATGCTTCGGATAAAATCAACTGATCGTTGGCTCGCACACACTGATGCCAATGCCCGAGGGGCGTAGTCACTCATCAACTGGGGTCGTTGCAACAACCAGACGGCACAAAATTGTTTGAAGTCATCAGCTTCGGCCAAACGAAAGCCAGCGATGAATTGCACCTTGCGGTCGAGTGCCAGCAAAAATTCCTTGAAGTATTGGTTGATCTCTGACGGTGTCATGGTCTCACTCTTTTCGGGGTTCATCTCGTAACTAGTCATCTCGGTGTCTCCTTGTGGTTGGTGTGTTTTCGTCAGGTACTTCAGGTTTTTGTTGGTCGGCTTCAGGGTGCTTCTCTGCTTTCAGTCGGCGTTTCGGATGAAACGGGTTCGGGCGGGGTTTATAACTATGTCAGGGGCCTGTATGACAGTTCCCTCGACAATGTCGGTCGTGCGGATTATGCGATGTCCAACTTGCGCAGGACCCGATTGCGGGCCTCGACAAGTTGGTCAAATGAACGTCGGCTCACTGTGCGAATATGCACATGGGTGACCCGAGTTGGTGTTTCTAAGAGAGTTTCGAAGGTGACTTCGGCGCAGTCTTGAAATGGGTAGCCAAAAAGGCCAGATGAAATCAGGGGTGCAGCGAGACGGTGCTCGCCGTATTCGTCGGCCATAGCCAGAATGTTTTCCCAGGTACGGACCAGCGTTTGTTCTTCGCCGTTCATTGGGATTTGCTTCTTACCCTTACTCAAGGATTCTTTGTCGACGGGACTGGTCCAGCGCGGGCCGTAGGCATGAATAACGCCAGTAAAACCTCGGGATTCGCCTCGGCCGGCAGTCGTGAATGCCACTTGACCTGGCTTGAGAGGCAACTTGCTATCGGCTCGTTGCGGTGAGAGTTCGTCGACTCCGCACACTTCCCAAATACGACCCGATGCGCCGCCACCAGGAGTGACTTCGGCGTTTGATGCATTGACGAGTAAACCGCTAAACGGTGCAGCAATATCAACGAGCTCGATTTCGATGCGCACACGACCAGTTACTGGCTCGTCATCGTCGTATTCGTCAGACGTTGCCGACGATTGCTCGGGAGCAAAGTTGAGACTGACAAGCTTTTGTAGTTCTCTGATGGTGTCAACGTTTGGACGTGCACCAGTTCCGTTGAGAATGAGGTCGGTGCGTAACTGCAAAGACCACGCGTCAAGAACTTCGGGCAATGTGGCGTAGTCGCTGACGATTTCGCTTGCGTGAAACGAGCGCGAAAACTCAACTGACCGGGACTGCAAGACCGGCGAGAGGTATTGCTCGTCGTTGACTTGGGTACGCCCGCCACCCAATAGATCGATGGAGGCACCCTTGGCGAGCGCGGTACGAATGTCGACAACTGTGGTGCAGTCGGCCGGGGTGAAATAACGCTGATTGCCACGCTGAACAATCTTTGAACCGAACTCTTCGGGCAGCTCGCTGATCTTGAGACCTTTACCGATGAGGTTGTTCGATTGGTAGTAACGAACTGTTCGCTCGGTGAGAACCAATTCGCTTGGAAGAGCTTCATTGGCTCGGGTGACCAGTTCGTCAATGAGGAAGTATTTTTTCGATTTTGTACTCATCACTGGCCACCTCCGTTCGTGTTGTTTTTTGGGACTAGGAATACTTGACAACCAAAGTGTAGCACATGACATAACCTCTCAGCCAAATATATCTACAAATTTTTGTTTGTAAATAACAAAGCACTGTTGTCATTTAGTAGCGGTTGAGATGTTTCGTTAGTTGGGCGTTCCTACTTACCATTATGGGAACGTGTCAAATGCCCAGCGTGTTGGCACTTTCTACGCGTGGTTTCCCGAGGGTTTCTGGGGGTTTTTCTGTTGGCTATTCAGGGGCTAGGACTGATTCTCGGAGCAATCTCCGGCATGAAATTCGTGCAAATTAAGTTCACAAGCGAGCCTGGCCAGGGGTGAGTTGACGGGCCAAACTGCAAAATCGACGTATTCGAGGCCGATCATCTCGGCCAAATTGAGGTACGCCACAGGGATTTGGGTGGGGTCGTCGTCGTCCATCGAGTCGTGGGTCATCGAGACCTGGACATACCAACCACCAAGTGGCGCATCGAGAACCTGGCGAGCGGCATTGACAACCTTCATGACCGTACGGAACTGTGATGGATCATCATCGGGAAAGAATTCGAAATCGAAAGGGTGCACAATTCCGCAGGTTTCACAAGGAACTACCTGAAAATTCCGGTCAATTTGGGCGATTGCGTTCCAGCCATCGGCAACAAGTGCGTCTTGAAGATCGTCAGGTATTTCACCGAAATGACGATCGGGACGGCCGCCAATCGTGGCGTGCCACAGACGGCGAGATCCGGTGATTCGCAGCCATTCGCCCGACACTGAGCCATCGGCGTGGGGATGGATATCAATGACAGCTTGCCCATGTTGAACACCAGTGACAGCGCTTGAGGCGGTCAAAACGGTGTCAAGAACCGACTCGGGTGTGAGATATGGATTGATCTGAAACCAATAGGAAACCATGCTTTTTTGACTGGTATCCCAGTGCGTAAAGCTGTCGAGTTCGTCTTGGTCGTCGGGATCCATGGGTTAAAGATCTTTGCAGGGGCGTGCCTGAAAGATGTCGGCATAAGGGTGGGATCGGGGCGTACTGTGCGAAGGTGCTCGAGCAGTTCAC
>Ga0114977_10002640_pt1 | contig 11513 bp, 9 predicted proteins | sample S_130805_MF_Meta_FD_87026 | JGI IMG/M metagenome (GOLD analysis project Ga0114977, IMG submission 87026) | Freshwater microbial communities from Lake Simoncouche, Canada to study carbon cycling - S_130805_MF_MetaG | ecosystem: Environmental > Aquatic > Freshwater > Lake | place: Lake...
ACATTCTTCTAAAATATTTCTCCAGCTACCTCCTTTACTTATTCCTTTTTCCAAAACCATTTCTGATACATTACCAATCATATTGTATAAATTAAAACTGTTAGGCCAATAAGAATATACTGGTGCGGTTACATCCATTCCTATTCGATTTTTATCTCCTTTTATCCATTCTACAGAATCTTTTGCCCAACGGTGGTTAAATGTGATTAATCCTTTTTCGTTTTTTCCTTTATTATGAAATACTCCAGAACCAAGATTACTTATAAATTCCCATTCTTCTTTAGAAGGTAATTTGTATTCAATTTTTAAACTTTTTTTATATGCAATACTATAAAATTCTTTTACTCTTTCGGTTCTCCATTTACAAAAAGCAATAGCTTGTTCAAAAGTTATGCCAACAACAGGAAAATTGCGATATGCCTTATGACGGTAATAATTATGAACATATGGTTCATTAAATGATTCTTTATTTCTCCAAACTAAAGTGTCGGGTACAACAGCTTTGTATTCAGATGAGTTTTTACCATATTTTGTGCATGTCCAATATTCAAATTCTAACCAAGATAGATTACTAACCTCTGTTTCGTCTGCAAATAAAGTATCGTTTATTTGAACTGTTCCTGGTGGAATAAATTTTTTGAAATTCGATTTATTAAATGCCAAGCTAATGATAACAAATAATAATATTATAATTTTTTTAATCATATTTCGAGTGCTTTTTTAAACTCAATAATATTTTCTGATATTTTTGGTAACGATTGTAAAATAAATTGACAGTTGTTTTTATCTATGGTTTCATTGAAAGCGTTTTTAGAACAAATAAACAAAATGTTTTTATGAAAAACACAAAATGAATAATTACCATTAGGTTCATAATTTAGTTTAGTTGCTTCGAGTGCATTTAAACCATAAACCATTTTATTATCGTGATTTATTAAGTAAATATAATCTGGTTTTAAACTTTTTTTAGTTTCGTTTAGAATAAATATTGGTTTTATTTCAATGCCTTTAGAATTAGCGTGAGGGCAATCAGAATTGTATATTCCAAATTGTGATATTTGAAATAATCGGGTTGTACGATTTACATTACTTAATGATTTAAAATTGTTTGCCAGTTCATTTTGATCTTCTAAATTATATCTTTCAATTAGTTTTAATTTTTCAGCATTATAGGCTGCTTCTTTTTTTTTTATTTCTGATAAATAAAATTTTTGTTTAGTTTCCATTTCTTTAATTAGTCGTTGCTCATCTGCTAATCTTTTATCAAGTAATTTTTGATATGTTAGGAGTTGATTTTCGTATTGAATTTGAGCAATTTTATAATCTGATTCATTTAATACAGGGTATACAATTAATTTTTCTTTTTTATTTCTATAACTTAATTCTAATAAATAATTTTTCCCTTTAATTGTTCCTTGTTTAATTTTTAAATTACTCCAAGTAACATCGTGTATTTCTTTACTGTAATTTTTGTTTTCTGCTCCTACTTCAAATAAAATATTTTTAAAAGCCATTAATTCAGGAAACTCGTCAAAACTTCCATCAATTTTAAAAGTTGGTTTATCTGGACTTGATTTTATTGGGATATAGGGGATTTGACCTTTTGGTAATTTATCTATGCTTTTATTACAAACTAATTTTACACTATCAATTTTTTGAGGTATTTCAATTGTAATTTCTTTTTTGAGGGTGTTTAATTTTTGAGACTGACTTAATATTTCATTTAATTTTATTTCATTTTTGTTTTGTATGGAATGTGATAATTGATTTTTAATAATTATATCTTTTCTTAAATAGTTCCATTTTTTACTAACTGTATCTAAGTAGTATTGATTAAAAATATCTTCATTATTTTTCGAACATAATTCTATTTCAATTTTTTTATTTTGTTTTATAAAAACGGGTTCGTTATTTTGATGTCCTTTAATGTTAAACATACCTGCACTTTCAAAATTAAATGAATGTCCTAAACTATCGTAATGCATTGGTATACCGCTTAATATAACGTCTCCAATGTCAAGCATTTCCTTATATTCAATTGTGACATCACCAATAATATCTTTTCCATTTTTATCTATAAAACTATTTTTAGGAATTTTTATTTTAGTGTTAGACGTATGTAAAATAGTTGTGTTTTTATTATTATTTACTTTGTATTTAGTATTTGGTATTGTTATTTTTTGTGATGGAGCTTGAATAAAAGCTTTATTTTTTGTTTTTATAGATTGATTAGTACTTGTTGTTTGACGCTTATTTTTTTGATTGTTTAAAATAGAAAGATAGGAAACAGAACAAATGACTGTTATGCCTAAAATTATGGTGCTATAACGAATAATTTTATTTTTCCACCAACTTTTGTCGGCATTAGCTTTTTTTAAACTGTGTTGCTTAAATTGTTCAACTAATTCATTAAAATTTTTATTTTTATTGATTTCTTGGTCACTTATTTTAGGCCTATCAATATTGAATTTTATACTCATATTAAACTTTAATTTTTGAAATTGATTTTTTTAATTTTTCAATTATTCGATATACTCTAACTTTGGCGTTAACTTCACTTATTTCTAATATTTCGGCGATATCTTTAAATCCCTTTTTTTCAAAAAAACGTAATTCTATTATTTCTAAATCTTTTTGATTAAGTTCAAGTATTAATTTTTTAATTATGGGCAAATATTCCTCAAAAAACGGTTCATTTGTTTCTTCACATATATATCGCAAATCGCTGATGTCAGCATTAATTGTTTGTAGATCTTTTTTTGATTTGAATTCCTGCATTATCTCATTATAGGCAATTCTATACAACCAACTTGCAAAAGGAACACCTTTATATTGATATTTTGGTAAATTAATTAATGCCTTTAAAAAAATTTGACTAGTAATGTCGAACGAAGTGTCTTTACAATCTATTCTTTGATACACATAATTAAAAATTTTCTTGTAGTACTTCTCGTAAAGAGGAGCAAAATGATTTGGATTTAATTTCGCAGCTTCTATAATTATTAACTCATCATTAAGTTGTTCGTTTGTATGATGAAAGTCTTTGTTAATATTCATGTGTTAACATAATTATATGTTACCTTATTATAATATAATTTATTCATTTTAGATACGCCAATAATTCAAATAACATGTAACTTATAATTAAGTATTTGGTAATCAGTTACAATATATTTTATATAAATGAGTGAATTGATGTATTGTAATGGTGAGGCTATTGTTTTGATGAGTTTATAAATTAAATCTATATTATAATAAAATTAATCTTTTAATATTTTCGCTACTATTTCGCCAACTTTTGAGCCTATTGCAATTCCCATTCCACCCATTCTTACAGCAGCTATTACATTATTGCTTATGGGTTTGATGATTGGCTTTTTTTCATTTCCAACACCCATAATTCCACTCCAGCGATGTTCAATTTCAAAAGCTGTATTAGGCAAAATCATTGTTTTTAGAAGATAGTCTAAATGATTTTGAATTTTTGAATTCATTCCAATTTCGGTAGTTTCTTCTTTTTTAAAATTAATATTTCTTCCTCCTCCAAATAGCAATCTGTTTTTAATATTTCTAAAGTAATAATAACCTTCTTGATAATGAAAAGTACCTTTAATTTTTAATTGTGATATTGGTTTAGTAATAAGTACTTGAGCTCTGGCTGGTTTAATATTATTTATTTTTAATAATTCATTCGCAAATCCATTAGTTGCAACAACTACTTTTTTTGCTTTAAAAACTCCGTTTATACTTTTTAATTCTACTTTCCCACCTAAATCATTTATTGCCTTAATTTCAAAGTTGTTTAAAACAGTTATTCCTTTTTTTTGTGCTAGTAATAAAAGATTTTGCATCATTAATCCAGTATCAATTTGCCCTTCATATTTATTTAAAATAATACCTTTTGTATTTTTAAAACCAAAATTGTTTTTTGTATATTCAGAGAAGCAGTTTTTAAGTCCCAAATGTTGATATATTTCTTTATTTAAATCTTTTATTTTTTCTAAACTTTTAATTTTGTTTTCTTTAGAATCGAATAATTCGTAACCACCCCATAAATTTAGATCGATTCCTTTATCGCCTAATCGTTTTCTTAAAATTTGTAAACCTTGCCATCTCATCAAAACTGTTTCCCAAACTGTTTCTGAATTGTTTTTACTTAGGTCGTCTAATAATTCACTACTACTGCCAAAGCATGCAAAGCCAGCATTTTTTGTGCTTGCACCGTTTGGCAATAACCCTCTTTCTAGAATTAAAATTTTCGCTTTTTTGTTTTTGTTTTTGTATGATATTGCTGAACTTAAACCTACAATCCCAGCTCCAATAACAATTAAATCGAATTCAGTAAAATATTGTTTTAATTCCCAGTAACTATAGTTGATATTTTTATTTAAAATTGACATAATAAATTAAATAACTTATTAATTTTTTTGTAGTTTTATTTTTTTATAATTTTTTTATTTAATACACAAGGTAAGTATGTTTTTTTATAGATATTCATTTTATTTTATTTTAATTTTTTATTCATTTTCAATTTTCTCTCAAGAATTATCAATCAAAATAAAAGGTAAAATCACCGATGATCTTCACCCTATAGTTGATGCAAATATTATAATTACCCAAAACTCTAAAATAGTAAACAAATTATTAACTGATGCTACCGGTCATTTTAATTTTACTGTTCCTTTTGGAGTAGATTATTTAATTACAGTTTCTAAGGATGAGTTTGTATCTAAAAAATTCGATATTAACACAAATGGTATTCCTCCTGAAAAGTCAAGTTCTAATTTTAAAGTTATTCAAGCTGATATTACTTTATTTAAAAGAATGAAAGGAGTAGATTATTCAATATTAGATCAACCCATAATTAAATATAGTTATAACGCAGAAGATGAAGTTTTTGATTTTGATGAGAAGTTATTAAAAGACATGTTAAATAAAATTGAAACGATACATGAAACTGAGGACGACATCACTTTAAAACAAAAACAAGAAGAATCAGCTTACAAAAATACAATCAAATTGGCTGATAAAGCTTTTTCAAAAGAGGACTGGCAATCTGCAATTGTGAAATACCAAGAAGCAAATAAAATAAATCCTAAAGAATCTTATCCCCTTACTCAATTAGATAATATAACTAAATTAGTTTCTGAAAAGTTAGCATTAGAAAATAAAGCGAAAGCAGATAAGGCATTAGCGGATAAAGCATTAGCCGATAAAGCCGCAGCAGAAAAATTAGCATCAGAAAATAAAGCTAAAGCTGATAAATTATTAGCAGACAAAGCACTTGCAGATAAAGCAATGGCCGATAAAGCTGCAGCAGATAAATTGGCATTAGACAAAGCTAAAGCGGATAAGGCATTAGCAGACAAAGCACTTGCAGATAAAGCAATGGCCGATAAAGCCGCCGCAGATAAATTGGCATCAGACAAAGCTAAATCTGATAAAGCATTAGCAGACAAAGCACTTGCAGATAAAGCAATGGCCGATAAAGCCGCAGCCGATAAATTAGCATCAGAAAAAGCTAAATCTGATAAAGCATTAGCAGACAAAGCACTTGCAGATAAAGCAATGGCCGATAAAGCCGCAGCAGATAAATTGGCATTAGAAAAAACTAAAGCTGATAAAGCATTAGCAGACAAAGCAGCTGCAGATAAAGCCTCAGTAGATAAATTGGCATTAGACAAAGCTAAAGCGGATAAAGCATTAGCAGACAAAGCACTTGCAGATAAAGCAATTGCCGAAGCAGATAAATTGGCATTAGACAAAGCTAAAGCTGATAAATTATTAGCAGACAAAGCACTTGCAGATAAAGCAATGGCTGATAAAGCCGCAGCAGATAAATTGGCATTAGACAAAGCTAAAGCTGATAAATTATTAGCAGACAAAGCACTTGCAGATAAAGCAATAGCTGATAAAGCCGCAGCAGAAAAATTAGCATCAGAAAATAAAGCTAAACTAGATTTAGATAAAAAGCTAAAAGAAATTTCAATTGCTGAATCAACATCTAAAACAAAAGTAGAAGCTGATAGATTAGCAAAGGAAAAATCACAAATGTTAGAATATAAATTTATTGATATTATTGCTAAAGCTGATAAAGATTTTTCACTTAAACGCTATATTGATGCTAAAAATGGATATATAGAAGCTTTATTAATAAAAGTGGATGATAGTTATTCAAAAGGAAGAGTTCTAGAATGCGTTAAGTTGCTTGGATCTGATGGTAATCAAAATATAGATGAGAGACAAAAACAATTATTGGCTAAATACAAGCCAGGAGTTACCGAGGAAATTATTTCTTTAGAAGGTGTAGTTATCGTAAAAAGGGTATTGGTTAAAAACAAAGTTGCTTATGTTTACGAAAAAAAGGTATTTAATTGGGGTGGTGTTTCCTGTTTTAGAGATAATGAATCTATAACATTGTCTGCTTTTGATATAGATACTAAAAAATAATATTATTCATGACTTTTCTTCCTAAGTTTATGTCAGAAGAGATTAGTTGTTGTGTATGTAACAATAATAATTCTGATTTATTTGAATTAAAATATCAAAAGGAACATTTTGCAGTTGTGATATGCAATATTTGCTCGTTAAATTTTATCCCTCCATATTACAGGAAGCAAATAAAATATGAACAATACAAAAACGAAGCAGTAACAACTGAAGTAAGAAAAGGAAATAATTGGGTTAAAATTCAAAGACATAAGTTAAGATTTAAGTTTATTCAAAAATTTGTGAAAACGGGTAAACTATTTGATTTAGGAGCTGGTTGGGGACATTTTATGTTAGCAGGAAAAGAATTAGGTTATGATGTTTATGGCATAGAAATTTCTGAACAACCCTATTTATACTGCGTTAATGATTTAAAATTACCCGTGGACCATGTTGATTTTTTTGAAATGGATGAATCAAGACAATTTGATATTATAACCATGTGGGATGTTTTGGAGCATATTGATAAAGCAGGAGATTTTTTAGAAAAGTGTTCTAAGTTAACTAAGCCTAATGGATATTTATTTTTACAAGTTCCTCAAATAGATAGTTATTTTGCAAAACGACATCAGGATAATTGGAAAATGATGGGTTTAGATCATGTTAACTATTTTGGTAAAAAAACAATCACTCAAATATTAGCCAATCATGGATATGAAGTTGTAAAAATAAAATCTTCTTTCGAAATAAAATTATTTATAATGTACACACTTTTACCATTTATAAAAAAAATTAAATCAAATAAGAAAGGCCGAGTTTCTGAGCTAAACAAGACAATAAACGCTGCTGAAAGGCAAGATTATTTTAATAAATTTACAAATAAACCACTATGGCAATTAAAATTATTTGTTTTTATACATAATAGAATATATAACTTTTTATCTTTTTTTAATATTGGAGAAGAGATGATGGTTGCTGCCAGAAAGATTTCTAAATAAAAATTAAATACTATTTTATAGTTTATCTTTTTTTAATTACTCTTTTTGCCTCGGTTGATTAGAGAAAATTAAAGTTAACTCATTTACTAATTCATTATAGGCAGGAATTTGTTTTTGTGAACAAATTTCTTTTATTTCTAAAAAATGATTGTAATTAATTAACTCAATATTTTTCTGTTGTTCATTGATTTTCGAAATTAAACTATCAATTTGAGTTTTTGAATTTGAATTGTTTTTTAATTTGGTATATAAATTATTTTTATAATTTAAAATTGTTTCTTGAATTATATTTATTTGTTGGCTGTGTTTTTGAATTAATTTTTTATAGCTGTTCTCTTGGTCTGTATTAAATACCAATTTATTAATAATTAACTGATCTGGTTTATTGCCTTTTCTATTTTCATCAGATTTATTGTCCTTTAAAATTATGAAACTCAGAGTGCTTAAGTTTAATAGTAATAATCCAATTAATGATAGTTTTAAAAAGTTAGTTTTTTTCATAGTGTTAGTAATAAATTTGATAATTAATATTATGAGAAATTAAATCATATTTAGAAGTTGTATCTTCATTTTTATTTGAGATTTTATCAATTTTAATTATTATAATCAAATTACAAAAAATCAATAATATATATATACTGAATGACAACCAAATTAAATTCGTTGACAAGAAAATATCTTTATTTAGTTTAATTTTTAAAAGAATTTTATTAAATAAGTAAGGGTTAAGATCAACTTTTTTAATATCTTTTGTGCTTTCTAATATTTCTTCAATTGTGTTTTCTTTTGACATAGTTTGTATTTTAAATTTATTTTATTTCTTTCTTTTGATATTCTTTAAAATTAATTGATAATGATATTTTTAAGTTATCTTTAGCTCTGTGAATTAAATTTTCGACTGCAGATATACTTTTTTCAAGAATTTCGCCAATTTCTTTATTATTTAACCCTTCAATTTTTGATAAAATAAATACAGTTTTTTGATATTTGGGAAGCAATTCAATTGCTTTAAAAAGTAAAATTGATTTTTCTTTGTTTTCTAATAGAATTCCTGGATGCTCAAAGTTTTTTCCGGAATGTATTAGTTCATTTTTCGAATTAAAAATACTTACCATATCTGACATTCTTTTTAGTCTTTTTTTTGCTTTTATAAAATCCAAACATTTATTTATAGTGATTCGATAGATCCATGTTTTTAAACTTGACTTATTTTTAAATTCAGATATTGAATGATAAACTTTAATAAAAACATCTTGTGTAACTTCTTCTGCATCTTCAATTGAATGAAGGTAGCCTAAACATAAATTATAGACCATTTTACTGTGCTCATTATAAATTAATTCGATGTTAGAATTTGAGTGAGAATTCATTTTTATTTAATCAAGAAAAGTACATCTATTTTTTATAATTTGATTTTAATTATATAATATATTCTTTTGACGATTATTAGATATATATTTTTCGGTTTGCTTAATAAATTTTGATTTTCATTATTAATGCAGATTCAAAAACTCACCGAAAAATTATCGAAACCGAAAGAATTAATAAATCAAATTTTGAAAAATTTATTATATATTTTAACGAAATCGAATCAAAAATTAAATTAGGAAATGAAAACCAAATAACCTAAGTTTATCAAAGCCTATTCGATATATAAGGGCTTGAAAAAACATTTGTTTACCTAATTCAGATATTATGCATAGGTTCTTCTTAATAATAATTTGTTTTTTTGTATCACTTTGTAATGCGCAATTACAAAATAGTAAATGGTATTTTGGAGCTAATGCAGGACTAGATTTTGCCACTTCACCGCCAACATTGATCACCAACGCAAACGTGAATACAAGCGGAGGGATGTCTAGTATTTCAAATGCAGCAGGCAACCTTTTGTTTTATACGGACGGCGTCACCGTCTGGAACAGCCTACACCAAGTAATGGCGAATGGCACTGGACTTTTAGGCACTATAAGTGCTTTACAGAATGTAGTAATCACTCCCAGTGCAACAAACGCTAGCATATATTATATTTTTACCAGTACTCCATTTTTCAAAACAAGTGTTGACATGAGCCTTGCAGCGGGCCTTGGATCAGTAGTAACAAAAAACCAATTAATACTTAATGGAGCCATACCAAATGTTATTGCTGGTGTTGGATGTAATGTTGTGCAAGCGTTTACCCGTAACAACTCGAACCATTTTGAGATGCAAACGGGTGAGGTTTTTAATGGTACAACTTATACTAACTCAGCAAGTTCATTTACCACTCAGGGTTCCTACTTGGATAAATGGCTAAAGGTTTCTCCAAATGGTTATTTGTGGGCACTGATTGCTGAAAAACCAGGCAGTGGCTTTGGTTTTTATGCAGTAGAGATACGCAACAGATTTTTACTATTAGATCCCACTGCCTACTCACCACCATTAGTGCTTACTGCAGGAACGGGGCTCGGCGATCTTTTCGCTTGTGAATTTTCACCTGACGGAACAAAATTTTATGTTTCGTCCCCTGGAACCAAACAACTTTATCAATGGGACCTTTGTGCTGGTTCCAACACTGCTATTATTGGGTCTCTTCAAACATTCAGCACTGGTAACACCAGTATTTACGGGATGCAGGTAGCCCCGGATGGTAAAATTTACTGTGCATCCAATCCGTCACTCAGTGTTATCAATAGTCCGAATCTCACAGGGGCGTCCTGTGGTTTTTCTCTTCAACAACAGTCTATTGGCACTGCTTCTTGTGGCCTTACACTCCCTAACTTTTGCAGCGGTTTCATTCAAAATAACCTAGCACCCTTATCTTTTTTAAGCCAATCGATTAATTGTACAACTTTTAGCTTTGTACCCTTATCCCCTTCAACTTTTTCAAATTGTTTCGCATCGGCACAGGGAATAAGTTCCGTGCTTTGGAATTTTGGGGATCCCACTTCCGGTGCAGCCAATACTTCGACAGTGTGGAGTCCTGCCCATCAATTTACTGCCCCTGGCACATATACTGTAAAATTGGTTGTTAGGCGTATTTGTCAGAAAGATTCAGTTGTTCAAACGGTGGGGTCTTCTGGTCCTTGGCCTGATATTTCCCTGAGCGGAAATTTTATAATTTGCAAGAATGGTTCCACCATTATTACTGCCACTGGTGCCAACAGCTATACATGGAGTAATAATGCTACGGGATCCGTTTTAACTGTATCTCCTGCTAACTCAAGCACATATTCAGTTCTAGGTTTAAACAGCAACGGTTGCACCAAGCTTACCACATTTTCGGTCAATGTCCAGCCATTGCCGGTGATAGTTCTCACTGGTAATTTTACAATTTGCGCTAACGGTTCCGCCGCTATTAATGCCACAGGTGCCAATAGCTATACATGGAGTAATAATGCTACCGGATCCGTTTTAACAGTATCCCCAGTAAACTCAGGCACATATTCAGTTCTTGGTGTAAACATCAATAATTGCCAAAGTACAAAGGTATTTACGTTTAGTGTTGTGCCTTGCACTGCTGTGAATGTTGTTTCATCAAACCAAGTGGGAATAATTGTTTATCCAAATCCCAGTCAGGGTGTATTTTTAGTTGAAATAAAACAAAGGATGCAAGTTTCAATTACAGACCTTTCAGGAAGCTCAGTTTACAAATCGCAACTAGCAATTGGCTCGCACAATATCGATTTGAGTAAATATGCCGATGGTGTTTATTTGCTAGAAGCTACGAATGAAAATGGTTCGCAGGTAATTAGATTGATTAAAGAGTAATCGCTTTCTATTCGGATTAGTCCATCAGGTTAGCGCTCAAATGTGTAACCTGTGGGAATAAATATACATCCCACGTTTTTAAGAGCAAATCTTTTGTTTGTTCTGGTAATAAATTATTGCTGGGTCTTGCACCACCGCTACACCCATCGGGCGCGTTATACACTTGGCCTGAAAATAACTGAAACAGCGACCTTGCTTGGTAGACCGCAGAGCCATTAGTTCCCGAACAAAGCCCTGCTAAATCGGTCAGCGTTTCAATATCGGTTAGCCGCTCCGAAGGTTGTGTAAACCTTCGGCAAAATTCTCTGCAATATTATTAATGATTTATCACAAACCGCT
>Ga0114977_10002641_pt1 | contig 11512 bp, 11 predicted proteins | sample S_130805_MF_Meta_FD_87026 | JGI IMG/M metagenome (GOLD analysis project Ga0114977, IMG submission 87026) | Freshwater microbial communities from Lake Simoncouche, Canada to study carbon cycling - S_130805_MF_MetaG | ecosystem: Environmental > Aquatic > Freshwater > Lake | place: Lake...
GGGCAAAGACAGGCTTTACCCGATGGAAGACCCCATGGCGCGGGTCAATATGCAGGCCAGCCGCAATGGCGAGGCGCTGAACTGGCATTTTGACCGGTCCGAATTCACCACCACGATCCTGTTGCAGGCCCCCGATCAGGGCGGCGAGCTGGAGTATCGCAAGGATCTGCGCAGCGCCGACGATCCGAACTATGACGGCGTTGCGGCGGTTCTGCGCGGCGAGGATCCGATGGTAAAGAAAGTGGCGCTGAAGCCCGGCGCGCTGAATGTCTTTCGTGGCGTGAACACCCTGCACCGCGTGGTGCCTGTGACCGGGCCCGTGGAACGTCTGGTGGCCATTTTCGCCTTCTTCGACCGTCCGGGCGTGGTGATGACGGCCAGGGACCAGATGGGCTTTTACGGTCGTGCGACCGCCGCCGCGTGACAGCATCGGCTGGCATCGGGCCAGCGCGTTACGGATGCAAGGCAGTCAGGCGCGGCGCAAAGCCAGCACGGCGTTGAGCCCGCCAAAGGCAAAGGCATTGGACAGCACCACATCCACCTGCGCCTCGCGCGCGGTGTTGGGCACCACGTCAAGCGCACATTCCGGATCGGGCTCTTCATAGCCGATGGTGGGCGCGATGACCCCATCGCGCAACGCCATGATGCAGGCCAGCAGTTCCACAGCCCCCGTGCCCCCGATCAGATGGCCGTGCATGGATTTGGTGGAGGAAATCATCAGCCGGTCGGCATGCTGGCCGAAAACATCGGCCACGGCGGCACATTCCGTCTTGTCATTGGCGGCTGTGCCGGTGCCATGGGCATTGATGTAGCCCACCTGATTCCCGCTGATCCGGGCATCACGCAGCGCCCCGGCAATGGCCCGTGCCGCGCCCTGCTTGGACGGCATCACGATGTCGGACGCATCGGATGTCATCGCAAATCCTGCGACTTCGGCCAGTATTTCGGCCCCGCGCGCGCGGGCATGGTCGTAATCCTCGAACACGAAGACGGCAGCCCCTTCGCCCTGCACCATGCCGTTGCGGTTCAGGCTGAACGGGCGGCAGGCGTCCTTTGACATCACGCGAAGGCCTTCCCAGGCCTTGATCCCGCCGAAACACAGCATCGATTCCGATCCGCCGGTCAGCATGGCCTTTGCACTGCCGGACCGCACCATCTGAAAGGCAAGGCCCATCGCATGGTTCGAACTGGCGCAGGCAGTAGCCACGGAAAAGGCCGGGCCCTTCAGGTTGAACTCCATGGACAGGTGACTGGCGGCGGCATTGTTCATCAGTTTCGGCACCACAAAGGGGTGAACGCGGTTCTTCCCCTCTTCATAGACCGCCCGGTAATTGTCATCCCAGGTGTTGACGCCGCCGCCGGCCGTGCCCAGCACCACACCGGACTCATAGCCGAGATGACCGTCGAAATTCAGGCCCGACTGCGACACGGCCTCGCGCGCGGCCAGCAGGGTGAACTGGGTGAATTTGTCATAGAGAACAATCTGCTGGCGGTTGAAATGCACCTCGGCGTCCCAGTTGTGCACCTGCCCGCCGATCTGGATCGACAATCGGTCCTTGTCGCGGATATCCAGCTCCGTGATGCCGCAGCGCCCTTCCCGGAACGCCTCCAGCGTGCCCGGCACGTCATGGGCCAGCGCGTTGATGGTGCCGGCCCCGGTGATGGCGACGCGATTCATGCCGGGCGGGCTGCCACCAGCGCCTCGACGGCGGCGATGATCGAGGCGACCGTAGAGATGTCAAAGTCGCTTTCGGAGGGGTCGTTGGCATTGAAGGGAACGGAAATGTCGAAGGCTTCCTCGATGGCGAAGATCGATTCCACCAGACCAAGGCTGTCGATTCCCAGACTTTCCAGGGTCGAGTCCAGCGTCACATCCGCCGGGTCCAGCACGGCCTGTTCGGCGATGATGGCAACCACCTGATCCTTCACAGTTTGCGCCATGGTGTCCCCCGCTTAAGTTCCGTGATGATTTAGTCGGTCTCGGTCGGCTTTGAAATGGCCTTCTGCAGGGCGGCAACGGTTGCCGCAAGGCGCGGCAGACGGCGCAGCGCCTTTTGTATTTCGATATGGGTCTCCATCTTCACCGCCGGATGGCCCAGCAGCACCCGGCCCGCCGGCGCATTGGTGAATATCTTGGTGGCGCCGCCTGCGATCACGTCATCCCCGACAAAGATGTTGTCATTGACCCCGCATTGCCCCGCCATCACCACACGGTCGCCGATGCGCGCCGATCCGGCTATGCCCACCTGCCCGCACAGCAGGCAGTCGCGCCCCACGGTCACATTGTGGCCAATGTGAACAAGGTTATCCAGTTTCGTCCCCGACCCGATTTCGGTATCGCGGACCGTTCCCCGGTCGATGCAGACATTCGCCCCCAGTTCCACGTCATCGCCAATCACCACGGAGCCCAGCGAATGGATGCGGGTCCAGCCCTGGGGGTGATGGGTGGTGCGCACCCCCAGCGTTTCGCGGATTTCCTCGACGCCCGATTTCTCTGGCGTCACAAAGGAAAAGCCGTCGCCGCCGATCACCGCGCCCGGCTGGCAGATGAACCGGTCGCCGATGGTAACCCGCGCCCCAATGCGCACCCCCTGCAGGATCAGCGCATCAGACCCGATGCGCGCCGCATCCCCGACGGAGACATGGCTGGCAATCCGCGCGCCCGGCCCGATCACGCAGCCCGCCCCGATGGTGACAAAGGGTCCGATCCGGGCACCCTCGCCGATCCGGGCGGATGGGTGGACGTCGCTGAGCGGATGCAGGCCCGGCGCAAGGCCTGGCCCCGGATCCAGCAGCTGCGTCAGCCCGGCCAGCGCGATGCGCGGGCGGCTGACCCACAGGGCCGCAGCAAGCCCAAGCGCGCGCCAGTCGGCACCCGGCCAAAGGATGGCCGCACGCGCCCGACCCGTGGCCAGACCGTCGGCATACTTGGGGTCCATTGCCAGCGCCAGCGCATCCGGACCGGCCATTGCCGGTTCTGCCGCCGACAGGATCACCAGGTCAAGGTCGCCCTCGGCCCGCGCCCCAAGGGCGGCAGCAATGTCGCGGATCGTGTGTCCCATGATCGCCTCCGGCGGCTGCGGACCTGTGCAGCCCGCCACGCCTGATTTATCCGCGAACCGGGTCCAGCACCACCCCGGCTTCTGTCAGGGCCTCGAAGATCAGGGCATCACGACCGTAAACGTCCCGCCGATAAGTCATCTCGCCCTTGGCGGTGGGATAGGCGGTGAAATAGACCAGATGCACCGGGACCGGCACCGTCAGCTTGATCACCGATTCCACCCCGGTCTTCAGGTGGCTTCCGAATTCCCCCCGGGGATCCGCCGACTGCGGGGCAAGCAGGGCGTAGGCGAAATCAAACGGGTCGTTCAGGCGGATGCAGCCGTGGCTGTAGGCCCGCACCTCTTTCGCAAACAGCGCCTTTTGCGGCGTGTCATGCAGATAGATGCTGTAGGGGTTGGGGAACATGAACTTCACCTTGCCAAGGGCATTGCCGTCGGATGGTGGCTGCCGCATGGAAAAGGGGAAATTCGCCGCCGTATAGGCGGTGAAATCAATGGACTCGCGTGCGATCACCCGACCCGAGCGGTCCACGATCTTCAGGTGGCCCGCCGCGTTGCGGTTGCTTTTCAGAAGCGGCAGATATTCCTTCGTGGTGATCGACCGTGGCACATTCCAGCTTGGGTTGATCACCATGAATTCCATTTGGTCGGAAAACTCGGGGCTGCGCTGTTCGGGAACGTTCTTGCCGATGACCGACCGGGTCTGGAACGTGATTTTGCCGTGGTCCACGATCCGGGCGGTGAAATCTGTCAGGTTCACCCAAACATAACGCTGTCCCCGGTCAAAGTTGATCCAACGCTCGCGCTCCAGTGCCACGATCACGGATTTCAGGCGTTCCTCGGGCGGCACGTTGATATCTTCAATCGTGCCGGGGCCGGCGACACCATCAGCCGTCAGGCCATGCAGGTACTGAAAGGCCTGCACAGCCCGCTGAAGCGCGCCGTCATAGTCCTGCGACGCGCTTTGGCGCAGAAACCCCATCTGCACCAGCCGGTCGCGCAGGGCCACGACCTGCGGGCCAGAGTCCCCAGGCGCAAGGGATTCTGCCTGTACCACCGGCCCCCAGCCACCCAGGGCAATCCGGTCTTCCAGCGCCAGCTTCCCGCGCATCAACTGGGCGTATTCGGCGGATTGCGGCGGCAATTGGCGCAAATAGGTGGCAGGATCGGCGGCAAGGAAATCATCGATCTGTACGCGCGGGTCGCGCAACGCAACCTCGTGCAGGATTCCGGGGTCGATCTTCGCCGGCACCAGCGCGCCGGTCTGCACGTCGCGCGCATAGTCAAGAAAAGCCCGGGTCATCGCCACTTCGGCGCGCCCCCGGTCGCGTTCGCTTTGGGCGCTGCGCAGCAGGGTGATCAGCCCGTCCACATCATAGCGCGCGATGGGCAGGCCATGGTCCGAGGCGCGCGCCACAACGCTGAGAAACGCCGTGCGCCGTGCGGCATCATCCGCCTCGGTCCAGATCGCGTCAAAGTTCCGGTCGCGGTAAAAATCTGCAACCGCTTCATCCTTGGCGGATGCTTCCGCGACCGCTTGCCGGAAGTCCACCGATTGCGCATCCGCAGCCCCGGCATCCGCCAAACCAAAGGACAAAGCGGTTAAAATTGCAGGGAAAAACCGGCGTGACCGGGACTTCAGAGCATCTTGAACAAACATCCGGCCGATAATCCTGCGCATGCCACAAGTTGCCTGCAAGTCTCTGGCATCAAACGCGGAATGTCTATTCACAAAGGGCGCGGCATTCCATCGCTTCCGCACCTGTGATGAAGATGCCGCCCCACTGTCGGTTCCAGTCGCCGCCGCCGCCGGTTTCAGCAGATTTCTGCCGATTCACTCCGTCGCAAACTCTGCGCCACAATGAAGGCTTGGGTTGAGAATCATCCTGTGGCATAAAGGTCTGGCCATTGGCGATACGTGGCACAACGAACCGTCGGAAACAGACGGTCTTATCTGCGGCGACGGGACAGGCGCTTAACATGACAGATTTACCTTCGACCGGCTTTTCGCGGCGTGGCCTGCTTGGGGCCTTTGCTGCAACAATGGTCGTGGCGGCCCCAACATATTCCAACGCCTTCGGGCTGTTGAAAGGGGCGGGCGATATCAGGCGCATCCGGATGTATTCGGGCCGCACTGGCGAAAGCATTGATACGATCTACTGGATCGAGGGCGACTACATTCCCGAGGTTCTTAAAGAGATCAATTACTTCATGCGCGACTGGCGCACGGGCACCAAGATCAAGATCGACCCGCGCAATGTCGATATCATGGCGGCGTCGCACCGGCTTCTGGATGTAAGCGAACCCTTTATGCTGCTGTCGGGCTACCGCAGCCCACAGACAAATGCGATGCTGCGCTCGCGCTCCAGCGGTGTTGCCCGCAACTCTTTGCACATGAAGGGTCAGGCGGCGGATCTGCGGCTGAAATCGCGGTCGGTGGGCCAGATGGCCAAGGCGGCGGCATCGTGTAACTCGGGCGGCGTGGGAAAATACTCGCGGTCGAACTTCGTCCATATGGATTGCGGGCCGGTCCGCCATTGGGGCGGCTGAGCCGCCCCCCTGCAGCACGACCGGGCACCTCCGGCTGCCTTTTTCAGTCCACCTTCAGGGCTTCCGCACCGTCGGGCTTAGCCCGCCCCTTGAACCCCATGGCCACCACGAATTTCTCTGAACTGTCGGGTCGGCTTGCCGGGGGCTTTACATTCGCAACCTTGGTGAAATTTCGCTTGAGCGTGGTCTGAAGCGCAATCTCCGCCCCGCCGGCCAGAACCTTGGCCACAAAGGTGCCCCCCTCTTCCAGCACATCAAAGGCAAATTGTGCGGCCGCCTCGCACAGGGCGACGATGCGCAGGTGGTCGGTCTGCTTGTGCCCCGACGAGGCTGCGGCCATATCGCTGAGCACAACATCGGCGGGTCCGCCCAGCCACGCCTTCACCTTGTCATCCGCCCTGTCTTCCAGAAAATCCAGCTGGTGGATCACCGCGCCCGTGATCGGCTCCACCTCTTGCAGGTCCACGCCCAGAACGGTGCCGACGGGTTTGTTGTGCCGCTCCCCCAGGGCATTGACCCGCCCGACGGCCACCTGGCACCAGCCCCCCGGCGCACAGCCCAGGTCAACAACCCGTGCCCCTGGTTTCAGAAAGCCGTATTTGTCGTCGAGTTCCAGAATCTTATAGGCCGCCCTGCCGCGATACCCTTCCTTCTTGGCGCGAATGACATAGGGATCATTCAATTGCCGTTCCAGCCACAGCGTTGACGACAGCTTACGGCCCTTCGCGGTCTTGACCCGCACGCGCAGCTCGCGCTGCCCCCGGCCCGATATGTTCTTCTCGCCCGTCTTTTTGTCACCGGTCATTCGAAAGGTCCGTCTTCCAAAACGCCATCCGCGCTCATCTGCGCATAAAGCAGCCCCTCGCGCAGCCCGCGGTCGGCCACCGAAAGGCGGTCGGTCGGCCAGATGCGCATCAGGGCCTGCAGAATTGCGGCCCCCGACATGATCAGCGCATGGCGGTCGCGCCCGATCCTGGGGTCGGTGCGCCGGCCTTCGGGGCCAAGCGACAGGTAATCGCGGATCACCGTGTCGATCTGATCCGACGACATCCGCAGGCCATCCACCTTGGCCCGGTCATAGCGGCGCAGCCCAAGGAAGGACGCAGCCACGGTGGTGACTGTGCCGCTGGTGCCGATGATCTGAAAGCCCTCGCGCGGATTTTCCGCGTTATAGGGTGAAAAATTGGCAAGGTTTTCTTCGAAAAACCAACTCATCAGCGCAAAGCGTGCGGCGTCGTCTTCGACATCGGCAAACTGGTCTTTCAGCGTGGCAACGCCCAAGGGGACCGAAATCCAGTCCACCACCCGGGCCGCCGGCGCATCGCCCTGGCTGTTGAAGCCGGCATGCAGCCGCATGATGGCGCGGGGGCGGTCTTCGGGATCAACTGCCGAAAGATCGATCCAGACAAGCTCGGTGGACCCGCCGCCAATATCGACAACAAGAAGCTGTTCGGTGCGCGGGCTGACCAGCGGCGCGCAGGAGATGACGGCCAGCCGCGCCTCTTCTTCCGGCGCGATAATCTCCAGTTGCAACCCGGTTTCGCGGCGCACCTGGCGGATAAAGTCGCGGGCATTGCGCGCGCGCCGGCAGGCTTCGGTCGCCACCAGACGCATGCGGTCAACGCCGTGCTTTTCGATCTTCTTCTGGCAGATGCGCAGCGCCTGAACCGTGCGCCCCATCGAGGCGCGGCTGAGCCTGCCCGAGGCTTCAAGACCCACCCCAAGCTGGACAGTCTTTGAGAAGCTGTCGACAACCGTAAACTGACTGCCCTTTGGCTGGGCAATCAGCATCCGGCAACTGTTCGTGCCAAGGTCAAGGGCAGCATAAAGCTGTCCCGTCTCGGCGGTGCGGGTGCCAGACGGGTCCACCGGCAGCGCAACGGACCATGGCCCGTCGGTCGACATCGGTATCGCGTCCGCACCCAGGGGACGCTCGGGCGTCATCTCGCCCTCCATACGTGGTTGCCCTGACCGTAGCCGCAGGGGCGCGGCTCTGCAAGGACCGAAGCTGCGGCGGGTGACGGGGCGGCCCCAAGGGGCGAACCTGCCGCTATCGCCGGTTTGTCGCAAGGGGACAGCGGGCGGGGTCGCTGGCTGCGCGGGACGTGTCGAAATCCGACATCGGATGTCGCCCTGCGACCCGTAGAAGGAAGCGCAAGCACACAAGGGGAATCAGCCATGCCTGACGTCACGGTTGTCTACTGGCGCGACATCCCGGCCCAGGTCATTGTTGGCAAGGGCCGCAGCGGATCGAAAGTGCAACTCAGCGAACGCTTCGAGCAGGCGATCGACCGCTGTGCCATGAAAATCGGGGCCAAGGATGCCGACGCCTATATGGCGGAATGGCGCAAGGCCCCGCCCTATACGCTCGAGGGCGAGCCTGATGTCATCGCCGCGGCCGAAGCCGCCCGGCTGGAAGCAGAATTCGACGCCGTGCGCCTGCGGGCGCTGATCGATACCGACGGCCGCGCCTGACGCGCCCCCGTGCAACGAACCGTACAGGAGACCGTGATGGCCTTGTTCAACTTCCGCCGCGACCCGCAGCCCGCCCCTGCCGGAACCCCGCTTGACGCCATGCTCGACGGCTTTTCGATGGAAGTCATGCCGCGCACCGCCGAGAAAGTGGAAAGTTTCCGCGACATCCTGCCGGTCGGAACGCGCGTTTACATCGCCCATATCGAAGGTACGCCCATTGAAGACATGGTCGCCACGGCGCGGCGTGTGTCCGCCGAAGGCTTTCCGGTCATGCCGCATTTCCCGGCCCGGATCATCCGCGACAGGGCCATGCTGGCCGACTGGATTGCGCGCTACCAGGGCGAGGCTGGCGTCACACAGGCCCTGCTGCTTGCAGGCGGCGTGGCCAGCCCGGCGGGAGATTTCGACAGCTCGATGCAGCTGATGGAAACCGGCCTGTTTGATGGATTTGACCGTCTGCATGTCGCGGGTCATCCCGAAGGCAACAAGGATATCGACCCCGACGGGTCCGACCGCATGGTGATGGAAGCGCTGCGCTGGAAGCAGGCCTTTGCCGACCGCAGCGACGCCAGAATGGCAATCGCCACCCAGTTCTGCTTCGAGGCCGATCCCGTCATCGCCTGGGCCGACCGTCTGGCGGCCGAAGGCATCCGCCTGCCGATCCATATCGGCGTCGCCGGCCCGGCGAAGCTGCAGACGCTGATCAAATTCGCCATTGCCTGCGGAGTCGGCCCCAGTCTGCGCGTGCTGCAAAAGCGGGCGATGGACGTGACCAAGCTGCTTCTTCCCTATGAGCCCACCGATGTCCTGACGGCCCTTGCAGCCCACAAAGCGAAAGCCCCGGGCTTTGGAATTGAATCGGTCCATTTCTTCCCCCTTGGCGGCATCAAGACCAATGCCGCCTGGGTTACCGAAAACGGCGGCGCCAGTGGCGTTCCGGCCTCTCACGCGCAAGGAAAAGTCTGAAATATGACCCGTACCGTTCTGGAATCAAAAACGAAAACCGTCATCATCGGCTTTGACGAGCCCTTTTGTGTGATTGGCGAGCGCATTAACCCGACCGGGCGCAAGAAGCTGGCGGCAGAGCTGGAGGCGGGCGATTTCACCACCGTCGAGCGCGACGCGCTGGAACAGGTCGCCTGTGGTGCCGTGGTGCTGGACGTGAACTCGGGCGCGGTCTTTACCAACAAGATGGCCAGCGACCCGCGCTATGCTGACAACAATTTTGTCGAGCCGCCGCTGATGCGCGAGCTGATCCTGCGCATTCAGGCACTGGTCGATGTGCCGCTGTGCATCGACAGCTCGGTTCCCGGCGCGCTGGAAGAAGGCCTGCGCGCCTGCGAGGGCCGCCCGCTGCTGAACTCGGTGACCGGCGAGGAAGAGCGTCTGGAACTGGTCCTGCCGCTGGTCAAGAAATACAACGTGCCCGTGGTTGCCATTTCCAATGATGACACCGGCATCAGCCAGGACCCTGACGTGCGTTTCGCGGTGGCCAGGAAGATCGTCGAACGCGCGGCCGATTTCGGCATTCCCGCGCATGACATCGTGGTCGACCCGCTGGTCATGCCGGTCGGTGCCATGGCCTCGGCCGGGCAGCAGGTTTTTGCGCTTGTGCGCCGCCTGCGCGACGAGCTGGGCGTGAACACCACCTGCGGCGCGTCCAACATCAGCTTCGGCCTGCCCCACCGCCATGGCATCAACGCGGCCTTCCTGCCGATGGCCATTGGCGCGGGCATGACCAGTGCGATCATGAACCCGGTGCGGGCGGTGGAGATGGAGGCGATCCGCGCTGCCAACTTCCTGATGAACCATGATGCCAATGGCGGCGAATGGATTCGCTTCGCGCGGGTGCTGGAAGCGGTCGAGGGTGGCAAGACCTTTGCCGAAGCCAGCGCCGAAGCCGCCAGTGCCGGCGGCCGCGGCGGCCGGTCCGGCGGGCGCGCAGGCCGCGCCCGCGCGTAAACCCGCCGTGAACCATGCCCCGGCAGGATCGGGCCATGGATCCGATCGTCAGACAGGCGGACGCTGAGGGGTGAATTGCCGAAGTGTTCAGCGCAAAATCCGTGGCGCGCGGCGGTGTCATCCGCCGCGACCTGCGCCGGATCGACCACGAAATCGGGCGCGACCGCTTTATCGCCGAGCTGCGCGCGCGCGGGTTTCACCTTGTTGAAACCCGCGGTCAGAGGATCGTGATCTGCAACACCGGCTTTCTGCGGGTCGTCTGCTGAAGACGGATTTTCTGCGAAAATTCTGATTTTTCGCAGAAAAACCGTCAGGTCCGGCAGGGGCGAATGACGCAACCGGTTGCCGTCGCGCCGCGAACAGGCATGGCAGACTGGCCCGGCCTGCGTAAATACCGTCACAGACAACCAACAGGACATCCCATGGCCGACGACGCGCTGGTGATCTTTACCCCTTCAGGCAAACGGGGGCGCTTTGCGCTGGGCACGCCGGTTCTGACAGCGGCGCGTCAGTTGGGGGTCGATCTGGATTCGGTCTGTGGCGGGCGCGGCATCTGTTCGAAATGCCAGATCACGCCAGGCTATGGCGAATTTTCCAAGCATGGCGTCACCGTCAGCGCCGATGCCCTGTCGGACTGGAATTCGGTCGAGGAACGCTACAAGTCGATCCGGGGCCTGACAGAGGGCCGCCGTCTGGGCTGTCAGGCCAAAGTCATGGGCGATGTCGTCATCGACGTGCCCCCCGAAAGCCAGGTGCACAAGCAGGTGATCCGTAAATCCGCCGCCATGCGCGACATCGTGATGGATCCGGCGACGCGGGCGGTCTACGTCGATGTCGCCGAGCCGGACATGCACGAACCGACGGGCGATTTCGAGCGTCTGTCGCTGGCCTTGCGTGACCAGTGGCAGGTGGCCGATGTCGAGGCAGACCTTGCCCTTCTCCGCCGGTTGCAGCCGACGCTTCGCAAGGGCGACTGGAAGGTGACAGTAGCGGTTCATCAGGGCCACCATGATGCCCATCCGCGCATTCTTGACATCTGGCCCGGCTTTCATGAAGGCGGCCTTTACGGGCTGGCCATCGATCTTGGCTCTACCACCATCGCGGCACATCTGTGCGATCTGCGCGACGGTACGGTCCTTGCCTCCAGCGGGGTGATGAACCCGCAGATCCGCTTTGGCGAAGACCTGATGAGCCGCGTCAGCTATGCGATGATGAACCCGGGCGGCGATGTGGAAATGACCCGCGCCGTGCGCGAGGCGCTGGATACGCTGATCGGCACCATCGCCACCGAGGCCGGCGTCGAAACTTCGGCGATCTACGAGATCGTCTTCGTCTGCAACCCGGTCATGCACCATCTGCTGCTGGGCATTGATCCGGTGGAACTGGGACAGGCCCCCTTTGCGCTGGCCACCTCGGGCGCGCTCAGCCTGGATGCCCGCGATCTGGACCTGACCCGTGTCAAC
>Ga0114977_10002642_pt1 | contig 11507 bp, 10 predicted proteins | sample S_130805_MF_Meta_FD_87026 | JGI IMG/M metagenome (GOLD analysis project Ga0114977, IMG submission 87026) | Freshwater microbial communities from Lake Simoncouche, Canada to study carbon cycling - S_130805_MF_MetaG | ecosystem: Environmental > Aquatic > Freshwater > Lake | place: Lake...
GCACGGCCACGGCAACGCCACCTGCCGCCGGACGAGTCGCTTCGGGCTCGGCGAAGTCGATCTCCAGCCGCGTGATCCGGCCCGCGGCGATCTCGACCTGCCGTACCCGCGGCTCCTGGCCGGCGAACTCCACCGTCAGGGTCGACGCGCCCGGCGGCACGATGAACAGCCCGTCGCTCGGCCCCAGCGGCTTTCCGTCGAGCGTCACCTCGGCCCCGGGCGGGACCGTCTTCACGTAGAGCCGCGTCGTCGGCGTGGGCGACGTGGTGACCGAGGGCTGCGCCGAGGGAGTGGCCGATGCCGGAGCCGGCCGCTCGTCGGCGGCATGGAGCCTGAACAGCCACGCCCCCAGCAGCGTGACGGTGATTGCAAACGACGCGGCAAGACGGCGCATGGCGGCATCCCGTGGGACAAGGCGTATCGTACGCCCCTCACCAGACGGTAGGCGCGACCGCTCCGAAATCTGTCGCGACGAACGCCGCGAGCCATTCCGCCGAGCCGCCCACACTCCGTACGCGGCGATCCTGGACGACGGAGGTATGATGCGAGCATGCCGCCCTTGCAGCTGATCCCACCGACCGATCTGGCTCCGCCCAGCATCGCGCACCTCTCGCCGCGCGACCGGGCCAGGGTCTGGGCACAGATGGTGGACGAGGGAGACCGGCTCGTGTTCGAGGGCTTTCTTCGGCAGCACGGGGATCAGGCTGTGGCGCGACGGGCGTTCGATGAATGGCTCGCGCGACGCGCGGCGGAGGCGACGTCGGCCAAGATCCGGATGCTCCGGGCTCGCCGGCCCACGGAACACCACGATGGCCAGTGAGGGCGTGCTGGCCACGCTGCGCGCTGGATGGAATGCTTTGTCCGGCGTCGCGGCTCCAAAAGCCGTTATCGGGGGCCTCGCGCTCACTGCCTGGAATCACGCCCGTTACACGCGCGATGCCGACGTGCTGCTCGTGTCCGGTGACTTCCAGAAGGAGGCCGTCGATCGCGCGGTGCCGTGGCCAGCTCTGACCGATGCGGGTGACTTGCGTGTCGTCCAGCCGGACGATCTGGTGGTGATCAAGCTCCTGGCCGGGCGGCTCATCGACCGGGCGGATGCCGCGATGCTGCTGCGCGAGAATCGCGAAGCCATCGACTTCGTCCGACTTCACCGAGAGGTCGTCGGGCAGGGCATCTCCGCCGAGTATCGGCAGGTCTGGTCGGACGCGTTTCCATCCGAGCCGATGCCGCGTCTCGAGTAGCCGGAAGACGACCCGCGGTTGTCGCGAGGGCGTTCCTGCCAGACAGAACCAGGTATCCTGTCCGGAAGCCGGTGCCGGTTTTCGCCCCGGGGGTTCAGGCCCAGATCAGCCATGCCGCGGATGGACACGCAGACACACGTCACGCTCCTCGAGCGGCTTCGCGAGCCCTCCGACCCGCTCGCCTGGGACGACTTCTACCAGCGCTACTGGCGGCTGATCTTCACGACGGCCCGCCGCCGCGGCTGCTCCGACCACACCGCCGACGAGATCGTGCAAGAGGCGATGCTCGCGGTGTTCCGTGGCCGCGACGCCTTTCGCTACGACCCGGCTCGGGGCCGGTTTCGCGACTGGCTCGGCACCGTCGTGCGAAACGCCGTGGCCGCCCGCCGCCGTTCGCCCGCCGACCGCGCCCGGCCGCTTGCCGACGACGCCCCCTTCGCCGCCGTGCCCGATCCGGCCCCGCAGCCCGACGCTGAGTGGGAACGCGGCTTCGACCTCGCCACGCTGGCGTCACTCCTCGACATCGTTCGCCACGAGGTGACGCCGGCGACGTTCCAGGCGTTCGAACTCGCCGTGCTCCAGGAACTGCCGGGGGCCGACGTGGCCAGGGTGACCGGCATCTCCCGCAACGCCGTCTACCTCGCGCGGCGGCGGATCCTCGCGCGGCTGAAGGAGCTCGGAGCCCGCGTCGAGCCGGCCGCCGCGCTCGTGGCCAGCCTCCGCGAGGCGATGCGCGATGCCCCGAGGCCCGCCGTGGAACGGGCCGTCACCCTCCACTCGGAACAGACGCTCCTCGCCGCGCGGGCGGCACACGCGGGGGCCGATCGATGACGCATCGCGCCGCGACCGCCGACGCGGAGCCCGCGCCGCCGTTGATTCCCGACATCGACCTCGTGCGCCGCATCGGCCAGGGTGGCTTTGGCGAGGTGTGGCTCGGCGTGAACCGGGCCACCGGCGGGCTCAAGGCGGTGAAGATCGTGCCGCTGGCCCGCGGCGGCCGCACGATCGATCCCGCCGGCCGCGAGGTCGGGTCGCTCGCGCAGCTCGAGAGCCAGCGGATCGCCAGGCATCCGAATCTCATCGACATCTGGCACGTGGGCCGCACGGCCGACGTGCTCTTCACGCTCATGGATCCCGCCGACGACGCCTCGGGGCGGCCCGCCAGCACCGATCCGGCGTATCGGCCGGCGACGCTCGCCCTCCGGCTGGAGCAGGGCCCGCTCGCGGCCGACGAGTGCGTGCGCTGTGCACGGCAGCTCGCGGCCGGCCTTGCGCACCTCCACGCAGCCGGGATGGTGCACCGTGACGTGAAGCCGTCGAACTGCCTGTTCGTGGGCCGCGATCTCAAGCTCGCCGACTTCGGCCTGCTCACGCCGGCGTCGTCGCAGCTCTCGCGGCTGGGCACCGTGCGCTACATGCCCCCCGACGGCCGCATGGACCTGCGGGCCGACGTCTACGCCGCGGGCCTCGTGATCTACGAGATGCTGACGGGCCTGCCGGCCGACGCGTTTCCGCGACTGGGCGACCGCGCCCGGGAGATCGCCGCCGATCCGCGGCTCGCCCACGTCAACCGCGTGGCGCTGCTGGCCGCCAATCGCGACCATCACGCGCGGCCGGCCCACGCAGGGGACTTGCTCGCCGCGCTCGAGGCCGAGCCCACGCTCCCCGCCACTCGTCGCGTCACTCCCCAGAGCATCGCGGCCGCAGCCGGGCTGGCGACGGCCCTGGGAATCGCCGCGATCCTGCTCACCACCTCGGGCCGCGGCACGAGGCCCGAGGCCACCACGATGCCGACGGTCGCGGCACCACCGAAACTAGCGCCGACACCCGCGCCCGTCCCGCCGGTCGGGGTGACAGTCAACTTCATCACGGAGCCGCTCGAGGCTGAAGTGATGATCGACGGCACGCCGGCCCGAGGCCCGGACGGCCGTCCGCTGACGACTCCCTTCACCGCGAGCGTGCCACCGGGCCGCCACCGCGTGGCCTTCGTGCACCCGCTCCGCGGCCCGCTCGACGGTGGCACGGTCGACTTCGACGCCACCCGGGAAGTGGTCGCCCGCTGGCCGTAGCCGCCACGTGATCGGCTGTCCGCCGGCCGCATCGCGGCACCGCAGGCGAGCTCCTCGATGACGCACGCGGCCTCGGCTGGCCACGCATTGCACGGGCCGCCACCCGGCCCTATAATGTTCGCCTGTACATCACTCCGCCCAGCCCTCCGGAGCGCCGCGATGAACGCCGAGACCATCAAGGACTACCTGCGCCGCGAACCGTTCGAGCCGTTCGTCATCCGCATGTCGAATGGGGAGGTCCACGAGATCCGGCACCCCGAGTGCGCGTTCGTGATGAAGAGCAAGATGATCGTCTACTATCCCGATGACGATCGCAGCGTGACCTGCTCGCTCGTGCACATCAACAGCATCGAGACGCTGCAGGCAAACTGACTCGACGCGTGGCCATGACCGTCGAATCACTCCCTGGGATCGCTCAGAGCCCCTCGTCCGTGAGCGCTCCGAGACCGGACGTCGGCGCGGAGGGATGCCAAACCGGCCAGTTGTCGGCCGCCCTCCGCTCATCGAGCACCCGGCGGTCCACCTCGACCGACGCCGGCCAGGCGGCGGTGACGTCCATCGCCGAGTGATACAAGCGATACCCGAAATCCTTCGTCCGCCGCGGGCCCGGCCGGCGAGACTCAGGACTGTCGGGCTCGAAGGCCCAGACCACGAGCAGAAAGTCGCTCGGCGCGACGCCGTTCACGTCGCTGTCCCGCCACGGCGCGAAGGTGCATTGCATCAGCGGCGGGCGGATGCCGGCCGCCGCCGAGTTGCCCGCCGCTGCGATCGGCTGCTTGACGTCGAGGGTGTCGAACAGCGGCCGCTCGTCCATGAAGGGTAGGATCTCCCGAGCCCAGCCCCGCGGATACGCCGCGAACGGCGCCGGCGGCAGGGCACGAGCGCTGTCGATGTACTGCTGAAGGGCCAGACCGAGCTGCCGCTTGTGGTCGCCGCATTCGGCCCGCTTCATCCCCGCACGCACCGACTGGATCGCGGGAAACAGAAGCGACACCATGATTCCGATGATCGCCACGCAGACGAGCAGTTCCACCAGCGTCACGCCCCGCCGCGATCTCGCACAACCGCGCATCGTTCGCCCCCCCGCGTCGTGATGTCCCGGCCGACGGCAGTCTACGCCGCAGGCCGGGGTGAGGGCGTCGCCGGCGCAGGATCAGGCCACCGCTTCGGCGCCGGCCTGGAGCCGGGCGGCCGGCACCGGGAACTGCTCGGCGAGTTCGGCCACCTCGCGGCGGGTCGTCTCCACCACGCCGGCGTCGTCGGTGTGCTTCAGCGCCCGGAGGATCCACTGGGCGATCCGCTTCATCTCGTCGGTGCCCATCCCGCGGGTCGTGAGCGCCGGCGTGCCGAGGCGGATGCCGGAGGGATCCATCGGCTTCCGCTCGTCGTAGGGGATCATGTTCTTGTTGCAGGTGATCCCGCAGCGGTCGAGCGTCTGCTCGGCGATCTTGCCGCCGATGCCCAGCGGCGTGACGTCCACCAGCATCAGGTGGTTGTCGGTGCCGCCGCTGACGAGCCGCACGCCACCGGAGGCGAGCGCCTCGGCGAGCACCTTCGCATTCGCCACGACCTGCTTCGCGTAGGACTTGAACTCGGGGCGCAGCGCCTCGCCGAACGCCACCGCCTTGCCGGCGATCACGTGCATCAAGGGCCCGCCCTGCTGGCCGGGGAACACCGACCGGTCGAGATCCTTGGCGTGCGCCTCGCGGCACATCGCGATCCCGCCGCGGGGGCCGCGGAGCGTCTTGTGGGTGGTGCTGGTCACGAAGTCGGCCACGGGCACCGGGTTGTCGTGCATGCCGGCGGCCACGAGGCCCGCGATGTGGGCCATGTCCACCAGCAGCTTCGCCCCCACCTCGCGGGCGATCTCCGCGAACGTCCCGTGGGGGATCTCACGGGGATACGCGCTCGCCCCGGCAATGATCAGCTTCGGCTTGTGCTCGCGGGCGAGGCGGGCCACCTGGTCGAAGTCGAGCCGGCAGTCTTCGCGGCGGACGCCGTAGTGGACGAACTTGTAGAACACGCCCGAGGCGTTGAGCTTCATGCCGTGGGTGAGGTGGCCGCCGTGGGCGAGGTCGAAGGCGAGGACGGTGTCGCCCGGCTGAATCGCGGCGAGATACACCGCCGCGTTGGCCTGGCTGCCGGAGTGCGGCTGCACGTTCACGTGCTCGGCGCCGAACAGGCTCTTGAGCCGATCGCGGGCGATGTCTTCCACCTTGTCAACGAACTCGCAGCCGCCGTAATACCGCCGACCGGGATAGCCCTCGGCATACTTGTTGGTCAGCACGCTGCCCACGGCCTGCATCACTGCCGGGCTCGTGAAGTTTTCGCTCGCGATCATCTCGAGGCCCTCCTGCTGCCGCACCTGCTCGGCGGCGATGGTGGACCAGACCTCGGCATCCTCGAGTTCCACGAAGTTGGTGGGGGCGTGCATCGGGAATCCTCCTGGGGGCGGGCGGGCGATCGACTGCGACCGCCTGATTGTGGAAGGAGCGGCAACCACCGTCAACGAGCCCGGCTACCGCCGCCGCGCGGTCGCGAACGCCCCTCGCGGCCGCGGCCGCCGCGTCACCCGATCGACAGGAGCTTCATGTCGAACACGAGCACCGAGTTGGCCGGGATGCCCGGCCGCGCCGTCGAGCCGTAGGCCAGGCTCGCCGGGATGATCGCCGTCAGCCGCTGGCCCACCCGCATCTGGGCCACGAGCTCGTCCCAGCCCTTGATCACCTCGCCGGCCCCCAGCGTGAACGAGAACGGCGTGTTCTTGTCGCGGGAGCTGTCGAACTGCGTGCCGTCGAGGAGCCAGCCGGTGTAGTGCGTGGTGACCCGCTGGCCGCTCGTCGGCACCGCCCCGCTGCCCTGCTGCGTGATCCGGTACTGGATGCCGGTGAGCGTGGTCGTGAAGTCGGTGAAGGAGGTTCGCGCCGCGGCAGCCTGCTGCGGGCCCCTCAGCCCGGCGAATAGGTTCGTCCGAGCGCCCGACTGCGCGAGGAACGCCAGCCCCGCGGCACCACCGCCGCCGCTGAGCCCCTGCACCGCCGCGAAGCCGTCGATCCGGCCGTCGCCGTTGCGATCCACGGTGGCGGCGAACGCCGCGGCCCGCGGCCGCGATGCCCCGACGAACGCGGCGAAGCTTGCCAGCCGGGCGTTGGCCGCCGGCGACACGCTGCCGTCGTAGATCTCGGTACCCGGCCCGCCGCTGGTCACGATCACGTCATCGATCTGGCCGGCGTCGTAGCGGCCCGCCGCCACGGCCATGCCGGCCCGCTGCCCCGGAGCGAAGGGCGCGAAGCCGTCCACCTTCGCGGCCGCCGGACCGGAGAGATCGTAGATCGCGACCTGCGGCGCCATGCCCGTGCCGCTGGCAACGGCCAGCTCGGTGCGGCCGTCGCCCCGCGTGGCGTTGACGAGCGAACCTCCGACGAACGTGCCCACATCGGCGAACGCCACCGTCGCGCCGCCGAGGAAGTCGGCCCCGAACGGACTGAAACTGCGATAGGGAGTGGAGGAGATCTGGCCACCGAACGAGGGCGAGAGGAACACGCTCACCTCCGAGCCGCGCGACTTCGCCGCGACGATGTCGGCCCAGCCGTCGCCATTCACCTCGCCGGCCGACACCGCGACGCCGGCGAAATAGTCGGCGCCGAACGGCCGCAGCCGGAAGGCGGGCAGCTCGCGAAGGGTGGTGCCGGTCCCCGAGCCGTCGATCGTGAACACGCGGATCTCGGCCAAGCGGCCCGGCCCCGACGCGGCCACGATCTCGTCGCCCGGCAGCCCGTTGACGTTGGCCATCGCCAGCCGCACGCCCCCGCGAAACGCCTCTTCGAAGGCGAGCGTCTGGGCGACCACGGTGCCCGTGTCGGCCTCCACGAGCTGGATCAGCGGCCGGCTATCGGGGCCGATGTCGCCGCCGAGGGCCACCAGCGAGTGGGCGAGCACCTGCCGCGGTTCCAGGGCCTCGAGCCGCAAGCGGTTCGCGGCCGCCTGACGACGCCGGGCGGAGGGAGCGCGGGACGGGCGACGGGCGGCCATGATGAACCCCAGAGAGAACCCCGAGACACCCCAGACAAAAACCACGGGGAAGCGGCGGACGGGTCGGCGGCCTCGCCCGCGACCTCGGTCCATACGCTCAGAGATACCGTGCGGTTCGGCCCGGGGCAATTTGTGGGCGAATCCCGGTCAGTCGAGCCGCATCGGCTCGGGCATGAAGGTGAGCACCGGGATCACGAGCACGGCCAGGCCGAGGGCGGTCCGCATTGGCCCCAGGGGCCGGCCGTCGTCGGCGATCGGCGGGTGATCGACCCCCATCAGCGTCACCAGCACGAGCATCACCACCCAGTTGAACTGGCCGCTGATGATCACCGCGGCCATCGACGCCAGCAGCACGCCCCGGGCCACCCAGTTGCCAGCCCGGCCGAACACGGCTCGGCAGATATGCCCGCCGTCGAGCTGGCTCATCGGCATCATGTTGAGACCGGTCACGAGCAGGCCCACCCAGCCGGCCATGAACAGCGCGTTGGGCGCGACCGCGGCGGTGGCGGGCAGGTCGGGCCGCACCATCGACTGCACCCAGCGGGCCAGCGGGGGCATGGCGAAGGGCGTGTCGGCATCCGGGCCGCCGCCGGTCAGAAGCCCGAGCGCCAAGAGCGGCAGCGCCACCACGAGTCCGGCGAGCGGGCCCGCCACCGCGATGTCGAACAGCTGCCGGCGATTGGCCCGCGCGCCCTCCATGCCGATCACGGCGCCCAGCGTGCCGGTGAGCAGCACCGGCACCGGAATGAAGAACGGGAGCGTGGCGGGGATGCGGTGGATCCACGCGGCGATGAAGTGGCCCGCCTCGTGCGCCGTCAGCACCGCCATCACGGCCGCGGCGTAGGCCAGGCCGCGGGGCCAGTGGGCCGCCAGTTCGGAGCCGATGTCATCCAGCCCCAGGAGCAGCGGCTGCCAGCCGGCCGCGCCGGCGGCGAACGTGGTCATGCACGTCAGGAGATAGAGCAGCCCCTGCAGCCGCAGCCGCGGCGCCGGCCGCGATCGGAGGAGCGTCTCGAGATCGGGTCCGGGATGGGAGTGCGGCGGCAGCATGGGGGGAGAACCCGAGAATACAGGTTTTCGCAGGCGTCTGATAAACTGTCGCGACTGCATCCTGGTCCCTGGCACGGTTTTCCTTCCGGCACCGCCCGAGGTTTTTCATGCTCTTTCGCCTGCCCTCGTCCGTCCGCTGCCATGCCGCGATCGCCGGCATGCTCGCCGTCGTCTGCTCGGCCGCGGTTCGCGCCGCCGACAAGCCCGAGGTGATCGCCGTCGTGGCCGTCGATCCCTATGCCGACCTCCGCAGCCAGCTCACCTGGGTCGGCGAGCAGGTGGGCAACCCCACGCTCGCCGGCTTCGCCGAGTCGTTCATCCTCCTGGCCACGCAGGGCAAGGGCCTCGCCGGCCTCGACGTGAAGCGGCCGGTCGGGATCGTGATCACCACCGCGGGCGGCCCGCTGCCCACGGCCCACGCGTTCGTGCCGGTGAAGGATCTCGACAAACTGCTCGGCGCGATCCAGGGGATGACCGGCCCCGTGGACGAAGTGGACGGCAAGCGGCGCATCAGCCCGCCGGGCGGCATGCCGCTCGAGATCGCGGAGCAGGACGGCTGGGCGATCCTCTCGCAGCCCGGGTCGCCGCTGGAACTGGCCGACCCGCTCACGGTGATCGGGCCGCTCTCGAAAGACTATTCCGTCGCCATCGAGCTGTTTCCGAGCCGGATGCCGCAGGACATGCGGGAACGGCTCAAGGCACTGCTCGACGAGGCCGCCCGCAACGCCGCGGCCCAGGGTCAGCCGATGGACGACGCGGCCCTCCGTGCCGGCATCGAGCGGCTCGAGGACGTGGAAACGCTGCTCTTCGGCCTGGCCATCGACACCGAACAGGACGACGTCCATCTCGACATCACCTCGGTGCTCGAGCCCACGGCGGCCGCCGCCGCCGCCTTCCAGGATGCCGGCAAGGCCACCTCGACGATCGCGTCGCCGGCCACGACCGACGGCAAGCAGGCCGCGGCTCGCGGGCACTACGCCGTCACCGTGCCGACCGAGGGCCGTGCCGCGGTGCGGGCCGGCCTCGATCAGGCGCTCGAGCAGGCCGATGACGACGCCACCACCCGCGTGATCGCCAACCTCGTGCGGGATCTCGCCGCCGCGATGCTCGACACCGGCTCGATCGACGCCGGCTTCACGGTGGACACCAGCGCCGCCGATGCCGAGAGCCCGCTGCCGTCGGTCACGGTCGGCATGAAGGTGAAGGATGGCGCCGCCCTGCAGGCGAAGGTCAAGGAGCGGCTCGGCAAGGCCGATGCCGTGCCGCCGCAGGTGAAGGTGGCCTTCGACACCGGCAAGGAAGGCGCGGCCACGCTGCACGAGATCACGGTGGACCTCGCCGGCACGCCGGCCGCCGAGCGGCTCGGCAAGAGCGTGAAGCTCACGCTCGCCGTCACCCCGGACCATGCCTACCTGCTCGCCGGCGGCGACCAGAAGCAGCGGCTGGCGGCGGCGCTGGCCACGGCCGGCAAGCCGGTGGCCGAGGCGGTGCCGTTCGCCGGCGTCGATCTCTCGCTGGCGGCGCTCGTGGGCTACGCGGCGAAGATGATGAAGGCCTTCCAGCCCGACGACCCGCAGGGCGAGGCCCTCGGCGAGGTGGCGACGCAGGCGGCCGAGAAGAAGTCGACGCAGGTGCGGTTTTCGGCGAAGCCGATCGACCGCGGCGTCACGCTGCGGTTCTCCGCCGACGCCGGGGCCCTGCAGACCGTGGCCGCCAGCACGGCGATGCAGCAGCAGCCGGCCGCCCGCGTCCGTCCGGCGGTGCCGCTGCGTCCCGCCCAGCCGCGTGTGCAGGAGCAGAAGGCTCCGCCGGCACTCGCTCCCTGATCCGTTTCCCGCCCTCCCTTTCCTGCACCATGATCGCATCGTCTGCCTCCGGGTATCGCCGGGAGATCGCCGGGGTGAGCGTCGCGGAGCTCGCCCACGCCTACGGCACGCCGCTTTACGTGTACGACGCGGAGATCATCCGCCGCCGCTGCCGCGACCTCGCGGCCTGGGACACCGTGCGGTTCGCGCAGAAGGCCTGCTCGAACCTCGCCGTGCTCGACCTCGTCCGCCGCGAGGGCGTGCTCGTCGATGCGGTGAGCACGGGCGAGATCCACCGGGCGCTCGCCGCGGGCTATCCCGCGCATGCCCCGCGGCAGGCGGGGGCGGACGGCCTGCCGCCGGCCGACCCGATCGTTTACACGGCCGACATCTTCGACCGCGCGAGCCTCGACGCCGTGGTCGAGCACGGGATCCACGTCAACTGCGGCTCGGCCGACATGATCGAGCAGCTGGCCGAGCGGATGCCCGGCGCCGCGATCACACTCCGGGTGAATCCCGGCTTCGGCCACGGCCACAGCCAGAAGACCAACACCGGCGGCGAGGGCTCCAAGCACGGCATCTGGCATGCCGACATTCCCGACGTGCTCCGCCGCGCCGAGTGGGCGGGCCTGCAGGTGAGCGGCCTGCACATGCACATCGGCAGCGGCACGGATCTCGCGCACCTAGCCGAGGTGGCCGAGGCCCTGGAGCGGGTGGCGATCGAGGTGGGCCGCTCGCTGACCACCGTGAGCGCCGGCGGCGGGCTGCCCGTGCCCTACAAGCCGGGCGAGGTGCATGCCGACCTCTCGGGCTACTTCACGCTCTGGGACGCCACGCGGAAGCGGCTCGAAGACCGCTTCGGCCATCGCGTTCGCCTCGAGATCGAGCCGGGCCGCTACCTCACCGCGGAGAGCGGCTTCTTGATCACCGAGGTGCGGGCGCTGAAGTACCAGGGATCGCGGAAGTATCTGCTGGTGGACGCCGGCTTCAACACGCTCGCCCGGCCGGTGCTCTACGGCTCCTACCATCCGATGAGCCTCTGCCCGCACGACGACGACGCGGCCCAGGGGGTCGAAGAGGTGGCGGTGGGCGGGCCGCTCTGCGAGTCGGGCGACATCTTCACGCAGACCGACGGCGGCTTCGTGGCCACGCGATCGCTGCCCGCGGCGGCCGTGGGGGATCTCTTGGTGATCGAGATCGCGGGGGCGTATGGCTTCGTGATGGCGAGCAACTACAACTCCAAGCCGCTCCCGGCAGAAGTGCTGCTCGAGAGCGGAAGCCACCGCCTCGTCCGGGCCCGCCAGACGCCC
>Ga0114977_10002644_pt1 | contig 11507 bp, 9 predicted proteins | sample S_130805_MF_Meta_FD_87026 | JGI IMG/M metagenome (GOLD analysis project Ga0114977, IMG submission 87026) | Freshwater microbial communities from Lake Simoncouche, Canada to study carbon cycling - S_130805_MF_MetaG | ecosystem: Environmental > Aquatic > Freshwater > Lake | place: Lake...
CCGGGCGAGGCCGCCGGCCCGCTCGAAGGCGTGCGCCGTCTCGTGGTCGCAGTTGGTGCCCGGGGCACGGAGGATCAGGGCTCGTGGCGCGAGCATTCAGGCGTCCTTTCCGTGCCAGGCGGTCGCCAGGCGGTCCACGGCGATGCGGTCGCTCGCGCCCGACGACGACACGATCTCGAGGTCGGGGGCCGCCGCCACGGTGCCAATCCAGCCGAACCGCACGCCCTCGAGGCAGCGGGTGAACTCGGCCGCGTGCTCGGGCTTCACCTCGCAGACGAACCGTCCTGGTGTTTCGGCGAACGCGATCGCGAGGTCGTGGCCGGCGGCCGCCGCCGCGGTCGGCACGTCGGCAAGCGCGAGTCGCGCGCCGAGCCTGCCGCCGATCGCCATCTCGGCCACCGCGGTCGCAAGCCCGCCGTCCGACACGTCGTGGCAGGCCTGCAGGAGCCCGGCCCGGCGGGCCGCAGCCACGGCGTGGATCGCCGCGCGGCAGGCGGCGACGTCCACCGTCGGCACGCCGCCGCCGCTCGTCCGCCCCGTGAGCGCGAGCTGGCTGCCCGCGAGGTCGCCCGCCGTCTCGCCCACGACGGCAAGGCAGTTGCCGGCGGCCTTGAGGTCGGGCGACACCGCCCGCCGGACGTCTTCGAGCTGGCCCAGCGCGGTGACGAGCAGCGTGGGAGGGATCGAGATCTCGCGGGCCGTGCCCGCGGCGTCGGCGTAGGCGAACACGTTGTTGAGGCTGTCCTTGCCGCTCACGAACGGGGCCGCGAACGCGATCGCGAGGTCGTGGCAGGCGCGGCAGGCCTCGACGAGCGTGCCGAGCGATTCGGGCCGGCGGGTGTCGCCCCAGCAGAAGTTGTCGAGCAGCGCGATTCGCTCGGGATCGGCGCCGGCGGCGACGACGTTGGCGATCGCCTCCACGATCCCGCCGGCCGCCATCTGGTAGGGATCGAGCCTGCCGAGATGGTGCCGCAGGCCCACGCCGAGCACGATGCCGCGGTCGCGGCCGAGCACGCCGCGGATCACGGTGCCGTCGGCCGGCCCGCCGCCCGGGCCAAGGAGCGGCTTGAGCACCGAGCAGCCCTGCACCTCGTGGTCGTACTGCCGCACGATCCGCTCCTTGCTCGCCACATCGGGCAGCGCGAGCACGTCGAGGAGCGCCGCGGCGACCGTCGTGTCGCCCGACCAGGTGAGCGGGCTCGGGGTCGCCTGGGCATGCCGCGAGGCGAGCTGCTGCCGCGGGCGGCCCTCGTGGAGGAAGTGGCAGTCGAGATCCCCCGCGACGCGGCCGTGCCACTTGAGCACGATCCGCCCCGAGCCGGTGAAGGTGCCGATCGCCGTGGCTTCGACACCCTCGTCGGCGGCGATCCGCTCGAGCGCCGGCCAGTCGCCCGGAGCCACGGCGAGCACCATCCGCTCCTGGGCCTCCGAGATCCAGACCTCCGTCGCCGACAGGCCCTCGTACTTGAGCGGCACGCGGTCGAGATCGACGTCAGCGCCAAGCGCAGCCCCCATTTCGCCGACGGCGCTCGAGAGGCCGCCGGCACCGCAGTCGGTGATCGCGTGGAAGCGCCGCTGCCGCGATGCCTCCAAGACAAAGTCGGTGAGGATCTTCTCGTGGATGGCGTGGCCGATCTGCACCGCCCCGCCGCTCTCGGTCTCGCTGGCGCTGGTCAGTTCGATGCTCGAGAAGGTCGCGCCATGGATGCCGTCGCGACCGGTGCGGCCGCCGGCCACCACGACGAGGTCGCCCGGCTCCACCGCGGCGTCGGCGTGACCCCGCGGCATGATGCCGACGGTGCCGCAGAACACCAGCGGGTTGCCGATGTAGCCCGGGTGGAACGCGACGGCGCCGGCGATCGTGGGGATGCCCATCCGATTGCCGTAGTCGCGGACGCCGGCGGCCACGCCGGCGAGCAGCCGCCGGGGATGGATCACGCCGGGTGGGACGTCGGCCGCCGGCGTGTCGGGAGGGGCGACGCAGAACACGTCGAGGTTGGCGATCGGCTTGGCGCCGAGGCCGGTGCCGAGCACGTCGCGGATCACGCCGCCGAGGCCGGTCGCCGCGCCGCCGTAGGGCTCGATCGCCGAGGGATGGTTGTGGGTCTCGACCTTCACGCAGATGTCGTGGTCGCCGTCGAACCGCACCACGCCCGAGTTGTCCTTGAACACGCTCACACACCAGTCGCGCGGACCGAGCGTGTGGCGGATCGTCTGCGTGGCGGCGAACACCGTCTCCTTGAGGAGGTTGTCGTAGCGGGCCGCCCCGGCGGGGCCGACGTGATCGACGCCGCTGGTGAGCGTCTTGTGGCAGCAGTGCTCGCTCCAGGTCTGCGCGATCGTCTCCAGCTCGATCTCGAACGGGGGGCGGCCGAGGGTGTGAAAGTGGTCGCGGACGGCGTGCAGCTCGCGGACGGACAGGGCCAGGCAGCGGTCGCGGCTGAGCTTTTCGAGTGCGCGGTCGTCGAGACCGTCCAGCGGGATCGTCTCCTGGGCGAACGTCCAGGTGCGGCCGCCGGAGAGCGTGGTGAGCACGAGCGGCCCGACGACCACGTCCTGGATGGCGTCGTTGGCGAGGAGTTTCTCCGCGAGCCGCTGCACGGCGGCGGCGTCGAGCGGCGGCAGCCAATACTTCCGCAGGCTGCGGACCACGACGCGGTGGCCAAGCGCGGCGGCCGCGGCCTGGGCGGTGAGGCCGGCCGGATCGGTGACGCCCGCCTTGGGGAGCACGTGGACGACCGTCGGCAGCCCGTCGAGCGGCTCCACGAGCCGGGCCGCCCCGAGCTCAGCGACGAGCGGCGCTTCCGTGACGGGGTCGGCGAACAGAACCGTGGCCAGACGCTCGACGTCGGCGCGGGAGAGCTCCCCCTCGAGCAGCCAGCCGGCGGCGGTGCGGGCCCGCGTGCAGGCCGCGATGCCGAGCGCCTCGGCGCCGGTCGTGACCTCGCGGGCGGCATGGTCGCCGGCGGCATCGCGGAGCGCGACGTCAACTTCCCAGAGCATCTCGGCTGTCCTTGGCACGGGTGAGGAGTTCGACAAGCCGGCGGCGATCGCCACGTTCGAGCGCCGCGAGCAGCTTCTCGACCGCCGTCGCGAACCGCTGCATCGCGGTGCCGACCGCGCCGGCGTTGTCGAGGAGGATGTCGGCCCAGAGCTCGGGATCACCCGCGGCGATCCGCGTGGTGTCGCGCCAGCCGCCGGCGGTGAAGGTGCGGGCCGCGGGGGGCGTGGCCGCCGCGAGGGCCGCGGCCACGAGGTGCGGGGCGTGGCTGGTGCCGGCGAGGATGCGGTCGTGCTCGCGGGGGGGCATCATGTAGACGGTGGAGCCGAGTGCCGCCCAGACGTCGCCGATCGCGTCGGCGTCGGTGCGGGGCGTTGCCTTCGCGGGCGTGACGACGGTGACGCGGCCGGCGAACAGGTCGCCGTCGGCCGCGGTCGGACCGCGGCGATGGCTGCCCGCGATCGGATGGCTGCCGACGAAGCGGCCGCGGCGCCGCCGCCGGGCCCGCTCCCAGGCCGCGACGATCGAGGCCTTCGTGCTGCCCGCATCGGTGAGCAGCGTGCCGGGCCGGACGACGGCATCCACGGCGTCGAGCAGGGCGGGGATCGCCGCCACGCCCGCCGCCACGACGACCAGATCGGCGTCGGCCGCTGCCGCGATGTCGGTGGCCACCTCGGTCGCGCAGCCGGCCTGCTTCGCGGTGGCGAGGGACTTCTCGGAGCGGCCTATGCCGATCACGCGGGAGGCCAGCCGGCGATCCCGCAGCGCCTTGCCGATCGAGCCGCCGATCATGCCCACGCCCACGATCGCGACGACGGGCCAGTGGGCTCTTGAAGTCATGGCGGAGGCGCAAAAAGGAGGCGAGGCCGGCGGTTGTACCAGATGGCAGCCACGTGTGTTAGAACCGGCCCGGGCGCGTGCGGAACGCCGCGGTGAGGCTGAGAATGGCAGGTTCGGGACGAATCCCCGACGCGGTGCTCGCCGACATGCTGCACCGGCTGTCGATCGCGGTGGCGGCGGGCATCGACCTGCGGCGGGCGTGGGCCGCGGAGATTCCCCGGGTGCCGCGCCGCGCCCGTCCGGCGGTCGAGCGGGTGGCCCGCCGGCTCGCCGCCGGCGACGGGCTCGGCGAAGCCGCCGCGGCCACTGGCGGGGCGATTCCCGCCGTCGTCGCGGGGATGCTGCTCGTGGGCGACCGCACGGGCCGGCTCGCCGAGGTGCTCGCGGAGACATCCAAGGCAGTCTCGCGGTCGCTCGCCGCCCGCCGCGCGATCCGCGCCGCCCTCGTGGGTCCGGCGATCCGGTTCGTCGTGGCGATCCTCGCGATCGTGGTGCTGATCGTCGTCGCGGGATGGTCTCGGGGGATCGACGGGCGGCCCCTCGACGTGCTCGGGCTCGGGCTCGCGGGCCCGCGCGATGCCGCGGGGTTCGTCGCCGGGCTCGGCGTGGCGGTCGCCGCGGCCGCCGTGGCCGCCGTGGCCACGCGGCGGAGCTGGCAGCGGCGCGGCTGGGCCTGGCATATCGGCCGGAGGCTGCCGCTCGTCGGGCCGGCGGCAGCCGCGGCGGAGGCGGCAGCCTGGAGTCGGGCGGCGTCGCTGGCGGCGCACGCGGGCGTTGGCATCGGCGAGCTGGTGGACCTCGCATCGGCCGCGGCCCCCGGCTGCCGCTGCGACGCGCGCCGGGTCGAGGCCCTCCTGCGCGGCGGCCGCGACCTGCCCGAGGCGCTCGCCGCCACCGGCCGCCTGCCGCGGGCGGTGATCGAGGCCGTGGCCGTCGGGGAGGCCACCGGCACGACGGCCGAGGCGCTCGACCGCGTGGCCGACACGCTCGATCAGGCGGCGGTGCGGGGGTTTGCGGCGGCCGTGCAGGCGGTCGGATTCCTGGCCTGGGCTCTCGTGGCCGGGCTGGTGGCGCTGGTCGTGATCCGCGTCGTGGCCACCTATGCCAGAATGATCCAAGACCTGACCCGCTCGCCCTGACCGACACCCGGTCAAGACGGCGGCGGGGCGGAGCCGAGATCACTGGCATGAGCCCGCGACGCACCCTCTCCTGCCTGGCCCTGGTGGTGACCGCCGCCGCGGCCCTCGCCGCCGCGGCCGACGAGTCGGTCAGGACCACGCAGCAGCAGTCGATGGCGGAGCGTGGCTACGTCCGCCATCGCGGCGGCTGGCGGACGGCGCAGGAGATCGACCTCATCGAGCGGGCCGAGCGGGCGACGCTCGCGCAGAAGGAGTGGAACGGCAGGCTCGAGCGGCTGCGGCGGCAGGTCGAGCAGCCGGCGCAGGCCGACCGCGCGGCCGAGGAGATCCGCGAGATCTCAGACCCCGCAGCGGTGTCCGCGCTCGCCGCGCTGGTCGCCAAGGATCCCGTGTTGCGCGTGCGGAGCTGGTGCATCGAGGCGCTGGCCCGCATCCGTTCGCCCGACGCGGTCGGGGTGCTCGTGTCCGCGGCGCTCGACCATCCCGATCCGGAGACGCGGATCGCGGCGGTCGAGCGGCTCCAGCTCATCGGCCCGCATGTCGCCGTGCCGACGCTGGTGGCGGCACTGCGGAGCGCCGACAACGCGCAGGTCAACCGTGCCGCCGAAGCGCTCGGCCGCCTCAACGCGACCTCGGCCGTCGGGCCGCTGATCGACGCCCTCGAGACGCAGCATGTCACGGTGACCGGGGACGGCACGCCGGAGGGGGCGACGTCGGCGACCTTCACGCCCTCGGGTGGCGGGCTCTCGATGGGCGGCGGCCCGAAACGGGCGAAGGTGGTGGTGCGCAACGACCGCGTGCTGGAGGCGCTGGTGGCGGTCACCGGGACGAACTTCGAGTGGGACGCCCGCGGCTGGCGGACGTGGCTGGCCAGCCGCCACGCGCCGCCGGCGGGCTACGATCCGCGCCGCGGCTGACGGCCTGTCGCGGCCTCAGGCCGCGCGGCGGCGGGGGAACCACTCGGGGGTGAGCATCAGCATCGCCACCCGGTTCTCCAGGTTCGGCCGGAAGACCACGAGCAAGAGCACCGGCAGGTACCAGGCCATGAACAGGCCGCCGTTGTGGGCCTTCCAGAACTGACTGCCCAGGAGCACGGCGGCCGTGCAGCTCATCAGGGTGCCGAGGTTCTTCGGGGCCGGCCAGATCGCCAGCGTGGACATCATCGCCACGAAGGCCGCGAGAACTGGGAGCCGGTAGACCGCGTCCTGGGGGGGCAGGGCCCAGAAGCCTTCGAGCGACACCTCGTTGGGGAAGATCCAGCCGAACATCTGCCGGAGCTGGCCGAGGAATACGGTGGCATCGGGGGAGGTGAACCAGAGGGCGACGACGAGCGTTGCCAGCGAGGCGGCCACGCCAGCCGCGAACCGGCGCACGCCCCGCTCCCAGTAGAAGCTGCACCACAGCGGCAGGAGGAACACGGGATAGTAGATCGTGCCGATCGCGAGGCCCACGAGCACCCCGGCGAGGAAGGGCCGGCGATAGGCAGCGATCGCCCAGAGCACGAGCGCCCCCGGCAAGACGTGGTCGACGCGGCCCGTCATCGTCGCGGTGTAGGGAAGGAGGAGATAGAGCACCGCGGCGGCGATTCCCAGGCGGGTGTTCTCGAAGTGCCGCCAGCCGATCACCACCATCCCCGCCACGATCGCCAGTTGCGAGACGATCGCCATGATCCGGGCCGTGGTCTCGTGCACGGCGCGGCGGCTCGTGTCGCCGGGCTCGGGCGGCATGTCGGCGCCGTCGGGCGCGAAGAGGATCCGCTGCGTGGAGATCTGCGGGAGGAGGAACAGCAGGGGATAGCCGGGGCCCAGCCGGGCCAGCTGGTCGGCGTTCACCTCCGCATCGCGGGCTTCGAGGCGGTCGGCGGACACGGCCCCGGCCATGTCATCCCGCTGCGGCCGCGTGGTGATCACGTTGGCCAGCAGGAACACCAGCAGCGACACCCCCAGGAACACCAGTCCCCCGGTCGTCAGGTTCGGCTCCAGCATCGGGCGGCGAACCATCATCGAGTCGCAGAGCATCCGGGCCAGGAACCAGCCGGTGACCACGAAGATCCACACGAACCCCAGCTGCTGGTCGGCGACGTTCGCCTTGTAGCCGCCGTACTCGACCGCGAGGATACCCGGGGCGAGGAGGACCAGCCCGAGGAGGTCGAGGTTGCGGATGCTCAAGAGCCGGTTGAACTTGAAGAACAGCGCGATCGAGAGGAGCGAGGCGAAGTAGAACCACGTCGTCGGATTGACCCGGTGGTAGTGGAAGAGGATGTCGCTCATGCCGCCCTTGTGCCGGTCCCGGCTCCGCCGCAACCCTCTAGCCTATGTCGCGGGCGGACCCTTGAAAACCCGGCCCGCTATGGGCGAAACGGCCAGATGAGCGGTGCCAGGGCGACGGTGAGGGCCATCACGAGCAGGTTGAGCGGCCCGCCGAACCGCACGTAGTCGCTGAACTTGTACCCCCCGGGACCATAGATCATGAGGTTGGTCTGGTAGCCCATCGGCGTGGCGAAGCCGCAGCTCGCCGCGACCGTGACCGCCATCACGAAGGGCATCGGGTTGACGCCGAGGTTGGCCGCGGTCTGCCAGGCGATCGGGAAGGTGAGCACGGCGGCGGCGTTGTTGCTCATCAGCTCCGTGAACAGCATGGTCACGAAGTAGAGCGCTGCCAGCACCACGTGCGGATGGTCGCCGGCCGCGGTGATCGTGGAGTGGGCGACGAGTTCGGCAAGCCCCGTTTTTTCCATCGCGCGGGCAAGGCCGAAGCTCGCGGCGATCAGCAGGAGCGACTCCCACTCGATCGACCGCCGGGCCTCGTTCGAGGAGATGCACCGCAGGCCCACCACCGCACAGGCCGCGACCAGGGCGGCCGCCACCATCGGCACGAGCTCCAGGGCGGCGGCGAGCACCATCGCCGCCAGCACGGTGCAGGCGATCCAGGCCTTGTCGTGTCGCGGTGGTGTGGAACCGGTCACCTCGCTGACCAGGTAGAAGTGCCGGTTCGACCGCTGCCGGTCGATGAACGCCGCTCCGGCCTCGACCAGCAGCGTGTCGCCCGGCTGGAGGACGATGTCGCCGATCTTCATCTGCAGCCGCTCGCCGTCGCGGGCCACGGCGATCACCACGGCGCCGTAGGTGGAGCGGAAGCGGCCCTCGCGGATCGTGCGGCCCACCAGCGGGCATGACGGGGAAACGACTGCCTCCACGAGCACCCGCTCGCTCCGCGGGTCGTCGAGCTTGAAGACCTGGTCGGTGGCGGGCCGCAGGCCGCGGATCTTCTGGAGCTCGACCACGGAATCGAGCACGCCGACGAACACGAGCCGATCGCCCGCCTGGAGCCGTTCCGTGGGGGCCACCGCCGCGATCACCCGACCGCCACGGTCGATCTCCATGAGGAACAGGCCGTGCAGGTGCCGCAGCCCTGCCGCCTCGATGGTGCGGCCCGCGAGCGGGCTGCCCGGATCGACCACCATCTCCAGGCTGTACTGGCGGGGGTCGTCGCTGGTGCTCATCGGCGGCCGCCGGTCCTTGAGCAGGAAGCGGCTGGCGACGACGAGATACCCCAGGCCGACGGCGAACAGCGGGACACCCAGCCAGGTGATGTCGAACATCCCCAGCGGCCGCCCCCGCTTCGCGGCCACCAGTCCGCTGACGACGACGTTGGTGCTCGTGCCGATCAGGGTGCAGAGCCCGCCGAGGACGACGGCGTCGTTCATCGGCATCAAGAGCTTGGAGATGCTGAACCGGTTCTTCTTGGCCCAGTCACGGATGGCCGGCACCATCAGGGCGACGACGGGCGTGTTGTTGGTGAAGGCGGAGATCACGCCCGGGGCCAGCATCGTGCGGATCTGCGCGGTGGCCAGCGACTTCGGCCGGCCCAGGGCCCGGTCCACCAGCGACGCCAGCGCGCCGGTCCGCTCCACGGCCGCCGCCACGACGAACAGGGCCGCGACCGTCACCATCCCCTCGTTGCTCATGCCCTTGAGCGCCTCGTCGGGGGTGATCACGCCGGCGGCCAGGAGGAGCACCACCCCGCCGATCATCACCATGTCGGGGGCCCGCTGCACGAACAGCAGGGCGGCGAGCGTGACGGCGACCACGGCGGCGGTGAGGGCCGCCGGCCAGTGGCCGGCCAGCGGTCCGAGCAGTGGCTCCACAGTCATCGTCGATCCTCCGGTTCGCGGCCGGCAGGGAAGGCCGCGGCAGCACTTTCACGCCGGCGCAGCGGCGCGGCAAGGGCAAATCGCGCCGGCGGACGCCGGGTCCCGAAACCGGCCCGCGGGCGGTGGTCGCCCGCGCGGCCGCTTGGTAGCCTCTGGCCCGAGGCGGGGCCTTTCCCGCGAGGCATCACCCGGGAGCGACGCCGATGGGCACCATGATCGACGACCTGCTGCAAGGAAACTCCGCGTTCGTGGCGGACGAGTATCAGCCCAACGAAGACTACTACCATGCGATCGCCACCAAGCAGCGGCCGAAGGTGCTCTGGATCGGCTGCTCCGACTCGCGGGTCAGCGAGCACCAGATGACCGGCTCCAAGCCGGGCACGATGTTCGTGCACCGCAACGTCGCCAACATCGTCGCCTTCAACGACGTCAACATCTCGGCGATCCTCGAGTATGGCGTGGTGCACCTGAAGATCGAAGACATCATCGTCTGCGGCCACACGCGCTGCGGCGGCATCGCCGCGATCGAGGACGGCGTCCACGAGAACTACATCGCCGACTGGCTGTGCATCGCCACGGGGGCCAAAGAGGCGGCCAATCGGATCGCCAAGGAGAAAAAGCTGTCGCGCGAGGAAAAGCTCGCCGTGCTCACCGAGGAGAACGTCAAGCTGCAGATCAAGCACCTCAAGAACCTGGCGCTGATTCGCAACATGCACGCCAAAGGAACGCTGCCCCGGATCCATGGCTGGCTCTACCGGGTCGAGACCGGGACGATCGACGTCTTGGTGGACGGCCGGGACGACGGCCGCACGAAGCGGGCCGCCGGAAAACGTCCGGCTGCCAAGCGGCGAAAGTGACCAGGTCCGCCGGCTTGCGGCCACGCAAGCCGGCGGTTCGCTTGTTTTGCTCGGCGCGGACGCCGATACTTTCTCCCAGGGAGCGAGAGAGTGGACTTTCCACCCCCCGCCCCGCCTTCTGGAGAATCGATCATGAAGCGTCTTGCCATGCTCGCGGTGGCGGCCGTGGTCGTCGGGACGGGCATTTCGTATGCCCAGCAGCCCGCACAGCCGCGTCCCCAGACCACGCGTTCGTACCGCAGTTACTCAGTCAGCCCATCCACCCGCGGCAACGCCAGCCAGCGGTCACGAGCGGCCGGCGAGGCGACCTGGCGTCATGCCGATGCCAAGCCGCAGGGACAGTTCCACTCGGGTCGCTGATCGCGCCCGACAGTTCGTTTCTGAGCAGACGCCATCGCGCGGCGGGCGCGATGGCGTCGTGCGTTTCTGCTGGCGGGCTCGTGGAACGGATGCCTCAATCGACGCCGACATCGGTGTCGGCCGGCCGTGCGAGCCAGGCCCGCTCGAGAGCCGCCACCGTCGCGAATCCGTAGTGGCGTTCGAGCGCGGCGGCGTCGCCGATCGCGGCGGCGTCGGCCAGAAACTCGAGGAGCGTGGTCGGTCCGCGCTGGTCGATCAGCCAGCGGACCAGAGCCGCGCTCTGGCCGTAGAAGACCCGCTGCCGATGCGGCTCCCGCGGATACTCCTCCATCGACAGGAGGTGTGCGGCAGACCATGTCATGCCCGTCCGGCGGGCGACCGCGAAATCACGGGCGTGGCCCGCCTGCTTTCGCTCGTCGTCGAAGAGCACCGCCAGACCCTCGTCGGCCCAGCGGGGCGGCGGGGCGGCGGTGAAGTGGTCGGCGAGCACCACGTGCACCAGTTCATGGGCGAGCGCCTCAGGAACCTCACCAGAGTCATCGTCCATCAGGTCGATCCGCCGCAGGCAGATGTCGGCACCGGCGAACTCCACGGATGTGGCCCCACGGGCACCGTCGGGCGGGCCGCCGACGGCATCCTCGAAGGAGCCCTCGGTGGCATGGAGATGAACATCGCAGCGGACCGTCCAGGCCGCCGGAGACGCCACGCCAAGAAGCGTGGTGAACACCTGCTGCCGCACCTGCTCGGCATGCCGCACGATCGCCTCCGACCGAGCGAGGGACGTGCCGTGCACCTCGAAGTTGGCCGCCGCGATCTGGCCCTGCAGGACGACCATGGCCCAGAGCCAGAGCCCCGCCGCCAGAGCACACGGCCGGCACGTCGACCGGGGACCGGGACGCCGAACCGCGGGGAGAAACAGAATCCGCTGCACCACGACGACTCCTTCACGAGGGCATTTCGGAGGAGTGCAGATGCCGTGCCAATCACACGGTGAGCCGTGGCGGCCGGCGGAAACCAGCGTGCACGCCGCGGTTTTCCGGTTTCCGCGGAAGCCGGATACGGCTCCGAGCGATGCTGCCTGCCCGCGCCGCTGGCATCCACTGCGCACGCCGCAGGCATACGATGGCAGCGTCGTGGAGCCGCCATGCGCCTGTTTC
>Ga0114977_10002645_pt1 | contig 11505 bp, 6 predicted proteins | sample S_130805_MF_Meta_FD_87026 | JGI IMG/M metagenome (GOLD analysis project Ga0114977, IMG submission 87026) | Freshwater microbial communities from Lake Simoncouche, Canada to study carbon cycling - S_130805_MF_MetaG | ecosystem: Environmental > Aquatic > Freshwater > Lake | place: Lake...
ACACAATACCACAACCCGTGCCAGTTGACATCAACTATAGTGTAAAAATTATTTGTAATAGAATGAGAGAACTTAACCAATTAAATAAAGTGATTATGCAAAAGTTCTCTTCAAGACAAGCATACACCTTTATTAAAGGTCAATATGTTCCAATCATATTAAATAATGTTTCAGATGAATCTCAACTAACAATTGATTCAAGAAAATATTATATTCAGAATTATGATTTCACTATGTTAGGTTATTTAATTGATGAAGAAGAGTTTGAGGTTAAACCCGCAATTGCAAGAGTTACTCAACTATTTGAAATAGATACAACAACAAGAAAACAAAAAAGAAAAAAATATCCTGAAAATCCTGATGAGTTTGAAATGAATTTTTTATTTATTACAGGTAATACTGCGTTAAGTGAAAGAATTGATTTTACTGCGAATATGAATTTAGTATCGTCAAATAATATAGACACCTTTGATGTTTATATTAATGGTGATTTTTATGGTAGTGATATTCAAACAATTCAAATCACAACAAATGATATTTTAAGGATTGAAGCAACCAAAGAAGATAATACAAAAGAGGCTAACATATTGTACGAAAATAAGTTAGTTTAATCTTCTCCGTAAATATCTTTCTTCTCTTTACACTTTTCTAATATTAAATTTTCTAAAAATTTATAAATTTTCATTCCCCTCTTATCACAGTATCTTTTTAAGATATCGTGTGATTCAGGTGATATTTTAATATTCTTTATTTCTTTCTTGGTTTTCATAGTATGAAAAAAGGTAGAATTTATTCCTACTCTTTATAAATACTTATTGAAAAGTAAAGTTTTTTCATATAATGCTGAATATTTATCTATAAAATAAATCTGTAACAGAATAATTTAATAATGGCAACAGCACAAGCAAATCAAAAAGTATTCGTATCACCAGGCGTTTACACATCTGAAACCGACCTATCATTCGTAGCCCAAAGCGTGGGAGTAACTACTTTAGGACTGGTTGGAGAAACAATAAAAGGTCCAGCATTTGAACCAGTTTTCATAACAAACTACAATGAGTTTCAAGCTTATTTCGGGGGAACAGAACCCGTTAAGTTTTATAATACTCAGATTCCTAAATATGAGGCGGCATATATTGCTAAATCATATTTACAACAATCAAACCAATTGTTTGTTACTAGAGTACTTGGTTTATCTGGCTATGACGCGGGTCCTTCTTGGAGTCTTAGGGTAACTGCAAATGTTGACCCAACAACTATCGGAACTAACCCATCAACAGGAACACCTTGGTCTGCAACTTTCACAGGAAATTCTTCAGGAAATACTGTAACTTTTACATCAAGTTTACCTGCAGTAGTTCAAGCAAACTTAAATGTTCAATATAGATTATCTGATGGTTCAACATCAACATTGTCTGATGATTTTAATTATTATTTAGATACTATTATGGATACACCATCATTATCGGCAACTACTGCTGTAATATATGGTGGAATACCTAGTGATGATTATACAAATTTAGTATCAACATATACTAATGTTCAAAATGTTTATCTTTGTGATTCAAATGATTTGGCATATAATGATTTAACAGCAGGTAGTAATGACTCTTGGTATTATGCTAACTTTGAAAATTACACGAATAATAATTATTCGGGTTATTCTTTTGATTACGTTGTAACATCACTAACTTCAGGAGCATCAAATAGTTACACAGGTACTGTATCGGGTAATTCTTATATTTTCTCAGGAACAGCATACACCGACTTTAATAATATGGTTGTTGGAACAATACGTTCAAGAGGTATTTCTCTTTATGAAAATACTTCAGGTAATAATCATGGACCTGTTTACGAAGTAAGTGGACTTACTGATTTACAATTAATTTGTACTGAACAATATTCGGGTATTACAAAATCACCATACGCTAATTTCTTACTTTCAGGTGTAACTAAAGACAATAATACGTTCTCATTTGAAACTTCATTATTAGCGTCATCAGCAAAATACATTACAAAAGTATTAGGTGTTGATAATTTTGGTAAATCAAGATTTACCGTTCCAATTTATGTTGAAGAATTTTATCAGTCAAGTTTAAATTATGCATATAACCAAGGTTATATTCGTGGATTATCGTGTGATTTAATTGCACTACCTGAAGCTAGAAGTCAATCATCTTCATCAATTGCTTGGAATTTGGAAAAATACCAATCACCAGAAACACCATTCTTAGTTTCAGAATTAAGAGGTAATAAAGTTTATAACTTATTCAAGTTCATTTCAATTTCCGATGGTGATGCTGCAAATACTGAAATCAAAGTATCAATTGCTAATTTATCATTTAATAATATGACATTTGATGTTTTAGTTAGAAATTTCTTTGATACAGATGCTAACCCAGTTGTAATTGAAAAATTCACAAATTGTACAATGGACCCAGGTTCTAATAATTTTGTGGCTAAAAAGATTGGTTCTTCTAACGGAGAGTTTGCTTTAATATCAAAATTCATTATGATTGAATTAGCAAATGAATATCCGATTGACGCAATCCCTTGTGGATTCTACGGATACACTCAAAGAGAATACGAAGACGCTGCGGCATACCCATCACCATATCCTAAATTCAAAACACAATATTATTATCCAGGTGAAGTTATTTATAACCCACCATTTGGTACTACTGCGGGAGGTTCAAACGCTGTTGAATCAGGAGGAGATATTGTAAGAAGAAGTTACTTAGGATTCTCAACTCAATTTGGAATTGACGAATCATTCTTAACATATAAAGGAAAACAAAATCCAATTGTTGGATGGGAAACTGCAACAGATTCTATTAAATGGAATTACCTAAGTAAAGGTTTCCATATGGATTCAGGAGCAACGGTTGTTACAATTGCAAATACATCAATGACAAGTGGTCAAACCGCATTTGAATGTGGTGTGGCTGATTTTAGATTTGACCCCCAAACTCAGGAAAATCCTTATTATTTTATTTACTCAAGAAAATACACAGTATGTTTTGCTGGTGGATTTGACGGATGGGATATCTATAGAGAATATAGAACTAACCAAGATAGATTCCAATTAGGTTCTTCAGGTTATTTAGCGGGAGCGGCACCATCTACAAAATACCCAACTGCAACAGGTGACGGTATGTTTAAGAGAATTGTGGTTCAAAATAACACTCAAGATTTTGCAAATACAGATTATTATGCTTACTTACTTGGTATATTAACATTCTCAAACCCTGAAGCAACAAACATTAACGTGTTTGCAACAACAGCGATTGATTATGTTAACAACTCAAACCTTGTAGAAGAAGCAATAGATATGATACAATACTCAAGAGCTGATTCAGTTTATATTGCAACAACTCCTGATTATAATATGTATACACCTGATTCTACAAATCCTCAAGATATCATCTATTCACAAGAAGCGGTTGATAACTTAGATAATACTGGAATTGACTCTAACTATACTGCAACATACTATCCTTGGATTTTAACAAGAGATACTGTTAATAATACACAAATCTATTTACCACCAACAGGTGAAGTTTGTAGAAACTTAGCATTGACTGATAATATTGCATTCCCTTGGTTCGCATCTGCGGGTTATACAAGAGGTCTTGTAAACTCAATCAAAGCTAGACAAAAACTAACACAAACAGATAGAGATACATTGTATCAAGGTAGAATTAACCCTATTGCAACTTTCTCTGATGTTGGAACTGTAATTTGGGGTAACAAAACCTTACAAGTTGCTGATTCAGCGTTAAACAGATTAAATGTTAGAAGATTATTATTACAAGCTCGTAAATTAATTTCAGCGGTAGCTGTAAGATTATTGTTTGAACAAAACGACCAAGTTGTTAGACAACAATTCTTAGATAGTGTTAATCCAATCTTAGATTCAATCAGAAGAGATAGAGGTTTATACGATTTCCGTGTAACAGTATCATCTTCACCTGAAGATTTAGATGCAAATAGATTAGTAGGTAAAATCTACTTAAAACCTACGAAGGCTTTAGAATTCATAGATATTGAGTTCTTCATAACTCCAACAGGAGCTTCGTTTGAAAATATCTAAAAAAAATAAGGATATCACAATTTGTGATATCCTTAATAGCCAAATATGAAAGTACAACTTAAAGAAGGTTTCAAGGAAGAGGGAACTCCAGATATGAAATATTATGCATTTGATTGGGATGACAACATTGTTCATATGCCAACAAAGATAATATTAAAAAATGAGGAGGGAGACGAAGTTCCAATGAGTACGGATGATTTTGCGGAATATAGACACGATGTTGGTAAAAATCCATTTAAATATAAAGGTGAAATTATAGTAGGATTTGCGGATTCACCATTTAGAAATTTTAGAACTGAAGGTGATAAAGATTTTTTAATTGATGCGATGAGGGCTAGATTAGGTCCCGCATTTGATGATTTTAGAGAGGCAATTAATAACGGGTCAATTTTTTCCATAATCACCGCAAGAGGACACAATCCAAACACTTTAAAACAAGCAGTTTATAACTATATTATAGACGGTTTTAATGGTATAGATAAAGACCTATTAATTAAAAATTTAAAAAAATATAGGACGTTTGTTGGTGAAGAAGATATGAGTGATGATGAATTAATTAAATCATATTTAGAACTTTGTAAGTTCCACCCTGTTACTTTTGGTGAAGGAAGTGCTGCAAACCCTGAAGAATTAAAAGTTGTTGCAATGGAGGAATTTGTCTCTTATATAAAAGGAATTGCTGGTATACTTAATAAAAGAGCATTTGTTAAAAATGATATATCTAACAATTTTATACCAGAACAACCTAGTATTGGATTTTCAGATGATGATATTAAGAATGTAGAAGTAATTAACAAACACTTTAAAAATAAACCAGATAATATAGTTAAGACATATTCTACTGCTGGAGGAGCTAAAAAGGAATATAAATAAAGAATAATTTCTCAAAAACAAAAGTAAATAGAAATATTTTTAACAAGACTATATTTATAGATATAAACAACTAATAAAAAACAAAAATTAAAATAACATGGCTGATTTATTAATGAAAATGCCGATACCTTACGAACCAAAACGTCAAAATCGTTTTATCCTAAGGTTTCCATCAAGTTTGGGTATCAACGAATGGTTCGTAGAATCTTCATCAAGACCACATATAACAATTAACCCAATTCCAATTCCTTTTTTAAATACTGAAACATATGTTGCGGGTATTTTTAAATGGCAAACAATTAACGTAACGTTTAGAGACCCAATTGGACCGTCAGCGGCTCAAGCTCTTATGGAGTGGGTTCGTTTACACGCTGAATCAGTAACGGGTCGTATGGGATATGCTGCGGGTTATAAAAAAGATATTGATTTAGAAATGTTAGACCCAACAGGGGTTGTTGTTGAGAAGTGGATTCTTTATGGAACATTCTTATCAGATGTTAACTTTAACGCTTTAGATTATAAATCGGACGCTTTGGCAACAATCACAGCAACACTAAGAATGGATAGATGTGTTCTAGTTTATTAATACTATTGATAAAAAACTAAACCTAATTATATTTAACCGTAAAGAACATAAACTTTACGGTTATTTTTTTATATGGACAATCAATCAAGAGACTACGGTCAAGAAAATTTTACATTACCACACGATGTGGTACCATTACCTTCAGAAGGTATTTTTTATAAAAACAAGAAAAAAACACTTAAGGTGGGTTATCTTACCGCTTCAGATGAGAATATCATTATGGGTGGAGGAAATGATTTAACAATTAATTTATTAAGGGCAAAAATTTATGAACCAGATATTAGAGTTGAAGAACTTATTGAGGGGGATGTTGAAGCTATCTTAATCTTTTTAAGAAATACGGCATTTGGTCCTGAAATGAGTCTGAATCTTACTGACCCACTAACTAAAAAACAATTTCAGTCAACGGTAATGTTAGACCAATTATCCATTATTAATGGACAAAAACCAAATGATGATGGAACATTTATTGTTAATCTACCTAAATCACAATCAACGGTTAAACTTAAACCATTAAATTATGGTGAAATAATTGAAATCGGTAAATTAGCTGATACATACCCACAAGGTAGGGTTGTTCCAAAAATTACGTGGAGAATGCAAAAAGAAATTATTGAAGTTGATGGCTCAACCGACAAAGCGGTAATTGCAAAGTTTATTGAATCATTACCAATTGCCGATTCAAAATATATTAGAAAATTCATGAATGACAATGAACCAAGATTGGATATGAACCGAACTTTAATGACCCCGTCAGGAGAAAAACTAACAGTAAATGTTGGGTTTGGGGTTGACTTTTTTCGTCCTTTCTTCTAACTATAGAAAAGGTCAGTTAGATGAGTTTTATTATCTAAACACCTTAATGAATATTACTTACCAAGATTTTGAAAGAATGCCAGTATTTGTTAGAAAATATTTATTGGATAAATGGATTGAAGAAAACCCGAAGAAGGACTAAAATTTTTAGTCCTTCTTCTATTTATAGAGAACTAATAATATAACTTATGGCAGATATACCTGGTAAAGAAATTCTTAAAGACCTTAGTGGAATGGGGGCAAGTCTTGATGACACTTTAAATTCTTTAACGAATATGTCCAAAGAGGCATATAATCTTAATACCGCATTTGTTCAGGGTAGAATAAGAATTGACGAAATGATGGACGCAGTCTCTAAATCTGCTGCGGGTATTATTCGTTTAGGTGGAAATTTAGGTGATGTTAGTAAAACTATGTCGGATATCGCCGAGGGTTCTAGAAGGAACGTCTTAGCAACCGAAACTCAAGTTAGTAAGTTATATGCTAGTTCTAAAATATTAAGTGTTGATAGTAAAACTTTAGTTGAAAACTTTGCGTCAGTTGGTATTGAAACTTCAAAAATAGGACCAAGTATAGAAAAATCTATAAATTATGTTCAAAATCTTGGTTTAAACGCTAAGTCAGTAGTTGGGGATGTTGCAAACAATATGAAACTAATGAACCAATTTAACTTTACTGATGGGGTTCAAGGGTTAACTAAAATGGCGGCACAAGCATCAATGTTAAGGTTTGATATGCAAGAAACCGCAACATTTGCAAATAAAGTAATGGACCCAGAACAAGCTATTAATATGGCGGCGGCTCTTCAGAGACTTGGGGTTGCTTCAGGTGATTTGGCGGACCCATTTTCAATGATGAATGACGCCATTAATGACCCAGGAGCATTACAAGATAGTTTAATTAACGCTACAAAACAATTTACTGAGTTTGATGAAAAAACAAAAACATTCAAGATAAACCCACAAGGTATTTTAACCTTAAGGGAAATGGCTAAAGAGACTGGTGTTGGTTACGACACATTGGCTAAAAGTGCCCTTGCTGCCGCGGATTTAGATGAAAGATTATCTGCGGTTAATCCATCCATCAATTTTAAAAATGAAGATGATAAAAAATTGTTGGCAAATATGGCAACAATGGGTGAGGGTGGAGAATATGTTGTTCAAATTAGAGATGATAAGACGGGAGAAATTAACGATAAAAAGTTAGCAGATATTACAAAAGAGGAATTTGAAAAATTAAGAAACGCACCAAAAACGGTGGAAGAGATTCAAAAATCTCAATTAGGATTTATAGAAGGGATTGCGACTGATTTAAAATCAATAGTTGCAAAGGTAACATATGGTGTTGCGGGAGCTACACCAGTCCGTGCTAATTTAGCAGGAGCCCAAAGAATAACCTCAGCGGTTACATCGTCTATTGATGCAAAAGTTCCTGGTTCAGTTGAAATTGGTAAAAAAGTTACCGATGGAATAGAAAAACTACGTGATTTGTTTATTGATAAAGATAATAATAAAATAAGTGATGGTGATTTCTCAAGTAAAGTATCTAAACTTGGTGATGTAATTAAATCTCAATTGGAAGGTATTGGACCACAAGCTCTTGACACAGCCAAAAAAATTCTTCAAGAATCTAATAAAAAAATAACAGGAAATAGTGAGGTTGAACAAGGATTTAAAAATTTTTCAGAAAAACTTTTAAATAGTATGGGTGGGACGATTAAAAAGAGTGGAACAGAATCTTCAAATAAAGTAAAACCAACGGCACTTACAAGGGAACAAGTTGTTGGTGGTGTAACAAGAAACCCATATAGTGATGCATTGTTTAATAACACTTCTCAAACAAATCAAACAACAAACGCTAAAGTTGAATTTGGAAATTTAAACGTTAATGTTACCGCTCCAAATGGAATGTCAGAACAATCATTAATTGAAATTTTTAATAAACAACAATTTAAAGAATATATATGGGGAATAACTGGTACAAAACCAAATGAAAAGGGACAAGGAGTTCGTAGTTATGGTAAATAAAAAACACCATTAACCTATTTATTAATAAAGTTATAAATTGGGAAGTCCATTAGATTATATAAGTTCGGAAGGTTTTAGAAAAAAACTAATTACAAGGAATTTAGTTCCATATGCTAAATCTCCATATAAGGCTACGCCTCCAATAACATATGAGGTAGTACAGTCTGATTTATCGGTTATTGATAGTCCTGATGGATTAATTGATAATCCCGTATTTGCGAATAAGTTATATCCATTAAATGAGTGGGGTGCTGATGGTGGATATAAACAAACCATAGACCCAACAGGATTAAGTAATACAACCTCAAATCAAGGGGAATATGGTCCTGGACAACAAGATGCTCATATTGTTGATGAGGGTTATGCCGCAATAAAATTCTATAGACCATTAAACGCATACGCCGACACTACAAGGGTGTTTGACTCTGCGGATGCTTTTAGTTCATTAGAGACTGTAACACCTGACCACGATAGACAAACTAATAGTCAACCTTATGTACCATTAATATATGTACCATCATCATATACATCAGTATCTCTTTTACTTTCATCTGACCCCCAAGGTACTAATGGGTTATTAAGTCAAGATTCGTATATCGCTAGGTTAGGTGCTGTAAAGGTTAAACAAGAGTTTCAAGATAGAATTGGACGAGAAATCCTTAGACAAACACTTGGGAGAGTAAATATTTTAAATGTTAATAGTACGTCAAATCTTGTTAATATATTAACGGGTAATGTACCTTTAATAGAGCCTAACTATCAAATAACAATACCTAATAGCCCAATAATTGCTGCGGCAGATTTTGCTCTTAGACTTGCGGGTAGTACAACCCCATTTTCACTAATACCTGGTTCTTATTTTGACCCAGCTATTAACCCACCCCAACCAACAACAATTGGACAAGCGTTACTTGGAAACCCATTAGCCGCGGTAGGTAATTTTGTTAGTAAATTATTAAGTGGGGGTAAAACAGGGTCTCAATTATTTTATAATAATACTGGAGCAGGCCAAAAATCGTTATTGTTTAAAAACATTAACTTTAATAGATATAAGCCAAGTTATGATAGAACTGCATTAGATAGACTTGGTGGGGCAATTGTAGGTACAGAAACAAACAATGACAATTTTTACATTGGTTCAACAACATCGGAACCATCAAGAGTATTTTCTCCAAGTGGAGAACTTCCTGCTAATGCCTTTGGACAAGAACTACAAGTTCCTGTTTATGGTCCATCTGAGTTAGCTCAGTTATATGAAGGTCCAAGTAAAGAAATTCGTTTAGGTGCTAATGGTCCGACTTATAGTAATGGTGGTGGTATTGAAGGTGGATTCACTTGGGTATCTCCAAAATACAAAGGAAATGCGGGTAAGAAAGTAGGTGTAGGTGGGGTTATATTAAACCAAGATGAAGATTTTAAACCTTCTTCGTATAATACAACCGAATCTACAGAAAGAACCTATAGAGAAGGTTCAATCCTTGATGACACCCAAAGAATTATTAATAGCCAACCACAAGGGGGTAAAAGATTACAACACGTTGGTAATGCTATTGACCAAGTTAGTAAAGTATTTCACGATGGATATAAAGAAATGACCAAAGGTTCTAGAGTCCTAACTTATGTTGGTTCAATAGGACAAGAAGTTGGTACTGAATATTGTAGGGTTTTTACTAAAGATATTCCATATCTTCAATATAATGATTTACAAAAAGTTGATGGTGTTGTAACCGAAGGAAGAAGATTTTCATATTCGGTATTAGATAAGACATATAATCTTAATATTGCTCCAAACAAACAAGAGGGTGGACAAGATTCTACAAATATTATTGGAAATACAAATACTGCTTATGCTAAAAAATATATGTTCTCTTTAGAGAACTTAGCATGGGCAACATCAAACACTCCAGGGTTTGCTGTATCCGATTTGCCTGTTTGTGAAAGAGGGCCAAACGGAGGTAGGGTTATGTGGTTCCCACCATATGGTTTAACTTTTAGTGAAAACGTTCAGGCTAATTGGCAACCTAATGATTTTATTGGTAGACCAGAACCAATATATACTTATAAAAATACAACTAGAACTGGTACTTTAACTTGGAAAATAGTTGTTGACCATCCTTCAGTTTTGAATGTTATTGTTAATAAAGTTTTGGCTAACGAAACAAACAAAACAAGAATTGATAGTATTTTAGATTCATTTTTTGCTGGATGTAGAAAATACGATTTATATGAGTTAGCTAAAAAATATTATACAATAGGTCCAAATGACTTATATCAAATACAACAAGCGATTACATCTAAAGAACTTACAAAAGAACAGATGGAATATGTTACTAGTACTATTACTACAATACCACAAGTTGCAGGACAAACAGATGGTAATATTGGTGGAAATGGTGGAAGTGGTGGGGCACCTATTAATTTTGACAAATATTTAAATTTAGGGTTTTATTTTTCTAATGACTATCCTAAACCAAACGGAGCAAAAACAGATGCGGAGTTTTTGGTTAATACACCAAATTATAATTTAATGTATGATGAATATATAAATGAAAAACCAACATATTCTGTAAAACCAAACGGGCCTGAATTAGATGAAAATTATAATACCGTTGTTACACCAAATTATGAAGTTGGAAAACAATTGGCAATAGATATTGCTAATCAATTAAAACAAAATCCAAATGGAACGATTACATTAACAATAGATTCAAGTTGCTCTGCGCCAGCATCACAAACATATAATATTGAATTATCAAAAAGAAGAATTGCTTCCACAATTAAGTTTTTTGCTGAAGATTTAAATACTATGGAGTATGTTAAACAACAAAAACTAATACTTAAACCTGGTAAAACTTATGGTGAAAATAAAGTAGCATCATGGCCGTTAAAATCAAAAGTAACAAAACCACCATACTCAATAAATCAACTTGTTAGTTGGAGTGATGTAAATTGTAGTGATAAAGATAAAAGTGTTGTTGGTGGTGATACTCAAGTTGGTTCAAAAGATGTATACACCACAAATGCGATGGCGTGTAGAAGGTCGTATATTTCCAAAATTGATACAAATTTTGCACCTCCATCAGAACCAATACCTAAAAAAACCACAGTTG
>Ga0114977_10002646_pt1 | contig 11505 bp, 6 predicted proteins | sample S_130805_MF_Meta_FD_87026 | JGI IMG/M metagenome (GOLD analysis project Ga0114977, IMG submission 87026) | Freshwater microbial communities from Lake Simoncouche, Canada to study carbon cycling - S_130805_MF_MetaG | ecosystem: Environmental > Aquatic > Freshwater > Lake | place: Lake...
CCATCATTAAATGATTATTTAAACTTAAACATACATAGTTCAACAAATGACAGCATATTTAATGGGGCAGACTTATATATTTTAGCTTTAGAAAAAGGTGCATTTGATATATTTGTTTTAGTTGACAGCATAGGTAGAAATAATGAGTCAGTAAATCTACAAACAATTGGTGATATTTTATTTGAAAGTAATAAAGGACAAATAAACTTATTCTTGCAAAACTCTTATTTATCAGAATATGGTGAAATGCCAATAACAATAATTGGTCTTGGTAGCTTATTTAATTCTACTCCTTATGCAGAAGGGGTAAATTTATATATAGAGAGAGAAATGCATGGAATTTGGGATAATATACCAATGGTTGTTATAGGAAATTTAAGTGATTATTCAAATGTAGAACTTATTACATATGGAAAAACTTCAAGCGAAGAAGCATTTAATTTAAATATGCCAGAAACAAAAGAATTGGTTACTAATGAAACCCATTTATATGTTCATGGATATACAGAGGAATAAAAAATGGCTGGAAGTTACAACGGAATAACTATCAAACCCATTCAATCTGTTTCAATTTCAGAAAGTCCTGAGTATACAGAAGGTGGAAAAACACAAAGATATATATTTAGTATAACCGTTGCTGCAAAATATGTTGCTGTAGGTAATCATGCATCCATTGTATCTTTTGTTTCTGGATTAAGTGCCTTGATGGTAGACAACGGATTAGAATTTTCTATTTCTGGTCCTGATGGGGCTAACACAATAAGATTTAAACCAAGAGTTAAGTCTGTAAATGTAAAAGAAGACATTTGGGTTGATTTTTGCGACTATACCATAGAAATGGAAGCAGACAGTATATACATAGGTGGATTGCTAGTACCAACAGGGGTTGTATCTTCAACAGAAACAGATAATACATGGTCTATAGAATTTGATGATTCTGAACCAAGATTTTCAAAAATATCTCATAAATTATCTGTAAAGGCAAAAAGTTCAGCGGTGGCAAAGGGCTGGACTATAGCAAAAGCAAAACTGGAAACATTGATTGCTGAAGTAGTTCCAGCAACCATTACCGCTGCATCAGGTGGCGTTTTTACTAATCCCCATAATAAAAAAACCAGTAAGACTCTTGATATAACAAACGGTGTGGCAACAGCAGAAATAAATATCTCTTATCATAATAAAGATTTTTACGATCTCACCTTACCACAAGATGCTTATGCATATCACGATCAAACAGTTACCGAAAAAATAGACAGCAATTCATTAAGAGAAGTATTATCCATAGAAGGAACAATAACTGGATTAAAACAAGACCCCGGTGGCAATAGGTACTCTGCTGCAAATACATTATGGGGTAAAGTAAAGACTACACTAGATGATCTTTATGAAGATCTTGTAATTTCATCTCGATCTTTAAGCGAAGATCAAGTTAAGGGAATAATAAATTATTCTTATGAAGTACAAAACAAAAAAAAGCCAACTGGTGCATTTTTAAGCGAGACAATAAATATAACTTATCAAGGATCACTAGCAGCACCACCAAAATTAATAGTGATTCACAATACTATAACTGGTGGGGCAGGACCAATTTTTCAAGATATAGATACAAAAAAAGCAAGGTCTATGACTATTACAATAGAGCGAGTTGGAACAGATGAGGCTCCAGATACTTTGACTGCATATAGACCAGCAAATTCAGAAATAGAATCTGATGTAATTACATTTACAGCAGCATCAAAAAAAATATCTAGAACAACAACATTTATTTGGTCTTCATCAACAGCTTATGTTCTTCCTACTGTTTCTTCTGATTACGACTTGTTAACAGCAAAAATACCAAGACCATACGAGTAAAAAAATGGCACTAGTAAAATTAAACAATGTTGAGATAACTCCAACACCATTCATAAATATAACTATGTCTTCAGAGTTTAAAGAAGACGGCACAGTTAAAAAAACAGTAAGAAATATAGAATTAAAAGGAAAAATTATAGCGTATGATCCAATAATTGGTAAGCCAGGAATTGGTTTTCAAAGAGGTTCAGTTGATACAGATGCTGCTTCTGATGCAAATTATCCTAGTAAAATAATTACCAAAATGGCAGCACTTGAAGCTTTAGTAACTCAAAAAATAGATAAGTATTATATAGAAGCTGCTGGAGTTTCAATTCCAACAATAAGTGGGGATGGCACTACTGACATAACTCTGAAATCTAAAAGCTTTCAGTTAGAAGCAAATAGCTTAATTTGTGATTACACAATTGTATTTGAACAATTAATTAAAGACTCAGAAGAAATAAATGAATCATGGTCACTTCAACCAAGCGATGAGTACGACAGATTTGTTAAGGTAGACAGAACAAGAAGTATACAATTAAAAAATAAAACTGTTGGGGGTGTTGAAAAAAAGGGTTGGGAATTAGGAATTATAGCATTAACTCCAACCTCATCTTCTGCTGGTGCAGCAACATATATATCTGGAATACCTTCTGGTAAAGAATATGGCAAAACAACAAACTACTCTGTAAATACAGAAAAAAATACTGTTGAATGTACAGAATCTTGGACAATATCTGATTTGCCATACACGGTAGAATTAACAACCACATCTAAAAAAAGCTCAGAATCATTTTATAACTCTGCAAGTATGCAGGGAACTATAACTGGATATGGAAAGAACAAATATACTGAGGCAAATACATATTATCAATCAATTAAAAAATGGGTGATTGGATCTACATTCTCAATACCAAATGCAGGACTTACAAACGCAAGAGTAAAATCTGTTAGTGAGGGCATAAACAAAACATCTGGAGTGATCACATTTTCCGTAGATGTATCTGAAGGAATAGAAGAAGATGGAGAAAGATATAAGTCTATTACTTATACAGACACGCCACCTACTGATCTTTACGCAACAATACCCGCTGTAGGCAAGCCAGAAGGTCCAATAATCCAAAAGATTAATGGTAAAAAAAATGGTGTAAAAACCGTAACTGTTGAGGTATTATATAATGATGGATCAAATAAACCACCAGATGTTGCTGACTATGCTCCAACAGGCACAAGTTTTGTTGAAAAAGATGATTCAACATTTGATTACAATACAAGAAAAGTAACAAGATCAGTGGTTTGGAATTACAAATAGGTGAAAAATGGCTTTTGCAAGAAAAAAGTTTTTAGGTTTAACCGTTATAGATTTTAGTGCTTCCACAGGATGGAATGACTCTGAAACATCTCTAACAATTAAAATGGCGGTAGATAAAGATGATAATGATGTGCTTGATGCATCAAAAAAATTAGGCGAAAAAATAGACTTTGAAATGGGTAGTTTTAAATTTGTTGGATTTTTAGATAGATTAACAGAAAGACATGATGGCGGTGGAGTTATATATGAGGCCAAAGTTAATGATGGAAAAGAAATATTAAGAAATGTTGAGTGTATAACAAAATTTTATGGAACAAATAATACAGAGGAAGATGCTCCAGTAGATAATTTATTAAATATATTTAGACTTTATGAGTCAGAGAAAATTGGTGGAAAATTTGGAGCAAGTCAGACAGATGATACTGGAATGCCTTATCATATTTTTCAAAGTGGAGTAAACTCACTTTCGGCAGAACATGGTATTTGGTCAGCAGGAAAAAAATTCTCAATAAATTTAAATTTTTCATTGCCACAATATTACAGAATGCCGGTTCCACATGTTAATTTATTGGATGCAATATCTCAAATATGTGATGACTTAGGTCTTTTATATAGGGTTGAATTAGTTGGATCTGTATTTACAATAAAAACTGCAAGTCTAGCGGTAGATCCAGCAAATCAAAATGTCATAGGTGCAATAAAAACCAAGGCCAATGCTGATGAAAATATCATATCTTGGGAAACAGGAACAGAATCAGCAAATAGTGTAGAGTCTAATTTTCTTATTTGGGGAGGACAGAAAGAACAAACATTTATATTTGATGATGATAAATCAGCAGGACCACATTCTGGAAAAATGTTTTTTGGTTATGACATAAATGGAAAGCCCTATTGGACTTCAACTAAAACATTTACGGATTTTTCTGGTTGTCCTTTTGCTGGTGCAACGGTTACATACCCTTGTTTTATGGGATCAACATTTGGTGGAAGCGGTCTTAAAACAATTTTATTTGAAATACCAATACCAGGATTAGAGGACATTATATTATCAAACGGTGGACTTTTTTATGAAATAGATTTGATAGAAGCAGCAATAATAATGGGTGGAAATCAGGATACATGGGAATTGTATTTAGAGATACGACAAGATCAAGGTAGAAATTTTACTTATAGCCAAGTTTTTTTAAGAGCACCAAGATTTAATATTCAAAATGTTTCCAACTTTATGTTCTTAGGTGGAACAAATGAAAATCCTGTTAAAAGAGTTTTTGGTGCAGATAATGATGATGCTGGAATTATTCGTGGAACAAGAGTATTTGCATACTTAAAGAGTATCTTAGAATCAGCTTTGGGCAAACAATTTTTGTGGCCAATAGACCCCAAAGGAATAGTGGTCAACAATGCTGATGGTCATGCTCCAGCATCAAAAACTTCTGGATTAATAATAAAACAGGAACTTGAAAGTTATATAAGCGAAGATGGACTGGCTGCAAATGGTCCAGACGGAGCACCTAAAAAAATATATAACATAGAACCATCTGATTCTGGATGGTCAAATCCAGCGACATTGAAAGCTAAAGCAGCAGGAATGCCTCAAGAAGTATTTGATGGGGAAATACTTAACCAAGATGGTAAGGCAGGAAATTTTATAATTATGAACACAGGTGGGTATCCATTAGTTAATGCAGACCCAAAGTCATGTTTCTTTTCTGGAAACGATATTTGGGTAAGAGCAACCCTTAATCCAGACTATATTTATATAGACAATATTCCTTATGTTTTAATTAGTATACCTCAAGCAATATTTACTTATGAAGGATCAGGAATACAAAACGAGGTTGGTTACTGGTCAATTACAAATTGTTTTTTTGGTGTGAAAGATAGAAATAGTATTTTTGGACAATCACTAAATGTATCAACAGGATCAATTCCAATTAGACCAGATCGCTATGTTTTAAATTTTAAATCTACAAGAAACGATTTTTATGGTCCTTGGTATGTTGGAACAAAGGGCAAAGGAGGAAAAACAAAAGTTGAACAAGATACTAATTTAGTTCCTTGGGCATTTAACTCTTCAGCAAAATTAGAAGAGGTCGCACAAACAAAACTCAAAGACATTACACCTATAAGTATTTTTGAGACTGGTTCATACACTAGGGTTGGCTTGCCAGAGTTTAGTCTTGGTCAAGAAATGCAAGCTGGAGGTCCAAAACTAACATCAATAAATGCTACATATGGTCCTTCTGGAATAACAACTCAACATACATTTAGAACATTTACTTCAAAATTTGGTTTGCCGTCTAGATATATGCTAGAGAGAATGAAGAAGACAGCACTAAAAGCATATTCAGATAGAAAAAATATACTTGGTCTTTTTAATGAGGCAAAACGAAAAAAACAATCTCAAGGCTTAAGAGAAGCAGGATTTGGAATATCTAGCTATTTTCTTGATTACATAGGTAGAAAAAACGATAGATGGAGTCCTCATGGCCACATATTGATGGCACAGATACCTGTTCAAAAAAATTACGCAGCAGGATTTGGTGCAGCAGGAGGAACAAATGCAGAAGTTAAAACTCTTGGAATAACAGTAAAACATCTAGAGGCATCTGCTGCATTTAGAAAGCAGAGCAGCGATGGAAAAATACCATCAAACAAAGCTGGCGTATCTTTAGATGCAATATTCTCACCATATTCAAATTTTGCAGGAGGCTATGCGTGTTCATTAACATCTAAGGCATATGAACCAAAAGTAAAATTTGACGATAAAACAATAGCAACAGCAATTTCTTTAAATCCATTTCAATTAAACAGCTATATCGGAAGCTTTATGTCCGATGATGGTGATCGTTATTGCAATTGGACAGCAAATACAGCACCAGAAACTTTAACTAGAGATAGTTCTTTAGGTGGTGCAAAAACAGGGGTAATAAAATCTAGGGCAATTGCTTTGCGTGGACCACTCATGATTAGTGGTTGGGGTCAAAGCTTATATTATCCAAAAATAACAGTTCCAGATAATGATAAAGGAGAAAACCATCCTGGAAGAACAGCAGAGGGATTTGCTGGTCCACTAGACTTAATGTGGGATGACATAAGGGGAGTTTGGACATCTCATGGAACGCTAATTGGAAGAAGTCTTGGGATGATAAAGAAAAATAACTTTATTCCAAACGATAAGGTTCCACTTGGATCAAATAGCAATGATTCATTTGCAATAGGTTCAATGCGACCAGCAGGTCTTTTTGGGGTTGTGCCATATGAAAATAATCCTAAATTTAATTATTTTGGCGGTCATGATATACCAATAGTAAACTTAGGAAAAACAATTGGATCTGATCAACCCATAGTGGCACATTTAAATCAACACACAGGAGAATGGTGGGTTGAAGGGCAAGGTTGTGGAATAAGATACGATGTTCTTGAATGCGGAAGTGGAAGTGAGGATAGCGAAGTTATAGCAGCAGAAGCATTAAATAAAGACTTTACAATAACAAGAGATATGAATGGTGATCTTGCTGGATGCATCATTAAAAACGATGATGTTAAAGAATTTTCGTGTATTGATCTATTGCAAACAAATGGATTCACAGGTAATTTGGTTTATTTAAAAACAAAAGAAGGTGAAACAGAATCACTTAGATTTAAAAACGGTTTAGCAAAAGAAATCATAACCACTACGGCAGGACCACCTACGACCACAGTAGGCCCAGGTGGTAGCACGACCACAGTAGGCCCGGGTGGTAGCACTACCACAACACTAGGACCAGGATATTGTGTTGTTGAAACAGAGACAGACTGCTATAATTGTACTCAATTTTGTGGAAGTCCTAATTATGTATCTGGTCCATTCAACACATTAGAGATCTGCCAATCACAATTACCTGGGCTTAACACTAATTGTTCAATGACACTTGTTTTTGATGATCCATGCTTTAGTTGTCATTATGATTCAAATGGAGAATATACTGGTCCAACCAAAGCAGAAGATTGTGCTGCGGATGCAGAGCAACAAAACGCAGAAATACCAGGATGCGGATGTCCACCATATTACTTAAATAAATACGATGACCCAAGTAATTGCCATTATTGTTCACAAGCAGCAAACAACAGTATAGGTACATACGAAGGTTGTGATGCACTAGCTAATTGTGAAGAAGCTAGGATAGAAGCAGATTTATCATATGGTGAAGAATGCACAACAACAACAACAACAACATGTCCAGATTATTACTTAAATAAATATGATGATCCAAGCAACTGTCATTATTGTTCACAAGGAGAAAATAATAGCATAGGCACATACACAGGTTGTGATGCATTAGCTAATTGCGAAGAAGCCAGAATAGAGGCAGATCTATCTTATGGTGAGGAATGTACTACCACCACTACTTCTACTGAAGCTCCTTGCCCAATAATGTATTTGCATAAAAACGAAAATGATGATTGTCACTATTGCTCACAATCAGATCAAAATCCTATAAGCTCATACAACGAATTTCTTATAGATGGAGTTTGTAGTACTCTTTGCGAAGATGCTAAAAGTGAATTAGATGCAGCAAATCCAGACTGTGGATTCTGTTATAATCTTGTTGGTAGTTGTGCATCTGAAACATGTTGGACATGTGTTGAATGTCCACAAGGCGATTCTGGAGATTACAGCACAGCAGAAGCATGTAATACAGTAGCAGCAGAAAAAAATGCTCAGTGTAGTCCTCCGTGTGTTACAACAACCACAAGCACAACTAGTGGACCAACAACAACCACTACAAACCCTAATGATTGCGTAGATGTAGTTACGGCAGTACATTGTGCAGCAGACGGAACAACTTTCACATATGACAAAGTAAGCGTTAAACGATGTACAACATTGCCAGTAGTGGCAGAAATGCCTAATTTAGAAATGCTATTACTTAAAGCAAAAGTTGAATCTTTAACTGATCAATTATCTAAGTTGTACAACATACTTCAACTTTACGGAATTGATGCTATGGGAGATAAATAATGCCAGCAAATCCAGTCTTTACTTTTGTTAGCGGAAACCCCAGTTGCGGATCTGTTGCTGGAAATACTTTAACCACAAATACTTTTTGTAATTCTATTTGGAGGTTAAACTATCGTGGAACTGTAAATGTTGTGGCGAGTTACAGTAATGTTGCACTTTCTTCTACTATAAATATTAATGGAACTCAGTATCAAATAATAGGAACTTCAAATGATACGCTAATAAATAACCAATCATTCAATAAAAATCAAGAATTTGCTTATTATGCAACAAGAACTGGATCACAAGGAAGTCTTACTACATTTTTTACTTTTACCCCACCAGTATACTACACACATATTTTTAGCTCTGGTGATACTGCATCAGAATCTTGTGAATCTACAAATAGTATTACTTTATATTCTGAAGATGAAACCTTAGTATCTGGTTCAATATTGTATTTAGATACAGGATTAAATGATATATATAATTCTATACCAATTTTTCTTTCAAATGGAACTAATTTTTATTTAGTACAAAGCGGAACAGTTCAATCGGGTGGTTCTTGTGATTCTGTTGTTACAACAACAACCACAACCACTAGTACAACGCCAGAACCAACCACTACAACTACCACTACTTCTACAACAAGTACAACGACTAGTACCACTACTACCGTAGATTTAAATGCCACCACAACAACTACCACAACATCTACAACAACTGTAGACCCAAATGCACCAGATTGCACAAATATAGTAAGTGTTGTTAAGTCAATTTCTTGTTCTAATGGAAGTTTGACTGTTACATATGCAGATGTTCAAGGATGCAGCGTTTCTAATTACAATCCATTTAATAAATATGGAGAAGCACCAAGTGAAAACGAAGAAATTAAAAATCTAAAGGAGCAATTATCTAACATATATAAGACACTTGAAATATATGGAATAACTATTATCGGGAATAAGTAGTATGCCACAAGAACCATCGACATTTGTTTGTGATGTTTGTTGTTCAACTACAACTACAACTACAACAACTGCTGCACCAACCACAACAACCTCCACTACATCAACAACTTCTACTACATCGACAACTTCGACTACTTCCACAACATCTACAACTTCGACTACTTCAACAACTACATCAACATCAACTACTCCAGCACCAACAACGACAACATCATCACCAACAACAACTACTCCAGAACCACCAACGCCAACCCCAACCCCAACACCCACCCCCACCCCCACGCCTACACCAACGCCAACACCCACACCAACCCCTACACCTACACCTACACCTACACCCACGCCTACGCCTACGCCTACGCCTACGCCTACGCCTACGCCTACACCAACACCAACACCCACACCCACACCAACCCCTACGCCTACACCAACACCCACGCCTACGCCTACGCCTACACCAACACCCACGCCTACACCAACTCCAACTCCAACCCCAACACCTACGCCTACACCTACACCTACCCCAACGCCTACTCCAACTACAACCACAACTGAAGTAACTACAACTATACGACCTATTGAACCGTGTTCTTATTATTGTGTGGCTGATGGAGAATTTCAAGAATTTACTGAATGTCCAGGAACAATACATGTTTGGGTACATACAAAACAATATAAATCAATACTTAATTGCGTTTATAATCCTTGGGTTGGAGATTATATTGATCCAGATAGAGAGCTTGATGCAGACGGTGTACCACTAGATATGTATTGTGATGCAAATACACCTCTTACTGTTATAAAATATGTTACATATAACACAGTCGATGGTTATCTTGCTGCTGGTGGTTTTCCTTATGCTCAAGATACAAGAATAGGAATCAACGGACCTAATTCAAATGAAGATAGCGTTATATTAAGTGTTCAAAGAGAACAGCCCAATTCTAGCAATAAATGTTGTTGTGCAACATATAACAGTTGTCCTTGCGATTTTTATTATGCTAGCGTACCACTTAGTGAATTTTTTCTTATTGATCCAGATACAAATCTATCTGGAGGGGATTTTTTAAACAATATAACAAAAAAAACATTCTTTGGAAAAAAATGGGAATTTCTTTTTACGGTAGATAACAGCATAACAGAAAGGAAAAGAATAGGAAATTTGGGTGTTGGTGGAGTAGATGATGTAGAGGTTTTTATAAAAAATTTCCATGAAACAGCACGATATCAATATTCCAGTGGTCGAGTAGGAAATATAGCTGGTGAAGGAAAAAATCATGTTCCAACCAAAGATTATGGTCGTTGTGACCCTTATTATCCAGATATTTATAATCCACTATGCAATATGTATCATGGTGGATATAATGTTGGACCAACTAATTCAACATGGACATTCTCAGGATCACAATTTTTATCAACAGTAGTACCAACAGATTTTATTAATGGTGGAGAAAAATTTTGTGATATAGCACTATTAGATAAAGACATTGAATATAATTTTAAAAATATTGACTTGAATAATGTATTAATTCAAGACACTACATTTAAGGGAAAAGTTGCAATTCAAGGTATGGCAATTGGAGGACTTAATAATGTAAGCGTAGGAGTATCTTATGGGTATAGTCCATACACATACACAAATAATCTAACTAATTCTACATATCAAGATCCTGGATTAGTTGGTGGAGGACAACCACAATTAAATGTGTACGCTCCATATACCGAATTTTTTTTTGAATGTAAATATGCAGGACTTAGTGATTTTGTAGCACGACCATTTAAATTAAAATCAACTGGAATTTTTTTGACACCTCTTCTAAGTGTTACTATTAGACACATGCAAACAAAACTTCCATACTGCTACTACGACACAGTACTTCAAAAATATGTAGCATATCCAGTTGATCCAGAATATCCAAGCTATCAATATATGTATAATCAAACAGCATCTTTTAAACCACAATTAGGATCAATAACCATAACTGAATTGTAATTTTTTGGTGTATAATATAATATACAATAGGAGAAAAATATGGCTACATTTACTTTTCATTCCACAGGTTACGACATTGGGTCAAGTGGAATAGGTTTTTTTGGTAGTGCAGGATTTGGATCATCTGTATCAGTTGGTTTATACAATGATTCTACCTATATAACTAACAGTAATGGCACTATTGCTGGTCCTTCACTAAATAATATAAAATATAGCCATCCACAATCTGGTATTGTAAATGGATTAGCTTCACCTAGCGGTCTACTTCTTACTAGGATAACCAATGCACAATCCACATTAAATATAAGGTTTTCACATGCTACTGGAGTTATTACACAGAATGCAAAACTAAGGATCTATGATAGATCAAACATAAATAATCCAGCAAGTGGAGTAACTACTAAGGTAG
>Ga0114977_10002647_pt1 | contig 11503 bp, 7 predicted proteins | sample S_130805_MF_Meta_FD_87026 | JGI IMG/M metagenome (GOLD analysis project Ga0114977, IMG submission 87026) | Freshwater microbial communities from Lake Simoncouche, Canada to study carbon cycling - S_130805_MF_MetaG | ecosystem: Environmental > Aquatic > Freshwater > Lake | place: Lake...
CTCGCGGTGGTGAGTCCGGGACCGGATTTTGCGGTCGTGCTACGGCAAAGCCTCACGCACGGGCGACGCACGGCGATCTGGACGAGTGTGGGTGTAGGGACAGCGATTCTGCTCCATGTCGGGTATTCGTTATTGGGGCTGGGGCTGCTGATCCAGAGCTCGGAGGTGTGGTGCGCTGTGGTGAAATATGCGGGGGCAGGCTATATCGCTTGGCTGGGGTTGCAGTCGTTGCGCGTGAAGCCCCGGACGGAGGCGGAGGTTTTCGCCGGGCGAGGCGAAGCGGGTGGGGCGGGTCTGCCGACGTCACGCGCCGCGTTTGTGACAGGCTTCGTGACGAATGCGCTTAATCCGAAGGCGACACTATTTTTCGTTTCGCTGTTCGTGATGGTCGTGAGTCCGCAGACGCCGAAACTCGTGCAGGTGGGCTATGGTGTGTGGATGGCGCTGGGGACGATGGCGTGGTTTTCGTTGGTCGCGGTTTTCTTCACCCGCGAGGACGTGCGGCGGGTATTTTTGCGGTTGGGCCACTGGATTGATCGCGTGCTGGGTGTGGTGTTTCTCGCCTTGGCGGGGAGTCTGGCGTTCGCTGTGGTGCAGTGAACCGTGAGGCGCTGGTGGCGCTGCTACCAACGTCTTTTTAACTCTGGGCTTTCCGGTAGCCACGAGCGCCAGCGAGTGGTGATCCGTCCACTCGCTGGCGCTCGCGGCTACCCGGTAAAGCAAAGTCTGAATCTTTTGGGCGTATATCTTTTGGGCGATGGGTATGATTTGTTGGTGATGCCGCTGAATCCATCCCGGTCTTCCGGTGCGCCGTAATCCCACGGCCCTTTTTACTCGGCTGCGAGGAGGTTTGTGCGGTTGGGGGTTCAGGTAAATTGAGAGAACCGTGGGTACCCGTTTTTTCGTGACGCGCAGGTGTGGGTTGTCGAAATCTATCTGCCGACGGAGGGCGGCGGATAGATCGGTCGTTGGGCCCGCTCCCACAACGGTGCTCGAAAAGTCCCTACACGTAGACTCCGCCACCCAGCAGGCGTTCGCCGTCGTGGAGCGCGACGATCTGGCCGCTGGCGAGTCCGCGTTGCGGGGACTGAAATGTGATGAGCGCGGTGTCACCGCCTGTGGGAATAAATTCAATCGGGACGCGGGGGTCGCGGTAGCGGACGCGGGCTTCGAGCGGGCGCGGGGTGAGGATCGGCGGCGTGTTCCACTGCAGGGAGTGCACGCGGGCTTCGCGTTGGAAGAGGCCGGGGGCATCGGGGTGATCGAAAGCCACGAGGAGGGCGCGGTCAGTGGCACGTTTGCCGACGACGACGTAGGCTTGGTGATCGGCATTCGAGGGAACACCGATGCCTTTGCGTTGGCCGAGCGTGTAGAAATGCAGGCCACGGTGGTGGCCGAGCGCGCGTCCGTCGTGAGCGCGGATGATCGGGCCGGGGGCGTCGGGGACGTAGGCGCGGAGGAAGTCGGACATCTTTACCTCGCCGATGAAGCAGATGCCTTGGCTGTCTTTTTTATCGGCGGTGCTGAGGCCGGCGTCGCGGGCCAAAGCGCGGAGCTCGGCTTTTGGGAGGTGGCCGATCGGGAAGCGGGCGTCGGCGAGCTGAGCCTGTGAGAGCAGAGCGAGAAAGTAGGATTGGTCTTTGTTTTTGTCGGCCCCTTCGTGGAGGGCGTAGCAGGGATTTTCGATTCCCCATTTTTGATTTTTGATGGAGATGCGCTGCGCGTAATGGCCGGTGGCGACGGCGGCGAAGCCGTGATCGCGCGCATAGGAGCGGAACACGCCGAACTTAATTTCGCGGTTGCACATGATGTCGGGGTTCGGTGTGAGGCCCTGCGCGTAACCGCCGAGGAGATACGCGACCACGCGCTCGCGATACTCCTGCATGAGATTCACGACGCGGAACTCGATGCCGAGGCGGTCGCAAACGGCGCGGGCATCGTCGATGTCCTGCTGCCACGGACAGTGGCCGATGATTTCGTCCTCGTTGATCCAGTTTTTCATGTAGGCTCCGACGATGGGCACGCCCTGGCGTTGGAGGACGAGGGCGGCGACGGAGCTGTCTACGCCGCCGGACATGGCGACGAGAATTTTTTCGGGGGCGGACACAGGTGGAGTGAGGACGAGGGGACGAGGCGACGAGGACGAGGATCCCTGCTCTCACGAGCAGGGCCACGGGGACGGCGAGGGCGTCATTTGGGTTGGAGTTTGGCTTTGGTCTCGGTTGGGAGCGGGGCGGTGGCGAGCCACGCTACGGCGGCGGGGGCGTCGTGGAGGAGCCAATAGGAGAAGGGCCCGGTGAGGCCGGCGAGTGGGAGTGCGGCTGGTTTTTGAGTGGCGGCCCAGAGCGTGGCGGCGGCAGGTTCGCTTTGGGCCCACGCTGAAGCGGCGGAGACGAGCGCGGCTTGGCGGGCGGATTGGTGGGCGAGATTTTGGGCCCACGCGACGGCACGCGCGGGGGCGCGTGCGGCCAGCAGTCCGGCGTAGTGGGTGGCGGCGGAATCGAGGCCGGGACCTGGCGGGAGTTTTTCGAGGTAGGGCGCGGGTGCGGTGTCGTCGCGGCGGACCCACTCCGTCAGGATATTGTTTAATGCGAGACGCTGGACTTGGCCGGGGGGCAAGCTCGCGAGCCACGTAAGCGCGGCGTCGGGGTCCTTGGCTCCGAGGGCACGAGCGACGGCGACGGCCGCGAAGGTCTGGGTCTCGCCGGGAGGCAGGAGTGGGACCAGCGTGGAGGCACCTTGAGGATCGGTGGCGGTGAGGGTTTGGAGCGAGGCGAGCACGATGCGATCAAGCGCCGGACCGGTGAGGATTTTCTGCGCGAGTTCGATGGCCTGGAGTGGATCGCGGGCGAGCACATTGTGCAGCGTGGTTTCCAGAGCGGGAGTGCGGTCGGCGAGGTCAGGCAGGGTCTGGGCCCAGGCCACGGCGGCGGGTGTGTCGCGGGTGGCCCAAATATCGGCGAGCGCGCGGAGGGCATTTTCGCGCGGCAGACCGGGGGGCACGGCGGCGAGACGCTGCACCGCCGAGGTGAGCTCCTCGCGGGCGAAGCGGTCGAAGAGCAGGCTGTAGAGATTGGCTTCGTCGTGGGTGCGGACGAGTTCGCGGGCGAGCGTGAGGGCGCGTTCGGGCGCGGAGCGGGCGAGCGCTTCGAGCGTGGCGATGAGGGCCGAGCTGCGTTCGGGGCCGGGTGGCAAAGTACGGACGTGGGCGAGGGCGAGTTCGGGTTCGCGGGCGAGCAGCGCCAGAAAGGTGGTGCCGAATTCTTGGGCGCGGGTGCGCGGATCGGGGGTGCCAAGAGCACGAGGGAGGTCCGCTGGGGGACTTTCGGTTTTTGAAGATGCGGAGGCGGGCGTCGCTGCGGGACTGGTGGTCGTCGTTGCAGCGGGGCGCTGCCAGTAAACGTAGAGAGCGGCGGCGAAAGCGATGAGGGCCAGGAACGGCCAAAGGGCGTGGAGGAGTTTTTTCATCGCGGATCGTTGGATCAAGTGGACGGAGGAAAGCGCGTGCGGTGGCAGGCGTAAAGCCTGCCCCACGGGGGACGAACCTCCAATCGCTCGCGCTCGCGGCGACGGGCTGCGGGCGAAGGCGCTGAGGAATTGTCGCGATCGTTATCGCTCGACGCTTTCCCGCTTGTCGCACGCAGGGTGCGGCGAAAGCTTTGCGGTCCACATGGCAGAATCTTCGCATCGTATCGTCCGGGCGTGGCTCGAATCCCTCACCACGGGCGTGGTTGAGCTCGACCGCGACTGGAATGCGAAGGTGCCTCCGCGTTTTACGCTCGGGGCGCAGTGTCCCTCCCCGGCGGGACTTTCGGCGGATACCGGCCTGATGGCCGCCTGCAGCTACCGTTACTTTGTAAATGGGGTGGGGGAGATGGTGTTTGCGCTCACGCCGGAGCGTGGCTCCGCAATCGATCTGACGCGCGACACGCTCTATGTAGCGGGAGATTTTAATGGCTGGCAGGAGGCGGTCGGCAATGAGTCGTGGCGGTTGCGGCCGGAGGAACTGGATGGCGAGCACGTGTTGATGTGGCGGGGCGCCGCGGCGCGCTTTCTGGAACCGGCGGGGCAGCGCTTCCAGTTCGTGACCGGTGAATATCACTGGTTGAGTCTGCCGGATAACGTACCCAACGGAGTGCGCGACCGAGACGGTAATATGAACCGCGTGATCGACCCGGCGCGGACTGGTCGACATCTGTGGCGTTTTTCGTTGGCGCAGCCGCTCGATCTCGCTGAGGCGCTGACGGTGGCGTGGGCGGGGACGAGTGAGGCGACGGCTGAGGTCGGAGTGCCGCTGGTGCCGGGAGTTTTCTTTCATGAATTGAAAACCGACCTGCCGCTCGGGGCGTTGGTGCGGGAGGATGAGACGGTGTTCCGGTTGTTTGCGCCGAGGGCGCGGGGGGTCACTCTTTCTTTGCGCGACGCACTGGGCGAGCAGAGTGAGATCCAAGAATTTCCCTTGGTGCGGCGGCCCGATGCGGACGGTGCGGCGGGTGTGTGGGAAGTCGCGCTCGGGCGCAATCTGCACGGCTGGTTTTACTGGTATGCCGTGGATGGCGTGCTCACCGGGCCGGGGAAATTTGAGCCGAAGATGCGGGTGCTCGATCCCTATGCGCTCGCGACGGTCCATCACGATGGACCGGGCGTGGTGCTCGATCGCGCGTGGGTGGGGCAGGGCGACCGGTCCTTCAAAACACCAGCGTGGCATGACCTAATCATTGCCGAGGCGCACGTGCGGGACCTCGCGGCCAATGCCCCGGTGAAGGCGCTGCCCGGGGAACGCCGCGGCTTTACGGGTCTGCGCAAGTGGGTCGAGAGTCCGGATTTTTATCTGCATCATCTCGGGGTGAACTGTGTGGAACTGCAGCCGGTGCAGGCATGCGACAACGTGGTTGTGGAAGACTACCACTGGGGGTACATGACGAACAATTATTTCGCGCCGGAGAGCGGCTACGCGCTCGCGCCGGAAGCCGCGTCGGGTGTGCGCGAGTTGCAGGAATTGATTGCGGCGTTTCATCGGCGCGGCATGGCGGTGCTGCTCGATGTCGTCTATAATCACGTCGGCGTGCCGGCGCATCTGATGTTCATCGACCGGCTTTATTATTTTGAACAAGACGCCGCGGGCAACCTCGCCAATTTCAGCGGGTGCGGGAACGATCTGCGGGCGCGTTCCGCGATGTCGAAACGCCTGATCATCGACAGCTGCGTTTACCTGATCGAGGCGTTTGGGGTGGACGGATTTCGCTTCGACCTCGCGGAGCTCATCGGCGCGGATGTCTTGCGGGATATCGAGGTGGCGCTGAAGCGCGTGAAGTCCGACGTGATCCTGATCGCGGAGCCGTGGAGTTTCCGCGGGCACATCGCGGGGGCTTTGCGTGACACCGGTTGGGCGTCGTGGAACGATGGTTACCGCGATTCCGTGCGCGACTACGTGCGGGGTGGCGGAACGGCGGAACGCATGGAGTATTTTTTGCGTGGCTCGCCGTGGTATTTTGCCAAGTGGCCGGCGCAGACGGTGAATTACACGGAGTCGCACGACGACCGCGCGTGGATCGACATGATCACCGAAAACGAAAACGCCAACGGCTTCATGCCGACGGCCAACGACCGCCGCCGGACGCACCTGATGGCCGCGCTGTTGTTCATGTCGCTCGGCATCCCGATGCTCGCGGCAGGGCAAGATTTTCTCCGCTCCAAGCACGGCGTGAATAACACCTATCTACGCGGTGATTTGAACGCGCTCGATTACCGGCGGCTCTATCGGCATCTCGGCACGCACGCGTATTTCGCCGACTGGATCGCGTTTCGCCGGAGTGGGACGGGGCGGTTGCTGCGACAAGGCGCGATGCCGAGCGAGGGCTTCTTCCGGTTTTTCCGAGCGTCCGGTTCGCTCGCGTTCGCGGTGATCTACAACGCGGACGGCTCGCAGGGCGCGGAGCGTCTGTTGTTTGCAGTCAACCCCACGCTGGGTGACGTGACGATTCCCGTGGGCGCAGGAGTCGCCGGCGCGGTGGCCGGTGCGTGGGAGCAGTTGGCCGACCACGAACGGTTTTTCGCCTCCGAAGGACATGGGGCGAAGCAGCCGGTCGAACCCGAATTATTCGTGCCAGCGCTCGGCTGTGCGCTGTGGTTGAGCAACGGTTGAGCGAGGGCGTGGGGCGTGGTGGGCGATTCGCGTCATGGAACGAGGCTCAGCCGAGGCTCAAACGCTAGCCCGTGAAATGCTCACCTGAATACAACCTGAATATAGCCAAGGCAGGAGTCACAGAGCACGCGGAGCGCAACCACAGAGGGCACCGAGCAAGACAGCGGCGGTGGCAGAGCTCGGATGGCCAGCGCGCGCACTGGCCGCTCACGTTGACGGGATCTCCAGCGAGAGAGGCCCTTGGTGAATTTTCGGCCCTGATTTTTGGGTGCGTGGCCGCAGTCATTTTGGACTCACGCATGCTTGCCGATGCTACACGCTGGTCGTTCGGGAACCCATCACTCCTTCCATATTTCCGACGCCAGTGGCAGTTCGTTGAGTTCAGCGCGGGCTTCACGCCACGTCGGATAATGCCGCTGCAGGATGGCTACGAATCGCTCGCTGTGGGTCGGCTCCAGCAGATGCACCATTTCGTGGACGACGACGTATTCGAGCAGGTCCTTCGGTTTTTCCACGAGTTCCGTGTTAAGGCGGATGTGACCGGCGCGGTGGTTGCAGCTTCCCCACTTGGTTTTCATCCGTTGCAGGAAGTAGCCGGCCACCTTCACGTTCAGCTTTGGCTCCCGCTTTTCGATCAGCCCCGGCACAACTTGGTGCAGGAGCGATTTGTGCCACTCGTGGACGACCTCGGCACGTTTGACCGCACTCGTGCCCGGCCGCACCGTGAGGGTGATGCGTTTGTGGTCGAGCGTGACACTGGGCTTCCTGTTCTCGTGGCTGACGGTGAGCAGTTGCCGCCTTCCCCAGAGGTGATGGCTTTCGCGCTCTATGACGATCAGCCTCCGGATGATGTATCCGCGCCCTCAGTCGTGATAATTCACGGGCGAGTTGAGAGCACGGTGTTCAGAGCCCGACCCTCGGAGGGCAAAGCGGATTTTGCGGTGGCGCGGGCGTAGTCATCGTTTGTTGCCACCGGCACCGCTCGGCACTTCGGGCGTCACCGAATCGTTGCGCTAAATCCGACGCCAAAACCCTTGCTTCGGTCCGAGCGGCGTGTCTTCTCTCTTTTCTCCGCGTTCGCGCGGATCAACCAACATCGTCAACAACGCTAGTAACAATCGGAGAGCTCTAACATGGCAGTAAAAGTCGCAATCAACGGTTTCGGTCGCATCGGTCGCCTGGTTTTCCGCGCACTCGTGGAACAGGGCCTGCTCGGAACGACGCTCGACGTCGTCGCCGTCGGAGACATCGTCCCCGCCGACAATCTTGCCTACCTGCTCAAGTATGACTCTACGCAGGGCAAGTTCGCCGGTACCGTCAGCTCCAAGAAGTCTTCGCCCGATAAGATCGAGGACGACGTCCTCATCGTCAACGGCCGGGAAATCCTCGTGGTTTCCGCTCGGTCTCCCGCCGAGCTCCCTTGGGCCAAACTGGGCGTCCAGCTCGTGATCGAGTCGACCGGTCTCTTCACCGAAGCCGACAAGGCCAAGGGCCACATCACCGCTGGGGCCAAGAAGGTCATCATCTCCGCTCCGGCGAAGGGTGAAGATATCACCGTCGTGATGGGCGTGAACGATCAGAAGCTCGATTTGGCGGTGCATCACATCATTTCCAATGCGTCCTGCACCACGAACTGCCTCGCGCCGATCGTGCACGTGCTCCTCAAGGAAGGCTTCGGCATCGACGAAGGTCTCATGACCACCGTTCACTCCTACACCGCGACGCAGAAGACCGTCGATGGTCCGTCGAAGAAGGATTGGAAGGGCGGCCGTACCGCGGCGCAGAACATCATCCCGTCCACGACCGGTGCCGCCAAGGCCACTGCGCTCGTGTGCCCCGAGGTGAAGGGCAAGCTCACTGGCATGGCCTTCCGCGTGCCGACCCCGACCGTCTCGGTCGTCGATCTCACCGTGCGCACCACCAAGGAGACCTCCTACAAGGAAATCTGCGCTGCGATGAAAAACGCCAGCGAGACTTACTTGAAGGGCATCCTCGCCTACACCTGCGACGAAGTCGTCTCGAGTGACTTCATCCACGACAAACACTCGTCGATCTTTGATGCGGGTTCGGGTGTCGAGCTGAACAGCAAGTTCTTCAAGCTCATCTCGTGGTATGACAACGAGTGGGGTTATTCCAATCGCGTCGTCGATCTCACCAAGAAGATCGCCGCCGGGATCTAAGCGCCCTGGGCGCTGAAACGTAGCGAGTAGTGAGTAGCGAGTAGCGGGCAGCCACGCCGCGAATCCGCCACCGCTACTCGCTTCTTTTTTTCTACCCGCACATCATTCTTCGCCACTCATCCGTCATGCCTAAATTCCAATCCATCCGCGACCTCGACCTCGCCGGCAAACGCGTGCTCATGCGCGTCGATTTCAACGTCCCACAGGACAAACAGACAGGAGCGATCACGAACACGGCGCGCATCGCGGCCGCGTTGCCCTCGATCATATTTGCGCTCGAGCGCGGCGCGTCCGTCGTCCTCATGTCGCACCTCGGCCGTCCCGACGGTCAGAAGATCGCGAAATTTTCCCTCCAGCCCGTGGCGGTGGAACTCGAGAAACTGCTCGGCAAAACCGTGACGTTTCTCGATGACTGCGTCGGTCCAGCAGTCGAAGCGGCCTGCGCGAAGATCGCGCCCGGGAGTGTCGTCTTGTTGGAGAATCTCCGCTTCCACATCGAGGAAGAGGGTAAGGTGAAGCTCGAGGACGGCACGTCCAAGAAGGCCGATCCGGCGGCGGTCGCGGCTTTCCGCGCTTCGTTGACGAAGCTCGGCGACGTCTTTGTGAACGATGCCTTCGGCACCGCGCACCGCGCGCACTCGTCGATGGTCGGCGTGGCGCTGCCGGTGAAGGCGGCGGGCTTTCTGATGGAGGCTGAACTCAAGGCGTTCGCCAAGGTACTCGAAACGCCCGACCGGCCGCTGCTGGCTATTCTCGGCGGGGCGAAGATCGCGGACAAGATTCCGCTGATCCACAATCTGATCGAGAAGGCCGACAAGATCATCATCGGCGGCGGCATGGCTTACACGTTCTACAAGCAGCTGCACGGGATGCCGATTGGCACGAGCCTCTTCGATGCGGAGGGCGCCAAGATCGTGGGCGAGCTCACGGCGAAGGCCAAGGCCCGTGGTGTCGAACTGATCTTCCCGGTCGACTTCCTCTGTGCTGATCGATTCGCGCCGGATGCGAACACGCAGACCGCGGAAATCGCGACGGGTATTCCTGACGGTTGGGGCGGCCTCGACGCGGGGCCCAAGTCCATCGCTCTTTACCGCGCGGCAATTCTCTCCTCCAAGACGATCATCTGGAACGGTCCGGCTGGGGTCTTCGAATTTGAAAGGTTTGCGACTGCGACCAAGGCCATGGCTGAGGCGATCGCCGAAGCGACGGTAGCGGGTGCCACGACGATCGTCGGTGGCGGTGACACCGCGACGGCGGCGAAGAAGTTTGGGGTCGCGAAAAAAGTCACCCACTGCTCAACCGGCGGCGGTGCCAGCCTCGAGTTCCTCGAGGGCAAAGTGCTTCCCGGTGTGGCGTTCCTCGAAAACTAAAATCCAACTAACATGATCTCCCGCAAGAAACTCATCGCTGGCAATTGGAAGATGAACAAGACCTCGGCTGACGCGCTCACGCTCGTGGCCGACCTCGTGGCCTCCGTCGGCCGCCAGACCGACGTGGACGTCGTCGTGTGCCCGCCGTTCACGTCAATCGAGACGGTCGGCAAAGCCATCGAAGGCTCCACCTTGAAACTCGGCGCGCAAAATATGCACCCCGAGGCGAGCGGTGCCTACACCGGTGAAGTATCCGCGCCGATGTTACGCGCGCTCTTTACGACGCATGTCATTTTGGGCCACAGCGAGCGCCGGGCGCTTTTCGGCGAGACGGACGCCTTCGTTAACAAGAAGGTGCTCACGGCGCTGAAGAACCAACTGAAGCCCATTCTGTGCGTCGGTGAATCGCTCGGTGAGCGCGAGGCCGGTTTAACGCTCAAGATCGTCCAAACGCAGCTCGAAGCGGGGCTCGACGGCGTGAGCAAGGACTTGGCGTCGAGCGTCGTGATCGCCTACGAGCCCGTCTGGGCGATCGGCACTGGCAAGGTGGCCACGACCGAGCAGGCGCAAGAGGTGCATGCGTTCATCCGCAGCCTGCTCACGAAGCTCTTCACCGAGCCCGTGGCGCAAAAGGTGCGCATCCTCTATGGCGGCTCAATGAAGCCGGCGAATGCGCCTGAGTTACTCGCCCAAAAAGATATCGACGGCGGCCTCATCGGCGGCGCGGCGCTCGAGGCGCGGAGCTTCGTGGAACTCGTCACCGCAGCGGCGGCGGCGCAGTAGGCTCGGTCGGCGTGCGATCGCCCCCGGTCGCATTGCTTTCAGGGATCGTTTCGGAGTTGGGATATGTTCGGAGTTGCGACCGGGGGCGGTCGCTCTCCCACGTTAATTAGATCTCGCGGCCATAGCCGTGATGAGCGCGAAGAGAAACGATTTGTCGCCTGGTAACTTATCGAGCGCGGCGCGCGCCGCCGTCGATAACTCCGCCGCGAAACGCCGCGAGGCTTCGAGGCCGTGGAGTTTCACGAATGTCGTCTTGTCGGCCTTCGCGTCCTTGCCCGCAGTTTTCCCGAGCGTCGCGGTATCGGCGGTCGCGTCGAGGATGTCGTCGATGATTTGAAACGCCAAACCGAGGTGGCGGCCCGCGCGACGGAGTTGGGTGAGGGTTGGGCCGGGCCGCTCGCCGCCCAAAAGGCCGCCCATCACGAGTGCGGCCTCGATCATCGCGGCCGTTTTGTTGAGATGGATAAACTCGAGCTCTTCCGGAGTGGCGTCGGATTTTTTTTCGGCGAGCACGTCTTCCATCTGGCCGCCTATGAGGCGGCGGCTGCCGGCGGCGTCGGCGAGTTCGCGGATCAAGGCGTGGGCCAGAGTGGGTTGCGCGGCGTAGCCCTCGGCGAGCAAGGCGAAGGCGTGCGTGAGCAGCGCATCGCCCGCGAGGAGCGCGGTCGGTTCGTCGAATTGTTTGTGCGCGGTGGGGCGGCCGCGGCGGAGGTCATCGTTGTCCATGCACGGCAGGTCGTCGTGGATGAGTGAGTAGGTGTGGAGGCACTCAATTGCGACGGCTGCGGGGAGCGGATCCGTCGGCTCCCGGGTGCTCGCCGTTACCGATTGAAAGAGCTCGTTGGTCGCGAGCACGAGCACGGGACGGAGGCGTTTTCCTCCGGCCGCGAGCGTGTAGCGCATCGCGGTGTGGAGGCGGGCGGGACGGGTCGTCGCGGCCGGGAGGTGGAGGTCGAGACCCTGTTCGACGCGGGCGACGTGGCGTTTGAGTTCGGCGGCGAAATCCATCGGGTGGCGAGTAGCGC
>Ga0114977_10002650_pt1 | contig 11499 bp, 9 predicted proteins | sample S_130805_MF_Meta_FD_87026 | JGI IMG/M metagenome (GOLD analysis project Ga0114977, IMG submission 87026) | Freshwater microbial communities from Lake Simoncouche, Canada to study carbon cycling - S_130805_MF_MetaG | ecosystem: Environmental > Aquatic > Freshwater > Lake | place: Lake...
CCCGCTACAACGACAATGCTTCCGGCAAGTAAAAAGTTTGTGGAACGAAACACTGCGTCCAAAGTAGATTGACCTGTTCCGTAACGGTTGTCAAACATATGTTTCGTGTCTGTATCGTTTACGGCAACCATTGGAAACTTAAGAGCTCCGTCTTTAGCCATTTGGCTCAATCGAATGACGCCTGTTGTGGTTTCTTCACACCCGCCTGTAATTCCTGCCAACATTTCTGTGCGTGTTGTGTGAAGAGTGTTCACTAAATCGCAACCATCGTCGAATACTTGGTGTGGGGCAATATCAAGGGCTGCGTTGATATGTGAGTAGTAACCATCTCTATCAACAGCATTGCGAGCAAAAACGCTGATTCCATATTCGTGTACAAGAGCTGCAGCAACATCATCTTGGGTCGAAAGTGGATTAGAAGCACAGAGTGCAATCTCTGCTCCGCCAATTTTAAGCGTGCGCATGAGATTTGCCGTCTCTGTTGTTACGTGCATGCATGCTGCAATTCGAACGCCTTTAAATGGCTGGCTCGCTTGAAAACGATCGCGGATCTGTGCCAACACGGGCATATTGCGCTCTGCCCACTCAATTCTTTTGCGACCTTCTTGTGCAAGTGACGCATCGGCAATGTCGTGCGCAAGTGTCGTAGTAACAGGTGAGTTCACAGATATCTCCTTCTGAGGGCTATTTCTTCAGTACGTAAGATGCATAGGTTACCGCTTAGCGCTCAATTAGGCATATTCAGGGGCGCGAATTACGGCTAAAAGTTCATCAGAGAGTCGGTCAAGTCTGGCTTGAGTTTTGGCTTCGACATTGAGTCGCAATAATGGTTCAGTGTTGGAAGGTCGAACATTAAACCACCAACCGTCGGCTATCACTGTCAATCCGTCTAGATGATCCACTTCACCCAATGTGGAGTACTTCTGTTCTAAAGCAAGTAATACTTCTTCAGAATTACCAACAGTTGAATTTATTTCACCACTTGAGACATATCTAATAAAAGGTTTAAGCAATTTAGAAAGCGTTGACTTTTGCTCACCTAGGGCGGCAATCGCATGGAGGGCAGCGAGGGCGCCTGAGTCTGCATACCAAAAGTTTTTGAAGTAAAAATGCCCAGAATGTTCTCCCCCGAAAATGGCCCCAGTCTCTGCCATGTGCCTTTTGATATAGGAATGTCCTACACGACTTCGAATTGCTTTACCGTTATTTTCTTCAATAACTTCAGGAACAGCGCGAGATGAAATTAAGTTATAAATGATAGAAGAATGAGGTTTTTTAATTAATTCTCTTTGCGCAATCAATGCAGTAAGTGATGATGGGTCAACAATGCCACCTTTTTCATCTACCAAGAAACATCGATCTGCATCTCCGTCAAATGCCAACCCAATATCTGCTTTGTGCTTAATAACGGCCTTTTGCAAATCTTTGAGGTTGGCGGGCTCGATTGGATTGGCTTCGTGATTGGGGAAGGTCCCATCTAACTCAAAAAATAATGGAATGACTTCAACATTCATTCGCTCAAATAGCGCTGGGGCTGTATATCCCGCCATGCCATTTCCAGCATCAATAACAATTTTTAAAGGTCGGAGGTCAGATACATCTACGAGCGAGAGTAAATGTTCTACATATTCACTCAGCAGGTTTCTTTCTGTTTCCCGTCCGATTGATCTCATCACAATTGGATTTCCATCGAGTACGAATCTTTCAATTGTCTTAAGCCCCGTGTCCGCCCCTATGGGTTTGGCTCCACTTTTACAGAGTTTGATGCCGTTATATTCAGCTGGATTATGGCTTGCCGTAAACATTGCTCCGGGTAAATTGAGTTTGCCTGAGGCGAAATACATCATGTCAGTGGAAGCCAAGCCGATTCGAATAACGTCCATTCCATTGGATACGGCACCTGCAGAAAAAGCATCTGCTAACAATGGAGAAGATGGGCGCATATCTTCGGCGACAATTAGTGTGCCGGGCTCGCGCTCCGTTTCAAGAAATCGAGCAAAAGCTAAACCAGTTTGGAAAGCGAAGTCTGGGGTTAATTGATCTTTTACTAAGCCTCTAATGTCATAGGCTTTAAAAACTTTCGAGGTATCAACGTGAGTCACAATCTAAGAAGGTACAGCGCGAAGGTGCCCACGTCTACCTGTTTGCGGATTCTGAGCGCTAGCTGAATCTGAATCACTGGCGCTCTGCGTTGCGCTATTTCCTACCTCACGAACTGCATCTGCGATTGCCATCAAATCATCCTGAGTAGGTCCGGATTCATTTTCATCGCGTTCTTGACGAATAACGTTCCAGCCGTTGGGAACAGTTAAGCGATCGCCATGTAATTCACACAAATCATAAGAATGCGGTTCTGCAAAAGTAGCTAGTGGGCCTACAACTGCAACTGAATCTGCATATACATACGTCAACGTCATAACCGCTTTTCTGCGGCAACCACCTCGGGAACAACCCCGTCCAAGTCGTGACATTGAAGACATGTCATAAGGCTAGTGGGGGAAGTGAGAAAAATTGCGGAGCCACAGCCTTACTTGCCCGTCACCGATTTATGACAGAGATGTTGGAGCTGGGGATTGCGACTCGGCTAAGGAGACTTCCAGGAGTCAAGGGGAAAGTCCCGATTCCATTTGCTGAAGTAACAAGACCCGATCCATATACACCCGGTGAACTAGAAATAATTTTGATTGACCGCGTTCCGCTTTTCACTTTCCACGACACGATGTCTGTCCCCTTAATCGTTTGGACACTCACCCGACCATTATCCAAATGGCTCTCAACAGTCACACGTATCTGGTTGCCAGTGAAAGTCAATGTGGGCTCTAAACCGGAAACTCCAAGCAACATAGGGGCAATCTGAGTTGAAGCGATATTCCATAAGAAATCTTTATGTCCTGAAACCACGATTTGTGAGTACACAGAGGCAAGGATTGGCTGATCTGACTTCACATGAAGTGAAAAGACATTGGATTGAATATTAGGAGAAAAAGTTACCTCAGTAACCAATCCGCGCGCCACGTCGAAGGAATCTAAGCCTATGGGATTGAAGGTACCGTCACTCGAAATCAATTCAACGCTCACAGTTGCTTTGGCATTTCCTGGTGAAAGTATTCGCAAAATATGTCCAGTGGATCGTGACTTAGCAATTTGATTTGGAATTCCCGCAATCATAAAATCGGTCCTAGGGGTTGCGACTGAATTCACAAAATCCCCGCCTAAACTACTTAAACCCTTTGAGCGTTCATCAATCATAAATGTACTGACTCGGCCAGACCTCGGTGTTACTCGGACAACGAGTTGGTTCTGAGCTACTGCTAATGCATCCAATCGCACTTGAGAAAAAGAATTAGGTTCGACCGTAAAAACTTTAGCTGCAAGTGGGCCGTTCTCGCTCCACAGTGCAACATCGACAATTGCTTTGCTTAATCCGCTATTAACAAGTAATAGCCGTCCCTTGCTCGTTACATCTCCGGTTCCTCCGACAAACCATTCTTTATTTTCGGGAGATTTACATAGAGTTGCTCCAGCCCATTTAGAGGCCAGACTTTGCCATGTAAGTGAAGTCATTGAAGAGCCCTCTAAAAGTACTGGGTCTGCCCCAACAGGAAAGCGCGAACTTTTAACGGGAACCAGAACAGAAGAGTTTCGAATAACTTTGCGCGATAGAGTATTACGGGAACCGGTTGAAACTTGACCGTTGAGGCCCGCCCCGGTAGGAGGGCAAACTGCTGCAGGAAAAGTCTGGGAAAATTTATTTATGCTTGCTTTTTTTTCAAATAAATTTGCGGAAACCAAAGTCGCTGAACTGATTAGAAATATCAGAGCCATTAAACGAAATCTCATGTTAGCTCCTCCACCGAAATTTCACGTTTACGGCGTCCTGCAGGCAAAATCATGACCAAAGTGCTGAGTAGAACAATAATTTGCAAGGAAAGCCAACCGCGTCGGACAGTTCCATCGTGAATAAGGAAAAATTCACCAGGTGTTGGAGCTAAGAATTGTGGGAGTCCATATTCATTTTTTGTTCTAACAAGTTTGGCCCCATTTTGAATAATCTGCCAGGAAGAGTCATAGTTTTCTGCCAAAGTAAGAGTGCCGGGAGACTGAGTAAGAAGGCGTCCATTAATAGACCCGACAGAGAGTGGCGTACTTACTCCTTTTTGACCTGTAAAGACTAAGCGCCCTCCTGCACCAATTATTTTCCAAACGATGCCAGCATCAGTGGAAGAAATTCTGACAAATCCGCCGATTCCATCTACTGACCTGACTAACTGTTGATCTACCGGATTTTTCATGAATAAATATTTTATTCCGTGCGCAGAAAGTATCTTGCTACTTGTTAAGCCACTTCCATCAATGAGGTCTCTGATCGCTTTATCGATTGCAGGAGTTGAGGTTGGTGCAACATCAGGATCCCCAAGGAGGGCATCTTTTTCGCGTGCTAGAAAGAATGATAATTCTGCGTTTGGCCCAGGATTTGAATTTCTTATTACTAGAGTTTTCGTTGTGGGTGAAATTCCTAAAAACGGAGGTAAGACAGAGATGTTATTGACTTGTACGGGTGAATTTGCTCCGGACGTAACAATCCAGACAGTCGCAGTAACCGAATAAACCAATACAGATGCAACACCCAGACCGGCAAGTAGGTGGCGATAGTGAATATTAGAACTTGCTAATCTCTCACGAAGACCATCCAAAATAATCACTCCAGAAACTACGGCGCATATCGTAGAAATTGTGAGCCATGTGCCGACCCACACTCGAGTGCTCGCTGCGCTTCCATGAGCAGAAATTGAAATAGTGCTTATCAAGGTGGCAGAAATTAGAAATCCAAAACCCCACTGCGCATAAATGCGAGCATTCGTTGAAGAAAATAGCGAAATAAGAATAATAAATGTGGCTGGGCCGACACACCACCAAGGAATTGATCCAACGCCACCGGGGTTTCCAAGGAAAATCACATTTGCTAATCCGCCAGGAAGTGAAAGCCCTGGTTCACTGAGAATGCGCGAAGGGTGCGTCAGCGCTTCAAATGACCATGGTAAACAAAGTGCGAAAGGTGTTGCGAGTAACAGTAGCCACCGTGAAATACGTTCCTGAAATGGGAAGTCTTCTCGATGAGAGCGGTAGTGAAAATAATCCTTAACGCCCGCACTGAGAAAAATCGAAGCAATTGCAAGGTAGAACGGAAGAGAAAAGGCGGTTGCAGCGCCAACAAGCAAACTCAATCCAAAGATAAATCTCCAGCTTTGCGACTGAATTGCATTCAACCTAGGAAGGGCGTTTACGATAATTGGCCCGCAGATCAATGTGATCAGAGTTCCCAATCTCCCCTGATTAATGGCAGATATCGCTACAGGTGAAAGTGCGTAACACACGCTCGCTCCGACTGCTAGCCACCTCCTCGATGTGAATGTTCGTGCGAGTACATACATCGACCACATCAGAAAAATTGGAGAAATCCAAAAAAGTATTCCCATTAAAAGAGGGACATTTCCAAATGTCAGTGTTGAGGCAAGCGCCAAAATAGCGATCCAGGTAGGAGTTGCAAATGAACTTCCCATTCCAACGCCATGCCAAGAATCTGCATAACTACGCCACAGATCCATTGCACCACTTGGCGTCGTGGAAAGCGCACCTCCCGTAATTGCGCCGTACCTATGTCGAGACCAGAGGGCAGTCAGTACAAACAAGAAAACAATTCCTAGGATTTCTGGGCGGATAACGAGCAATTTCCAATTCCGAGATGGCGCTGGCACAAGTAAATCTTCATCATCTGAAAGTGGATCCAAAATACTCTCCTGAGGTGCGGGAGTTGGAAAAAACCTCTCTCTCAATGTTTCTACCGTGCGATTGATACTTAAGCGAAATTGCATCCACCGAGGCGGAATAAAATTTGCGACAACGCGAGAAGAGAGCATTCGCTGACTACGTCGAACTTTGCGTGCGCTAAGAAGTAAACCTGGATGAATGAGTAGTAAGCCCACTGCAAGAATCTCATCTGCTGCATAACCAGGAAGTTTCGCAATGAGGTAACCAATAGATCTCGTTGCTGCACTGATAAGAAGTCTCAAGGAAAGCCACGGAAGAATCCAAAATGATGAATTTACTAAGAGAACGTATGAAGCATTTCTTCGATCAAGCAGCAGTGGGCGATGTAGGAATGCGTGGCTAACATCAACATTTCTTCGCTCAGATGCAGAAGCTTCTGCATGATAGGCAACTGAATCTGTTGCAACTATTACCGAATGTCCAGCAACGCGTGCACGCCAACCCAGATCAACATCATCTCTAAAAAGAGATAGGTTCGAATCAAATCCGCCGAGTTCTTCAAATACTTCACGTCGAACAAGCATTCCTGCAGTACTCACACTTAACACATCTCGGATGCCATCACGTTGACCTTGGTCATATTCGCGAATTTCTAACCCAGTCCACCTTGCACCATTTCCAGCGATGCTGACACCGGCTTCAAGTAAATGCGTTCGGTCATACCAGCCTCGTAATTTCGGTCCGACAATTGCCACGTGAGGACGATCTTCAATCGCTCGTAAAAGTTCGGCGAGCGCAGTATTAGCCGGTGCACAGTCATCGTGAATGAACCACAACCATTCATCTTCGCCTTCCAAATCTGGAAGATTTTCTATCGCAGAATTAATCGCATCTCCAAATCCTGATTCGCGGGATATCGATACAAATGGAATGCGTGAATTATGTAAAAGTTTTGTTGAAGAATCTACAGAGCCCGTGTCGATTGCAATTGTGGAATTAACTGCACGGGTTTGTGAAGCTAACGATGCAACTACTTCGGGAAGCCACGTTGCACCGTCATGGACAACAAGAATTGCTGTTACATGGTGAGCGTCATTGCGCTTGGCTGATTCAGCCATAGCTGCACTCAGTGTTACGCGGGACGGCGCTTAAGGCGGCGACGTTCGCGTTCGGAAAGTCCGCCCCAAATTCCAAATCGCTCATCATGAGCGAGGGCATATTCCAAACATTCACCGCGAACATCACAGGACATGCATACCCGCTTTGCTTCGCGAGTAGAACCACCTTTTTCAGGGAAGAATGCTTCAGGATCGGTCTGGGCGCAGAGCGCACGCTCTTGCCATGAGAGCTCAACTGTCTCTCCAGTCACGAGTTGCACGCTTGGGCCAGCAGGTCGAATATCAGACATTCAGGCACTCCTTCAAAACTTCGGGTCCGCCCCTATGGCGGTAAACCAATAGATGAATTACACGCGTGTAACTCGATTTAGTCAAGTCGAATTGGGGATTATTTATTGACTAATCGCACTATTTTGGGTTTAGAAGGGGGAAATCCCATCAATTGCGCAATAACTGTCGACAATTTTGCTATCAGATTCAATAAAAGTACCTGGTGCAATGAATGAACCGATTATTTCTGCGCCAGGCCCAACGCTAACTCCATCGCAGAGAATTGAACCATCGATGAGCGATCCCTTTCCAACCTGGACATTATTTCCCAGTGCTGAGCCCGCAATTACTCTGGCATCTTTGTCAATAGAGCATCCTTTGCCGGCCAAAAATTCACTGTGGGGACCACCTAATAGTCCAGCAACAAGGTCTCGTGAGCCCTTTAATAGCGCATAGGGCGTTCCGATATCGAGCCAATACGAATCATCAACGAAACCAAAAATATTCTTTCCCTGCGCAACAAGTTGAGGGAAGATTTCTCTTTCAATACTGACCACTGTGTTCTCTGGAATAAATTCGATCACACTTCTTTCAAAAACATAGCAGCCAGCGTTAATAGTATTTGTTACTGGTTTTTCCATCTTTTCTAGAAATGCGCTCACCCTGCCATTGGCGTCAATTGGAACGCATCCATATGCGCGAGCATCGTCAACGTGTGTTAAATGCAATGTTACTTCAGCCTTGTTAGAGGCATGAAAGTCAATCTGCTTCTTTAGGTCGTGCCCAGTGAGTACATCACCATTAAAAATCACAAGCGTAGGGTCGCCATTCAATAGGGCTGACGCATTTCGTATCGCTCCCCCAGTTCCAAGGGGTTGCTCTTCGACTGCATAGCGAAGATCAAGGCCCCAGCGTGAGCCATCGCCAAAATAAGGAATAAAAATCTCAGATAAATAAGAGGTAGCTAGAACGATAGATGTAATTCCCGCGCGCTTTGCCATGAGAAGTTGATGCTCGGTTACAGGTAGTCCAGCAACGGGCAACATGGGCTTTGGGGTATTTCTTGTCAGGGGCATTAAGCGGGTGCCCATGCCACCTACTAATAAAATTGCCTCTGTCATTTTTTTACTTCCGAAATATCTGATGCTGAAAGTCGAGATACTGCCTCGTCAATTGCCTTATCTGTAGCAGTCAGAGCGATTCGAATATTGCGAGCGCCTTTTTCTCCATAGAAGTTGCCAGGCGTTGCAAGGATTCCTAGTTCTGCAAGCCAAGCCACGCTTTCCCAGTCAGTCTCATTGCGTGTGCACCATATATAGAGTCCGGCACCTGATTCCTCAATAGCAAAACCCACTCGTTCTAAAGCTGGAATCAATTTCTCTCTACGTAAATTGTAACGGGCACGTTGGTCAGATACATGCTTGGTATCTGAAAGTGCAGAAACCATCGCTTCTTGTACCGGCAAGCTCACGATCATTCCAGCATGCTTTCGAATTTCTCTGATGCGAGCAATCAATTTCGAATCCCCAATGACAAAGGCGGCTCTGTAACCAGCCATTGAGGAACGCTTTGAAAGAGAATGCACAGCAAGAATATTTGTATTGTCGCCACCAGTAAATTCCATAATGGAATGTGGCTTAGCCCCGTGCCCGAACTCGAAATAACACTCATCCGATACAAGAACACTATTGCTCTTTCTTGACCACCCAATTACCTCTGCCATTTCTGATTCGGAATGCACACGACCAGTTGGATTTGAAGGTGAATTAATCCAGGCCAATTGAGCAGTCGGCCAAGCTGATGGTGAAATTTCCACGGGATAGCCAGTTGCTCCAGCCAAAATTGCACCCACGCTGTATGTCGGATACGCAACTTCTGGAAAAATAACACTTTTAACTTCTAACAAGGTTGGCAACCATGCAACAAATTCTTTTGAACCAATGACAGGAAGAACATCAAAGTCTCCTGTTGCACCGAGAGTTTCTATCGCCCATTTTTTAATTGCTTCCCGCAATTGAGGGGTGCCTGCAGTAAGCGGATAACCGGGGGCATTTGAATTTTCACGCAGAGCTTTTTGTATAAATTCTGGAGTTGGATCTACCGGAGTACCAACAGAAAGATCAATGATCCCGCCAGGATGTAGCTTTGCGCGATTTCCATAGGGAGCAAGTGCATCCCAAGGGAAATCAGGTAGTTTCAGAATGAACCCTTTTTAAGCTTGCGGTGGAGAAGCGACCACTGATGCATGATCAGCGTTTGTCTGGCCCACTTTGCTGGCGCCACCAGGTGATCCCAATTCAACAAAAAATTCAGCGTTAACTTTAGAGAAATCTTTCCATTGTCCTGGCACGTCGTCTTCATAATAAATGGCCTCAACTGGGCACACAGGTTCGCAGGCACCGCAATCAACACACTCATCTGGTTGAATGTAAAGCATCCGATTTCCTTCGTAGATGCAATCAACCGGGCACTCTTCGATGCAGGACTTGTCTTTCACGTCTATGCACGGTTGGGCGATGATGTACGTCAAGGTAAACCTCCAAGGGAACGAATGACGCCATTCTAATCATCTCTTCACAAATTGGGCACACTATCTGCGCAGTTTCCAATTATCGTGTGCCTATGGGACCTGGGAGCGAAAACATTGGGGCGCGCATCACAGTGCGCCTGCACGAACCCGGTGGAGGTTATCGGGATGTCGTTGGCACCTTAGAAACCCTCAATAGCATTAAGAAATCTGACGGTTCGATAGCTCACTTCTTGTCTGACCAGATTGCAGTATGGCGCGAAATCAAACCTATTCCAGATCGCGCTGGCCGCGGCGCTCCTTTAAGTATGCGCATTCTCGAACTTGAAACTGCAGCGAATGCAACGTGGCCTGCGAAGGAAGAGATGAGAATTGGTGGCTGGCTATTACGTGCGAGTGGGCCTTTTACATTACGCGCTAACTCAGTTTTGCCCTTAGGCGAAGTTCCCTTCGGAAATCCGGGAATTGAACTGGAAAAAGCAATCGAAAAGGTTATTCATTTCTACCAGGAAAGAGAAATTGTTCCAGTTTTTCACATTCCACTTCCATCATATGAACAACTTGATCATGAACTTTCTAAACGCGGTTGGGAAGAGAAAGTTCTAGCACATGTCATGGTGGCCGACATCACTGAAAGTTATTCTGAACCCACAGGTGAAATATTTTGGGATTCATCAGATAAGCCATCGCTTGAATGGCTTCAAGTTCAAGATGACGAAGGAATTGAAGAGATAATGGGAAGTTATCCCGCGATTTATATCTCGGGCCGCTTGGATGGAAAACTGATTGCTGTCGGTAGAGCAAGCAACTTCGAAAAATGGGCAACGCTGAGCCGTCTCTATGTTCGCGATGAATTCAGAGGAAAAGGAATTGGTCGCGTCTGTATGGAGCGCTTACTCGCAGGAGCTCACAAATTAGGAGCAACCAAAGCGCTACTTCAAGTCGATTCAAAGAATTTTGGCGCCATTGCCCTTTATGAAGGGATGGGATTTACATTTCACCATGCCTATCGCTATAGGGCCCACCCTGAAATTAAAGGCGAGCAGTCATGCTAAATAGATTGAGCCTTTATGACACTAAAAGTCGTCAAAATCTTGAGGTGCAAGATGAGGGCGGTCTAGTAAAAATCTACTGCTGTGGACCAACTGTTTATCGGCCAGCACACGTTGGGAATCTCAGGACTTTCTTATTGGCTGACTTAATTAAAAAAACCCTTGAACTCAATGGGTTGGCGGTAAAACTTGTCCAAAACATCACCGACGTTGGGCATATGACAGAGGATGTAGAGGAAGAAGACAAAATACTTTCTCAATCTGCCTTGGAAAAAGTTGACCCATTTTCTCTTGCTCGCAAATATGAACTCATCTTTCACGGTGACCTTGCTCTATTGAATATTGCTAAAGCTGACTTGTATCCGCGAGCAAGCGAATCCATTGCTCTTATGCACGAATTAATTGCAGAGTTGCTAAAAAAGAATCATGCCTACATTGGTAGCGATGGTTGTGTGTATTTTGATGCTAAGTCTTTCCCGAATTATGGACAAGTCAGCGGAAATCGATTAGATGCACTTAAACCCGGCCATCGTTACGAATACACAGAAGGTGGGGGTAAACGCTTTCATGCAGATTGGGCGCTATGGAAGATTGCTACAAATCGAACTGAAATGATTTGGGATTCACCATGGGGTTCTGGATTTCCTGGATGGCACATTGAGTGCTCTGCAATGTCATTGGAGTACCTAGGTAAACGTATTGATGTGCACGTTGGAGGAATCGATCTGAGGTTTCCGCATCATGAAAATGAAAGAGCCCAATC
>Ga0114977_10002651_pt1 | contig 11498 bp, 23 predicted proteins | sample S_130805_MF_Meta_FD_87026 | JGI IMG/M metagenome (GOLD analysis project Ga0114977, IMG submission 87026) | Freshwater microbial communities from Lake Simoncouche, Canada to study carbon cycling - S_130805_MF_MetaG | ecosystem: Environmental > Aquatic > Freshwater > Lake | place: Lake...
AATAATATGGAAATTAAATTCGCAGACAGTTTTGGTAAAAGTATCAAAACATTAATTAGACACAGTACTTGGTGGTATAAAACATACGATTTATTTCGTTCTGACATTCCACGCTTTATTAGAAACATTTGGAAATTTAGAAAAGGATTATGGAATCATTATTGGTTTGACCATCACGGAACTATGATGATGATGGAAATCGGATTGACTGATATTGCAAATACCATTGAAAAATACGGTAATGAAGTTGATGAAAGTAGATTGAAAAAAATTGAGAGGATGCGTAGAGCAATACAATTAATTCAAAACTACAACAAAGATTCTTACATTGAAATGGCGGAAAATGAACTTGGTAAATTGATACTTCGTGATTGGGAATTTGAAGATGTTCCTGACAAACCAGGTTTTAGTCAGTTAATTGACAATGAAACTGAAAATGAGAAAGAACATAATGGTAAAGTTTTTGACAGAGCTCGTGAGATTGAAAAAATGGAGTGGGAAGAATTGTGGATAATAATTCAAGGACAAGATTATACCAAATTTGACAAAGACATTGATTGGTACGAACAATTTGACGGTACAGGACTCCGTGGATGGTGGGATTAATATTTTATTGGATAGATTGGAAATTAAGAAATATTATGTATATTTGCATTCTAATATATTAAATCATGAAAATAGTATTCATAAGCGACACACACGGAAAACACGAAATTTTAACAAGCAAAGGTTATAATAACATCTTGGGTGAAGGAGATATTCTTGTTCACGCGGGAGATTGTACAAATGTTGGTAGAACTCACGAAGTTAAACAATTCTTGGATTGGTTTTCAAATACACCATTTAAACATAAAGTATTCATTGCTGGTAATCACGATTGGGGATTTGAAACCAACCACGACATAGCACCTGAATATAAAGAAAAAGGTGTTCATTATCTTTTTGATAATATGGTTAATATTGAAGGTATTAATTTTTACGGAAGTCCTTGGCAACCAGAATTCTACAATTGGGCATTCAATTTACCAAGAGGTGAGAAACTTGCTGAGAAATGGGCAAAAATACAAGGTAATACTGATATTTTAATTACTCATGGACCTGCACACGGAATGGTTGACCATACAATACAAGGTTTAAATGTTGGATGTAAAGATTTATTTGACAGAATTATGGAAGTTCAACCAAAGATTCACGTATGTGGTCATATACATTGGGCTTACGGTCAAAAAACATTTAATAATGTTGATTTCTTAAACGCATCTACTTTAAATGAAAGATATGAATATGAAAACAAACCAATTGTTATTGAGTTTGACCCCGAAACTAAAGAATTTAATTATCTATAAACTAAAAACAAAATGGAAAGAAAATTAGCGAGTATTAAAAAAATAAATAATATTCAACCGATTGAAGGTGCTGATATGATTGAGTTAGCAGTTGTTGATGGATGGAAAGTTGTTGTTGCCAAAAATGTTGGACACAAAATCGGTGATATGGTTATCTATTGTGAGATTGATTCATTTTTACCAATCAAAGAAGAGTTTGAATTCTTAAGAAAGAGTTCATACAGAAAATTGGTTGATGGAACTGAAGGTTTCAGATTAAAAACTATTAAATTGAGAGGTCAAATTTCTCAAGGTTTGATTTTACCTATTAATATTCTACCAATTACTCAGTTTGCCACGGCACACACATTACCTGAAGGATTAGATGTCACTGAAATGTTAGGAGTTACTAAATATGAACCACCAATCCCTGCTGAGTTATCGGGGAAAGTAAAAGGTTTATTCCCGTCTTTCTTACGTAAGACTGATGAAGAAAGAGTTCAAAACTTAACAAAAGAATATGAAGAATATAAATCATTAGGTCGTAAATTTTACGTGACTGAAAAATTGGATGGTTCTTCTGCAACATTCTACTACAAAGACGGTGTATTCGGTGTTTGTTCCCGAAATTTGGAATTACTTGAAACTGAAGATAATACTTTTTGGAAAGTCGCTCGTGAATTAGATTTGGAAAATAAAATGAAAGACTTCGGAGTTAATATCTCACTTCAAGGAGAATTAATTGGTGAGGGTATTCAAGGGAATCCTTACAAAATAAAAGGTCAAACTGTGAAATTCTTTAATTTGTTTGACATTGATTTACAAGTATACCATTCTTTGTCTCATTTAGATAGAGCTCTTGGTATTATGGGACTTAAAATGGTTCCAATTGTTGATGAGTTCTTCAAATTACCTGAAACTATTGAAACTTTATTAAAATATGCGGATAATAAATCAATATTAAACCCAAAATTTGATAGAGAGGGTATTGTAATCAGAAATTTAGATAGAACAATTAGTTTTAAAGTTATTTCAAATAAATTCTTATTAAATGAAAAATAGAGAAGTTTGTGATTGTGGGAAAATAGCTGTTTGGGATTATATGCCAGGTTATTTTGGTGGTGGAAATTCCTACAGTTGTGATGACTGTGTTCATCGTGGGTGTAGTTGTAATCATAGATATGTTGATATCAACGCTTATCATCCTCCATTAGATAATCCTGATTTACCTGAAGGTATTGAGGGTCAAGATTGGAAATGGGTTGATGAAGAAAAGACAATTTGGACTCATATTGATGAAAAAGGTAGGGAATATCCCTGTGCTGAATACACATATAACCCCGAAGGATGGGAAATATAAGAAGGTGGTAAGAAATTACCACCTTTTTGTGTATTTATTATTATGGCAGAACAAAGTCAATTTTCAAAATTATCAAAAAAACAATTAGTGTATATTTCAGAAAAATTAGTTGATGAGGATTTTCCATCAGGAAATCCGTATCAGACTTACGATTTTTCTGAGCAGTATGAGATATTAGAAAATATTGGAAAATATTTTGGTATTTCTGTTGTTCACGAGGATGTTGAATTCTTTTCAAAGTTCCTTGAAATGAACGACGAACTCCTTTCTAAAATATTTGACCCTAATGGGGACAAAACTTTAATTGATAAACTTGTAATCCCTGTTGCACAAACATACGAATTACGTTATAGTGTTTGGGGGTCGTGTACTTATGAATCTTTTATGGGTCAGAAATTTGACGCTTACGATATGGATTGGGTTTCCGATTCGGCAATTCAACAAAGAAATGACGGCAATTGGAATCTTTATGATGGTTACGAATTGAGTGAAACTGAATACAATAATTTTGAAGAATCGGATGAAAGTTTTGATGAGGTTGTCCCTATTAATGAAGGTGTACAGGAATCATTGTTAAGTAGATTGGTTGTTGAAAACACATCAGAGGTTGTTTCATCTTTAGACAAAGAAACATTATTAAAATTAAAAAATATTATTGACTCAAGACTTAGGTCTTTTTAATTTTGTCACTTTTTTTGATTCATTCGCCAAATCACCAAGTGTTTTCTTTTTAGTGTCATTTGCAAAAAATGCTTTTTTGTATTTCTGTTCAACCTCAACAGGTCCATTTGAGAATCTATTTAAATCGTATTTCCAAATTGAAATAGAATATTCATCCTCATATACCACCTCAAATTTAGTAGGTGTATTTTCAGGTTTTGATTTTTTTTCAGCCATAAAGCAAATATATTATAAAATAAAACAATAAAAAAATTATTCTTCTGTTTTCTTTTCTTTTTGAATTTGATTAACAATATATCCCGCGATTGCAAATTCAACTGCCGACCAAAGCACAATGTCTGATGATGTGAGTTTACCGATATTCACAATCAGGAAATAAACCATTCCCCATTGCCCTAATAAAAATGCAACTCCAGACTCAACTCTTTTCTTAGAGAAAAAGGAATTCTCATTACTGTATTGTTTAACTAATTCAGCAATTACCCATTTAATATTAGACCACCCAAAAAAATATTTCTTTTTCATACCATTATAAATATCAATAAGAACCTATTTATAACCAAACAAGCCTCCTCATTAAATTGGGGACTTTTAGGACCGTTCTAGTTATAGGACAAACTAAGGAGGGATTCGCTACCCCTCCTTTTTTATTATAACAAATACCCATCAATATATTTCTTGATGGTTCTTCTAAGAAGTGGTTTATCTAAATGAATCCATTCGTCTTCAAGATAGTTAAATAATTTACCGACCAGGTATTTTTTATTATTTTTAATATGATGTGTTTTTTGGTCAATGGAAATTTGTTTAATAGGTTCATTCATCCAATCAAACTTAATTTCGGATATAGGAAAAGTTCTTTTCATATGAGTTAATAACGCATCAGAAGTTGTTCCATTATATTTGGACATAATTTCTTTTTTTTCTTCCTCACTAATAAACATAATAATAAATATAGTCATATTTATTTGAAAAATAAAACAAGATATGGCAAAGGCAAAAAGTTCAACATCAGTAGCAACTAAAAAAGAAAAATCTAAAGTTTTTAGAAAGGGAGTTCACGCTAAAACAAAATCATCTAATTCTAAAAATTCTAAGCACTACAAAAAATTAAGTAGGGGTCAGGGTTAATTTTACTTTTTTATTAAATTGCCTATATTATTCAAATGGATAATAGACGAAGATTATATCGTTTGATAGAGGTGTATATTAACGATTTTAAGGGGTATGCCGTACAAGAAATGTATGGTAAGGGGTCTTATATCAAAATACACTCAATTAGCTTCGGAAACGCGTCAAATTCAGTTCTCTTGGAGGCTGTTATTGTTTTGGGTGATACTATAAATGAGGAGAGTATGGATAGGTCTTTGGCGGATGTATTAATACAGGATGCTCTCCTATATTTCTTTCCAGAACAAAATATTAGAACTTACGTTAGGTGGGATGTTTAATTACCCGCTCTTCTAATCATTGCCGACATTAATTCAGCATTTTCTTTTTGTAGATATTCAACATTAACGGTAAGTTTTGCAACTTTTTCTGTTAATTCTAAAATGGTTTTTCTCATTGAATCTTTTTCTTCACTATTCTCAATTAAAATTGCTTCTAATTTTGCTATTCTATCTCTACAATCATGACGAATAAAATCATCGTCTTTTTCTTTTCTATACGCTCTTTTTTCGTAAAATCTCCACGCACTTGCGGAACCTAATACTGTGATTGCGGTAATTAGTACCGTCCAAAATGATTCTTGACCCATTATTTTGTATTTTAATATAAATATGTTTAAATTAAATAAAAATCAAAATTATTGACCTTTAATCATACTGATTCCGTGTTTTAAGAATTCTTTCGCTCTTGGCGACACATGCTGCATACTGTAAACTTTTTCAATGTCTTTAACAAGTTCTTCACCATGCTCATTCTCTTTGTAAAGTTCAATGATTTTATCCATCGCCGAACCACATTCTTTTTTATTTTCATCAAAATAGTTATAAGGTTTAAATGTCTTTATGTGATTCATGATATCATTAGCCAAATGTTCACCGCCATCGGAAACTCTTGGATGTAATCTTAATGTCTTTAATAGTTCCATTTTATCAACCAATCCATTAACTCCCTTTTGTCTAATTTGTACGCCATCAATATAATCTTCTATATCGTCACTACCGACAATTTCTTCAAGAGACTTAACATTTCCACCGTGGCAGAATTTTCTGTCTCCTTCTTTTTCGTCTGACTGTTCAGTTAGATAAAGTTTTTTAATAGTTTCTTTATCTGATTCAGTTACTTGAAATCTTTTTCCCATGTTTATAAATATATTGATTGTGTTGTTTTTATAAATCATAAAAAAATAAATATAATATTTATGTTGATGAATAAAACAATTTTACTTATTGGTATTATACTCTTTAGTATAACCGCCAAATCACAAGACACAATAAGACTTAAACACACTAATTATATATCAGTTTTTAGTAAGTCAAAACATTATCCTGTTAAAGTTGAATGGTGGGCAACCAAATCAAAAGTTAGTTGTAACAAACCATTAACAAGAAAAGACAATTTTAAACCAGACCCTTTACTTCCTGTTGAGACTGACTTATTGCAAGATTATAAAGGAAGTGGTACGGATAGGGGTCATATGATGCCAGCCGCAGATAATTTATGTCAAACTCCTCAAATTCAAGATGAGTGTTTTTATTTTTCTAATATGGCAGCACAGTATCATAGTTTAAATGCTGGAGATTGGAAAAGTGTTGAAACATTAGAAAGACAACTCGCATCTGAAAAAGATAGTGTTCACGTTTGGTGTGGAAATATTGGAGAAATTAAAAAAATTGGTAAGGTTTCAGTTCCGAGTCAATGTTGGAAAGTTATTTACGTTGTAAAAACTAAAGAATGGATGGCATTTTTATTTACCAATAACACATCAAAACCAGATGGGTATGAGAATAATAAAGTTGACGTAAAGGTCATTGAAAAACTAACAGGATTTAAATTTAATTAAATAAAAAAACCCCTTTAATTAGGGGTTTTTTGTTAAAACAACTTTTGAGTGTCGTTGTATAATTTTTTCATTGTAGATTCAATTTGATTGATTCTTTTTTGGTCATTATCTGAGACCTCAAAATTTACTGCCTTAATCAATCTAACTTCTTCTTGAAGTCTTTGATATCTTAAAAGCATATCGTCATACAATTTTGCTTTTTCTTGTTGTGTTAAATGTTGTGCTCCCATAATGTCTTTTTTTAAAAATAATATATGTTTTAATATTATAAATAGATTTTATTTTTTATCTTTTTCTTTCCACTCTAACCAAAATCCAAACCCAACAATAAGATTCATTCCTACTGACGCAAGGATTTCATAAATGTCTTTATAAATATTCATAGTTAGGTGAACATGCCCTACAACCCAAAATGGTATTGATAAATTAGATGCAATCCACTTTATTGTATATTTGAAAAATTCCATTAATACCCGTCAACAGTTTTTACAGGTAATTCAAAATGGTTAATAAACCATTTTTTAAATGGTTCGTGCCAAGTATCATCAAAATAACCATCTAATGTTTTAGCGTAATCAGAATCTACCATAACCATTGGACATTTGTCTTTCGCACTAGTACCCTCATCAAAATAGTCACAATCGTACCATCTAAAACATGCCTCATCTTCATCTATATAGTCACCAATATAAAATTGAACTCTAGTAAAGTCGTCACCTTCGTAACCAGTTTCATCATTATATTCGTAAGGATGTGTTGAATTTATATCATCAACGTCAAACATTTTATTAATGTAATCAGTTATGAAAGCGTCCAATCTATTTTCTGAGATAATGTACTTCATATCTCAATAAATACTATAGAATGTTCTTAATTTCCCTCTCAATATCTCGTTTTTTAATCGTATCTCTCTTATCTTGATGGTTTTTACCTCGTGCCAATACGATTTCAACCTTAATTAACCCCTTCTCGTTAACAAATACTCTATATGGGACAATGGTTAGCCCCTTTATCAATTCCTTCTTTAAACGGTTTAATTCCACCTTTTTTAGGAGAAGTTTTCTGTCCTGAGATGATTTATGGGTATAATCGGATAAAAACTCACTTATATTAGCATTTTTTAGGTATAATTCACCATTATTAAACGAACAATACGACTCAACCAATGATATTTTACCGTCTCTGATTGATTTTACCTCAGAACCCATCAATACAATACCAGCAATTTCAGTCCTAATGAATTCATACTCAAATTTTGCCCTTTTATTAACTATGTTTATTTCCTTCCTAATCATAGAGCAAATATAACAAAAAAACCCATAACAATGTTATGGGTTTCTAATTTTAATTTTATTCTATTAAACCATTCCAGTTTTTTCGTAATAATCTCCTAAATCTCCTACCGTCAGTGGTGTGTTAACAGGTCTACCTAATGTTTTGTTAAAAACAGGATTTGCGGATGCAACTTTTTCTGCGGATAACCCTTTAGTTTGTAAAACAAAATCATCTGACTTTCCTGCGGCTATTTGGAAGAAATTATAAACATATAAATCTTTGGCGTTTTTTATTTTACCCGATGATTTACCTTTACTCCAAAAGTTTTTAATTGCATCCATTTGAAGGTCTAAATTATTTGCTAATTCACCCAAATTATAAGTTTTTCCGTTAATTGTTTTTGTGGACCCCCCACTTGAATCGGGACAAAACTGAATTAGTCCCACGCATCCAATACTATTCTTAATAGATGGGTCTAAACCTGATTCATGTTTCATTAGTTTAATAATTGAATCTTCACCAATACCAAGTTCACTTGAAATTTCTTTTAATTTACTCTTAAAGGTTGGGTTATTCAAAAGTTCTTGACCTTTGGCGGATATTTTATTGTTATCACTAACATTTGAATTGTTCGTACTAGATTCTGGTTTAGGTGCATCAAATATCCCACTTAATATATCAGCAATTATCGTTTCAAACCCTTGTTCATTAATTATAATAACTTTTCCCATATCAAATAAATACTTCTTATAATAAAAACCTTAATCTTTATATTTGTGATTCCGCCACCACAACAACATTTGATAATGTCCAACCTGCGTCACACACACTATCACTATAACATTCTCCAGTAAACCAAGGAGTTTCTCCAGGACCTTTAGGTGAATACCCCTCCCAATATGAAGGTGTAATCCACCAACCAACCGACATAGTTGATTTTAATGATGACATATCAATTGTTGTCCCATCAGCTCCACCATCATTTAACACATCATATATTACCAAACTTTTTCCATTTTGAGAAACGGTAATTGTCATATTTGTATAATCAGAGTTAAAGTCAATTTCCATTTCAAATGGATTTGTTACGTCAAGAACATCAACCAAACTATGTGTCCCTTTTGATGGATTGTTTGACATATTACTTGGAGTATAACAACTATCATCTAACGCTCCGTCAGTATATGAATATTCAAATCGTTGTTGGTTATTTAAATGAATAGTTTGTTGAAAAATTCTGTTACCGTTGGTTTCCAAGAAATCAATCTCATTACAATATGGTGCTCCATCATTACCAGCATCACAATAGTTAGTAGTTCCCTTTGGTTGGATTGAGCTATTCACCATATAAAAAGACGCATTTAACCAATTATTCTTTTGAATATTGTTTGGTGCCATTCTTGATAAATCAATTGTTGCGGTGATTTTTGATATGTTTTTATATCCGTGAGTTGATACAACTCTACCTGAATTAAATGTAACACTTGTATCTGTAATAACTGGGTCAATCACAGGACTACACCAATTACAAGTCCAGTCAGTTTCAAATGTAACATTATAAGTTATTGGTGTTGATGATTTATTACACCCAAATAATTTTTTAAATAATTTACTTAACATAATTTTTATTTTTTGTTTGTCACGGATATCGTAGAATCCGCGGGGGGGATTATTGTACCAACTGGGTACGATGCTCCTATTGGGGCCTGTGTTACGGATGTTTCACCTGAATGCACTCTCATCGCTCTACGAAGAGGAAATGCCGCTTCATTGATTGGTCCATAACATTTCGCCAATGTCACACCATTAACATTTCCTGGTAAAATCTGACACGGCATACAGAACATATTACTCATACCACCACCTGGTGTTTTTGTAACTATAAAAGAACGATTCACCGTAGGTAATGTTGCCCAAGTTGGTGCCTGAGGAACACTATCATAATACCAAAAATATGACCAAACTGTTTTGTCTGTACTATCAGGTGTGATGAAAGGATTAGTAACCAACAAAACGTTTACAACTGCGGGTCCATCCATTACTGGACATATGGCACATCCTTCTGCAAATTTTTTACCTTGTACTACTATTGTTTTTCCTGTTGGTGTTGCTGGTGATGCACCACAAAAGGCAAACTTACCGTGATAGATTTTTAATGCTCGTTCTTGTGCGAATGTTGTGGTTATCAAACCTAATAATGTTACGATTGTTAATAATGTTTTTTTCATTTAATTTATTTTTTATTATAAATAGTTTATAAATAAAAAAACCCCACCTTGTGAGTGGGGTCTATTTTTAAATCATTTCAATTGAATTAATTTTATCACCTTGTTGGATTTGGTCAATCACATCAAGTCCTTCAGTTACTTTACCGAAGCAGGTGTGGTTTCCATCTAAGTGTTGAGTTCCTTGTCTGTTATGACAAATGAAGAACTGAGAACCACCTGTGTCACGTCCAGCGTGAGCCATTGATAATACACCTTTGTCGTGGAATTGTTTCGGTGCGGTTACCTCACATTGGATATTATATCCAGGTCCGCCATTACCCATTCCATTTGGACATCCACCTTGGATAACAAAGTTAGGAATTACTCTATGAAAATTTAATCCGTCATAGAATTTTTTTTCAATTAAACTTTTGAAATTGTTAGTTGTAATTGGAGTTTCGTTGTCGTATAATTCGGCAATCATATCTCCTTTGCTTGTAGAAATTTTTACTTTAGTCATAATATTATTTTTAACAATTATAAGAAAAATATTTTAATTGTCAAAATCTATTACAAATCTTATATCAAAACTAACCTTATAATAGTTAGTTTTATAACCTAACATTTTATTAATGTTTTCTAAATCTTCTACGATTTGGTTTTTTTCATAATAAAACCCATTAAGTACACAATCATCCATATCAGCCATATGTAAAATAACTGTACCTCCACCACGATTCACATCACCACGACAATCATTGGTGAACATCATATCTGCCCACGAAGCGCTAAGGTAAAAATTAATCCTAATACTAATTCTATCAATTTCATCTTTTTCAACCTTTAAAGCCTCAATTCCTGTAATAAAATCGTATTTTGGTACAATTAATTTTCCAATGATTTTTTCGTATATTTTATTTAAATCCATAGACATATTAATCCCAATTTAATAATAATTCTCCATCAGGAGAATAAAGTTTGAATGTAATTCTATGAAACTCAAGGCTAAGATATTTTGATAGGTGTTTTAAATGTTTTTCCACTAAATAATGAGGGTCAAAATCCATTTCATACATATTGTTCTTATCAATTGTAGGGTCGTTTAGAAAAATATTAAGAGACATATCATACCCAATAAAGTTAGGGTTGTCTTTAACTTTAACAATATCAATATGGTCTAACATCGGATATATACTTTTCAATATATCTGAGTTTAGTAATTTTGAAAATGAACTAATTAGTTTTTCTTCACCCATTTTAATATCTTCCTTGTAGATAAACGTGAATTACTTCAGGTATTTTTGTACAAATAACTTTATTTCCTTCATTATCAGTACAGTCAATACTAGGTAAATCTTTTATATATCGTTTTAGTTCTCTTGGACCTTTTTTTAGAGTGTTAACAATATGTGCTCTATTATATAGTTTTTCAGAATTAAATTGTTCTGAAATTACTTTTTTAATTAGAGAAACCATATCGGATTCTGTAAGTTTTATTATTCGTTTCATAACAAATAAATATCCTCATTACTCTAATATTTTCCAAACTTTTTTAATGGGTGAGCCTAATAAGTCGTCAAAATTACCAAGAACGAATTTAGACACTTTATCACTATAGTTTCTAATCTCAAAAATTAGAA
>Ga0114977_10002652_pt1 | contig 11494 bp, 8 predicted proteins | sample S_130805_MF_Meta_FD_87026 | JGI IMG/M metagenome (GOLD analysis project Ga0114977, IMG submission 87026) | Freshwater microbial communities from Lake Simoncouche, Canada to study carbon cycling - S_130805_MF_MetaG | ecosystem: Environmental > Aquatic > Freshwater > Lake | place: Lake...
ATCAGAAGATGCCATCTGTAAGGCGGGCTGCCCTAGCGCAAACACCTGGAACTTCCGCGCCCGGCTCAACCCGCGCCCACTAGCTTCCGCGCTTCCGCCAGCGCCGCATCAAGCCCCGACGCATCCTTGCCTCCCCCACGCGCAAAGTCCGGCTTCCCGCCGCCCTTGCCACCCACCATCGGCGCAATCGCCGCAATGATCTTCCCAGCCTGCACGCGCGCCTGATGCTCCGGCGACACCGTCGCAATCAGTGCCACATTCCCGCCGCCCGACGCTCCTAGCACCACCACCCCCTTGTACAGACCCTTCAGCGCGTCGCTCACCGCCATCGCATACTCGCCATCCGCATCCCCGAGATTCGCCACAATCGCCCCGTCGCCAGCCTTCGCCAGCAACTCCTTCGCCCTCCCGGAAGCCTCACGCTGCTGCGCCGCCCTCAGCGCCTTCTCCAGCGCCTTCGCGTGCTCCATCAGAATCTCCACCTTCTTCTCAAGATCCGGCAACGGACTGCCCAGCTTCGCCGCCAGTCCCTTCAGCCGCGCATTGTCAGCAATCGCCTGCTCGTACGCCGCCAGCCCAGCCACCGCCTCAATCCGCCGGATCCCCGCACCCGTCGCCGCTTCACCCACAATCCGGAAAAGCCCGATCTCACCCGTCCCGCGGATGTGCGTGCCACCGCACAACTCCATGCTGTATCCATCCAATCCAGTCGCCTTCCCGCCGATCTGCACCACCCGCACCCAGTCACCATACTTCTCCCCGAACGCCTGCATGATGTCCCCGCGCTCCTTGATGTGACTGTACTTCACCTCCTGCCAGCTCACTAGCGCATTCTCCACAATCCGCTCGTTCACCAGGCGCTCCACATCCGCAATCTGCTGCGCCGTCAGTGCCGCACTGTTGAAATCAAACGTCAGCTTCTCCGGCCCCACATACGACCCCTTCTGCGTCGCATCCGGCGACACCACTTCATGCAGCGCCCAGTGCAGCAGGTGCGTCACACTGTGATGCCGCGAAATCGCCGCCCGCCGCTCCCCATCCACCCGCGCCGTCACCGCCACCCCAGCCTCCAGCGTCGTCTCCGGATCCACATAATGCAGCCACGTGTTCCCCGACTTCTGCGTGTTCAGCACCGGAATGATCTCCGCTCCCGCCAGCAGTGTCCCCATATCTCCTAACTGCCCACCCATCTCCGCATAAAACGGCGACGCATCCAGCACCACCGCCGCCTTCCCATCCATGTGCACCACCTCCAGCACCTTCGCCTCAACCTCGGCAGCATCGTACCCTTTGAACTCCGTCGGTTCCTTCGTCTCGATCTCCGAAAGCTTGATCACCGTCTTCTTCTGCGCGGCCTGGGCCCGCTCGCGCTGCTCCTGCATCAGTCTCTCAAACCCGGCCTTGTCCACCGCGAGGCCGCTTTCCCTCGCCATCAGTTCCGTTAGATCGAGCGGGAACCCGTAGGTGTCGTAAAGCAGAAACGCATCCCCGCCGCTGATCTTCGCACCCGAATGAGCCACGATCTTCTCGAAAAGCAGTATCCCCTTATCCAGCGTCCGGTTGAACGCCTCCTCCTCCGTCTTCAGCGTCTGCTTCACAAAATCCTTCCGCTGCTTCAGTTCCGGGAAAACCCCGCCCATGTGCGCCGCCAGCGTGTCGACCAGCTTGTAGAAGAACGGTTCGCTGAATCCTAACGTCCGCCCGTAGCGCACCGCCCGGCGCAGAATCCGCCGCAGCACGTAATTCCGGTCGCTGTTCCCCGGCACAATCCCGTCCGCGATCGAAAAACTCAGCGTCCGGATGTGGTCCGCAATCACCCGGAAGGCCACGTCCACCTTCTCCTGTTCCGTGTCACCAGTGCTCCCCGCCACCGGCAGCGTCGCCGTGTACCGCTTCCCGCTCAGCTTCTCGATCTCGTCAAACAGCGGCCGGAACACATCCGTGTCGTAATTCGAAATCTTCGCGTTCTCGAAGTCCGTGAAATCCTTCGTCCCGTGAATGATCGACACCACGCGCTCAAAACCCATCCCCGTGTCCACATGCTGCGCCGGCAGCGGCACAAACGATCCGTCAGGATTCGCATTGTACTGAATGAACACGTTGTTCCAGATCTCAATGCACGCCGCCGTCGGTCCGTTCACCAGCAGCGCCCCGGCCTTCTGCCGCTCAATGTCCGTACGCACCGGCCCAGGCGTCAGATCGACGTGAATCTCCGTGCACGGTCCGCACGGCCCCGTCTCGCCCATCATCCAGAAGTTGTCCTTCTTGTTCCCGTTCACGATGTGAATCTCCGGATCCAGCCCGATGCTCCGGAACTTCTCCGCCCAGATCTCCCACGCTTCCTGGTCACGCTCCGACGGATCCCCCGGCCCAGGCTGGTAAATCGTCGCATACACCCGCTCCCCCGGGAACTTCCACACCTCGATGATCAGTTCCCACGCCCAGCTGATCGCCTCCTTCTTGAAGTAATCCCCGAACGACCAGTTCCCCAGCATCTCGAAAAACGTGTGGTGATAGGTGTCCAGCCCCACATCGTCCAAATCATTGTGCTTGCCCCCCGCACGGATGCACTTCTGCGTGTCCGCCGCCCGCCCCGGCTTGTACGGACACTCGATCTGCCCCAGAAAAATCGGCACGAACTGATTCATCCCCGCGTTCGTGAACAGCAGGTTCGGACTGTCCGGCATCAGGCTGCTGGAAGGCACTATCGTGTGCTGCTTCGACTTGAAGAAATCGAGGAAGCTCTGGCGGATCTGTGCGGCGGTCATCATAGGAAAAAATCGGTTGGTCGGCACGCCATCACTGGCACACCGGGAAATCGGGAGCGCCGAGGCTATCCCGGTCGCATGGAAAATAAAGCGCCGTTTACACGCCTGCGCGGGCGCGGGGTTGACGCCCCCGCCGCACGGTTCCACCCTCGCGGACTATGAAGCGCATTCTCTTCACCTCCACTCTCGCCGCTGCTCTCGCAGCCGCTCTTTTCATGACCGCACACACCGTCACTGCCGCACCCGAAGGCGCACCCGCGCCCTACCGCCACGTCGTCCTTTTCAAATTCAAGGCCGACGCCCCCAAGGAAAAAGTCGCCGAGGTCGTCAAGGCCTTCGCCGGTCTCAAGGAAAAACTCCCCGCCGTCCTCTCCTTCGAACACGGCCTCAACGTCAGCCCCGAAGGCATCAACGACGGCTTCACCCACGTCTTCACCGCCACCTTCAAGGACAAGGCTTCCCTCGAAAATCACTACCTCAAGGAACCCGCCCACGAGGAATTCGTGAAACTCATCAAGCCAGTCATCGAAAAGGTCCTCGTCGTCGACTACGTCGCCAACTTCGTCGACCACGGCGCCCACTGACCCCGGCCCCTCATTCCGCCCCGCGGAAACAGTAAATCACCCCGTCGTCGGCACCCATCACAAGGCCGCCGGCGGCGGGGCACGCGCTCGTCTGCACCGGCTGGCCAGCTTCATACTTCCACAACTCCTCCCCGTCCTTCGCCCGCACCGCATAAATAAATCCGTCGTCGCTCCCGAACAGCACCGCTTCCCCCGCCACCACCGGCGAGCTGTCCACCCGCCCCTTCGCCCGGAACGACCACTTCTCCTCCCCGTCCGCAAGGCTCAGACAATGCAGCCGCTTGCCACGGTCTCCCACGTACACCATCCCCTCCGCCGTAATCGCCGGCGATGAGAAAAACGGAAACTCCCGGTCCTTGTACGTCCACTTCGGCACCCGCGTGCGCGCATCCACCGCCACCACTTCGTTCCCGTAATGCCCGAACACCGCCACCCCGTCCCGCGCCGCCACCGTGCTCGATATCGGATTGTTCACCTCCGTCTTCCCCGTCTCCGACCCATCCTCCAGCTTCACAAAATACAGATACCCGTCACAGCCCCCGAACATCAGCTGCCCATCCGTCAGACTCGCGCTCCCATTCACATAATTGCCCGTTTCCACCACCCACACCTTCGCACCGGTCGCCCCGTCCAGCGCATACAGCTTGTTATCATACGACCCCACAATCACCAGCGGCTTGCCGCCCTCGCGCATCCAGACGTTAGGCCCTGACCGCACCTCCCCTTCCGTCGCAAACCGCCACCGTTCCTTCCCCGTCGCCGCCTCCAGCGCATACACACTCCCATCCAGACTCCCGAAAATCACCAGGTCTCCCGCCAGCAGCGCGCTGCCCTCAATCGCATCCTTCGCCGTAAATTCCCACGCCACCGTCCCATCCGCCGCCTTCAGCGATCGGAACACGCCTTTCCCGTCCCCGATGAAATAAAAGCTGCCGTCACTCACCGCCGTCGCCTTCACCGGCCGCGCCGCCGCAAACTTCCACGCCAGCTTCAGCGGAAACTTGAACGTCGCCTCACTCACGCCCGTCATCGCACTGTCCCCGCGCCACACACGCCATTCATCAGCCGCTCTCACACTCAGCGGCAGCAGCGGCAGTGCGATCCGCACAAACAGAGCAGTCAGTTTCATGCAGCCAAACATGCCCCGCGCCATCGGCAGCGCAAGCCGCTCGGCACTCCCGTTCGCGGCCATCACTTCGGCTCCAGCGGCAGCAACTCAATGTTCCGGAACCACACCGGCTGCCCTTCCGCCTGCAGCGCAATGTGCCCGAACCCCAGCAGCCGGTTCCCGCCCGCCTCAAGTTGGTCCGTCGCCGGCGCATTGTCATTCCGCGGATCCAGCTGCGGATGCTGATAACGCAGCACCTCCACACCATTCACCCGGTGAATGATCTCATCTTGCCCGCGCACCTCCACCTCCGCCTTCACCCATGTCTCCGTCGGCAGCGTCGGCGCACTCGACGTCACAATGTGCTTCGTCACCAGCTGCCCGCCCATCTCCACATGCGTTCCCGGCGTGCACAGATTCCCCGTCGGCCGCGCCCCCTTCCCTTCATCCGCTAGAAACTGCATCTCCAGACTGCTCGGAAACCCCTGATCGAACCGCATGCTCTGCGGCGGCTGCGCGTGCAGCATCACCCCGCTGTTCAGATTCACATACCCAGGCGCATCCTTCATCATCTCCCCCGTAAACCGGTACTCCAGCCGAAGAATATAATGCGAATACGCTAGGTTCGTGAACAAGTGCCCGAACTGCCCGTCAAACTTCCCGTACCGACTATAGTCCACTTTGATGATCCCGTCCTCCACCCGGAACGTCTCCGCGTAGTTCTCTCCCAGCGGCCGCTTCGCAATCTTCACCGTCCAGCCGGACAAATCCCGGCCGTTGAACAGGCTCACCCACTTCGGCGCATCCGCCGTCGCCATCGTACCCGCAAGCCCAAGCATGACCAAGGCAGAACAAATCATTCGTGTCATCCCCCCATGCTGCCCCGCCCGCACCCATCCCGCAAGCCTCGTCTCGCCACACAAAAATGGGCGGCCGCCGCCCCCACCCGGAACGACGGCCGCCCTGACCAATACCAAATACGACCTCATTCTCGCACTCCCTCGTCCGCACGCCATTGCACCATGGTTCACCCGGAAAATCCCAGGGCCCTCTCCCTTCAACCTTCACTCGTCACGCCACCGCACCGCCAGCGCCGCCAGTGCCGCCGTCTGAAAGATCCTCGGATACAGGCGCTCATGGTACCACAGTCTCGCAAAATACAGCCCGATCGGCGCCGCCGGAGCTTCCCGTCCCCCATCCGTCAGCCGCAGCAGCGCCTCCGCACCACGCCCCAGCACCACCTCCGACGCCTCGGATCGCACCAGACTCAATGCCAGCGCATGCAACGCCAGCGCCGTCTCCTCCACCGTCGCCGGCCCCGCCTCCCCTGCCCCGGACCACGCCCCGTCACTCCGCTGACTCCCCACCAGATACGCCGCCCCCTCGTCGCACATCGCCCGCGTCCCAGCCAATCCATGCAGATACCGCACCACACACGCCGTCCCATAAACCGGATTCGCTTCCCCCCGCGCCCGCTCATTCCCAAACCACAACGGCAGCCACGACCCATCCGCCTCCTGCGTCTTCGCCAGATAACGCGCCATCGCTTCCATCGCCCGGGCCATCCCCGGCACCGCCAGATGCCGCCATTCATGCAGCGCCGCCAGCGCATGCGCCGTGATCTCCGGCGTGCTCCGGTCAAACGGCAGCGCCCCCCAGCCCCGGCAGAAGGTCGGCATCCCTCCATCCCGGTTCTGCAATCCTAACAACCAGCGCACCCCCGCCGCCGCCGCCGCGTCATGCTCCCCCATCCCCGGCACCGCTAGCGCCAGCAACGCCGCCGACGTGTCGTCCGCATCCGGCACCCCCCCCGGCAGATCCGTCCAACCCCACGCCCCCGGCGCTGATAAAGTGTACTCATGCACCGCCGTCGTCTGCTGCGCCCGCATCCACGCCGCCACCGCCGGACCACTGTCAAAAACCGCCCCCGGCACCCCCGCCAGCGCCTTCACCGACAACGACGTCACCCACGTCGCCAGATTCGTGTCGATCGGCCACGACCCGTCACTCCGCGCCGACGCCGTCAGAAATCCTAACGCCCGCCTCGCCACCGCATGCCGCCCCAGTCCCGCCGACGCCAGCGCCATCGTCACAAACGCCGTCAGCGGCGTCGCCTCCAGATACCCGCCACCCTCCGGCTGAATCGCCTCTAGCAGCTTCAACGTCCGACCCCGCTGGCTCCACCTCAGCAGGGTCAGCGGATGCCTCCGCGGCCGGTGATGCAGCCGCACCTGCCCGATCGCAATCAGCGCCGGCAGCGCATAACTCACCACCGGCAACTGCAGCGCCGCATACCAACGCCGCGGCAGCGACGCCAGCTCAAACGGCAGTTGCGGCACATGCCGCCAGCACTCCGGCGCAGGCCCTAGCACTCCCCCGATCGCACACGCCATCATGATCGGCACCGAAAACGTCCGGTCCTTCCCATACCGCGCCTCCAACGCCCTCGCCAGCACTTCCGGCTCCACCCCGCCCGCCTTCCCCCGAACCCATTCCATCGCTCTCCCCAGCGCCTCCCTGCCCGCTTCCCCGCCCGCCAGCCGCAGCGCCGCCACCACCAGCAGGGTCGTCGATAAATTCGCGAGACTCTCCGGCGTATCGCCCCACCCGCCGTCCTCTCTCTGCGTCCGCACTAGCCACTCCACCCCCGGCCCGATCAGCAGCTTTTCCGGCTCACTCCCCGCCAGCTCCAGCGCCATCACCGCCGTCGCCGTCGCCAGCGCACTGCTCGACAACCGCCCCTCCCACCATCCACCGCTGACCCGCTCCGCCAGCAGCGCCCGCCCGCTCACATCACGGGCCGCCCCAACTCGCGCCCGCAGGGTCTCGGTCTCCAGTTTCATCTCGTCTCAGATCAGAAATGCAGCAGGCCGCCCCCGTACCACGGGAACGGCCTGCCTCCTTCAATTCATCGCAATCAGCTCAGACATCCAGCCGGGTCCACGCTGCATTCCCCTTCGACGACGCCACCACCGCCTCGATGAACGCCATCCCGCGGATGCCATCCTCGATCTTCGGATAGTCCAGCGCCACTTCGTCAGGCTCCGTCCCACTCTCGAACGCCCGGATGTGATTCGCGAAGTTCTTGTAAATGTTAGCAAACGCCTCCAGATACCCCTCCGGGTGCGCTGGCGGTGTCCGGCTCGCCGAAGCCGCGTTCTTCCCAAGATACCCGTTCGCCGTCCGGTACACCTGCATCGGCTGATCCAGCCACTTCACCAGCATCGTGTTCGGCTCCCGCTGGTGCCACTCAATCCCACCAATCTCGCCATACACCCGAATGTTCAGGTTGTTCTCCTCACCCACCGAAATCTGAGACGAATGCAGGATCCCCTTCGCCCCATTATCAAAACGCAGCAGCACATTCACGTCGTCATCCAGCAGCCGCCCCTCCACAAACGACGTGATGTCCGCCGCCAGTTCGCTGATCTTCAGCCCCGTAATGTACTCCGCCAGATTCTCGGCATGCGTCCCGATATCACCCACGCAGCCACCCGCACCGCTCTGCGATGGATCCGTCCGCCAACCCGCCTGCTTCTGCCCGCTCGCCTCTAGCCGCGTCGCCAGCCATCCCTGCGGATACTCCACCACCACTTTCCGGATCTTCCCAAGCTTCCCGGCCTTAATCATGTCCCGCGCTTCCTTCACCAGCGGATACCCCGTGTAGTTGTGCGTCAATCCATACAGCCGCCCGCTCGCCTTCACCACTTCCTCAAGCGCCTTCGACTCCGCCAGATCAAAACACGCCGGCTTGTCGCTCAACACGTGAAACCCATTCTCCAGCGCCAGCTTCGCCGGAGGAAAATGCATGTGATTCGGCGTCACAATCGCCACAAAATCCATCCGCTCGCCCGCGGGCAGCGCCTTCTCCTTCTCGATCATCTCCTGAAACGTCCCGTAACACCGCTCAGCCGGCAGGAAAAAATCCGCTCCGGATGCCTTCGACCGCTCGGGGTCCGACGAAAACGCACCGCAGACGAGTTCAATCTGCTGATCAATTGCGGCCGCAATACGGTGCACAGCGCCAATAAATGCGCCACGCCCGCCGCCGACCATGCCCATCCGGATTTTTCTGTTCATGTTAGGGAGAGAATGTTGTAACTGAGTTGCCTGATGCTGCCGGATCTAAGCCACCGCCACCCGTTTCATCAAGAGGAACCCTCAGGCTCCGCAGTTGCGGCACCCGTATCACCCAATCCTCACCGGCCCGCCCCGGACCCCGTCGCCGTAATCGGCACCGGCACAAATTCCCGGATCACCCCGAGATCTTCACTGCGCAGCAGCATCACCTTCCCGCTCTGACCAGCCGCCGCAATCGTCTTCCCGTCCGCACTGAACCGCGCCGCATAGAGCCCCCCATCCACCGGCAGCTGCTTCAGCACCTCCGCCCCGCCAGTCTGCCACGCCTCCACCGCCTTGTTCTCATCCGCCGATCGGTCCGTGCTCACCTTCCCATAGATTCCCTTGATCTGATCCGGCAACGCCGAGTCAAACTCCGCCCGCCCCACCATCAGCGAGCCCTTCCCGTCCAGACTCGATGCCGCCAGCACCCGCTTGCCGTCCGCACTGTAATCCACCGCCCAGATCCGTCCCTCCATCGCCGGATACTTCCGGATCAGATTCGAATTGTCCCCGATCCTCCGCTGCACCTCCCGGAACACTCGGTAAATCTGTGGCACGCCGTCCGCTCCGCCCACCAGAATCTCCTCCCGCACCGGATGCCGCGCAATCGCCGCCAGCCCGCCCTTCAACGCCCCCGGCGTGATGCTCGTCAGGTTATCCACAAACCGCTCCGTCGCCAGTTCCGTCAGCTTCGCTGACATGTCCCGCCCACACGAAATCACATGGTCACCCTTCAGTGAAAACACCGTATCAAGGACCCAGTCATCATGCCCAGCCATGAACAACACCTGCTTCGCCGTCCCCATGTCCACCGCCCTCACCGACTTGTCCGACGCACACCCGAACGCAAACCGTCCGCTGTCCGGAGCCCACGACACCCCATACACCGTATCAAAAGTCGCCGGCCACGATAGCTTCAGTCCGCCCGTCGCCACCTCCCAGATCTGCACCTCCCCCATCCTCGCCGGTAACCCGCCCGCCGCCGCCAGAAACGCACCGTCCGGACTGAACCGCAGGCTCGTCAGCCGCTCGGACAACCCAATCAGCCGCTTCGGCTCGCCCGACCCATCCACCCGGTGCAGCAGCACCTCATGAAACCCCGTCACCGCCAGCCATTGCCCATCCGGTGACCACGCTAGGGCATCAATGCTCGGCGGCCGGCTGTAAACCGGGGGACGCTCCGGCGAATGCCGCGCCACCGCATTCGTCGGCGTGTCATCCTTCGCCCCCTCCCGGATCCACCGCTCAATCAGCGCCACCTCTGCCGCCTTCAATGGATCCCCATTCTTCGGCATCTCGCACTTCCCGTCCTTGCCCGGCCGGATGTTCACCACCAGCGCAGAACCGTCAGGATTCCCCGGCACTACCGCCGCACCGTCGTCCTCGCCACCCTTCACCAGCGCCGCAAAGTCCGTCATCACATACGATCCCTTCGCCTTCGCAGGCTGATGACATCCATGACACGCCGTCTGCAGCACCGGCCGCACGTCCTTGTAATAACTCACAGGTCCACCCTCCACGGCACGCACCGCAGGAATCGTTAGAGCCATCAACGGCAGAAGAATACTCAGGGGGGATCGCATCGTCCGTCATCGCAACTCAACACCCCGCACGCAATCCGGATGTCCGTCCGCGCCTGCGGCCAATCAGAGCCGTTCACCGCTCCACTCGCTTGCTCCCCCCGGCCATCTCCTTCTCCACCTCCGCCAGATTCGCCATCGACGTGTCACCCGGCGTGGTCATCGCCAGTGCCCCGTGCGCCGCCCCGTAATTCACCGCCTTCGCACCATCGTTGTGCTTCAAAAACCCATAGATCAACCCACTCGCAAAACTGTCACCCCCACCCACGCGATCCATGATCTCAAGCCCCGGCCGGAACACCGCCTCGTGAAACGCCCCCTCATGCCACAAGATCGCGCCCCAATCGTTGATCGTCGCCGTCTTCACCGTCCGCAACGTCGTCGCCGCGACCTTGAAATTCGGAAACTCATTCACCGCACGCTCAATCATCCGCTGAAAACTCGCAGTCGGAATCGAGGTCAGATGCTCATCCACCCCCTCCACCTCAAACCCTAACGACGCCGTGAAATCCTCTTCGTTCCCAATCATCACATCCACATACTTCGCAATCCACCGGTTCACTTCCTGCGCCCGCGCCTTGCCGCCAATCGTCTTCCACAAACTCGGTCGGTAATTCAAATCATAACTCACCACCGTCCCGTGCCGGTGCGCCGCCTCCACCGCCTCAATCACCACCTCCGGAGTCGTGTCACTCAACGCCGCAAAAATCCCACCCGTGTGAAACCATCGCGCCCCCAGCTCGCCAAACACATGCTCCCAGTCAATGTCCCCAGGCTTCAATTGACTCGCCGCCGTGTTCCCACGGTCCGGTACCCCCAGCGCTCCCCGAATCCCAAATCCACGCTCCGTAAAATTCAGCCCGTTCCGCACCGACCGCCCAATCCCATCATACGGCACCCAGCGCACCAATCCAGTATCCACACCGCCCTGCAGCATGAAATCCTCCGTCAATCGCCCCACATCATTGTCCGCAAAGGCCGTCACATGCGCCGTGCGCAGCCCGAAACACTTCCGCAACCCGCGCGACACATTGTACTCCCCCCCACCTTCCCACACCTGAAACGTCCGCGCACACCGGACCCGGCCCTCCCCCGGATCCAGCCGCAGCATCACTTCGCCAAGAGAGACACAGTCAAAACGACAGTCAGCAGGGGATTTGAGAGTCAGCATAAAATGAGAATGACATGATAAAAGAACGGCTCCACCACAAAAACAAGCGGCCCGTTTTCCTTTCGGAAAACGGGCCGTTATAACCTGGCAACGTCCTACTCTCGCATGACCTGTCGTCAAACTACCATCGGCGCTGCGGCGTTTCACTTCCGTGTTCGGGA
>Ga0114977_10002654_pt1 | contig 11490 bp, 8 predicted proteins | sample S_130805_MF_Meta_FD_87026 | JGI IMG/M metagenome (GOLD analysis project Ga0114977, IMG submission 87026) | Freshwater microbial communities from Lake Simoncouche, Canada to study carbon cycling - S_130805_MF_MetaG | ecosystem: Environmental > Aquatic > Freshwater > Lake | place: Lake...
ATTTTTTAAACTATATTTTTTTTATTAAAAAAATCTTTTAAATTTGGATTGAAAATAAAAAATAAAAAATATGAAAAAAAAACTACAAAAAATTAAAAAAGTGGTGTCAAAATTTGGACTATTATCCATCTTTATAACGTTAAACATTAATGGAAATGCACAAACTACAACAGTTGTATATTCTGGTGCATTATCAACGTATACTGTTCCTGCAGGAGTTGGAGTAATAAAAATTGAGGCGCTTGGTTCAGGTGGTGCTGCAGGTACAAGTGGTGGTACTGGTGGATTGGGAGCACGAATGATTGGTACTTTTACTGTAATTCCTGGAAATGTATTAAATGTTTATGCAGGTGGAAATCCAGGTCTTCAAGCTGGTGGCCAAGGTTCATATGTATCTTTAGGTACTACACCTTTAATAGTTGCTGGTGGCGGTGGCGGTGGCGGTTATGGTGCAGCAGGTGTAAATGCACCAACTACAACAAGTGGTTTAGGACCAATTATTACTAGTTACGGTGGCGGTGTTGGCGGAACGGCAGGTAGTGGTGGAACAGCTGGACCCGGAGCATGGGGAATAGGTGGTGGCGGTGGATGGTTATCTGCTGGAGCAAATGGTATTGGAAGTGTAGGTGGCGCAATATTATGTAAAGCAAGTTTAGGTACTACATTCGCTGGCGGTTCTGGTGGTGGATATAGTGGAGGCGGTGGAGCAGCTATGGATTCTGGATGGGGAACTGTAGGCGGAGGTGCTGGCGGATCTTACAACGTTGGAACAAATCAATCAAATACTGCGGGTTATCAAACTGGAAACGGGTCAGTTATTATTACAGTTTTATCAGGCTTAAGTATTACTCAAACATCAACAATAGCTTGTAATGGTTTATTAACTGCTGCGCTTTCTGCTTCAGTGACTGGTGTTAGCGGTCCATTTACATATTCTTGGTCTCCTTCTGGAGGAACTGCCTCTACAGCAACAGGTTTAGGCGCTGGCACTTATACTTGTGTTGCTACTCCATCTGTGGGCTCTGCAATTTCTAATACTTTCGTTATTACTCAACCTGCAGTTCTAGTATCAACGGTTTCTTCTCAAACTAATGTTACTTGTTATGGGGGAGCTAATGGCGTAATTACACTTACTACAACTGGTGGTATAGCTCCTTATTCGTATACTTGGTCACCAACAGGTGGAAGTGCTGCAACAGCAACTGGTTTATCTGCAAATACATATTCTTGTATCGTGAAAGATGCAAATCTTTGTTCGGCAACTTCGCCTTCTGCAACAATTACACAACCTGCAACTTTTTCTGTTACTACTAGTAATAGCATTATTTGCGTTGGTGGTTCAGCAACTTTAACGGCTACCGGTGCTACTAGTTATACATGGAATACTGCTGCAACTACTTCTGTAATCGCTGTTTCTCCAACGGTTACTACAACATATACAATTACAGGAGTGACAGGTATTTGTACAAATTCATTAACGATTACACAAAACGTAAATACTTGTACTGGAATAAATGAAATTTTAGCAAATTCAATTTCAGTTTATCCTAACCCAAATAATGGTATTTTAAATATTAATTTAACTCCAGAATTAGCTGTTAATTCTACTTTAGAAGTTTATGATGCTTTAGGTAAATTAGTTGTTAAACAAGTTTTAGCTAATGAATTAAATACAATTAATATGTCTAATTTAAATAATGGTATTTATACTTACAAAGTATTAAATAACTCTAATAACCTTAAAGTTGGGAAATTAATTAAACAATAAGTTCTTCGATTTAAATTTAAATCAAACACCCGCTTGTAAAAACAAGCGGGTGTTTTTGCTTTAAAAATTTAACAGTATCTTTTATACAAATAATGATTATAGAATAAACATCTAAAACCATTTCTTATGAAATTGATGATAAAAATAATAATTGGCATTTGTTCAATAACACATTATTCGCTTTTTTCGCAAGACGATAAATCACCAATTGGAAGTGTGTTTATTCCTCCAAAAAATCCTTGTGATATTTACTCTAAAACAAATATTGACAATAGAAAAGCTATATCTTATACCTATTTAAGAGAAGGAGATGTAATGTGGCAAAAAAGAATTTGGCGAGAAATAGATATGCGAGAAAAACAAAATTTGCAGTTGTATTATCCTATTGAATATAACCCATGCCGAACTTCATTATTTCAAGCAATAACGAAAAATGTACTTAATGGAAATATTGTGGCTTTTGCCGATGAAGAATTTATGGTTCCTTTTGAATTATCTGCTATAAGAAAAAAATTAGTAAAAGATGACTCTATTAAACAATTTATCTATGACCCAGAAGGTAATGAAAGGGATGTTTGGGTTCAAACTATTGATTCAACAAGTATATATCGACGTATATTAAAATTCAGATTAAAAGAAGATTGGTTTTTTGATAAACAAAAATCGAGTTTTGAATGCCGTATAATTGGAATTGCAGCTTATGAATTTGATGAAGATAAAGAAGCTTTTCGCGAACTATTTTGGGTTTACTTTCCTTCGTGCAGGCCATATTTTGCAATAAATGACGTCTATAATTTTAAAAATGATTCGGAAAGAAAAAGCCTAGATGACATTTTTTGGAAACGACAATTTGCAAGTATAATTATTAAAGAAAGCAATGTATACGACCGACAAATTAATGAATACCAAAAAGGAATTGATGCATTAGTTGAATCGGAAAATATAAAAAACCAATTATTTAAATGGGAACATGACCTTTGGAATTATTGACAAAAATATTTTATATTGAAAACTGATCATTAGAAATTAAAAAAAAATTACAATATTTATAGAATAAATTAAAAGTAATTTTCTTATGTTTCAAATAAAATACGTTTTCATATTTTCATTTTTTTTTATTTCCTTATTAATAAATGCGCAAGGCTTTCAAGTTAATTTACAAGGTCAAGCACAACAAGGCATGGGTGGCGCTGGCATTGCCTATGCACAAGACGCTGCTTCGTTATTCTTTAATCCTGGAAGCAGTTCGTTTGTTAAAGGAAATTCAATTAATATTAATGCAAACGCAGGTTTTGCAAACAGTAAATTTTTAGATAAAAACACTCATATTATTTCTGAAACAAAATCGCCTACCTCTACTCCATTTGCGGCTTATGGTTTATTTCAATTAAAAGACAGTGCAAATTTAAAATTAGGATTAGCAGTTTATACTCCTTTTGGAAGCACCGTGCAATGGCAGGATAATTGGACGGGGCGTTTTGCAATTACTAAATTACAATTATTAGCAATTTATATTCAACCAACAGTAAGTTATAAATTAACAAAAAAAATTGGTATAGGAGCTGGTTTTATTTTTGCAACAGGCAAGGTAAATTTACAAAAAGATATACCAGTAATTGATGTAAACGGAAATTATGGTCATGCCGAATTAGAAGGAAAAGCAAATGGCTATGGTTATAATTTAGGTATTTATTACAATCCAATTCCGAGATTTTTTATTGGCATAACTTATCGCTCACAAGTAAATATGAATGTGAAAAATGGTGAAGCTAAATTTACAGTCCCATCATCATTATCTGTAAATTTTCCCGATGGAAAATTTACTTCAAGCTTACCATTACCAAGTGTTACAAGTTTAGGATTTGCTTATAAATTAACTTTAAAAACAACATTAGCTTTAGATATTAATTATACAGGTTGGAAAGCGTATGATACTTTAGCATTTGATTATGAAAATAACACAACTTCATTAATTGATACAAAATCAGCTAGAAATTATAAAAACACATTTGCCTTTAGATTTGGTGGTGATTATAAAATTTCAGAACAATTAATAGCCCGTTTAGGAATTGCTTTTGCGCTATCACCAGTTCCTGATGGTTATGTTACACCTGAAACACCAGATGCTAACAGAATAAATTATACGGCTGGATTAGGTTATAATTTCAAAAAACATTTTGCTATAAATGCTTCTTTCCTATTTACAACTTTTAAAAGAGAAGGTACAAACATTGAAACTAATTTATCTGGAACTTACAAAACAAATGTTGTTATTCCTGGCTTATCAATCATTTATAAATTTTAATTATGAAAAAAATCATACTAAATAGTTTTATATTAACTGCATTTTTTTCACTTACAAATGCTTGTAAACCAAATTTTAAAACTCCAGATGTTGATAAAGGAGAAATTGACGTAACTACTTTTGTTTCCATTGGAGATGCGATTACTGCAGGTTATGCAAACGGAGCTTTATATTACGATGCTCAAAATTATTCATATGCAAAATTATTAGCAAACCAATTTGAGCAAATAGGTGGCGGTGATTTTAAAATCCCTTACATATCTTCAAGCTCAATTGGAATTGGAAATGCAAACAATGCACCTTCTATTTTAGGAAATAGAACAGACTGCCAAGGCACAATTTCTTTAGGACCTATAAAAATTGCAACTCAAGGTGATTTATCAATATTCACATCAAATGTTTATTCAACTCAAGGCTCATTTAATAATATGGGTGTTGCTGATGTAAAAGCAATTGATATAGCAACCAATGGATTTACCAATCCTTTTTATGTGCGCATGTCATCATCTATTTCTTCATCCATATTATCCGATGCAATTGCAAAAAAACCAACATTTTTTACGATGATGATTGGATTAAATGATGTTTTAAAATATGCATTAAAAGGTGCTACATCAGAAAGTATTACACCTATTGCAGGCCCAGTAGGGATTGGGTTTGACGCAAGTATTGAAAATGCATTAAATAATTTAACAATCAATGGAGCAAAAGGAGTAGTCGCAAATATTCCAAGTATAAAATCACTGCCTTATTTTAATACAATTACTTACAATGCTCTTAAATTGAGTGATTCAACCGCAAAATCGTTAACATCATTTTATTCATTATTAAATCCAGTAATACCTTTTCATGAAGGAAATAATGGATTTGTAATTGAAGATGTGTCAATGCCATTAGGATATAGACAATCAGTTGATGGTGAATTAATTTTATTAAGCATCCCTTTAGATTCCGTAAAATGCTACAAATGGGGTTCATTGGTTCCTATACCAAATAGATACGTTTTAACGATTTCAGAAATTGAATTAATTGAGAATGCGATTTCAAATTACAATTCAATTTTAAAGAACTATGCAACTTCAAAAAATTTAGCATTCGTTGATGTACATTCATTTTTCTCATCTATAAAAACTGGTTTTGTATATAATGGTGTAACACTAAATGCAAGTTTTGTTTCGGGTGGTGTGTTTTCACTTGATGGATTAACGCTTACTCCAAGAGGAAATGCCCTACTAGCAAATGAATTTATTAAGGCAATAAACATAACTTATAAATCTACATTACCGCAAATAGAAGCAACAAAATATTCAGGAATTATTTTTCCTTAAAAATGGAAGTTTAAGAATTCTATTCTAAATAATTTAAAATTATTCTTATATTTAACTTAACCTAAAATTAATAATTTAAATACATTCATGAAAAAAATCTACTTATTAGCCATAGCTGTAATAACAGCAGCGGGAGCAATAAAAGCTCAAACACCATGCACATCTGGCCGATATGCTGCAGACACATTTACAAGTATTACTACAAATTCGGGTATTGCTTATGGCTCAAATACAACCATTAGTGGTAGCACACAAATCCTAACTATGGATGTGTATCAACCAGCTGGTGATGTTGAACCTAATCGTCCATTAATAATTTGGGCTCACGGTGGAAGCTTTATTGGCGGTTCGAGTACAGATGGAGATGTAGTGAAATTATCTCAAAGTTTTGCTAAAAAAGGTTTTGTTTGTGTTTCAATAAATTACCGTTTGGGATTTTTTCCGTTTGATTCTGTTAACGCTGTAAAAGCAGTATTAAGAGCAGTTCAAGATATGAAAGCATCTATTCGTTTTTTTTACAAAGACAAATTAACATTAAACGCATATAAAATTGACACTAATAATATTTTTATTGGTGGTAGTTCAGCAGGAGCAGTTACTGCTTTGCATACAGTATATTTAAACAAATCTTGTGAGATAAATCCTTATGTTGCTCCTTCTACATTAGCCTCATTAGGAGGAATGAATGGCTACAGCGGAAACCAATGTTATTCTTCTAAAGTAAAAGGTGTAATTAATTTATGTGGAGGAATTGGAAATTACGGTTGGATAGAAGCTGGTGATTTACCTTTCTGTTCGATGCACGGAACTATTGATGGAACTGTAAATTATAGCCGAGGAAAAGCAATATCATTGGTTTATTTAGATGGAAGCAGAATGCTAAAACAACAGGCTAATGTTTTAGGAATTTCAAATCCATTTTATACTTGGTATGGTCAAGATCATGTTCCATATGCAGCTTCTACACCATACATGGACACAACAATTAGTTTTGTAAGAGACTATTTAATTTCGCGTTTAGGTTGTACTAATCCTCCATTACTATTGCAAAACACGCCATCAGGAACTGCAACATTAACAGCCTATACGGGCTGTACAACAAACATAGTGCCTTCTTGTGCGGTTGGTATTTTCGAAAGTTCAAACGGGATTATATCATTCGATATTTTCCCTAATCCTTCTAATTCAGACGTGACTATTTCGTTTGAAAACCAAAACACAAACTATAAGATTGAAATATTTGATTTATCAGGCAAATTAATCATATCAACTATTACAAATCAAAACACATATCACGTTTATAAAAACACATTAAATTCAGGTGTTTATTTTATCAAAATAACCGATAGTGAAGGCAAATATTCTGTCAAGAAATTGCTTCTAAATTAATAAAACCTCCTACCGATTTTTTAAAGAACCAAAAACTTCTGTTTTTGGTTCTTTTGTTTTAAACAAAAACAAAAAATAATGAAAATAAAATTTGTTTAAACCAATTCACTGTATAAATTTACAAGGTTATTATAAAAGCATAAAAAATGGATAGATTAAAAGACAAATTTCGTGAAAAAGCAGTTCCTTTAGCTGCAGAAATAAAAGATATTATTAAAAATTATGGTGATTTAAAAATAGGAGAAATCACTATAGCTCAAGTATACCAAGGAATGAAAGGCATGACAGGAATGGTTACTGAAACTTCTAAATTAGATCCTGAAGAAGGAATTCGCTTTAGAGGATATTCGATACCTGAGTTACGTGCACAATTACCAAAAGCACCAGGTGGAACTGAACCATTACCAGAAGGTATTTTTTACTTAATGTTAGTTGGTGAGCTACCAACTCAAGATGATGTTACCTTTATTACTGGAGAATGTCAAAAAAGAAGTAATGTACCTAAACACGTTTTTGATGTCATTGAAAAATTACCTACTGATGCCCATCCAATGACGCAATTTGTAATTGGTATTATGGCTATGCAAACAGAAAGTTTATTTGCTAAGGCATACGCAAAAGGAATTAATAAAAAAGATTATTGGGATTATGTGTACGAAGATTCAATGAATTTGATTGCTCGTTTACCAAGAATTGCAGCATATATATACCGTCGTAAATACAAAGGCGGAGTTCATATTGAACCAGATCATAAATTAGATTGGGCGGCTAACTTTGCTCACATGCTAGGGTATGAAGATTTTGACATGAAACGTTTAATGCGTTTGTATTTAACAATACATGTTGACCATGAAGGTGGAAACGTTTCTGCTCATGCTACACATTTAGTTGGATCTGCATTAAGTGACCCTTATTTAGCATTTGCTGCAGGAATGAATGGTTTAGCTGGTCCATTGCACGGTTTAGCTAACCAAGAAGTTTTAAGTTGGATAATGGAATTAAAAGAAAATTTAGGTGGTGGTTTACCAACTAAAGAGCAAATTGCAGATTACATCAAACAAACTTTAGCTGAAGGAAAAGTTGTGCCAGGATACGGACATGCTGTTTTAAGAAAAACAGATCCTCGTTTTACAGCACAACAAGATTTTTACAAAACATACATTAAGCATGATAACATTTGTGAAATTGTACAAATGGTATATGAAGTTGCACCTCCAATTTTAGAATCGACAGGAAAAATAAAAAATCCTTGGCCTAATGTTGATGCTCACTCTGGCGCATTATTAGTGCATTATGGAATGCATGAATATGACTTTTACACCGTATTATTTGGTGTTTCTCGTGCATTAGGTGTATTAGCAAGTCTAGTTTGGGATAGAGCAACAGGGTCTGCTATTGAACGTCCAAACTCTACAACTACTGATAACATAAAAGCAATCATAAAAAAAGCACAAGAATCTAAGGCTTCAGTTTAAGATAACATTATTATAACATTAAAACCATTTCTTTAACTAGAAATGGTTTTTTTAATATGTAAAAATGGCTAACTTTAAGTTTTAGCAAATATGATAAAACGAATTTTTATACTAACGCTATTGAGCTTAGTTATTTTAGTTTTTATACCAAAAGAAAAATCTCAATCTTGGGGTTTTTATGGGCATAAACGCATCAACAGAATGGCTGTTTTTACTTTACCACCCGAAATGGTTTCGTTTTACAAAAAACACATCGAATTTATTACAAACCACGCTGTTGACCCAGATAAAAGGCGATATAGCGTTGAAGGAGAAGCTCCAAGGCATTACATAGATATTGATCATTATGGAGAACATGCTTTTGATAGTGTTCCTAAATTTTGGAAAGCAGCAATATCAAAATATAGCGAAGACACATTAATGGCTTATGGAATTGTGCCATGGCAAATTGAAAAACATTATTATAAATTATTGAATGCATTTAAAGATGAAAACCTTGATCGCATTTTACAATACAGTGCTGATTTAGGACACTATGTTGGCGATTGCCATGTGCCATTGCACACTACAGAAAATTACAACGGACAGTTAACAGGCCAGCGAGGTATACATGGTTTTTGGGAAAGTAGAATTCCCGAACTAAAAGCTGAAGATTACGATTACTTTGTTGGAAGAGCGGTATATATTGAATCGCCTTTAAAAATGGCATGGAAAACTGTTTATGATAGCCATTTGGCTGTTGATAGTGTATTAAAATTTGAAGCCATGTTAAATAAAAGTTTTCCGCAAGATCAAAAATATGCATATGAAAACAGAGGTAATTTAATGATGAAAGTTTACTCAGTAGAGTACACAAACCGTTATGATTTATTAATTAAAGGGCAAGTGGAACGCCGCATGAAACAAAGTATTATAATGGTTGGTAGTATTTGGTATACTGCATGGGTAAATGCAGGCAAACCAAATTTAGATAAACTAGGGCAAGCTGATATTAGTGATTCATTAAAAATTGCCATGCAAAAAGAAGAAGAATTATACTTGCAACAAAAAATAAAAAATGCAAAAGGGCATGAAGATTAAATATTATTAAAATAGCACTGATTATAGAGAAAATCCTTTTTTATTTTTCCTTCAAAATAAAAAAGATTGAAACGGAAAGCAGGAAATAGCTTCAAAAAATATTTAATAAATTTAGTAACCCATCCCAATTAAGAAATTACCGTTTAAAATTACTATTTTCCTTTATTGGATTAATCAAAAAATAAAGTCTGAATTTACTACCTTTACTAAATGGCTTTATTGCTTTCTGAAAATATAAAAGTTGCTACTGATTCGTTAAAAAGTAATAAGTTACGTGCGTTTTTAACGATGCTTATTATTTTTATTGGAATAACTGCATTAGTTGGAATATCATCTGCAATTGATGCAATGAAAGGCTCTATTAATAGCAATTTTACAAGCATGGGAGCAAATTCGTTTACGATACGAAATAAAGATGTTGCTGTTAAAATTGGAAGGCATGGCAAACGTGCGAAAAAATTTGGTGCAATAAGTTATAAGCAAGCCCTAAGATTTAAAAAAGAATTTACATTTCCTGTTACAACAGCGGTTTCTACCATGGCATCATTTAGTGCCCGATTAAAATTTGAATCCGAAAAAACAAATCCTAATATTCAGGTATTTGGTGGCGACGAAAATTATTTAACTACCAGCGGTTATGAATTAGAACAAGGAAGAAATTTTTCTCCACAAGAAATTATTAATGGAACTCACCTTGTAATTATTGGGAAAGATGTAGAATTTGATTTATTTAAAGGAAAACAAAAAGCTTTAGATAAATTTATTACTATTGGTAGTGGAAAATATAAAGTGATTGGTGTTTTAGCCAGCAAAGGAAATAGTATGGGCTTTGGTGGCGATAAAGTTTCCATTATACCATTAACTAATGCCCGTCAATATTTTGCAACAAAAGACATGAGTTTTACTATTAGTGTATTGGCCCCAAACGCAACATTATTAAATTTTGCTTTAGGTGAAGCAAATGGTTTATTTCGTAAAATTAGAAATGTGCCTTTGGGTGAACAAGAGAATTTTGAAATTACAAGAGCTGATAATTTAGCGAACATATTAATTGGATTAATGAGCAACGCTTCAATTGGTGCAATTATTATTGGTATCATAACTTTAATTGGAGCATCAATTGGCTTAATGAATATTATGTTAGTATCAGTAACTGAACGCACTAAAGAAATAGGAATTAGAAAAGCATTAGGAGCAACATCCCAAACCATAAAAACTCAATTTTTAATTGAAAGCATCGTGATTTGCTTATTTGGTGGTACTTTTGGAATATTAATGGGAATAATTGCAGCAAATACTATTTCGTTAATGCTAGGTTCAAGTTTTTTTATGTCCTGGTTTTGGATTTTTACTGGCTTTATTGTTTGTATGATTGTAGGTTTAATTAGTGGTTATTTGCCCGCTAAGCGCGCTTCCCTACTCGACCCAATTGAATGCTTACGATTTGAGTAATCGTTGATAAAAAACAATTAATTTTTCGGCAATGATTTTATAATTAAATTCTGCTTCTGCTAAAGCACGAGCTGCATTTTGTAAATCTAATTTAAGAGACTGATTTTTAATTAAGGTTATAATTGCATTTTTAAAATCTTTATTATTATCTGCAATCATTAAATGTTTATTAGCAAGATAAGGAATTCCTTCAGCCCCAATACTTGTAGTAATAATGGCTTTACCATAAGCCAAACCTTCAACTAATTTAATACGTAAACCACTTCCACTCCAAAGCGGAACAAGCATAATATCAAAGGTTTTATAAAATTCAACTGAGCTTTCTACTTGCTCAATAATTGAAATGGAACTTGATGCTTTTTGCTTTATAGATTCGGGCATTCCTCTTCCTGCTAAAACTAATTTAGCATCTGGAATTTCTTTTATGACATCATTCCAAACATTTTCTAAAAGCCAATTAACGGCTTCAATATTTGGCATCCAATCCATTGAAGCAAAATGAAAAATAGTATTGGGTTGCATCGGTAGCAAAACCCTTTTGTAGTCTTCTAAATTTAATCCTGTTAAGCAGGTTTCAATTTGCTGATTTGGAAATAATAATTTTAAATTTTCAGCATCTATATCTGTAATCGGAACAATTGCATCACAATTATTAAAAGCAGATAATTCGAATTGTTTTAGACGTTTATTTTG
>Ga0114977_10002655_pt1 | contig 11487 bp, 5 predicted proteins | sample S_130805_MF_Meta_FD_87026 | JGI IMG/M metagenome (GOLD analysis project Ga0114977, IMG submission 87026) | Freshwater microbial communities from Lake Simoncouche, Canada to study carbon cycling - S_130805_MF_MetaG | ecosystem: Environmental > Aquatic > Freshwater > Lake | place: Lake...
GCATGCGGCTCAGCTGCGCACTGATAATTTCGTAGGATGAAATTCCAAGAGAAGCCCCCGAAGAGGAAATGCCTGATGTAGTGCTGAAGGTATTGAGCACCAGGAGCGAAATCATCTGCTGGTTCATTTCGATGGCATTGCTGGTATCGATGATACTGAAAATTGTCCGTTTCACTTCATCGCTAGCATCGGGTAAGGCAATGCTGAATTTGATATCCGGATTATACAGGCTGTTCGACAGAGAAATAATACAATTCACATTTATACGCGTACCCTGGTTTTCGGAGGACACAGGCAAGCCTGCGAGAGAGGTTTTAACTTTGTAAACAGCCTGAAGCTTAATATCAGCCTCGTAAGGACTGCCATTAAAAGTGATGGAGCCTCCTTTTTGGATCTGGAAATTCTTTTTCAGGATATTTTCGAAATTGAACAAAAAGTTTCCATTATCCATAATATACTGGCCATACATAGAGTATTCGCCACGCGTATCAACTCCCAGGTTTATCAGTCCATCGCCGCGTACATCGATAGTTCCCATCTGGTAAGGCAGTATAATGCCCAGGTCGGCATTTCGCGCTACATCAAGCCCCAATTGAACGGAAAACACCGAAGACTCGTCAGGAGCAGAAATCCTTGTATCTTTAGCTGTTTCGCCATGCTTACGATATTGTATAAAATTATTTTCGGAAATGCTGCGCGAAAAATTTATAGGTATAAAAACGCCTGTACCCTTTTCCGATTTTACATTTGCCTTCAGCACCAGGTCATCAACAGAGCCTTTCAGTGTCATGGTCCCTGTAGCTTTTGCTTTCCCGTAATACATTTCGACAGGATTGTAAGGCGTATTGAGCGCAGAGAGTTTATCGGCTTTTAAACTGATATCAAGGGCCCAGTCGGCGAAAGCCTTATGGCTGATGTTTCCCGAAACGGTGCCTTTACCAAAGGTAGTATCGGTTAGTTCAATATCTTTAAACCACATCAAATCCTTATCAAAATTAAAATCGCCGGTAAAAGAGTAGGATGTCCGAAGGTAATCAACCAGCATTTCGGTTCGCATCAGTTTAACTTTGCCTTTCAGAACAGGATCCGAAAAATCGCCTGTCATGGTAATTGCACCTGAAGCATAGCCGCGTATGCGTGAAAAAATACCTTCGAGGAATGGCTCAATTGTTTTCACTTTGAGGTTATCCACATCAACTTTCAAATCAAAATTATCATGTTCCCTTTCAGGATAAATGTTACCCAGAACCTTGATTGGATAATGCGTTCCTGCATTGCCAACATAAACTACTTTCATATCGACAGCCAGCAGGTTGTTCGTATTGTCCCAGTAGCTTTTAATGGCTGCATCGCCCAGACTCTCGTGGTTGAACCCGAAGCGGGTAATTGTTAGGTCTGCCGAAATGCGGGGTATGGAAAACAGCTCCGAAACTGTAACCTTACCATCAATAAATCCATCCATGTCGATACCAATCTGTTCGGTTAAAATATCTGTCTGCGAAATATTGAATCCTTTTACATCAAGCACCAACTGACTTAAGGGATCGGAAGAGACACTGCCATTCAGAATAACGTGTTTATTTTTATTCGAAAGCCCGATATTCCTGACTTCAAGGTATGAACTATCGATAATCACCATATTGTCAGGAATTGAATTCCAAACCGTATCGTTTATAGTAATGGCGGCATTGTCAATACGCACCAGCAGACGCGGATTTTCTTTAAACGAAACAGCACCATTTATATCACCTTTATAATGATCAGGATTCTCATTGTCGTCCCAGGTTATGCCAAACCGTATACTATCGCCGGATGCTGATGCCAGCAATCGGAACTGTTCAATTCTCCTTACGCTTGTGTCGCTTATTTCAGACTCTGACATGTTAATCTCGTTACATTCCATTTTCAGGTTAAGACTCTTGTTCACTGTTGAGCCTGTAAGTGTCCAGTCGTGAAGAGCGAAACCATTGAGGACGATCATTGGCGAACGCCCGTTTACGTTAACCAGGCCCAGCATAGGATCAAATGTCCCGGAGATTACAGTGTTTGAGTTAATTTTAATCCAGGGCGCGAACATTTCAGTCAGCGAATCGGTATGCTGCAGCTGAATGGTATAGTCAAAACTTCCTTTATTGATCCTGGCGGGCAGTTTTTCGCCGCCCGACAGGGATGGAAGGAAATCGGTAAAAACCATGGTCAGGTATTCGGCCATATCATCAAAAGTATACTGACCGGAGAAAACGGCATTGGCAAAATCGCTTTTTACCTGCATGCGTTTCCCTCCATTTCCAAGAGATGATGTTATCACCGACAAATCATTCATTTTAAGGGTTCTGATTCCCCGTGTAAAGCTTGTATTACTAAAATGCAGGGCTCCGATAAGGTTATCGATGGTATTACCCTGAAATTTAAAATCAGTACTTGTTGAGAGCAGTACCACTGAATCAGCTGTCAGCAGCTTTAGTTTTGCCAGGTTGGCATGGGCAACTTCCGCTTTGAAATCGAAAGCAGGCAAGTCTTCAGAAAAATCAGCGGATCCAATAAAATCGAGGCTTAAAAGTTCGTCGTTGATATAAACCCCGCCGGCGAAACGTTTTTTCCTGAATTCCCCGTCAATATTAATCAGCCCTATCGTATTGCCTTCGTATTGCAGGTTGGTAATCTCGCCTTTTAAGGTTAGGTCAGCTCTGTCGAACGAAAAGTTTTTGCCATGTATGGCAGCATACATGCTGAGTGTGCCTAATTGCTTCACGCTAAAAAGTTTACCGGCATCTAATGATTCAACCAGTATCCTACCGTCGTATTCGTAGTTATGCGAAGCCTTGTTGTTGGTGAGAAGTAAGTCGGTGGTAACCAGCCCGGCATCTGTCACAAAGGTTGCTTTCGATACAAAATCGTTATAGAACCCGGTAAACCTGCCATTTACGCTGACATTTCCAAGCCTGGTTAATTCAACCGGAAGTGCAATTGTATTCACTCCCTCTGTGTATGGCAGAGTAAAGGATTGTATATCTGCCATGCTGGTATGAAACTCATCAATTTTAAGATTTATAAAAGTCTCTTCAATATCAGGAAGGCCGTTCATATTAATATTGCCTTTGAATGAAGTGTGATTGCCATATTTAAACTGAAAATCCTTTGCCGTAAACGAAGCAACCGTCCCTTTCACCTTACCTGAAAAATCGAATACTTCATCCATTCCATCCACATCGGAACCAAAGGAAACAATATCGCGCATATCGAGCTGTGACGGCTTAAACTGTGCCGTAATTCTTACACTGTCGAGAAAATAGTTATAAGAATCCCATGTTTTATAATCAAATTTCAAATCCAGTGCCAGGCGGCTTTTGGCGGTGTTGATAAGCAAATTATCTGCTTTTAATCCTCGCGGACACACAAGGGCGTGGGTAGAAAAATCGTCGAGCCTGAATCCGCTTTTCTCTTTGAAAGTTAATTGCCTGATGTCAGCCTGTATACTATCTCCGTGAATAAGAATATTCCGGAATTCGAGATTCAGTCGCGAAAAATCCATATCCGAAAAGTCAATTCCTTTGCCCGGGCTCATATAGCGCTCGTCGCGGAACGCGAAATGCGAATCTTTTAGTTTCACATTATTGCATTCGAGTATCCAGGGTGCCGAAGGCGTTGTATCTGCAGGTCCGGTTGATGAAAGTCCATCGATTATGAACTGCAGGTTCAGGCTGCTGTCAGACTGGTAGTATATCAGGTTAATGTCGGCATTGCCGAGAGATATTTCATTAAGATGCAGTTTGTGATTTTTCAGGTCGATGGATTTCACGTCGGCCCTAATCTTTTTTGCCTGAAACAGGACTTTTTTGTGCTTGTCCAACACTTTAATATCGGTAATAACAGCTTCGAGAAACCAGTTCAGCCTGAAATTTCCGATCACCACTTCAGTATGGAGTTCGTCCGAAAGGTATTGCGCTGCCCTGTGGGCCAGGTAGGTCTGAACAGGGGCTGTTCGCAGCACGACAAAAGCAGCCAGCGGGGTAAGCAGCAGGAACAGAAATACAGTTACGAATATGCTAACGTGTTTTTTGATACTTTTGCAAATAAAACTATTAACTACTTCCCGTTACGTTCAAGTAAAAATACGACTTAAAACAAGCCGGTTAACCTCTATAAAATTTATGCCTGTTTATATCCTTGGTATTGAATCATCCTGCGACGACACTTCTGCTGCTGTATTGAAGGATAACGTTGTACTCTCCAATATTATTGCTAATCAACAGGTTCACAAGGAATTCGGCGGAGTAGTCCCGGAACTTGCTTCGAGAGCACATCAGCAGAATATCATACCGGTAATTGACAAGGCACTAAAGAGTGCAAATATAAACAAAACCGATCTAAGTGCCATAGCTTTTACCCGGGGTCCCGGTCTACTGGGATCCTTACTGGTAGGCACTTCTTTTGCCAAATCGTTTGCACTCGGATTAGCTGTTCCTTTAATTGAAGTCAACCACCTGAAAGCACATATACTTGCACATTTTGTCGTTCAGCCGGGGAAGGAAAAAGCGCTGCCGCAATTCCCTTTCCTTTGCCTTACGGTATCGGGCGGGCATACGCAGATTGTTATGGTGAAAGGATTCAACGAAATGCAGATTATCGGGCAGACCATTGATGACGCTGCCGGCGAAACATTCGACAAATCGGCTAAAATACTGGGACTTGAATACCCCGGAGGTCCGCTGATTGATAAATATGCCAGTCTGGGGGATCCCAATGCTTTTACTTTTGCGAAGACCAATATGCCTGACCTGAACTACAGTTTCAGCGGATTAAAAACATCGATCTTATATTTTCTCAGGGACCGTCTCAAGGAGAATCCTATGTTTATGCAGGATAATCTGGCCGACCTTTGCGCCTCCATTCAATCGGCTATCGTTAATACGCTTATGATCAAGCTTAAATTGGCCAGCAAGCAAACCGGTATTACCGAAATAGCTATTGCCGGAGGGGTTTCGGCCAACTCGGGACTGCGGAAAGCCATTTCGGATATGCAGGATACTGCAGGATGGAAAGTGCACATCCCTGAATTTCAATTCACTACCGACAATGCAGCTATGATAGCTGTTGCAGGCTACTACAAATTCCTCGACGGAACTTTTGCCGAGCAATCGTCAACACCCTATTCGAGGGGTGGGATTTAACGGTACAGGCAGAGGTAGGTAGTATCGGTATCAGCTTTTACTTTGAAAGTCACTCCTTTTGCAACTGTAAAAGTATCGAAAGGCTTATAGGATTTCCATTCCGTTTCGCCGGGTTGCATCACCATCAGCTCGCCGGAGGTAACAGTCATATATTCAACCGAAGATGTACCGAAATTATATTCACCGGCAGCCATAACACCAATGGTAGCAGGGCCTTCCGGCATTTCGAATGCAATGGATTTTACGTTTCCGTCGAAGTACTCGTTGGTTTTGAACATGGAATAATGTTATAAAATTTGTTTTTCAAAATTGTTAATTATATCTGCTGATTATTATACCAGGCGCAGCGTTTTCAGTCAGGGGAATCTTATGTTTTGTTACATTTTATGCGTTTGTGATTATCAATTCACCACATCAAAACGTTCCTGCAGTCCTCGCTTAAGGGTCTTCGATTGTCGGTTGAAATGATAATACTGCCTGTTCACAATTCCTACGGGCAGATTTTCGCGTATGTAGTCGTTCAAAAAATAATCGAACAGCAGTTCAGCATGCTTTACCCCTGATGACTCGGCCATGCGGTAAACATCATCCATTTCGATTGAATCACGGTTGTTCAGGATTCCCACGCTGCCTTCCATCAGGTCTAGGTCGACGCCGACATGAAAATCATCCTGTATATACCCGTCGAGATACAACACCTGTTTATTCCCGGTATTGGCACGGCTTACTTCGAACCAGCTTTTCATGCTTACCTGGTTTATCCTGAAGGCTTCGGTATAGGGCTCGCCACTTTCAATAGAATACATATTTCTGTCATCGATACGGTAATTCTCATCAAGCTGAAGCTGTGCAATCTGTATCATCCATTTGGGATCGGGTAACGACAGAAAAACATCAGATCCTCCATCCACGTATACATCAAACCCTGATGCCGTCAGTTCGTTAATAAGGCTATTGGTAAAGCGGGTAAGAAATATGGAATCGGAAACATTTTTAATATAGCATGACTGTGTCCAGGCAATAGAATCGAACTGTTCGGGGCTGTAGGATCGGTTGGTATCGTATTCAATTGTAAGGTTATCCTTATAGATTTCGAAAAGCGGTAATATCATAATACCGTTTCCCTTGTGGTGTTTCACATAGTTCATGGCAAGTTTCCGCTCCGGGCTGCAGGCAGCAAAGAGCAGAATTGCACATATACCAATGATACCGGAAATTTTTAACATCTATAAAATATTATCCCCTGAACCGCAGTGTATTATTCAGCATTAAGCTGCAATAACATTTGTTCTGCGAATGCCTTGCCAAAAGCTATCCCTTTGTTGATTCCTTCCTCATGAGGGGTGAATTTTATATACAACCCCTCGCCGAAATACTTCAATTTAAGGTTAGCCATATTGCTTTCGAGCATTTTAGCTGCTTCGCCGCTCCAGCCATACGAGCCGAACGAAGATGCAAGTTTACCTTTATCGCGTAATGGGTTTATGGCAGCAAAAAGCTGGTAAACAGGCATCAGGATATTCTGGTTAATGGTTGGCGAGCCTATCATCACCCCGGTACAATTGGCCATATAATACTCCATATGCTCCAACGACATATTTTCGATATCGTGCACTTCAACATGCACCCCTGGTACCTGGTTTACACCTTTGGCAATGGCTTCGGCCAGTGTGGATGTATTATTATAAGCTGATACATAAGGGATAAAAACCATGGGTTTCTCACCGAGCGAAAGTGCTTCTTTTGCATATTTTTCACTCAGATCGACATATTTTTTCCAATGTGTTCGCAATATAGGACCGTGGCCCGGGCAAATAATGCTGATTGGCAGCGGCCGGATTCTTTCGATCGCTTTCAGCATAAACTTACTGAAAGGCTTCAGGATCACATCAAAATAATACCTGAATGCATCATCCCAACTGCCTACCCTATCGTCGAACATACGCGAATCGCAATAATGAGCTCCGAATGAATCGCAGGTAAACAGTATATTTTCTTCTTCCAGGAAAGTATAAATGCTGTCGGGCCAATGAAGGTTTGCAGCTCCTATTACTTTTATCTTTTTATTTCCAAGGTCAAGTACATCTCCGTCGCGAACCTGTAGGTAACGAAAATCACGGCCCAGCATATCTTTCAGGTACCTGATGGCATTTCCGCTGCCGACAACAGTGGCATTGGGAGCTATATCGAGCAGTTTCCCGAGACTTCCGGAATGATCGGGTTCGGTATGATTAACTACAATATACTCCAGTTCGGCAGGGTCGGTAAGCTGTTTCAGCTTTTCGAGGAAAACAGGAAAGTATTTATCTTTAACCGTTTCGACCAGTGCCTTTTTATCAGCATTTATAAAATATGAATTATAGGTAGTCCCGTAAGGTGTATGCATTACCACATCAAAGGTAACCAGTTCGCGATCCAGCACGCCTACCCAGTGTACATCTTTGGTGATTTCATGAATTTTATCGTCAAGCATAATTTTTTATTTCAGTTACTCAGTTTAATGCGTCTGCCCGCTTTCAAGCGTCAGCAAAAGTTAAAATAATGTCATCTGTATTCCGGCACCGGCATCATCGTCATCGTCAGGGAAATCGGGAGGATTAACATGAGGCCTGAATATTTCAACGGGTGCTTTTATTCCTTTAGGTGCTTTTGACTTTTTAGGTTCTTTCGGCTCTTTTGGTGCTTTGGGCTCCTTGGGTTCTTTTATTTCCAAAGGATCTGCGACAACTGCAGATTCTTCTTCTTCGGGCAAATCGATTTCATCAGTTTCATCGATTTCATCTGTTTCAACCTCATTTTCATCCACAGGGTCATCATCTGCTTCTGTTTCGGTTTCGGGTTCGTCTTCCTCTTCAACAGGTATAGGATCAAGCCATACAATCGCGCTTACCGGGTGATTGCTGAGTTTTTTCCCTTTTGCTTTTACACCCATTACTTCAACAAACTCATCGAGTATAAGTTCTTCGGGATCAACAGGCTTTTTTGCTCCTTCATTATCATACTCAAGCCTGAGCTGAGGACGTTTATCGGCAACGCAAATAACAAATTTGTTCCCTTCCTCTTCAGGGTACATGCATACTTTTTTATCCGAAGGCTCCGGAATAAAACGCTTCACGAAATAGGCCTTTTTGGGTTCACTATAATATACAACAGTGAGGGCTTTGCCGGGATTGAATTTCTCGATCAGCTCCATATCCTCCTCGAAATGATTCGACAGATCGAAACTCATAAGTTTGTAGAACCCTGAACGCATGAGAGTAAGTATCCTGTCATCCTCCTTAAATGCGCCTATGTACAACCCACGCTGATCGGTATTAAGCCGCATCACCGTATCGTCATACCATATGTGGCGGGCTCCTAAAGTGGAGAACCCTCTTTCGGCCTGCACTATTTTTTTGACGGCATTTTTACTCAGTACGTTGCCCTGCGAGCTGCGGCCTTTTATGGCTAACTCGGAGAAATCGAAGTCGAAATTCAGTTTTTTCAAACGAGGTTTCGGTTTCAGGCTGACTTTTATAATTTCGGATTCCCCGTTTGGGTTTGCAGTAAAATAAAGCACTTTCGATCCGGGGGCTCCTTTTGTCAACACGTAATCTTTATCGCGCACCACACCGGTAACGGCAAAGCGTTTAATATAAACAGCCCCCATACGGCCATCCTGATATATCACATGATAAACAGTACGGTTATCGTTCTTTTTAAAGACATCGATATGGATCACATTTTTACCAACGAAGGCTTTCTCAACAACACGCGTTACAGCGAAAGTCCCGTCTTCACGGAAAACTATAATATCATCAATATCAGAGCAATCACATACAAACTCATCTTTCTTCAGGCTGAAGCCCGCAAATCCTTCCTCTCTGTTGACATACAGTTTCTGAGTGGCTGCGGCAACAGCGGCGGCTTCTATACTTTCGAAGTTGCGCAGTTCGGTTTTGCGTTCCCTGCCTGCAGCATATTTTTTGCGGATATTTTCGTAAAAGGCAATCACGAAATCAGTCAGATGATCGAGGTTGTGTTTTACCTGCCGCAATTCTTCATTTAAGCTTTTAATATGTTCGTCCGCTTTAAAGGCATTGAATTTTGAAATGCGCTTGATACGGATTTCGGTAAGCCTTAGAATATCTTCTTCGGTGATCACCCTGTAAAACTCAGGTTTATAAGGCTCAAGTCCTTTATCAATGGCCTGGATAACGGCTTCCCAGGTTTTGCATTCTTCAATATCGCGGTAGATGCGGTTTTCGATAAATATACGTTCGAGCGAAGCAAAAAGAAGCGATTCCATGAGCTCCTGCTGACGGATCAGCAGTTCCATCTGAATTATTTCGATCGTTCGCTGAACCGAAATACGCAGTATTTCCTTTACCCCGACAAAATAGGGTTTCCCTTTGTGGATCACGCACGAATTAGGCGATTCGGACCGCTCACAATCGGTAAATGCATATAAGGCATCAATGGTCTGATCGGGCGAAACCCCTGGTTGTAGGTGTATCAGTATTTCAACATCCTGGGCTGTATTGTCATCGATCTTGCGGATCTTGATCTTTCCTTTTTCGCTGGCAGCAATAATGGTATCGATCAGATCGCCGGTGGTTGTACCCCACGGAATCTCAGTAATGACAAGTGTTTTCTTATCCAGCTGGCTGATGCGTGCACGTATGCGGATTTTCCCTCCCCTGAGTCCGTCGTTGTACCGGGTAACATCGGCAAGCCCTCCGGTAGGGAAATCGGGAACGAGCACAAAATCCTGATCCCTGAGCACGGCCACCGAAGCATCGATCAGTTCCACAAAGTTATGAGGCAGCGATTTTGCGGCCAGCCCCACAGCAATACCTTCGACTCCCATAGCCAGTAAAACAGGGAATTTCATCGGAAGATTCACCGGCTCTTTATTACGGCCGTCGTACGAAAGCTTCCATTTGGTTGTTTTAGGGTTGAAGGCTACATCGAGAGCAAATTTCGAAAGACGCGCTTCAATATAACGGGGAGCAGCTGCTCTGTCGCCGGTAAGTATATTACCCCAGTTTCCCTGGGTATCGATAAGCAGATCCTTTTGACCTATCTGAACCATTGCATCGCCGATGGAAGCATCGCCGTGCGGATGGTATTTCATGGTGTTGCCGATAACATTGGCCACTTTGTTGTAGCGGCCGTCCTCCAGTTCCCACATGCTATGGAGGATTCGCCTCTGAACAGGCTTTAAGCCATCGAGTACTTCGGGGACTGCACGGTCGAGAATAACATACGAGGCATAATCGAGAAACCAGTTCTGATACATGCCCGGCAAATAGGTGGTATGATGCAGGTCGTCGGCATCAGCAGGATCTGCATCAGCCTGAAAAACAACTGCTGCTGCTTCACCGGGTAAATCACCGGGTAAGATCTCATCCTCAGAAATTCCTTCTGCCAATTCGTCGTTCTCGTCCATTGCCTGTATTGATTATTTACTGTATGCCTTAAACGCTAATAAATTCGTGCAAATTTACTCTTAGAAAGTAATTTATAAAATCCGGAGCGCTATTTTTTAAAGAATCTTATCAACAATATTTCTGCTAACAGAAACAGCAGCGCCATCCATATAAAATAACGCCAAAGCTGAGTCCCGCTGTTGATTTGAGCAATTACCTCGTTTAAGGGCTTCTGACCGGTTTTCAACACGCTGAATGTTTCCAGATGGGCTTTGCCGATCAGAGCTTCCAGTTGGTCGGCGCTGTTGCAGGAAAGGTCGCTCTCACCACGGTCGTAGTTAAAGGCAAGTGATGTAAGAACATTTTTATCATTCACCAATTCGAAATTGCCTGCAACAGGAACCTGGTTTCCAACAAAAACATTTACCATATTTCCCGAACTGCTGATCTGTGGGATCATTTCGAAATCACTTGTTAAGGATTTTATTTTATATACTTTATCGCCTGAAGGAACAGTGGTTCCAATGCGTATCATTTTGTTATCGCCTGTTATGCTGTATAGTCCGTGCGAAGGATGGCTGATAAGTGCAATATTATAAAGCACCGGCACGAACAGCGCCTGCTGAGGGAAATTGCTGAAACCCGGATCGAGAGGCACAGCAAGTTGCAAAACCTGGCCCATTCCGCTGTTGGTAAGCGTTAGAAACGCTCTGCCATTGAGCATGCTGATTAAAGGAACCGTTAGCATTCCGGAAGAAAAAACAATAGGGTAATGCCTGCTTACAAAAGGCAAATCGGTGTTGGCAGCCAAAAGCTGTTTGCCTTGCTGCCGTTCGAATACATCACGAAACAGGTAGCTTTCTTCGCTTAGCCGCTCTACCTTTGTATCAGCAGTATCAATGGCC
>Ga0114977_10002656_pt1 | contig 11487 bp, 11 predicted proteins | sample S_130805_MF_Meta_FD_87026 | JGI IMG/M metagenome (GOLD analysis project Ga0114977, IMG submission 87026) | Freshwater microbial communities from Lake Simoncouche, Canada to study carbon cycling - S_130805_MF_MetaG | ecosystem: Environmental > Aquatic > Freshwater > Lake | place: Lake...
GCTCTCGGGCCAGCGCTGCATGATGGACTTTTGCTTGGTGTAAAAACGCACGCCCTCTTCGCCATAGGCGTGCATATCGCCAAACAGCGAACGCTTCCAACCACCAAAGCCATGCCAGGCCATGGGCACGGGGATGGGCACATTGATGCCCACCATGCCGACCTGAATGCGCCGGCTGAATTCACGCGCGACATTGCCGTCGCGGGTAAAGCATGACACGCCATTGCCAAACTCATGGTCGTTGATGATTTGCACCGCGGTGGCGAAGTCGGGCACGCGCACACAGGCGAGCACCGGGCCGAAGATTTCTTCTTTGTAAATCCGCATCTCGGTGGTGACATGGTCGAACAAGGTGCCGCCCAACCAAAACCCGTTGTCGCAACCCGCACCTGCTGATGCGCCTTGGCAGCCACGGCCATCGACCAGCAACTTCGCGCCTTCTTTTTCGCCTTGGGCGATGTAGCCCGTGATCCGGTCGTGCGCGGCTTGGGTGACGATGGGGCCCATCTCAGCCGCCAGGTTTTCGCCGTTGAGCACCTTCAAAGCCTTGGTGCGCTCAATCAGTTTAGGCAGTTTTTTGTCGGCCACGTCCCCCACCGAGACCGCCACGGAAATGGCCATGCAGCGCTCACCGGCCGAGCCGTAGGCGCTGCCAATCAAGGCGTCTACCACTTGGTCCATGTCGGCATCGGGCATGACCACCATGTGGTTCTTCGCGCCGCCCAGCGCTTGCACCCGCTTGCCGTGGTGCGCACCTGTTTCATAGATGTAGTTGGCAATCGGCGTGGAGCCGACAAAGCTGACCGCCTTCACGTCGGGGTGCACCAACAACGCATCGACGGCCTCTTTGTCGCCTTGGACCACGTTGAACACGCCATCGGGCAAACCGGCCTTTTTCAGCAAATCGGCCATCAGCAGCGAGGCTGTCGGGTCAATCGGGCTGGGCTTCAACACAAAGGTGTTGCCGCAGGCAATTGCCATGGGGAACATCCACATGGGCACCATCACGGGGAAGTTGAATGGCGTGATGCCCGCCACCACGCCCAAAGGCTGGCGCAGCGTCCAGTTGTCGATGCCGGTGGACACCTGCTCGGTGTAGTCGCCTTTGAGCAACTGGGGGATGCCGCAAGCAAACTCAACGATTTCAATGCCCCGGGTGACTTCGCCTTGCGCGTCGGTGAACACTTTGCCGTGTTCGGCGGTGATGGCATGGGCCAGCTCGTCTTTGTGCAGGTTCAGCAACTCCAAAAACTTGAACATCACACGGGATCGGCGCAGGGGAGGCAGCTCAGACCAAGCGGGAAACGCGGCTTGTGCGGCGGCCACGGCGACATGGACATCGTGCGTCGAGGCCAAAGCAACGTGGGCGGTGACCGCCCCGGTGGCGGGGTTGGTCACGGTTTGTTGGCGTTGGCTTTGCCCCGCGTGCGACTGTCCTTGGATGTGGTGGCTGATGGTGGTGCTCATGCGTTTCCTTGGTGTTGTTTTGAAATCAGGGGCCGTTCAACGGCCCCCAGTGGTGTCAATGATGCCACCGGTGGAGTAGCTGGATTGTTCTCCCAGCAACCAGACGATGGCTTGCGCCACTTCCTCGGCGGTGCCGGGCCGCTGCATGGGGATTTGGGGGGCCAGCTCATGGGCGCGTTGCGGCTGACCACCGCTGGCGTGAATTTCGGTGTCGATGATGCCGGGGCGCACGGCGTTGACGCGGATGCCGTCCCCAGCGAGTTCGCGCGCCAACCCGATGGTGAAGCTATCGATCGCACCTTTGCTGGCGGCGTAATCCACGTACTGACCAGCCCCACCCAAGCGCGCGGCCACGCTGCTGAGGTTGACGATGGCACCGCCTTGACCGCCATGGCGAATGGACAGGCGGCCAATCGCTTCGCGGGCGCACACCATGGAGCCAATGACATTGGTGCGCATCATGCGTTCGAGCCGAGGCACGCTCATGGCTTCCACCCGTTGGGCATGGTCGACCACGCCCGCTGAGTTCACCAACCCGGCCCAACGGGCCCCCCATGCGGGCAGCGCTTGGTCAATGTGCGCAAACATCGCCAGCACCTGGGCTTCGTCACCCACGTCGGCTTGCACTGCCATGGCGTTGCCCCCGACAGCTTGGATGCGCGCCACCACGGCCTGTGCGGCCTGGGCGTCTTGGGTGTAATTGACAGCAACAGCCCAGCCTTGCTGGGCGGCCAGCCAGGCCGTGGCCGCACCAATGCCTCGGCTGCCACCGGTGATCAAGACAACGGGTTTCAATGGGTGTCTCCTGCAAGAAAAAGGCGCAGAGGGTACAAACGGGGGTTTGGCCTGGTGCATCTGGGTCAACAAATGCCCTGAAAAGATAACACGAGTGGAGACCCCCATGCCTTTGACCATTGATTACTACTTTGCCCCGCAAAGCCCCTGGACTTACTTGGGACACGCCCGATTGACGGCCTTGGCCGCGCAGTTCAAGGCCCAGGTGAATGTGTTGCCGGTCGACCTGGGCGGCAAGGTGTTCCCCATTTCTGGCGGTTTGCCCTTGGGCGCGCGCGCGCCCCAGCGCCAAGCCTACCGCTTGGTCGAGTTGCAACGCTTCAGTGAATTTTTGAACCAACCGTTGCACATCAAGCCCAAGTATTTTCCGGTGGCCGGCGACGATGCGGCCCGCTTGATCGTGGCCGTGCGCCAGCACGACGGCGATGCGGCGGCCATGAAGGTCACGGCTGCGGTGCTCGCGGCGGTGTGGGCACAAGAGCGCAACATTGCCGACACCCATGTGCTGGCCGAGTTGCTCAGTGAGCAAGGCTTGCCCAGCGCACGCTTGGAGCAAGCGCACAGCCAAAGCGCCCAAGAGGCCTATGAGGCCTACACCCAACAGGCCATCGATGCGGGCGTTTTTGGCGCTCCCAGTTATGTGGTGGATGGCGAGATATTTTGGGGCCAAGACAGGCTGGGCTTTTTGGAGCGCCGCTTGGCTCAGGGTTGACCCACGGCCGTTCGGCGGGCACTTTGCCTATGATGCAGTTTTGATTTTGATGACTGGAGAAGAAAATGGGAAAGATGATTGAACTCAAGGCCGCAGATGGCCATCATTTCGCCGCTTATGTGGCCCAGCCCGCTGGCAAAGCCAAAGGGGCTGTGGTGGTGTTGCAGGAAATTTTTGGCGTCAACGCGCACATCCAAGAGGTGACCGATGGTTACGCGCAAGCCGGGTACGTGGCTGTGGCCCCGGCCACCTTTGACCGTTCTCAGCGCGGCGTCAACTTGGGCTACAAACCCGAGGACATGAACGCAGGCGTGGCCTTGAAATCCGCCATTGAGGCCTTGCCTGCACCGGGCGTGCTTGCTGACATACAAGCCGCGGTGGATCATGCGGCCAGCTTGAGTGGTGGCAAGGTGGGCGTGGTCGGTTACTGCTGGGGTGGCTTGCTCACCTGGCGGGCGGCTTGCCTGGTCAAAGGGGTGTCTGCGGCCGTGCCTTATTACGGCGGTGGCGTGACGACCGCGGCCGAAACGGCACGCCAGCCGCTGTGCCCGGTGCAAGCGCACTTTGGCGCCAAAGACCACTGGATTGCCTTGGAAACGGTAGAGGCTTTTCGCCAAGCCCATCCAAGTGCGCAGGTGCATGTGTACGACGCCGACCACGGCTTCAATTGCAACCACCGTGCCTCTTTTGATGCGGCTGCGGCCGACCAAGCGCGCGCGCGCGCCTTGGCGTTTTTCGCCACCCATTTGGCCTGAACGTTCCTCAGCAGGCGGTGCTTCAGGGCTTTAACGACCCTGAATCAACCGCGCGGCATCGATGGCGAAATAGGTCAGCACGCCATCGGCACCGGCGCGTTTGAACGCCAACAGGCTTTCCATCATCACCGCGTCATGGTCGAGCCAGCCGTTTTGCGCTGCGGCTTTGAGCATGGCGTATTCGCCTGAGACTTGGTAGGCGAAGGTGGGCACCTTGAACTCGTCTTTCACCCGGCGCACGATGTCCAAATAAGGCATGCCTGGTTTGACCATGACCATGTCCGCACCCTCGGCGATGTCCATGGCCACCTCGCGCAGCGCCTCGTCGGAGTTGCCCGCGTCCATTTGATAGACCTTCTTGTTGCTCTTGCCCAAGTTGGCCGCAGAGCCCACGGCATCGCGGAACGGGCCGTAAAACGCACTGGCGTACTTGGCGCTGTAGGCCATGATGCGGGTGTGAATGTGGCCGTGGGCCTCCAGCGCTTGGCGGATGGCGCCGATGCGCCCGTCCATCATGTCGCTGGGGGCGACGATGTCCACACCGGCATTGGCTTGGGTCAGGGCTTGCTGCACCAGCACCTCGACGGTGGGGTCGTTCAGGATGTAACCCGTGTCATCGAGCAAACCGTCTTGGCCGTGGCTGGTGAACGGATCGAGCGCCACATCGGTCATCACGCCCAGATCGGGGAACTCTTTTTTCAGCGCTTGCACCACCCGTGGCACCAAACCATTGGGGTTGGTGGCCTCGATGCCGTCGGGGGTTTTCAAGGACGGGTCGATGACGGGAAACAGCGCCATCACAGGGATGCCCAACTTCACGCACTGCTCGGCCACGGGCAGCAGCAGGTCCAGGCTCAGGCGCTCGACACCTGGCATGGACGCCACGGCTTCGCGCTTTTTCACGCCCTCGTGCACAAACACCGGGTAAATCAGGTCATCGACCGTGACGTTGTTTTCGCGCACCAAGCGGCGGGTGAAGTCGTCGCGGCGCAAACGGCGCAGGCGTGTCTGGGGGTAGGTGGTGTGCAGGTTCATGGGGAAAATTGTGCCTGATGCGCGCGGGCCCGTCTGTGGTGTCGAAAACGCATGGTGGATCGGGAAAACCAGAGGTTTGAATACTTTGTCATTGCGAGAGGCGGATGGAGGGCGTTGATTTTTTCGGTAATCTGATAAATTCATCAGTGAACGGTTCGCCGTTCCCCGCTTTACCTCCCTGAGCGGGAGTCGTTTGTTTCAAACGACTTTCCAGCCCGACCCTTGGGTCGGGCTTCTTTTTGGCCTCAGCGAGCCCTTAAAGGCCTTGGCCCAAGGGAGAGCACCCACTACACTGGTTCGCATGCTGTGGGTCAAATCATTTCACATTGTTTTCGTGGCCAGTTGGTTTGCGGGCTTGTTTTACTTGCCCCGCATATTTGTGAACTTGGCCATGGTGCCGGCCGAATCGAGCGCTGAGCGCGACCGCTTGTTGTTGATGGCGGCCAAACTGTTGCGTTTCACCACATTGTTGATGGTGCCTGCCGTGGCCCTGGGCCTGTGGTTGTGGTGGGGCTATGGCATTGGCCAAGGCGCAGGCTGGATGCACGCCAAATGGGCCGTGGTGTTGTTGGTGCTGGCCTATCACCACCAGTGCGCGCGCCAATTGCGGTGGTTGCGCGAGGGCGCATCTCGGCACGGACACGTCTGGTACCGCTGGTTCAATGAACTGCCGGTGCTGCTGTTGGTGGCGGCCGTGGTCTTGGTGGTGGTCAAACCCTTTTGAACCAGCGATGCCCGCGACACGCCCCTTCCCTGTGACAAATCAGCCAAGGGTTGATGGGTTGGCGCATTGGCCAAAAGGGTTGACGGGGCGAGCCCCATGCTGAGGCGCAGGCGCAGCACCGTGGCTTGGCCCTTGACCTGGGCATATGTGGCCTTGGTGATTTATGCCAGCCTGTACCCGTTTGGACCTTGGCGTGACCAAGGCTTGAGCACCTGGAGCTTTTTAACCTCACCGTGGCCCAAATATTGGGGGGCGTTTGATGTGTGGGCCAATGTGTTGGGTTATGGTCCCCTGGGTTTTTTGGCCGCGCTCAGCGCCATGCGCATGGGCCTGCGCCGACAAGCGTGGTGGTTGGCTGTGTTGGGTTCGGCGGGCCTGTCCTTGTTGATGGAGGGCCTGCAAAGCTATTTGCCCGTGCGCGTGCCATCGGTGGCTGATTTTGGGCTCAACACCTGCGGTGCCTTGATGGGGGCATTGCTTGCCAACGGGATGGAGCGCCTGGGTGCCATTGATCGATGGAGTCGGTTTCGCGAGCGTTGGTTCACCGAAGATGCCGCCGGCGGCATGGCACTGTTGGTGCTGTGGCCATCGGCTTTGTTGTTTCCTGCCCCCATGTGTTTGGGGCTGGGACAGGTGGGGCCCAATTTGCGCACCGAGTTGGCCCAATGGGTGCAAGACAGCCCCTTGCGTGCGTGGTTGTCTTTTCAAGACCCACCCACCACGGCATTGACAGCGGAGATGGAATTTTTGTTGGTGTTGATGGGCTTGGTGCTGCCTTGCCTGTTGGGATTTACCGTGATTCGTGCGCTGGGCCAACGGGTGGTTTTTGCTGGCTTGGCCTTTTTGGTGGGTGTGGGGGTCAGCGCCTTGTCTGCCGTGTTGACCTATGGGCCAGGCCACGCTTGGGTATGGTTGGATGCCGCACAGGGTTGGGCTTTGTTGGGGGGCTTGCTGGGGGCGGTGATGTTGGCCCCCTTGCCACGATGGGCGCATGTGGCCTTGCTGCTGTTGGGGCTATCGGTTTATTTGTGGGCCATCAATCAAGCGCCAGCGAGCGCATATGTGACGCTGAATCTGCAGCAGTGGGAGCAGGGCCGCTTTATCCGCTTCAACGGCTTGGCCCAATGGTTGGGCTGGGTCTGGCCGTATGCCGTGTGGTTTTGGGCCTTGCTGTGGATGGCCCGACCGAGCAGCGAACGCAAGTTGTTTTGAACCCTGGCCTGGGCGGCCCGCTTTGGGGGGCCACAGCCCAGTCGATTTGTTCAAAGGCCAGCCCCTGCATACCGGTCATTGAAATGGCGACGCCTAAAATGCGTGCATGACCCAAGCCAATTCCTATTACCAGCGACACATTTTTTTCTGTACCAACCAGCGCACCAATGGGCAAGCGTGTTGTGCAGACCATCCCGCCCAACAGGCCTTTGACCATTGCAAGGCCCAAGTGAAAAAAGCCCAGCTCAACGGGCCAGGAGGTGTGCGTGTCAACAAGGCGGGTTGCTTGGACCGCTGTGCCGGAGGGCCAGTGGCGGTGGTCTACCCCGAAGCGGTTTGGTACACCTTTGTCGACATGGCCGACATCGATGAAATTGTCAGCAGCCATTTGCAAGGCGGCCGTGTGGTGCAGCGCTTGGTGCTCGCGCCCGATGTGGGGCGCTGAGCCGCGATGAACCAGCAAACTCAGCGCCTGTGCTTTCAGGGACAGGCTGGCCGCATTCAGGTTTTGCGCGACGACCCCGTGGGCAGCCCAAAAGGTAGTGCTTTTGTGGCCCACCCGCACCCCTTGTTTGGCGGCACCATGGACAACAAAGTGGTGCAGACCTTGGCCCGCGCCCATGTGCAAGCAGGATGGACGGTGTTTCGCTTTAATTTTCGCGGGGTGGGCGAAAGCGAAGGCGCGCACGATGCCGGGCTTGGCGAGTGCGAGGACCTGTTGGCATTGATAGCCCAAGCCGCCCCGCAAGGCGACCTGGCCTTGGCTGGCTTTTCTTTTGGCTCGTTTGTGGTCAGCCAGGCGTTAGCGCGCTTGCACGCAATGGGGCGCGAAGTTCGCAGCCTGGTGTTTGTGGGCACGGCCGCTTCGCGTTTTGAGGTGGCCGATATTCCCGCCGATTGGGCGCCACGCTTGATGGTTTTGCATGGGTTGGATGACGACACAGTGCCTTTGCAAAGCGTGCTGGACTGGGCCAAACCGCAAAACCTGCCGGTGACCGTGGTACCAGCGGGAGGGCATTTTTTCCACGGCCAGTTGCCGCAATTGCGCCGCTGGGTGCACCGGCATGTGCAAGCCATGGCCCTTGAGGCCGATGACGCCACGATGTCAAACGTTTCTGGATGAGGGGGATGCATCACATGGTCAAAAATTGGTTTGCCGCCTGGGGCCTGTGCATCATGGTGGGGGCGGCATGGGCGCAAGCACCTGAGCCACCCGAGGTCGCAGCGCGCGCTTATTTGTTGGTGGACTTGACTGCCAATCAGGTGCTGGTGGCCAAGGGGGCCGATCAACCGGTGGAGCCGGCTTCGCTGACCAAACTGATGAGCGCTTACCTGGTGTTTGATGCCCTCAAGAGCAAAAAAATCAGCTTGCAGCAGACCTTCTCGGTCAGCACCAGGGCGTGGAAGATGCCTGGTTCGCGCATGTTCATCGATCCCAAGATGAGCGTGCCTGTAGAAGATTTGCTGCGCGGCATGATTGTTCAGTCGGGCAACGACGCCACCGTGGCCTTGGCCGAAGGGGTGGCCGGCAGCGTCGAGCGCTTTGTGGTGCTGATGAACGAACAGGCCAAGGCCTTGGGCATGAAGGACTCAACCTTCAAAAACCCTGAAGGGCTGACCGAGCCGGGGCACACCACCACCGCCAACGACTTGGCGCTGTTGGCCGCTCGCCTGATGTCGGATTTCCCAGACTACATGGGGTATTACGCCCTGAAAAAGTACCGTTACCCGGGCACGCCAGCGGCCAACGAGAACAACCGCAACTTATTGTTGTTTCGCGACCCATCGGTGGACGGCCTCAAAACCGGACACACCGAGGCCGCTGGTTATTGCCTGGTGGCCACCGCCCAAAGAACTTTGCCCCAGGTGGGCCCGCGGCGCTTGTTGTCAATTGTGTTGGGCGCATCGAGCGAAAACGCCCGGGCCGCCGAATCACAAAAGCTGCTCAACTGGGGATACACCGCATTTGATGCGGTGCGGTTGTTCGATGCGGGGCAAGCCGTGGTCACCCCGCCAGTTTGGAAAGGGCGCGAGACCGAGGTCAAGCTGGGCGTGAACCGGCCATTGGTGGTGGCCCTGCCCGCGGGCCAGTTGGCCCGCATGACCACCCAAGTGGCCAGGCCCGACCCATTGGTGGCCCCCATCGTGCGGGGGCAGCAAATCGGCCATTTGCAAGTATTGGTGGACCAAAAAGTGTTTGCTGAAATCCCCTTGGTGGCTTTGAATGGCGTCGAGCCTTCGGGCATTTTGGGCCGCGCTTGGGACGCTATTCGGCTCTGGATCAAATAGTGGGCGCACGCTCACTGTATTTTTCAGTGGGCCAAGCCACTGTCAGCGCAGGCCACTGGCCGTGCTTTCAAGGTGTCAAAGCGGGTGGACGGGCCAGGGCGTTTGTGTAAATGGCGCAACAATGCTATAGTGTTGGGCTTTTCGGGTCTTTCATTGAGAGGGGCCCTTTTTGTATTTCAAACGTTGAGGGACGTTTTCCATGCCAACCATCAATCAACTCGTGCGCCACGGCCGGGAAGTCGAGAAATCGAAATCCAAGAGCCCTGCGATGCAAAACTCGCCCCAGCGGCGCGGTGTTTGCACACGTGTCTATACCACCACACCCAAAAAGCCTAACTCTGCTCTTCGCAAAGTGGCCAAAGTGCGTTTGACCAACGGATTTGAAGTCATTTCCTACATTGGCGGAGAAGGTCATAACTTGCAAGAGCACTCCGTGGTGCTGGTGCGCGGCGGTCGTGTCAAAGACTTGCCCGGCGTGCGCTACCACATTGTGCGTGGCTCGCTCGACTTGCAAGGCGTGAAAGACCGCAAGCAGTCGCGTTCCAAATACGGCGCCAAGCGCCCCAAGAAAACCTGATCTTCGGATCAGTCCCTGGCGCGAACCGGCCATGACAGGTTCAAGGTGCTCTAGTCGTCAGGCAGATGCCCAGAGCGAAGTGACCCCAAGCACAGATGTCCTGTGTGGGTCGAGTAAGTGAAGGGTGTTCTCACCTTTCGCGATCGCTGATAAAGCGATCAACTGAAGCAACAAGGAAGAAAAATGCCACGTCGTCGCGAAGTCCCTAAACGTGAAATACTGCCCGATCCCAAGTACGGCAATGTCGAGTTATCCAAGTTCATGAACGTGATCATGGAGGGTGGCAAAAAAGCCATCGCCGAGCGCATCATTTACGGCGCATTGGAGCAAGTTGAAACCAAGTCGGGCAAAGACCCGATTGAACTCTTCAGCTTGGCCATCAACAACGTCAAGCCCATGGTCGAGGTCAAGTCCCGCCGTGTGGGCGGTGCCAACTACCAAGTCCCCGTTGAAGTGCGTCCCATTCGCCGCTTGGCTTTGTCCATGCGCTGGCTCAAAGAGGCGGCCCGCAAACGTGGCGAAAAATCCATGGCTTTGCGCCTGGCCAATGAGCTGATCGAGGCTTCAGAAGGTCGTGGCGGCGCCATGAAAAAGCGCGACGAAGTCCACCGCATGGCTGAAGCCAATAAGGCCTTCTCGCACTTCCGATTCTGATTTTGGGGCGTCCAAGCGCGACTGCGCTTGGACCTTGTCACCAGCGCGAAGCCCTTTGTGGGGCCTTGCCTGGCGATGTGGACTTGCCCGGTCCGCTGTGGCCCATGAGCATCAGGTTTATTGGCCACTGATTTGATTCATTTATCCAACACCCAGAGGTTGAACATGGCCCGCAAGACACCCATCGAGCGTTATCGAAACATTGGTATTTCTGCCCACATTGATGCAGGCAAAACCACCACCACGGAACGCATTTTGTTTTACACCGGTGTGAACCACAAAATTGGTGAGGTGCACGATGGTGCGGCCACCATGGACTGGATGGAGCAAGAGCAAGAGCGCGGCATCACCATCACATCCGCAGCCACCACTTGTTTTTGGAAGGGCATGGACATGTCTTTCCCCGAGCACCGCATCAACATCATTGACACCCCTGGACACGTGGACTTCACCATCGAGGTGGAGCGCTCCATGCGCGTGCTTGATGGCGCATGCATGGTTTATTGCGCTGTGGGCGGCGTGCAACCCCAGTCTGAAACCGTTTGGCGTCAGGCCAACAAATACAAAGTGCCCCGCTTGGCCTTTGTCAACAAGATGGACCGCACGGGTGCCAACTTCTTCAAGGTCTACGACCAAATGAAGTTGCGCCTGAAAGCCAACCCCATTCCCATCGTGATCCCCATTGGTGCCGAAGAAAACTTCCGTGGCGTGGTGGACCTGCGCAAGATGAAAGCCATCATCTGGGACGAAGCCTCACAAGGCATGAAGTTCAACTTCGAAGAAATTCCTGCTGAATTGCTGGCCGACGCCAAAAAATGGCGCGAGAACATGGTCGAGGCCGCCGCTGAGGCGTCTGAAGACCTGATGAACAAATACCTCGAAGAAGGTGATTTGTCCGAAGAAGAAATCACCCTGGGTTTGCGCACCCGCACCATTGCCAGTGAAATTCAACCCATGCTGTGTGGCACGGCGTTCAAAAACAAAGGCGTGCAGCGCATGTTGGACGCGGTCATTGAGCTCATGCCCTCCCCGGTTGACATTCCGCCTGTGGGTGGCACGGATGATGACGAAAAAGAAGTGCATCGCGAAGCCGACGACAAAGAAAAATTCTCGTCCCTGGCATTCAAGCTGATGACCGACCCGCTTGTGGGGCAGCTCACTTTTGTGCGCGTTTATTCTGGCGTTCTGAAAAAGGGCGACACCGTCTACAACCCCATCAAGGGCAAGAAAGAGCGCATTGGCCGTATCGTGCAAATGCACGCCAACA
>Ga0114977_10002659_pt1 | contig 11483 bp, 8 predicted proteins | sample S_130805_MF_Meta_FD_87026 | JGI IMG/M metagenome (GOLD analysis project Ga0114977, IMG submission 87026) | Freshwater microbial communities from Lake Simoncouche, Canada to study carbon cycling - S_130805_MF_MetaG | ecosystem: Environmental > Aquatic > Freshwater > Lake | place: Lake...
GCGCAAGGGCGTTTTGGAGTTTTGCATATTGTCCATCATTCAACAAGGGGAGGTTTATCCAAGTGATATTGTTGAGAAAATGAAGCTGGCCAATTTGCATATTCTAGAAGGTACACTGTATCCTTTGTTAACGCGTTTAAAAAATGCGGGCCTCTTAAATTATCGATGGGTAGAAAGTATCAGTGGCCCACCAAGAAAATATTTTGTGATGACCGAAGAAGGAAAAGCAGCCTTTGGCGTTTTATTACAAACATGGAATGAAATGGCCACCGCGGTGGATCAACTTACCAGTCCAAGAACAAACATTACAGAACCTACCACAGAAGTAGTTTCTTAAATACACATTTTAAAAAATATTTTATGAATAAAGTAATCAATATCAATTTTCAAGGTCGCATTCTTCCTATAGAAGAAATGGCGTATGAAACATTGAAACAATATATAGAATCGCTGCGTATTTATTTCGCGAACGAAGAAGGACGCGATGAAATTATTAATGACATTGAATGTCGTATTGCTGAATTATGTGAAGACCGTTTGAAAAAAGGAACGGTATGTATAGCAGTGGGCGATATCGACTTAATTATTGCGAGCATTGGTCGTCCTGCCGATTTTGAAGCCCAAGATGGTTTTGAAGCTAGTGGAAGTCAATCTCAACAAAGTACTAATCAAAATACAAACAACCAGTCTTACTCAAATTTTGATACAACAGGACAAAAACCTAAAAGATTGTTTCGTGATGAACAAAATAAAGTATTGGGGGGTGTTTGTAGTGGTATTGCCAACTATTTTGGTGTAGAACCTTTGTTAATAAGAGTTCTTTGGTTCTTTTTAATTGGTGTTAATATACTGGGCTATTTAATTTTATGGATTGCAGTGCCAAGTTCTTCTGTAAAAGAAGTGGGCGGTGTGCGTAAAAGATTATTTAGAGACTTGGATAATAAAATTATTGGAGGCGTCGCAGGAGGCTTGTCTAAATATTTTGGCATTCAAGTATGGATTATAAGAATTTTATTCTTGATACCTTTTATACGTTTTATGGTAAATTTTAAACACATGCATTTATTGCAATTCTGGGATGCACCTGATTTTCCTAATCTATTTGATATTACATTTAGTCCTGGCGCTGTTTTTGTGTATATTGTTTTGTGGTTGGTATTGCCTGAAGCTAAAACCAGCGCGGATAAATTAGAAATGGTGGGGGAGAAAGTAGATTTGAATAGTATTAAGAATACCATTCAAAATGATATGGAAGGCTTTAGTAAAAGAGCCCAATCTTGGGGTAGTGATTTATACAATAGAAATAAAGGCGCGAATGAATCTAATCATGAAGGAACAGCGTCCACAATCAATAATGATGCAACTTATAGGTCTTCAGAAAAGAGAAAAGGATTTTTATATTACATAGGTAGAATTATAACACTATGCATTAAAGGTTTTGTATATTTTATCTTAGCCATTGTAGGTATTTCTTTATTAGCTGCTTTATTTGGAATAGGCGCTGCGGCAACTGCCTTATTGCCCTTAAGAAAATTTTTATTAGAAGATGGGGCACAAACCTGGTCTGTGATTGGAGCTATTTTACTTTTTATCTGGGTGCCCATTATTGGCATTGTAACGGCTATTATTAGAAAAATTGCTGGATTAAAAAAAGCAAATGTTTGGGTGAGGTCAAGTTTTTGGGCTTTATGGGTGGTGGGCTGGGTAATGCTTTTCTATTTTGGAAGCAGTTTAGGCAATAGTTTCTCTAGACATAATGTACCTGCAGAACAAAGTATTGCTTTAACCAATCCAAAACTTGATTTTTTAGAAATTACGGCTGCACCTAAAATGAAATATTATGAAAACCATTGGTTCCAAATTGAACCATTTCAGGGCTTCTCTGATGAAGACACAGTTTTTGTAAGAAATTTACGCATTAGAATTGTCCAATCTTTAAATGATAGTTTTCAAGTCAAAATTGTGAAACTAAGTAATGGTAAGACGGTTCAAAATGCTAATGAGCTTGCGCGTAAAATAAATTTTGAAATCACCCAACAAGATAGCCTCTTGTATTTAGACAAGGGCATTGGCATAAATAAAATAGATAAATTTAGAAATCAACATATTATTATGACCATTGCGGTACCTATTGGCAAGCGTATTAAAATAACCAATAAAGGCTGGTCGCAAACCAATGTGAATATCAATGGAAGGGGTATGAGGATGGGTACCATTGACCGCATCTCTTCTGATGAGAATTGGTATGATGAATGGAATGAACCTTGGGACAATGAATCTTATCAATTTGAAAAAGGAGTGGAATACAAAATGACCAAGTCTGGTTTGGAAAAAATAAAAAGAGCAGATGATTTTGATTCCAATGATTCATCTGATGAATTAGGGGGAGATAATCCCACTGAGCTACAAAAAGAATTAAAAGAATTGAAAGAGCAAAGACTCCAATTGCAAAAAGAATTAGATAAGCCTGCTAAAAAAACAGCCAATATTGAGCTAGGAGAAGCGAAAAGTTTGAATACAGTGAAAAAGGCGGCATCTAGATTAACCGACTTGCATTGGGTATTAGACAGATTTTCATATTAATGATTGAATATGGTTTTTTATTTTTGATTTTACACCCTTTCTAGTTTAGAAAGGGTGTTTTATTTAGCACCCTTTTTGTTTATCTTCGTGCAAATAATTTATTCCATGAGCGAAATTTTAAACACGCCCTTTACCCATAAACATCTCGCATTAGGGGCGAAGATGGCACCCTTTGCAGGTTACAATATGCCCATCAGTTATACTGGTATCAACGATGAACATGCAGTGGTAAGAAATAAAGTAGGCGTATTTGATGTAAGTCATATGGGTGAATTTATTTTAAGAGGCCCGCATGCCTTGGACTTGATTCAAAGCGTATGTTCCAATGATGCTTCTGTATTGGAAGATGGCAAAGCACAGTATAGCTGTTTGCCTAATGCCAAAGGCGGTATAGTGGATGATTTATTGGTCTATTGTGTAGAAAAAAATAAAGTGTACATGTTGGTAGTGAATGCCTCTAATATCGAAAAAGATTGGAACTGGATTACTGAGCACAATACAAAAGGGGTGGAGATGCATAATATAAGTGCCAAGACCGCTTTGTTGGCAGTGCAAGGTCCTAAAGCCACTGAACTCATTCAGCAATTGACCAAAATGGATTTAATTCATTTGCCTTATTATAGTTTTGTAAAAGGAGAGTTGTTGGGTATTGACAATGTACTCATTAGTGCCACAGGGTATACCGGGGCAGGAGGCGTAGAAATTTATTTTGAAGACATCAATGACAATGCCAATAAAGTTTGGGAGGCAATTTTTGAAGCGGGTGCTACTTATGGTATTCAAGCCATTGGTTTAGGTGCAAGAGATACATTGCGTTTAGAAATGGGCTTTTGTTTATACGGCAATGATATTGATGATACCACCAGTCCTATAGAAGCTGGCCTGGGTTGGATTACTAAGTTCACCAAACAATTTACTAATAGTAGTTCATTGGCTGAACAAAAAGCCAATGGGGTGGTAAAAAAATTAGTGGGTTTTGAAATGATTGATCGTGGTATTCCAAGACATTATTATGAAATTAAAGATGAAGCAGGTAATTTAATTGGTTCTGTTACTTCTGGAACACAAGCGCCAAGTTTAGGCAAAGCCATAGGTATGGGTTATGTAGCTAATGATCATGCCAAGCCTGGAACCTTTATTTACATTGACATTCGCAATACCTTGGTAAAAGCGCAGGTGGTGAAGTTCCCTTTTAAGTAAGGTGTATTTGTACCTGTTTTTTTGAAGATAAATACTTGTTTTTGCTTCGCATAGGAATTGCAATTTTGTTGCTTAACAAATACATTTTTATGAAAGCAATTAAAAACAAAGTACAATTGATTGGTCATTTAGGTGCCGATCCAGAAATCAAAAATTTTAAAGAAGACAAAAAGCTGGCCAATATGCGTTTGGCTGTGAATGATCGTTACAAAAATTCCAATGGGGAATGGGTAGAGGAAACGCAGTGGTTTAATTTAGTGGCTTGGGCAAAACTAGCCAACTATGCCGAAAAATATTTACTTAAAGGGATTGAAGTGGCGGTGGAAGGGCGTTTGCTCACCAAAGCTTATACCGATAAAAATGCGGTAAAAAGGGTAAATACCGATATTGTGGTTTCGGAAATTTTGATTTTATCTAAAAAGGCCGCGCTAACAAAAGAATTAGTTTAAAAATGAGTGTTTTGTATCTTTGTGCATTATGACAAATGCAGCAAAGACAAAACCTTCTTTACATACCGTACTTACTCCTCAGCTATTAGACCTTTATGAAATTAAAGATAGCGTGGTCGTAATTATAGATGTTTTTAGGGCTACTTCTACTATTGCCACAGCTTTGTTCAATGGCGCAAACAAAGTGATTCCTGTGGATACACCGGAACTTTGTATTGAAGTTGGAAAACAAACTGGCGGTATAACTGCAGGGGAGAGAGATGGTAAAATTATTCCAGGCTTAGCTTATGGTAATTCGCCTTCGGAATATCCAAGGTCTTTTATTGAAAACAAAACCTTGGTCATTACTACCACCAATGGCACTAAGTTATTGCACATGGCTTTGAAGCAAGGAGCAAAGAATATCATTACAGGGTCTTTTCCTAATTTGACCAAGGTGGTTGAATTTCTTAAAAGTCAAAATGCACCTGTCATTTTAGGCTGTTCGGGTTGGAAAAACAAATTCAATATTGAAGACGTCTTATTTGCTGGAGCAATTATTGAAGAAGTAAAAGCTAATTTTGAGATTCATTGTGACAGTAGTTTTATGGCCAATCAACTATATATACAACATAAAGATCAATTGCCTGAATACATCAAAACTGTGACGCATTGGCATCGATTGGCTGCTTATGGACTAGAAGCAGACATGTTATATTGTATTTCTAGGGATACAGCCCCTTCTTTACCCCTTTTTAAGGAGGGAGCGCTTGTCAATCAGGTCTAGATTTTATTATTTTCCAGATTCATTCCATGAGGACTACTTATTTAGCTAGCAAAGCCTTACATTTGCAAATTGCCCTTTTTTAAGGGCTTTTTGTACCATTATGGCATTACCCTATTTAGTCAAACACATTTATAGCTACGGCACCGAAGAGGTGATTCGTCGTGGTAAGAAAATATTTGCCCTTAAAAATATTGAATTGGTAAAATTCGATCCTTTAATCGGCACCATTTTTTGCAGAGTAAAAGACGATGGATACAGTACTTATTATAAAGTAACCATTGAGAATTTCAAAAGCGCAGCTACTTTGTCCTTAAGATGTGGTTGTCCATATAATTTGTCTGAAGTGTGTAGGCATAAAGCAGCCGCTTTATTTTATGTACAAGATTTACTAGACAAGAATTTATTGGATTACAAACCAGCCTCCTATAAAACCACCCATACCTTATTAAGAACAAAGAGCTTGGATCTAAAAATGATTCGTATGCTCTGTTCTAAGGCCATTTTCGAAAAAGCGGAAGAGACCTTAAAATCTATCAGGCCATATATTGTTGAAAGTGAAAATGAAAAAGTAGTAGCAGAGTTTCATGACAAAGGGAAAACCAATCATATCATTATTCAAAAAAATGAAGAAAGATTTTTTGATACTTCTTGTGATTGCTTGTCGGAAACTGAATACCCACTTTGCTTACATAAGACCATCCTATTATTGCAGTTGTTTCAATTAAAAGGGGCCGATTATTTTGAAACCATTCGAAATTGGGACAGAGAGAAAAACAAATTGTTGGCTTTGTATGGTTATACTTTAGATGATTATATCGAAGACAAGTTTGAATTCATTTACCACGATGGCAAACCCTTTTTAAAAGTATTAGACGAAAAGGTATTAAAATTAAATGCGCATACTACCCATACCATCAACAGGCCCAAATCCAATGATTGGGATTTAGAAGAGGAAGAAAAACCTAGTACCAAACAGGTAGTCAAGGAGCGTTTTGGAATTGTAATGCAGCATCAAACCACGGCCTATCCTTACATTGTATTTAATGTCATCAAGGGCGAAGTGAATGAAGAAGGGACTGCTTTTGTTGGTAAAGTTGAAAAACTAGACTTGGCAAAATTTATCGTACCCGCTTTAATCAATGAAGAAGATAAAATTTTAATACAATTAGTTAAGAAATTGCAAACGGCAGAAATGTCTAAGTATTTAAATAAAAATTCTCCTTTCCAGGGCATATGGGATACCATTGTGCATTCTGAAGAAGAGAGTTTGCCAGATGAAACCAAAGAATTAATCCAGGAATACCTCCATCCCAAATTAGAAAAAGTTTGGAGAGATTTATCGGAGCATCCTTTTAATTTTTTCTTACCACAGAATAAACCCTTTACCACGGCTAATTTGCAAAAAGCTGAATTGGTTTTCAATACCATTCAACCAAGTTTCAAAGTAGAGAAAGAAGGGGAGTGTTATTTAATTTATGCTGGGGTCAACCTACCTGAGGGTAATATTCCATTAGAAGAAAATCATGCCAAGTCTAATTTTATTTTTCAATACCATCATCAATTCTTTACCTGGAAAAATAGAGAGGATTTGTCTTGGGTAGAACATTTCATGCCCAAAGGATTTCACGAAATTGAATTGGACAAGTGGCCTGCTTATTTAAAAAGTACTTTATTGCCTTTGTCTAAAAAATACCAAGTGGCCTTGGAAAATGTGCTACAAGAAAAATTGAAAGGCGTAAAGCCTCAATTACAAATATGGTTAAAGGAAAATGGGGATTACTTATTTTTTGAACCCATGTTTGCTTATAAGGATATTATAGTCAACAAAGAAGATGGTCCTTCAGTAATTCAGCAAGTAGGGGATAAAATTATTATTTTAGAAAGAGACTTAGCTGCAGAAAGACAATTGATGAACATCATTGAGCAACTACATTCTGGCTTCATTCGTCCGAATGAGGGCAATGTGCTTGCATTAAAAGGGGCGGAAGTATTAAAAAACAATTGGTTCTTCTTATTTATTGATACCCTTAGAGAAAAACAAATCCCTTTATTTGGTACCGAATATTTAAAGCAATTTAAATTCAATACGGCCAAGCCTTCTACTAAATTATACATCAGCAGTAATACCGACTGGTTTGATGCCAAGGTAGAAATTTCTTTTGGAGATCAAAAAGTATCCGTTCAAGACATTAAAAATATGTTGTCCAATAAACAACAGTTTGTGCCATTGAAAGATGGAAGTTTAGGGGTGCTTCCTGAAAAATGGTTGAATAAATATTCCTTGTTATTTAAAGTGGGGGAAGGCAAGGCCGATAATTTAAAATTAAGTAAGTATCATTTTTCTATATTGGATGAATTGTATCAGCAAAGAGATGAGGAAGAGCTAATTTTTCAGTTGGAAGGCAAGTATGAAAAAATTAGAGAACGTTATGCCATTGCAGATGTGACGCCTCCAGAGCACTTAATGCCTATTTTACGTCCCTACCAAATAAGTGGTTTTCAGTGGTTGAATTATTTACACGATGTACAATGGGGTGGCATTTTAGCAGACGACATGGGCTTGGGTAAAACCATACAAACCTTGTCTTTCTTACAACATTTGAAACAAAAAAATGGAAAGTTGGTGGCCTTGGTCGTTTGTCCAACCACTTTGTTGTACAACTGGCAAAACGAGTTAAAAAAATTCACACCTAGTTTAACCTACCATATCCATCATGGAGGAACAAGGAATAAACAAATAATTTTAAAAGAAGAAGTAGAAGTAATTATTACCACTTATGGTACTTTAAGAAGTGATATTAAAATGTTTGTAGAAGTAAATTTTGATTATGTGATCTTGGATGAAAGTCAGGCCATTAAAAATCCTGCAAGTAAGGTAACGAAGGCGGCTTGTTTGTTAAAGGCGACCAATAAATTATGCTTGAGTGGTACACCTTTGCAAAACAATACCTTTGATATTTATGCGCAAATGAATTTCTTAAATCCAGGTATGTTGGGAACTGTAGAATACTTTAAGCATAATTTTTCTATGCCCATTGATAAATTTGATGAGCAAGAACAAAAAGAGCACTTACGCAAATTTGTATTCCCTTTTATCTTAAGAAGAACCAAAGAACAAGTAGCAAAAGACTTGCCAGAAAAACAAGAAATGGTTTTGTATTGTGAAATGGGGGATGCACAAAGAAAAATTTACGAGGCCTACAGAAATGATTACCGCGATAAATTAATTGGCATGGTGGAAGAAAAAGGCATTCAAAAATCACAGCTTTCTATTTTACAAGGTCTAATGAAGTTGAGACAAATTTGTGATAGCCCAGCCATTTTAAAAGACGAAGCCTATCCCAACGAATCGGTAAAATTAGATGAACTAACGCGTGAAATAGCTGAAAACATTGGCGGTCATAAGGCCTTGGTGTTCTCGCAGTTCTTAGGCATGTTGGCGCTGATCAAAGAACAATTGAAAAAATTGGGCATTGATTATGAATATTTTGATGGAGGAAGCACCATACAAGAAAGAGAACGCGCTATTGATCGTTTCCAAAACGATGACAATTGTAGGGTGTTTTTAATTTCATTGAAAGCGGGTGGTGTGGGTTTGAATTTAACCGCTGCCGATTACGTGTACATCGTGGATCCTTGGTGGAATCCTGCGGTGGAACAACAAGCCATTGATCGAACCCATCGAATAGGACAAACAAAAAATATTTTTGCTTATCGTATGATTTGTAATGATACGGTAGAAGATAAAATCTTGAAATTACAAGAACGCAAAAGAAATTTGGCCAAAGAATTGATTTCAGACGAAGTAGGCTTTGTTAAGTCTTTGACCAAGGATGATATCGCTTATTTGTTTAGTTAAACTAAGGGCAACAAAAGTTATTTAATTTCTGCTGCAGCTATACTCGCTGTTGGATTTTTTAGGAATTCATTTTTACATTCTGTAGAACAAAAACCTAGGACATATTTTTCATAATGAGCAGTATCTGCGATACCAGCTGTTACAGGCATGCCGCAACTTGGATCTTTTTTATTGTTCACTAAAGAGGTAGGATAAGATTTTTCAGCGCTGGTATCTACTATGGCTAATTTGTTCGTGTCTGTTGTTGATGTACTAGTATTCGTCTGACCACAGGCAAGCATCAATAAGACAATTACTGCCAAGCCACTGCTAAAAATGATTTTCATAAATTTTAATTTGATTCAAATTTACGCATCTATAAGGAATCTAAAAACTAACAGGCATTCATTTTTAAGGCCATATTTCATTTATAATCAGTAACAGAGCAAATTTGAGGGGAGCTTTGGCCCCATTTGTCTATTTTATTTTATACTTTTACGCTCTCCTTCCTATACAAAAGAAGTTATATCAATGAAACAGGTACAATTACATACAACCCTAGCTAGTGCATTCAATGCGCCAGTACCTGTTTTGAATGGACCAAGTCCTTTGCCCTTGAACGTCGGATTTTTTTGCCGACGTGGATTCTGATAGGACGAGCAATTGGCACTTGCCCCTATCAGTGGAAAAAAAACCAAACTCACCTTCTTCCGCCAGCCTTGTTTTTTCCTTAAAATTTAAAGCTCATTGGAACAGAAAATAATAGTTCGCGTTGCCCATAGTGGGGACGCTTCTTTTGCAGATGCAATTACAGATGAAATGGCCTCCTCGGCACAAGCTCGTGGTACGGGGATTGCCAAACGTAGTCCTGAATACGTAGCCAAAAAAATTATTGAAGGCAAATCAGTCATCGCCCATACCGAAGAGGGTACCTGGGTTGGCTTTTGTTATATTGAAGCTTGGCAACATGGACAGTTTGTGGCCAATAGTGGTTTAATTGTAGCGCCTGCTTTTAGAAAAACAGGCATTGCCAAAAAAATCAAACAAACCATTTTTCAATTGTCAAGAGAAAAATATCCAGATTCAAAAATCTTTGGATTGACTACTGGTTTAGCGGTCATGAAAATAAATAGTGAATTAGGCTATGAACCCGTTACTTATAGTGAGCTCACAGATGATGAAGAATTTTGGGCAGGTTGTAAAAGCTGTGTGAATTATGAAATACTGATGAGTAAAGAGCGTAAGAATTGTATGTGTACTGCAATGCTCTTTGAGCCAAAGCAAGCGCATCCTATTGAAGCAACAGTGGCTGAATTTTCAAAGAATGCTAATTTATATGAGCGTTTTATGAAAATAAAAGAAAGCAAATTATTGAACTGGTTTAGAAAAAAATAAATTTTATGGAAAAAATTGTTTTAGGTTTTAGTGGCGGATTAGATACTACGTTTTGTGTAAAATACTTAACGGAGGATAAAGGATTGGAAGTGCACAGCGTGATCGTGAATACAGGGGGCTTTAGCGAAGAAGAACTAAAAAAAATAGAAGCGCATGCCTATGTTTTAGGAGTGAAAACACATACGACGGTAAATGCAGTTAAAGGTTATTATGACAGCATCATTAAATATTTGATTTATGGTAATGTTTTAAAAAACAATACCTATCCATTAAGTGTAAGTGCAGAGCGTTTGAGCCAAGCCTTGCATATAGCAGCGCATGTAAAAAAATTAGGTGCGAATAAAGTGGCACATGGAAGCACTGGGGCTGGCAATGACCAAGTGCGTTTTGATATGATTTTTCAGATCATGATCCCAGGCGTTGAAATCTTAACACCCATTCGTGATTTGCAATTAAGTAGAGAAGCCGAGATTGAGTATTTGAAAGGCAAGGGGGTACAAATGAATTTTGAAAAGTCGGCCTATTCTATCAATAAAGGATTGTGGGGAACCAGTGTGGGTGGTAAAGAAACTTTGCAGTCCAAAGGTATTTTGCCTGAATCGGCATGGCCAACGCCTATGACCAAGGAAGGGCAAGCAGAAGAATTAGCGATAGGTTTTGAAAAAGGAGAAATAACAACAGTCAATAAAAAAACTTTTGGGCATCCTGTAGAGGCCATTCAATACATTCAATCCATTGCATCAGCCTATGGTATTGGCAGAGACATTCATGTGGGTGATACCATTATTGGGATTAAAGGAAGAGTGGGTTTTGAAGCGGCTGGACCCATGGTTATTCTAAAAGCACACCATGCTTTAGAAAAACATGTATTGACTAAATGGCAATTGTCTTGGAAAGATCAGTTGGCTTCTTTTTATGGCAACTGGTTGCACGAGGGGCAAATATTAGATCCAGTGATGCGTGATATTGAAGCCTACTTAATTAGTGCACAAGCACAAGTAACTGGGGAGGTGTTTATACAATTGAATCCATATCGTTTTCAAATTATAGGTATTGAATCTGATCACGATTTAATGAGTGCAAAGTTTGGTAAGTATGGAGAAATGAATACCGGTTGGACAGGTGCCGATGTAAGAGGGTTCACCAAAATATTTGGCAATCAAACAAGTATTTTTCATCAGATCAAAGATTCGAATAAAAAATAAGTATATGCAAAAGATAAAAATTGGAATAGTCGGAGGAGCGGGTTATA